>Ga0118677_10008266_pt1 | contig 16747 bp, 11 predicted proteins | sample AliMusrvi5mmetaG_FD_86154 | JGI IMG/M metagenome (GOLD analysis project Ga0118677, IMG submission 86154) | reverse complement strand
TCCTTGACCATGCCGGTAAGATTGCAGAAAGCTATCTGGCCCTGCAGACCCTTGAGCTTTTTTGCTGTAGCCAGTATGCTCCGGAGGCCTGCGCTGCTGATATACTCGAGCTGTCCGAGATCCGCTATCAGGGAAACATCCCCTGTCGCGATAATGCCGTCGCAGATGGTTATGAATTCCGGCGCGGTTGCCGCATCCAGACGTCCTTTAACCGTCAGCACGACTGCTTTGCCCTTTTTGGCGGTTTCAATGATCAAATCCATGCTATAACTCCTCCCAATCAAAGAATTGTCCGTTAAATTCCGGGCTTTTTGCTGCCCTGCACTGTCCTGTCTAAGTACCACAGCAGCAGGTGAATAGCAATACTTTGCCTGCCGCTGTGGTGAGCCGGCCATAGAGCACTTTTTAATTGTTTCCCCGGACAGCCTAACTTATAATGAGTTTTAAAGTTAGGAGAAAAGGACCCAGAATCCAAAATTCAGGAGCAGTAGAAAAAAGGATTAATTTTGAATTTTTTATTCTGAATTTTGTCTACTGGCTTCTGAATCTTTTTTCAAAGAACAGCGAAAACACATTTAAACGCATAGGACAGGAATTTTTTATGACCGAAAACATCCTGCGAGAAGAAAACGGCAGTACCCGGATTGCCCTTCAGGGCCGGCTGGACAGCATAACCGGCCCCCGGGTGCAGCAACAGATTGAAGAACTTATTGCCGGGGGCAGGCGCCTGCTGGTAGCGGACCTCTCCGAGGTCAACTTTGTGAGCAGCGCAGGGCTGCGGGTGCTGTTGATTGCGCAGAAGCAGCTCAAGAAAGCAGGCGGCGAGATCATCCTGTACGGCGTCTCTGCAGACATTATGAATATTTTTACCATGAGCGGTTTCGACGGGCTGTTTCGCATGTGCTCCTCGGCCGGAGAAATAGCGGCCCTGCTCGATACGCACCCGAGCGCTGCGGCAACCCGGCAGCATGAAGCGGGCGGCATACGGTTCAGCATTGTGCAGGGGGCCGTGAAGCCGGGAAACTGCTTTGCCATAGGCAACCAGGAAAAGCTTGCCGGGTCGCGCTATGAGTACAATGACAGCATTCCCGTCAAGCAGACCGATATTCAGTTCGGCGCGGGCCTGGCAGCAGTAGGAGAAGAGTATGAGGAGTATAAGGGGCTGTTCGGCGAGGCCGTGGTTATCAGGGGCAGCCTGTTTTTTTATCCCGCGGTCAAGCGCCCGGCCGTTGATTATATCCTGTGCGGCACGCCGGACAGCGCCATGAAATATCGTTTTTTTCACGGCTTCGGGTTCACTGGCCAGTTTGCCGCCGCCGCCGCTTTTGAAGGCGCAGATGGCTTTGTGACGCTGGACGCACTGGCCGAGTCGCTGTTCACGCTGACTGCCGCCTCTGCGATCGGCATTGTGCTGCTTGCCGAAAGCAAGGGCCTGCTCGGTATGAATCTCAAACAAGTTCCTCTTTTTGAAAACAGGCCCAAAAACGGCCTTGAGATTTTTGACGCGGCAAATTTCCCGGAGTGGGTGAATTTCCCCATTGAGCCCACAGATACCAATACGGTGATTGCCTCAGCGGGCATTGCGATGCGCAGCCGCGAGGGACTGGCGGCAAAATATGAAAAGCTCTTGTCCAGCCAGTCGCTCCATCATCTGCATGGTGCTGTTTTCCCCCGGGTGCCGCTCAGCAAAAACCCGGCGCAGTTTGACGCGGAGCTTCAGCGCGTGTTCACCGATATGGAAGCCGCAAAGGTGCAGCATGTGCTGGGGCAGTCCAAATTCAGCCGCGGCCTGGTGGGCATTGTTGAATTGTAAGGAAAGATGAATTCTGAGGCCAGAGGCTAGAAACCAGAAGAAAGAATAGAATAAAAAAGATATTGTTTTTCTGCGGACTACCGGCTTCCGACATCTGATTTTTATGGAGCTACACGAATGGAACTCTGGATCGGCGCACTGAACCTCGGCTTTCTCTATGCCTTCATGACCATGGGGGTGTTCTTTACCTTTCGCATTCATGATTTTCCCGATATCACGGTCGACGGCAGCTTCACCTCCGGCGCGGCGACCGCCGCGGTGCTGCTCATAAGCGGGTACAACCCGGTCGCGGCCCTGGCAGCGGCATTCATCGTAGGCGGGCTGGCCGGCGCGGTCACCGCCTATGTCAACACCCGGTTTAATGTGAACGGCCTCTTGGCGGGTATCCTGGTCATGACCGGCCTGTACTCGATCAATCTTCACATCATGGGAAGGTCGAACATACCGCTGCTGAATCAGACAACGGTATTTACCTGGCTTGAAAAGTTCAATCCCGGCATGCATGCGGAAATCTGGACCTGCCTCGTCCTTGTCGCAGTCATGGCGGCCTTCTGGCTCGCGATTACCCTGTTTCTCAAAACAGATCTCGGCATTGCCATGCGGGCAACGGGCAATAACCCGGTCATGGCCTCGGCAAATGGCGTCAATGTCGGCTGGATGACCATTTTCGGTGTGGCCGTGGCAAACGGCATGGTCGGCGTCTCGGGCGGCCTGGTGGCCCAGTATCAGGGCTTTGCCGACATAGGCATGGGCATCGGAACGGTCGTTATCGGCCTTGCCGCCGTGATTATCGGCGAGTCGGTTCTGCGGCTCAACTCTCTCTGGGCCAAGGTGGCGAGCGTGGTCATCGGCTCGGTCATCTTCCGCCTGATCATAGCCTTTGCCCTGTATGTGGGCATGAACCCGATCGACCTGAAGCTGCTGACCGCGGTGTTCGTCTTTTTCACGCTGGTCACCTCAAAATACCTGGCTGGCCGTAAGCTTATCGATCTTTCAAAAATACTTGCCGCTGTTAAAAAAGTGCCGCCCCAGACCGCCGGCGGTATTCTCATGAGCTGCATTATTTTATTCGGGGCTGTCTACGGCTTATGGCTCGGGTTCAGAAAGCCGGCCGAAGTTGAGAAAAAGGCCGTGATCGGCGTCATGCAGTTTGCCGACAATGATCTGCTGAATTCGAGCCGCGACGGGTTTTTAGATGAAATAAAGAAGCTTGGCTGGCAGGATGGCCGCAACTGCACGCTGGTGGTTGAAAACGCCCACGGCGACCAGGCGACCGTGCTGTCAATCATAGACAAGTTCTTGAATCTCAAGGCTGATATCTGCGTCGCCTTCTCGACGCAGTGCCTGCAGGCGGCGATCAACAAAATCAAGGACAGGCCGGTCATTTTCGGCACCATCGCCAGCCCCTTCCGCGCCGGCGCGGGCACAAGTGCTACTGAACACCTGCCCAATGTCACGGGCGTGTACGGCGCAGTGCCCATGGACCGGCATGTGGCTACGGCCCAAAAATTCATACAGGGCAGGCTTGTTATCGGCGCGATCTGGAACCCGGCCCTGGTCAATTCCGTGTTCAACGTTGAAAACCTGAAAAAAGCCGTTGCCGAGGCCAAGGATGTCAGCCTTGAAGGCGCAACCGTCACGGGCACGGGCGAGGTCTATGATGCGGCCCTGGCGCTGGTGCAGAAGGGGGTCAATGTTTTCATCCTGCCGCCGGACCACACTGTTTACGCCGCCTTCCAATCGGTGGTGAAAGCCGCTAAAGCCAAAGCAATCCCCATCTTTGTCAGCGATACAGAGCTACTGAAAAAAGGCGCGCTGGTTGCCATCGGCTATGATTACGCGGTCAGTGGCAGGCAGACCGCGCGCCTGGCCGACCGGGTGCTCAAGGGCGAAAGCCCGGCGGCTATTGCCTTTGAAAAATATGAAAAACTTACCTTCGGCATCAATGCGGGAGTGGCCCGCGAGCTCAAGATCACGGTTCCTGATGAGGTGCTCAGGCAGGCAACCGAAGTGCTGGACGGCGGCGCTGCCGCGCCGGGTGAAAAGCAGCGCATTGGCATCGTACAGTTTGCCCTTGAGCCGAATGTGGAACTGTGCAAGGAGGGCATCAGCAAAGCGCTGGCTGACCACGGCTTTACGGACGGCAAAAATATCGAGATCGTGTACGGCAATGCCAATGCCGACTTTCCCACCATCAATTCCATTGTGCAGGATTTTCTGCGGCGCAAGGTCTCGGTTATCATGCCCCTGTCCACGCCCTGCGTGCAGGCGGCGGTCAAGCTTGCCGGCTCGGGCGACACCAGAGTGGTTTTCACCTATATATTCGATCCCTACCGCATAGGGGCTGCAAAGACGGCAACGGACCATCTGCCGAACATGACCGGCGTTGCCTGCTTCCCGCCGGTAGATAAGATGCTGGATCTTATTAAAGAGTTGCTGCCCGGCAAAAAGAAGGTGGGCGTGGTCTGGAACAGCTCGGAGGCCAATTCCGAGTCAGTGCTGCTCAAGCTTCGGGAGCATGCGCGCGTTACGGGCCATGAAATTATCGAGGCAACGGTTACCGGCCCGGCCGACGTGCTTGAGGCGTCGCGCTCGCTGGCGAATAAAGGCGCTCAGGTGTTCTTGAACGGCGGAGACAACACCCTCAATGTTGGCTATGACAGCTTCCAGAAAGTCGCTGACGAGGCGCATATCCCCGTATTCTCCGTTGATTCGGAATTTATCGAAAAGGGGGCATTGGCCGTACTGGGCCCCGACTATTATCAGACCGGCTATGAAGGAGGAGAGTATCTGGCCCGAGTGCTCAAGGGCGAGGACACGGCAAAGCTCCCCATTCTGCAGACGCAAAAAACAAAATTCATATTCAGTCCTGCTGCGGCCACTCGCCTGGGCATAACCGTGAATTCCGAACTGCTCAAAAAAGCCGACATCTGGCAGAAGGACACTAGGCAAGCCGGTAAAAAACTTGCCCTGTTCCGGTTCAGCGACAATGTGCTGCTGCTGGAAATCAACCGGGGGTTTTCCGAATATCTTGAACAGGCGGGCGCGGCAAAAAAATACAACCTGACCATCGACACAAAAAGCGCGCAAAATGAATTCACCATGGCCCAGTCAATACTGCAGGATATCGTGCGGCAGAATTATGACTATCTGGTGACGATATCAACCCCGGCCCTGCAGGTGGCGGCCCAGGTCAATAAAACCATACCTCATGTGTTCGGCGGCGTGACCGACCCGTACCGCATGGGTGTCGCCAAAAACTCGAAAGAGCACCTGCCGCAGCTGACCGGCGTTGCCACGTTTCAGCCGGTGGGGTCCCTGCTGAAAACCATGCGCGAGATTTTTCCGCAGGCCCGCCGCGTGGGAATCGTCTGGAACCCGGGCGAAGCCTGCTCCGAGGCCTGCACCTTCAAGGCGCGGGAGGCTGCCAAAGAATACGGCTTTGAGCTTATAGAAACAACGGTCACGAGCACCTCGGAAGTCATCGACGCGGTGCGCACGGTCATGAACAAAAAAATCGATCTTTTCATAACCTCCGGCGACAATACGGTGATTCTTGCCTATGATATGATAGCTGCGACCCTTCACCAGGCGCGCATTCCCTATTGCACCAATGCTCCGGCTGATGTCGACCGGGGAGCGTTTCTCTCGGTCGGGGCTGATTATATCGAGGTCGGCAGGGAAACCGCAAAGATGGCCCTGCGGGTCATGGCCGGTGAAAACCCGAAAGACATTCCCATAAATAATTGCGTGCCCGAGAAAACAGCCATCAACCGGGGCCTTGCCCGCGAATACGGCGTCGCGCTGCCCGAGGCTGTGCTTAAGCGCGCGACGCACATAAAGGACTGATCGCTTTAATAGGATTTACCCACCTCCCCTGACCCCTCCTGGCCAGGAGGGGCAAAAAAGAACATGCTGCAAACGGGTAGCCGAAATACTCCTCCCCTGGCCAGGGGAGGCTAGAGCATTTTTCTTTTTTTCGTAGCCGTTTGCACAGGCAAGCTTTTGCTTCGTTAGCCCGTGCTATGATTCTCGCAAAAGAAGCCGGCGATGGTGGAATGCCAATGGCTCGAACCGCACGGGCTGCCTTCGCCAAAAGCTCACCTGTGTCTGTATGGCTACAGTATTTTGAAAAATGCTCTAGTCACGGGAGGGTGTCTGTATCTAGCGGCTGACAAGCAATTCGCCTGCACCGATGTGGAGTACTCCTTTGAAGCTAGGCAAAAAACATGAACGCAGGGGCTCAATTGTAAGCCCCTGCGTTCATGTTTTAGTGCAGATTTTTTTTTCGACGTGTTCGCCCCTATCCCACGGCGAATTTTTATTAATAACGCGACCGCCTTTATAGCGAGATCCTGCGCATCTCAAAACGAATTTTTATCAATAAAATTATGAAGGGGCCGGCACTCTTGATTGGCTATCTCAGAGAATGCGGACGCTTTTTCCGTTTCAAGGAAGGCCAGCAGCAGGGACAGGGAGGTCCGGCGTTTCCAGTCCGGCAAGCGAAATCCGCCAGATTCTCCACGGGCTTTTGTCTCCGGGTGCCGCCAGTTCACTGCCGCCTGGAAAATGCGAAACAATGAGTTTTCGCGCAAGCTGGTTGTCCCGCATACCGACAATGGTCAGGTTTCGATGCAGCCGCCGGGCGATATCCGCCGCCTGCTGAAGCTGCCCTTCCTTCAATGCGCAGAGCGAAAGAACGACTTGAGAGCGGGGGCCGTACAGGGACTTGATGAAATAAATCCCCCAATCAACGCATACGATTACGGAATCGGACGCGTAATGAGCATTAAGATCGTCGTTGAGCTCCGCAACGTACGCCTTGAAATTCCCTTGGGAGCGTGCTGTCTCCCACATCTGGGGAAACTTGAAAAACAGCGATGCGTTGAGTAAAAGAAAGAGCACCAGCGCCGCCCGGGGAAGAAATGCTCCCGGCCGGGCCTGAATGCTGCGGGCCACGGCCAGCATCATGAACGGATACGCGAGGACCGCGTGGTGCATCGACTTCGCATATACATTGGTGGCGACCAGCACCAGCGTCAGCGACGCCAGACAGTAGTTCAGCAGGATCTCCCACCGGTAACGCCACCGGATCCCCCCCAGAAAAATTCCGCTGAGAATAAGAACGCCGGCGGCAAGACATGATGCTGCGCTCACGAAGGGTGTTTTTATCTGCATTGCGAAGCAGGGAAACGTGGCATCAAGGGGATTGATTAAAAAATGGAGAACATTTTCCGAAAAACGCTGGGCGATGCCGGCTATGGCAATCTGTCCGGGCACGAAATTCGCGTTGAGGACCGGCAAATATTCGCTTCCGTCGAGATGGCGGGCTTCGTAGACGAGAAGGGCCGGAACAGCGGCACAGAGGAAAAAAAGTACATATTCGGCGGTGCGAACCATGCGCTCGCCGGACCTGTGACGCATGGCAAGCAGGAATGCGGCAAGTGAGATGACCCCCAGGTTGATGCTGACGAAAAAATACGTCGGCTTCACCCAGCATCCGAGAGCGAATGTCAGGCCTGCAGCGGACATGAGAAGCGCGCGCTGCTGCCACCGAGGCTCAACGAGCCAGCGGCGCAGGAAGTAACAGATGATGAAAACCGACGTGGTTTGAAACGCCACCGGGCCGGTATCGGCAATATGCACAAAGCTGTAGGGCAGAAAAAGCAGGAGGCAGCAGAAAACCATTGCGGTGCGGAAGCGAAACATTTTTGCGATCACAAGCGCCTGAATGAGAAGCGTGATCACTCCGGTCATGCGGCCCGACAGGGGGGAGGGCCAGATGAAATAGAATGGCGCGTAGAGAAGCGAAGTAAGACTGCCGATATAATCGTAGGTCAGCAGCGGCAGAACGAATCGATTCAGGACGCGCAGGTAGTACGAGGAGCACGGGGAACAGAAAACATTCTCGACTGCATAGGGGTGGGTGAGGCAGGCCAGCGTCTGGTACGAAACAAATTCGTCCATATTGAGAGGGATATATGCCCAAAAGATGAACGCTATGAACGCAGCCGACAGCACGGCTGCCATCGCCCATGCGATAGAGGCGCCAAGGGAATACCGCTTCCTGAGTTGATCCAACTGCTTCTGTAGACCGTCTTGCAGCTTCATACGAAAACCTCATAGTATAGTAGAGTTGCAGAAAATAAAAAAAATTAATGCTTGTAGGGGCACGATGCATCGTGCCCCTACGGAACTTTTTTCTTTCTTGTCACTTCTCCGCTTTTTTCAGATCCCCCGTCGTATCCCGCGTCAGGTCGGCGGTCAGAAAATCAAGAGTTATCGGCAGGCCCATTTCAAGGGTCGGCACATGCTGAATCCCTATCCGGGAACTGTTTAAGGCGCAGCCGATGAGGTGTCCGCCATGGAGCCGGTCTTTGGTGAGAAAATGCAGATGATAGCCGGGCGCGGTAATGGTTTCGATAAAGCGAGGGGTAAAAAAGCCGGCCATGGTGCCCTCGACATCATGAAAATCAAATACGGGCTGATTCTTTGTTGCTTCAACCAGGGGGGTGTAATTTTCGGTTTTTGGAACAGCGCGCGTGCGCACATGCCGGAAGCTGCCGTCAATGCGAATGGCATAGAGCATGTTTTGCGAAGGGATCAGAGTGTCAAGAAGACTTTCGATATTCTTGTACTCCTCGCTTCCCGGAATATCATCAAACGTATCGGGCCGGAAAAAAGTCGTGCAGGCAAACGGCGATTGCTCGCTGTCAGCGGCCACGGTTACGCTACCGTCTGCGCGCACCTGATAGACCCTGCCGTCAAGAACGACCATTTCACCATCAAGAAAATTAAATGTGCCGAGGCCGAAATCTCCATGCTCTTTTATCTGGGTAACGGTCGTGTTTTCGACATAGAACCCCTCGACAAGAGCGTTTATGGGGGCAGACAGATATACGGCATTGCCCCGTTTTGGGGCCGAGAGATACCGGCGCAGGGCCTGCAGAATAATTTCCTGCTCCGTAATGCCGGTGCGTTGCGATTCCTGCCGGAGCTGCTGCTGCACATCAGCGGGAAGGCTCGTGATGGCAAGCTGTTTTTTGTCCTGTGAACTCATGGCGGGAAGTATAGAAAGAGAAGGCAGGAGTGTCAAGTGCGAACCGATGACTCAGGACGCAAAGATCAGTACTCGGAGCAGACGGATACTCTTTTGTCAAAGTAGCCAACAAAATTTCCATAAGCATCATAGGCGGGTACGCGCCTGGTTTCATCCCAGCATCTGCGCGGCGCAGGCTGCCGGTACACGTAGCCATAGGCTGGAGGCTGAGAGTACCCATAGCCGCAGGCTTGGGATTGGCTGTAATAGCCGCCACCGGTGAAGACAGTGCCAACGCCGGTTACGGTTCTGCCGGCCATGGAACTCCCTCCGTTAAACAGAAGATCGGCTCCTGCCACGCCGGCCAGTATTTTACCAGCGGTAGCCCAGCCATTGGCTTCTGCTCCTGGCGCGTATACCATACTTCCGGCCCAAATCAGCAAACAAACAACCACTGTAATAATTGTTTTTTTCATATTTCCTCCTGTCCTTTCATTCGTCTGAAACAATAATGATGCCCTCGTAAAAAGTCATCCTCTGCGGCGGCAAACCGGGGGTGTGTAGGGGCAGACCAGCGTGTCTGCCCACGACTTGGGCTCGTATGAGATGAAGGCTGTCAATCGCAGATCCTTTCCCGCCCCATATAGTTTCCCCATGCGTCAAATACGTCAATAGAGCGGCATCGCGGAACCGGGGGGCAATAGGCCGGGTACATTGGCGGTATGATTGCTACAGCCGGTGCGTAGAAACCATAGCCCCAACCATCATGCCGGTAGCCGTGATGGTCATTGTCGTGATTGTCGTGTTGGTAGTATCCGTGGCCATTTCCATGATTATCAGAATGACCGCGCCCGTAATCTCTGCCATCGCCAAAAGCCAGACCGGAACAACACACAACAAAAACAAACACAATGGCCGCAATATATTTTTTCATAGTTACCTCCTGTTGACCTTTCAATAATTGTTTTGTTGGCAACCACTGTTGCTGTTTTACTGGACAACCAACTGCTCTGATATTGATTAATACAAACGCCGTGCCAACAGGAGGTAAATTTATTAGAGGCTGAAAATGCTTATTTTAATGAAGGTGCTAAAAGTCAATTTCCCCTCCCCTGGTGGGAGGGGATTAAGGGGAGTGGGCAATAACATGCTGAAATTGCATGTTAATCACCCTCACCCTGCCCCTTTCCCATCAAGAGAGAGGGGTTTTTTATGAGGATGTCACTGTTTATAAAAAGGCAAAAATGCAGCAGTTCAGGCTGTCTGAATTTTCATACATTTTTGATAAAATCAGACAGTTCCCGGGTAGGTTTTTACAATACGGTACTCGGTATCGCGCTGGGCAGGCTGCTTGCCTGCCCGGGCAATAAGCAGGGCCATTTCATTTTCCGTGATGCAGTTTGTGGAGCCTGCGGCCCGCACCACGTTTTCTTCAAGCATGATACTTCCCAGATCATTTGCTCCGAAAAACAGCGTCATCTGGCCGATATCCTTGCCCTGGGTAACCCAGGAGCCCTGAATATTTGAAATAGTATCAAGATAAATTCGCGATAGCGCCAGCGTTCGCAAATAATCCAGGCAGGATGTCTCCGCGCCCCCCAGTTCGGTATTGCCGGCCTTGAAGGTCCAGGGAATAAAGGCCCGAAAGCCGGCGGTGCGGTCCTGCAGATCCCGCAGCAGGCGGAGATGCTCAATGCGGTCCCGCGGCGTTTCCACGCTGCCGAGCATCATGGTGGCGATTGTTTTGAGCCCGATGCTGTGGGCCGCCTCCATAACGGCAAGCCAGGTGGCCCCCGATATTTTTTCCGGGCTGATGCGGCTGCGCACGCCCTCGGCCAGTATTTCAGCTCCCGCGCCCGGAAGAGAATCAAGCCCGGCATTCCGGAGCCGCGAAATGACATCTTCATAGGAGAGCCCCTCCTTTTTTGCAAGATGATGAATTTCAGGCGGTGAAAAGGAATGAATAAATATCCTGAAGTCTTTTTTAATCCGCCGCAGCACATCCTCAAACCATGATAGCCCGAGCGCCGGGTTCAACCCGCCCTGCAGCATGATCTGCGTGGCGCCAAGAGATACGGCTTCGGCGACTTTACCCAGTATTTCATCCGGCGTGAGCGCGTAGGCATCCGGTGCGCCTTCGCTGCGGTAAAACGCGCAAAACCGGCAGCGGCTGGTGCAGATATTGGTATAGTTGATATTGCGGTCGATAAGAAATGTCGCAAGGCCGGGATCGTGAAAGCGCGCTGAGCATGTTTGCGCAAGCTGCCCCAGAGACAAAAGGTCAGCCCCGGTGAAGAGCTGCAATGCCTCCTGCTCTGATATGCGGGTGTTGCTTTCAATTTTTTTATACAGTGCCTGGAGGGACATTGCTTCCGGCCTTTACATTTTTACAAATTCAAGTTTTGGGATGCTGTCAAGAGCACCGATTTTTTTTGCCTTGGCAAGATAGGTTCTATATCCCCTGCGATATTCTGACCCGAAGCTGTACTGCAGCCCCGTAAAATATTTTTGAAGAAAAGCAGCGGTAAAGGGCTCCAGTCGGGCGATGTCCCGCGAGATGGCGGCGACATGCTTGAGGCTCTCCCGGCGCGAGCGCATGAAAGCCTCATAGACCATGCGGACCCGGCCAGCATGTTTTTCAGCATAGCTGCGGCGCACGGCCCAGACAGCATACACCATGGCCTCTCCGGTGAGTTGCTTCCACTCGGCCCCGAGATCATACTGCCGGTATTTGCCCGGCCGCGCGTATGCCCGCAGGGCATCATCGCCGATGAGCAGCGCGGCGTCGGCCTCGCGAAACATTTCCGGCAGATCAGGCGGGCACTCGAAATAAACCGGATCGACATTAAATTTTTCCCGCAGCACTATTTTGGTGAGCACCTGGGAGGTTGCCGAGGTATTGGTGAGCGCCACCGGCCTGCCCTGCAGTTTCTCGGCCGGCACCTTGCTGACCAGCAGAATGCTCATAACCTGGCCGTTTGAGCTCACGGTCAGGTCCGGCAGCAGCAGCAGATCGCCGGCATGCCGGGCATACTCTATGGCGGGTACCGGGCTTATGTCCAGCTTGCCGCTGAGCAGTCTGCGGCACAAAGCGATGGCAGTGTCTTTATAGAGATCCATGTCAAGCACTGCGCCGCTTCGCACCAGCATGTGATAGAGGGGCAGGCAGTTGAGAAATTGAATATGTCCGACTCGTGGGCGCATGGTGGAAAACCGTTGTATTGGTTCAATTGGTTTTATTAGTTGAATTAGTTCGATTGGTTGCTTTGGTTTAAAAAACCAATTAAACCAATCGAACCAACCAAACAAATTAAACAGTTACTACCATTCCGCAGGTTTCGCAGCGGTAGCGCACGGAGCTGCTTTCAGGGCTGTCGAGCTTTTCAAAATCCCGGCGTTTGATTTTGCCGGCTTCAAGGCACTCGGGGCAGCAGCCATCCCCGAGCTCATGCTCGGTAATGGTTAAATGACAATGCCGGCACCGCAGCCTGGCGCCGGGTGGGGGCACCAGGGTCAGGATTTCATGTCTGCAGGTGCTCATAGGCTCTATGATGCATGAAGACGCTGACGGATGCAAGTGCAATAGAAAAGCGTTCGACAAAAGCATTAGCGGCTGAAAGTGTCTTTAGCACGGATTATTCATGAGGTTGCCTCAAAGCCCTGGCACGCCAGGGCCTAAAATTTAAAATGCTGGTGAATAATCCGGAATAGCGTATTTAATCATTGATGGCGGGTTTCTACATGCTGCAATCGATGTTGGGCGGTGGAATGCAGCAGGAGAGCCATCCCGACACCCAGCAGGCCGAGTAACCCAAAAGTCTTGAGGCCTGTCGCTAAACGAAATCCCCATTGGTTTGCTATGTCGAGGTAGTAAAACAGCTATTGCAGCACCTGGGGCTGGGGGAGATGCAAAAACGACCACCACCAAAGATCAGCTCACCGCAATCAGAATATTATGCGGCAGAACAAATCCCGGCACATGACAACATCGATCCCGATTACCCCTTTGAAGCCTATCTGTAATCTGGTTGTAGGGGCTTAAAATTTTAAGCCCCTACGAGACGTGAAAGGTGCGCACAAAAAAAGCCTTGCCGGTTGACATAACACCACATATCAGATGCGCCTGCCGATATCCACCAAAGCACTGTCGGTCAACCGCTCAAGATGACGGTTGCCCTGCCGTGGCAGGAAAACCTGCTCGATCAGCTCGCCGGTTAAAAAACCGCCGCCGCCATGCTCAAGCAGTATGCGATCATGTATCATTCAATGAGTCTCCGATAAATTCTTATCAACATGTTTTCATATACTGCCGCGCAAGTCAAAGGGGGGCGAACTGACCGCAGATTGCCTTAAATAAAAAAATGACCGGCGTCATAATTTATGATGAATTTGTTTGCGTTTGTAATATAATTAAAATAAACAGGTGCTATTGTTAATCTTATTAAAAGGAGACTTGCTTATGAAAAGGAGATTTTTTCTAACTGCTGTTTTCAGTATTTGCGCGCTTCTATTATTTATGCCCACCGCAAGCCATGCCAAAAGGGGCCTGCCGTCTTATGTGGTCGAGAAATCATACGGCGACACTAATCTCGGCCCCAAGGTGCTTATCGCATTTGCAACCAATTATGGGACCGCCTACAGGGTTGCCGAGGTTATTGCCGAGGTGCTTAGCAACGAGACGTGTAAAGTCGATTTGAAATTTGCCAAAAATGTCACGGAAAGCGAACTTGACGACTATGATGCCGTGATTGTGGGAAGCTGCATCTATATCGAAAATTTTCATGCGGATGCACTGTCGTTTTTTGAAAAGTATCAGACTAAGCTTGCTTCCAAGAAGGTTGCCTATTATTGCGTTTGCGGGGTTCTGGGTATGGATATGGGGGGCGAGGAAAAAACGTATGCTGCAGGTTATATCACGAAGATAGCTGCAAGCTTCCCCAGTCTCTACCCGGTGGCTACTGCTCCGTTTGCAGGGGCTGTCGATTACAAGATTTTGACATTTAAAGACTGGTTGCTGCTGCATTCCATGTTTATGCCACGGGGTAACTGGACTGATTATGCCGAGGTCGTATCGTGGGCGTATGAGGTATACGGCAAGCTGTAATAAAATGGAAACAGTGGGCGCTCCCGCGCCCACTGGCTTTTTTTTACCTCATGAATAATCCGGGCTAGAGCATTTCACTTTATTCTGTAGCCGTTTGCACCGGAGAGTTTTTGGTTCATTGGCCCGTGCTATATTCTCGCAAGATACGCCAAGTGGGGAAATACGCAAATAGCTCGAACCGCACGGGCTGCTTCACCAAAAATTCCCCGGTGATCATATGGCTACAGTATTTTTGTTAAATGCTCTAGATGTCGAGGGGAGGGCTACATTAGGCGTAGCGCTATTCACCGCAATCAGAATATTATGCGGCAGAACAAATCCCGTCATATGACAACGCCGATCCCGATTACCCCTTTGAAGCCTATCTATAATCTGGTTGCAGGGGCTTAAAATTTTAAGCCCCTGCGAGACTTTGCATTGACACACAATCGCCCTGGTCCCATATTTACCTCATCTCAAAGCAAGTTCCTATCAAATGCATCGCTGCAATTCATGAGGAACTATTCGGGCTACAGCGGCGTGCAGCCGGTGAAAGCCCGCCCCGCTTTGCGCAGTTTCTTTTCGGTAAGCTGCCATATACTGCGCCACGCCTGCCGGAGCTCGCCTTTATCCTGCGCATATGCTTTCAAAAATCGCAGCCGCTGCGGCCGGGATATGCGGGCGGCATTGAGAAACGAGCAGTTCAGCCGCGCAAGATCAGTGAAGCATTCGGGAAGTACGACCGGCTTTCGCAGCCGGGCTGAATCAAGATCTATCAGCCAGAGCTTTTCTTGTTCGCCGTTTGCGGTAACCAGAATATTTTTGGCTTTCAGGTCCCCGTGCAGCAGGCCCCGGCCGTGCGCGTCCCTGAGCATGGCCGCTACCTGTTGTAAAAACAGGTTTTTTGTCTGCATGTTCCACTGCGCAAAATGTTTTTCGATATACGCATCCAGGATTTCCGCCTGAACAAGGCCGCGGGTGATCAGGTATGCCGCCTGAAGAAGACCGAACCGTCGCTGATCAACAAAGCCGAGCACTTCAGGCGTTGGTATATGCAGGCCATCCAGCTGCCGGGCAAGAAACCAGGCCCGCCGGGCGCGGGAGCGGCGCAGCAGATACTTGAGCCCGAACAGCCGGCCTTTGGGATTATAGCGCTTGACAAACATCGGAAACGGCAGCTCCGGTATTTGCACTAGCAGTGCCGTTGTTGTGGGCGAATTTTTAAGTACGGCGGCATCAGAGCGGCTGAACAGGGCAGCCGGGTTTTCAAGCAGCTTTAACAGGGTGTTTTCATACTGGCCGCTCTGCACGCAGCCCTGCAGAGCGCCGGTTCGGAAGCAGCAGGTGATCTGCCCGTCCGGCGGGCAGGATGAAAAAAACCGCAGCTCCTGCACCAGATCACCAGCGCGCCGGTGAAATGATTGTAACCACTGGCTCATCCGGTACAGATACAGACGCGCAAAAAACAGCTGCTGCCGTGACGGAGCTTTCCCCCACAGCACGGCATCAAGCATCAGCAGGCTGTCAACACGCGTGCGGCCGGAAGTCGAGCGCTTGGGCGTAAGCCTGGCCGCATCAGCAAGATACAGCGCCGGGCTGCCATCGGCTGCTGCGCGTATGAGCACATCTCCCAAATGAAAATCCGGCGGCAAAATGCAGGTTTTTCGCAGCCGCGAGGAAAAATCGATAAACAGATCGATAAGGTCCCTGCCATCGGGAAGCAGGAGGCCACCGGGCCGCGGACCGTAGCGATCAATGTAGCCTTTGAGCGGGATGGCGCCGGGAATAATTTCTACAGCCAGACAGGCTTCACGCAGGCAGCCAAACCGCCGGGAGAGTCCAAGGGCGATGGGCCGTTGCAGGGCAATGTTGCGTGCTTGGAGATCACGGGCAAGGCTCCAGGTTATTTGAACGCGGCCGGCCATGGCGCGGGAATTTCCGGAGCGGGAAAACGCAATATCCGCAGAGGTATTTTTTTGTGCGATACCTGCGTCAAGCTGGTCAGGGGTGAACTTGTTTTTAAACTCCTCTGCAATAACCCAGCTGAAGGATTTTCCGGACATGGTTGGTTTGCAAACCTGCCAATAAGAGTTGTGACAGCAGTATTACACCCAGAGCTCCACAGATTTTGTCATAACCTGTTTTAAGCTATTTATGCACTACACTGTGGAGCTTTGTTGTGTTGTGTTCTAACATTGTTTGAGTCTTTTTCAAAATCTTTAATATAAAGCGTTTGTCGCCACCGGTGAGGTGGCCCGAGCCAAGATAGGTTTTTAAAAACCGCAGGCGATCGGTGCGGGAAACAGTCCGGGGAGATGAATAATTAAGGGCCGCAATATCTTTTACCTGCCAGCGTTCAGGCACCTGAGCGCGTCGCTGCACCCGGTGCAGATCAACGATATATAATTTTCCGGAGCTTTCCCGGAGAATATGGCATAAATATAAATCACGGTGATTGAATCCGGCGGCATGCATTTTTTTAACGAGCCCTGCTGTTTGCGCTATAAGCGCAGACTTCGCGGCAAAAGAAAGCTGTTCAGCAAGATACTCGTCAAGCTTTGCGCAATCCTGCAGCGCCAGCGTCACCAGAAATGATTCTGTTTGCAAAGGCCCTGCGGTGCGCTTTCCCGCTGATATCGGAGTAACCGTAGGTATGCCGCACTGGTTAAATGCAGCGATATGTTTAAATTCATCAAAGGCCGTGGGCTCGGGTGAAAATTCGAAAAGTTTTTTTAGACCGGCGATAAAGCCTGCCGGATAATGCCGCTTGAGATAGATGGCGCAGCCGTCAGGCAAGCGCAGCCGGATGGTT
>Ga0118677_10005714_pt1 | contig 16748 bp, 11 predicted proteins | sample AliMusrvi5mmetaG_FD_86154 | JGI IMG/M metagenome (GOLD analysis project Ga0118677, IMG submission 86154) | reverse complement strand
AAATCACAGCGCTTGAAAAGCATGTAAATACAGCGTTTCTGGATTTTAACATTTTGCATTTTAAAATTATTTTCTTCGGATGAGAACAACTGTAAAACTTGTATTGCTTATTTTATTTATTTCTATCCTTTTTAGATGTTCCAAATCAGGTATCACTCCGACTCCCGATCCGGTCAAACCTATCCCGACAGTAAAGAATGATGTGACCTTCTGGCTGACTAAGGCAGATCAGTCGGTGTTACTTCAAAAACAAACGACCATTTTAGGCTTTGGTACGGCCGTAAATACTTATCCAACGATTACGGTTGATGATTCCCAAACCTTCCAGGCAGTTGATGGCTTTGGTTTTGCCCTAACCGGAGGAAGTGCACAGGTAATTAATTCATTAGATTCATCAGTTAAAAATAAATTATTACAGGAGTTGTTTGGCGCCGATTCGACTTCAATATCAATCAGTTATTTAAGAATCAGCATCGGAGCATCTGATTTGAATAGTGCCCCTTTTTCTTATGATGATATACCTGAAGGCCAGGCAGATATGAACTTATCGAATTTTAGTCTTGCGGCAGATACAATCGATTTAGTTCCGGTTTTAAAAGCGATTCTGACTATAAATCCTGCTATAAAGATCATTGCAGCTCCTTGGTCAGCACCAGTTTGGATGAAAGATAATAATAGCACTGTTGGCGGGAGCTTACAGTCAATCTATTATGACGTATATGCGAAGTACTTTGTAAAATATATTCAGAAGATGAAAGATGCGGGAATTACGATCACCGCAATTACACCTCAAAATGAACCCTTGTATGGCGGCAATAATCCCAGTATGCTAATGTCGGCATCTCAGCAGGCACAATTCATTAAAAATAATCTGGGACCAGGCTTTCAGGCAGCAGGTATTACCACCAGGATTGTTTGCTATGATCACAATTGCGACCAGCCCGGATATCCGATTGCCGTATTAGGCGATGCTGGTGCACAACCTTTTGTCGATGGTTCTGCTTTTCATCTCTATGGAGGTGACATAACCGCTTTATCCGTTTTACACAATGCCTTTCCGAATAAAAATGTTTATTTTACAGAACAGTATACCTCTTCAACTGCCGATTTCGGGGGTGATCTAAAATGGCATCTTAAAAATGTAATCATTGGTTCTATGGCCAACTGGAGTAAAGTGGCTCTGGAATGGAATCTGGCCAGCGATGCCGCTTATCAGCCCCATACTCCTGGTGGTTGTAATACCTGTAAAGGTGCGATAACGATCAATACAAGCAATAGTTTCACCAGAAATGTAGGTTATTATATTGTTGCTCATGCTTCAAAATTTGTACCGGCAGGTTCAGTTAGGATTTCGAGCAATCCTACCGGTAATTTAAACTGTGTGGCGTTTAAAACACCAGCAGGGAAAAGAGTTTTGATTGTGGAAAATGATGGGACAGGCGCAGCAATCTTTAATTTACGCTACAATGATAAGTGGACTTCACCAATTCTGGAAAGCGGTTCTGCGGCTACATTCATCTGGTGATGATCATGAAATAAATTACCGCTGATCTCTGATCTATTTCTTTTTGGGTGCCGGATTGCCCGGATTATATTCCCTTGCTTTATAAATAACGCATCTAATTCCCAAAAGAATGAACAAAATACTAATCCTTATCCTGAACATCACACTGTTGTTTTCCATTAACCTTTCCGGCCAGATGGTGCCTATGGGAAGCGGAAGTTATACGATGCAGTTGCCTCCCCCCGACGCGGCAGGCAGGAATGTAAATCCAAACGGAACTCCCAGGATCTCGGGTGCTGCATTAACAAAACCAGTTGCTACAAGCGATTGGTGGACCGGCTTACTCACAGATAACGATGCTACCAATGGCGCCAATCTTTATAATTATCCGCTCTCGCTTAAAGGGGGTTCAGGTGGTCTGATTCTGAGCTATACCTTTCTGGGTGGAGGGGCAAATGATACCCGGCAACCGATGAGTCCCGACCAACCATTGGTTTTAGGTGTAACCGGATTAACCGGAACATTCCCCACAGTCTCTGATTACTCCGACTGGACGGTTACAACCTCCTGGAACAGCACAGGACACAACTTTAATGCGACGATAGGGATGGGAATGCCCTTTGTTTATTGTACAATTGGAACTTCGGATGTTGCGTCGGTCACTGTTAATATTGGCACCGTTTCTGTTCAGAACGAAATGATCCTTGTCACGAATTCATTGAGCGGATCTAATTTTGCCATTTATGCTCCGGTAGGGTCAACCTGGACGCAATCCAATAAAACCTATTCTTCAACCCTTTCGGGGAAAAACTATTTTTCGGCGGTTATGTTACCACCGGGGCTTGTGGCTGCAACCGTTGCAAACGATTTCAAACAATATGCCTATGTCTTCCCTGCCAATACTTCAGTTAGCTGGGCATACGACAATGCCATATCAACAGTTAAATCTACGTTCACGGTTAGCGCTGATGTTAAAGAGGGTGCAGGAACAACGGTTCTTTTGGGGTTATTGCCGCATCAGTGGGCTCATTTAGGGTCGGGTTCTCCACAGCCTGGAGCTTATTCTTTTAATACCTCCCGCGGAACGATGAAGATGTTGTCATCCAATACGTTTACAATTGAAAACAAATTCAGGGGGATCTTATCAACGCTACCAAATACGGCAAAATATAGTCCTGGATTTGATCCGGCTGCCCTGAATTCAAAAATAGATCTTGTAAAGGGGGAGGGGCTTGCCCTTTGGACCGATTCCTATAACGAAGGTTTGGCAATGAACAGGCTGATCCAGGTTGCCAAAATCGCCGATCAGATTGGAAATACTCAGGCCCGCGATCAGATTGTTAATACCGTGAAAACCCGTCTGGAAAACTGGTTTAAGGCTGATCCCGGAGAGAACGCTTTCCTGTTTTATTACAATACAATGTGGACCACAATGATCGGTTATCCTGCCGGATACTCTGCCGATGCAAATCTGAATGATCACCATTTTCATTACGGCTATTTTATCAGCGCCGCTGCAGCTGTTGAACAGTTTCAGCCGGGATGGGCAGCAAACTGGGGCCCAATGGTAAATATGCTCGTGAAAGATGCCGCCAACTGGGATAAAACCGATCTTAAATTTCCTTTTCTTAGAAATTTCAATCCCTATGCAGGACATAGTTTTGCAGCTGGCTTGCTGAACACTGAACCGCACGGCAACAACCAGGAATCCTCTTCTGAAGCGATGAACTTCAACTCCTCATTGATAAACTGGGGCGAACTTACGGGAAACACAACGATCCGCGATCTGGGTATTTATCTTTATACCACAGAACAAACCGGTATAGAAGAGTACTGGTTTAATATGAATAAACGAAATTTCGGGCCCAACTATTCTCAGATGATGTGTTCACGCGTCTGGAGTGATGGGTATGATAACGGCACGTTCTGGACCGGCGATATTGCCGCTATGTATGGAATTGAAATGTTCCCTCTAACAGGAGCTTCACTCTATCTGGGGCAGAATAGCTCTTATGTGACTGATTTGTGGAACGACATGAAGACAAAAACTGCTGTTTTGGCCAAGACTCCAAACGATAACCTGTGGTTCGATATTTATTGGTCCTACGCGGCACTGGCTGATGCGCAAAGTGCTGTATCACTTTATGATGCCTATCCCGGCTATAAACCCAAAGGGGGTTGCTCCGATGCACAAACCTATCACTGGCTTCATAGTTTAAACGGCTCCGGATCTGTGGATGGTTCGATTACGGCAAATTATCCTATCGCGGCAGTTTTTAACAAAGCAGGAGATAAAACCTATGTTGCCCATAATTATGGCACGGGTGAAATTACAGTTTCCTGGTCGGATGGTTTTTCGATGGCTGTTCCCGCCAGAACAATGAAGAGTAGTAAAGACGTTGCAGTAACTGCAACCCTCACCGCCTCTGCTTCACAGGTTGCGACCAATGGAAGTGTAACCCTTTCAGCAGCAACAAGCGGATCGGGAATAACAAAGGTTGAATTCTATGATGGAACGGCACTTATCGGCACCTCGGTAACATCGCCTTATACCGTGACCGCTTCATCTCTTACGGCAAAGATTCATGGCTTCACTGCAAAAGTTTACATGGGAGCAGCATTACAGTTGTCAAATGTTGTAACAGTAATCGTGGGCTCCAGACTTCCTTATGGTGGAACGGTTGTCTCAATTCCTTCGCAGGTCATCGAAGCCGGTAATTACGATATTTACGAGGGGGGAATTGGTCAGAATATCACTTATTTTGATGTAACAACCGCCAATGAGGCTGGTACTTTCCGTACTCCTGAATATGTCGATGCAAGCCCCGTGCCGGGAGAAGGCAATGTAGTAAGTTTTATCGTAAGCGGTGAGTGGCTTACCTATAGTGCAAATATTGCGCAGGCGGGTGCCTATGATCTTTCCATTCGGTACACCTCCGGAAATGCCGGCGGTGGTGGTCCATTCCATATTGAAGTTGATGGTTCAACGGTTGCGTCCAATATTACAGTTGACTTTACAGATTCAAACTGGAGCGTATGGGCTTCCAAATCTGTTCCAGGTGTTATTCTGCCTGCGGGACAACATGTCATAAAGCTTGCATTTGATAACGGAGGATTTAATATCGGAAAGGTTTCCTTTACCTACAAAGGTGTGGCAACTCCCTCATTGGCCTTATCTCTAAACACGTTGGCCGTGTCGATGATGTCCGGAAGCAAAAAATCGTTTGATGTCATTTCAAATATCAGCTGGATGGCTGTGAGCGATCAGAATTGGCTTACGATCACGAATGGAACTGGTTTTGGTAATGGCACTGTAATTTTAACAGCCATGGAAAACATGATGATGTCGTCCAGGAGTGCGAATATTAAGGTGTCTGGCAATGGAGTGTCTGACCAATTCTTAACGATTACGCAGGATGCCGGTGGATATTCGTACCTGGGTGTCTCCGTAAATAATTTAAACATTGGAATTTCATCAGGAAGTATTCAAACATTTGATATCAGTTCAAATGTAACCTGGAGTGCAGCATCCGATCAGCCCTGGCTGGTAATCAGTAGTTCAGGTGGAACTGGTAGCTTACAACTTACCCTTACCGCGCAAGCAAATTCTGCCCCTATTGACCGGGTTGCAACAGTTACAATTGCTGGTGGTGGTGTTGCCACAAAAACGGTGGTCGTTACCCAGTCAGCAGCACCTGTTCAAGCTTCCCTCCCAATTGATTTTGAAACAGGAACCTATAGTTGGACCGATTTTAACGGAGGAGTGGCTACTGTAATTGCCAACCCTCATGCTTCAGGGATAAACACAAGTTCAAAAGTTGCCCAGATCATCAGGAACGGTGGTGCAACCTGGGCTGGAAGCTATTTGACGCTTGGTACTAAAATTGACTTCACTGCGGCATCCACATTTTCAATGAAAGTATATTCCACCCGGGCTGGGGTGCCTGTCCTTTTTAAACTTGAGGGGGATAATGTGCCAACTGCTGAAGTATCTGCAAATACGACCGTTGCAAATACCTGGGAAACATTGACCTGGAATTTTGCCGGGAACACCTCAAATATCTTCAACAAGTTAACCTTAATGTTTGATTTTGGAACCGTTGGTGATGGCTCGGCCAATTCAACTTTCCTTTTCGACGACATTAACCTGATAAGCAGTTCAGCCAGCGTATTAAATGTTTCTGTAAATACTTTGACAATAGGAGCACAGGCCAATAGTATTAAAACCTTTGATATTTTGGCCAATATCACCTGGACCTTAACCAGTGACCAGGAATGGTTAACTTCAGGCATTCAAACAGGTTCAGGAAATGGATCAATAACGTTAACTGCAGGTGCAAATCCAACTATCGCCTCAAGAATTGCTAACATATCAGTGTCAGGCACCGGAGTCCCTACCCAAACAATTACAATTACTCAGGATGGAGGGACAACAGGTGTCATTGATATTTCTGAAGATCAGTTTTCAATCCATCCAAATCCGGTTTCAACAATTTTATATATTAACTCAAAACCGGGAATTTTAAATTTCAGCATTTATGACATGAGCGGGAAAATGGTAATGAATGGAAAAATTGTTGATTATCAAATAAATGTAGATAACCTCTCAAAAGGTATTTATACACTTAAAATGGATTACAAAACCCGATCTTTAAAACAGAAATTTATAAAACAATAATTGCAGGATATGAATAATTTTATAGTGTTGATTTTACTTTGTACCACTTTAGGTTTGATTGGAACGGTTAATGCAGAAGATAAACCTGAGTTGAACCGACATTCAAATACAAAAGGAATAGCCTGGATTACAAGTCCTGAGACAAATGTATTGTTTCAATCTTCAAAATTTCGTTTTGTCTCAAAAATGAAGGAAAACCTTGATCCAGAAATCAAAATTGATCCAACCCAAACTTATCAAACCATTGATGGTTTTGGGAATTGCCTCACAGGCGGGAGTGCTAAGTTATTGCATCAGATGGACCCTAAGAGCAGGCAAGCGATTCTGAAGGAGTTGTTTTCGATGGATGGAAATAATATCGGAATCAGCTATTTGCGCATTAGTATTGGTGCATCTGATTTGGATGATCATGTTTTTTCGTACGATGACCTCCCTGCCGGGGAAACAGACAGCACACTGGCCCGTTTTTCACTTGCTCCCGATCAGGCCGATCTGATCCCAATTTTAAAGGAGATCCTGACGATCAATCCGCACATCAAAATTCTGGGTTCACCCTGGTCGGCTCCAACCTGGATGAAGACGAATAACAACTCCAAAGGGGGAAGTTTAAAGACGGAGTTTTATAATACTTACGCACGGTATTTCATGAAATATATTCAGGGAATGATGGGTGAGGGGATTCTGATCGACGCGATTACGATACAGAATGAGCCCCTGCATCCCGGGAATAATCCGAGTATGTTTATGCCAGCCCTGGAACAGTCTCTGTTTATCAAACAAAGTCTTGGACCCCTTTTTGTCTCTTCAGGGATCAAGACCAAAATAATTGTTTATGACCACAATGCCGACAAACCCGATTATCCTTTGACAATTTTGAATGACCCAGATGCCGCCAAATACGTTGATGGCTCTGCTTTTCATCTTTATGGAGGAAAGATCGAAGCACTGACCCCTGTTCATGAAGCCCATCCGGATAAGAACCTCTATTTTACAGAACAGTGGGTTGGTGCCCCTGGAAATCTGGCCGGTGATCTCGCCTGGCATGTTAGAACCCTAATTATCGGGGGAACCCGTAACTGGTGCCGTAATGTGTTGGAATGGAACCTGGCCGCCGATCCGAAAAACAATCCCCATACCCCGGGAGGTTGTACCGAATGTCTGGGTGCAGTTACAATTGATGGAAATAAGGTAACCCGCAATCCTGCCTATTATATTATAGCTCATGCAGCAAAACTGGTCAGACCCGGTTCTGTGCGGATTGGGTCTAACACGAGTGATGCATTGCCAAATGTTGCATTTCTTACACCTGACGGGAAAAAGGTGCTTATCGTGCAAAACAACAGCGGTACCAGAAAGAATTTCAATATTGAATTTAAAAGAAAAACAGTTTCTGTTTCGCTCGATAAGGATGCGGTAGGAACATATATTTGGTAATTATTGGTTTTTTTGATTGTTAGTTTAGAAAATGAGACCCGGCCTGATGAATATTGGGTAGGGTTTCTGTTTTAATAAACTATTTGATCAAGTAAATATTTTTACAGATGTAAGATATTCTGTATTTTTACCCAATCAACTTGGTAATTCCAGTTCTGACAAAATACAAACAAAAAAGCAGAATGGTTTTTCTAAAGTTAATAAAGATAATTGTCAATCCTGAAATAGGAATATCATGGAAAATGAAACCCATCGGTTGAAGGAGAGAATAATAGAACTTGAAACAGAAAATTCTATACTTAAACAACAGCAAACTAAGATTACAAAAGCCAAAGAGTTGTATCTTAAGATATTCGAGGAGTTTCCGGCTTTAATCTGGCGTTCGCGTTTGGATAAATTATGCGACTATTTTAATAAAACGTGGCTTGATTTCACTGGCAGGACTATGCAACAGGAATTTGGCAATGGTTGGGCTGAAGGCGTTCATCCAGATGATTTTGATTCCTGCTTACAAACGTATGTGACTTCATTCGATAAAAGAGAAGCTTTTTTAATGGAGTACCGGATGAAAAATAGGTTTGGTGAATATCGCTGGATCAGAGATTTTGGAAGACCCTTTTACGATTTGGATAATTCATTTTTGGGATATATTGGTTCTTGCTATGACATCACTGAAATTAAAGATAACGAACTAAAGCTTATTGAATTAAACGCCACAAAAGACAAGTTTTTTTCAATTATTGCCCATGATCTGAGAAGCCCGTTCAATTCTGTTATCGGGTTTAGCGAGCATCTTCTGGAACTGATTGAGAAAAAAGAATATGAAAACATTGAGTTATACGCCAATATAATACTTCAATCGTCAAATAGAGCAATGGATCTGCTAACCAACCTTTTTGAATGGTCACAATCGCAATCCGGCAGGATGGAGCTCCATCCTGAAGATTTCCCAATGATTCCCCTTATTAAAGAACAGATAGTTTTGTACAAAGACATCGCCGAACAGAAATCGATTACAATTACAAATTCGTTAACACCAGATATTCGGGTTAATGCCGATAAGGCTATGATAAAATCATTGTTGAGAAATCTGATTTCAAATGCAATTAAATTTACGCCTTCTGGCGGGAAAATTGCCATCTTAGTGGTGGAGAAACAAAATGAGATCATCGTTTCAGTAAGTGATAACGGCATTGGAATCTCAAAAGCAGGAATTAACAACTTATTCAGTATCGGTCATAGTTATTCTACTCCCGGCACCAATAAGGAAAAGGGAACAGGCTTAGGCTTAATCCTTTGCCAGGAATATATTAAGAAGAACAACGGAAAAATTTGGGTTGAGAGCGAACCAGGTAAAGGGACTACTTTTTATTTCTCAATACCGCAGTGATCAAAAAGGGAATAGTATTAAAAAAATAAAAAAGAGTTAATCAACCGTCCAATAGTTAATACTCATATGTTTTGACAATCAGGTTATTGAATGAAATTTTTATCAATATAGGTTTGAAAACTGGTTTTATATTGCTCTCCGATAGGTATATATATCTTTTCGTCAAAAATGATCCGGTTCCTGTCGATCATTGAAATTTTTGAAAGGTTCACAATAAACGACCGATGAACCCTTAAAAACCGGTCGGACGGCAATTGCTCTTCAATGGATTTTAAACTCATTAAAGACTTAACCGGTTTGGTTCCTGCCAGATTGATATTGATATATTCGTGCATACTTTCGATATATTTGATATCGTCAAAGTCGATGCGGACCAGTTTATATTCTGATTTTACAAACATATGGTTGATAGCAGGAGTAATAGTTGATGGTTGCCTGTTTGCCGATAATCCGATCAGATCTTTAACCTTATTGGCAGCCCGAAGGAAATTGCTGTAGCTGACCGGTTTCAGCAGGTAGTCCGTGGCATTCACTTCAAATCCTTCCACTGCGTATTCGCTGTAGGCAGTAGTAAAGATAATATAGGGTTTTATTGTGAGTGATTTTACAAATTCCATTCCACTCATTTCGGGCATGTTAATGTCGATAAACAGAAGATGTATCTCATTATTTTCGAGGATCTCCATTGCCTCGAAAGGATTCCGGCATTGGGCAACCAGTTCCAGAAAGGGTGTTTTCTGAATGTATCCCGCTATTTTTTTTACTGCCAAAGGTTCATCATCAATGGCAAGACATGAGATTTTCATACCGGTATTTTTAGGTTCACTTCAAATTCGGTTTCCTTGTCAAGAATATCGAGACGGAAATTATCACCATACAATAATTTCAGGCTTTTCTTAATGTTTACAAGTCCTATTCCGGAATACTCGCCCTTTAAATTAGTTTTAACCTGATGGTTGCTGTTCTTGATATTGCAATGCAAGGAAGCTTCCTCAAGCCTGAGTTCAAAATGAATGTAAGATTTCAGAGGGTACGAAACGCCATGCTTAAATGCATTTTCAAGCAATGAAATAAACAGCATTGGGGGAATGCGAGTTTCCGGAATCTGATCGGGCAGATCAACCGTGACCTCTACCTCTTCTGAATGCCTGAGCTGCATCAGTGCAATAAAGCTGGTTAGAAACTCAATCTCTTTTTTTAGTTCGATCGTATTTTGAGCAGAATCATAAAGCAGATAGCGCATTAAGGTAGAGAGTCGTTCGATTGTATCCTGTGCCTTTTCAGAATCAATTTCAATTAGGGTATGAATATTGTTCAGCGTATTCATGAGAAAATGAGGACTTACCTGATGTCTCAGTAAGGCCAGATTAGTTTTGAGATGCTCCTTTTCAGAATCTTTTCGCAATTTCTGTTCACTCCGCCATTTATACTCGAGTTCAAGAGCTGTGCTACTTCCAATAATGAGTAAGGCGGTAACCAGATTTTGCAGAATTGTCCCCAGCAGAGGGAGAACACCGTATGGGCGATCAGGCTGAATATCGGTTGGCGCAATTCCTATTCCCTGATGATTAGGTGGCCCTAATGGATGGATGATTAAACTGATAACAGCTACGGCAATTATCATAGCAGTAACAATGACAAAATATTGAGATCTTCTTTCGTTAAAGAGTAATCGCGGCACCAGCACAAATAAATTAATCATGAAAAGAAGAAGAAGCAAGAGCAGATTTGTCAAATCCCCAATCATTCTATTCCAGCCATTGGCACCAATATCCTGCATATACCTAAAATAGGGCGAAACCAAAACCAGTACCCAGAGGACCGCGTAAAGCAAAAGAAACCCTTTTCGTGATTTAAACATATCTTTTTAATTCAGATTTTGATAAGCATTAAAATAGGGAGAACTATAGATTAATTTGGAATTTTCAGGGATTGGCGATCTCATCGGAGGATGTCCCTCCTCGCCAAACCCTGGCTTGTGCATTGATCTTCTTCCCAAAGGCCCCTGTCTCTCTTCATTTTTTTGTTGCAGATAGATAATATTCTTATACTTTTCTAATCCTAACTTATCTATTGACCTGTCATTCCCTACTTTCATATTTAAATTCCAGGCTGTCCAGAATTCGATACCATGCCTGGCAATAATGATCGCACCTGCTCTCTCTTCGGGAATTAAAGGCTTAATATTTTGTAAATCCCGATAAGCTAACTCATCAATGCATGGCTTTTTTTCTTCATGAAAATAGATCAAACCAGAAGCCAAAGTTATTAATACCAGCGAAATTGAAAAAGGAAGTATAAGTTTATTATTCATTCGTATTAAATTAAAGATCAATAAGCTTTGCGGAATAAAAAGCATTACATGAAACCGCTGAACATATTGTGACTCATAAAATGGAAAGGCAAATATGAAAATTAATACGACCAACGAGAGTGTTACATACCCGGTAATTTTATCGTTACTATGTTTCTGTTTTTGGTATTGAAGAACACCAAATATTGCAAGAGCATATGAAATCAGCCAGTTTAACAAAATCGGAACGAACATAGGTCCCTGAAATTCAATGTGCCTCGAAAAAATTACATTCCAAAAGGTGAGTATTCGGAATGCCCTGTTAAAATCGAACAGGGTAATAATCGCGCATCCAATTGCAATAGTTATCAAAGAAGGAAGGATTGCCTTTCTCCCGAATGCAACAAAAAAGGATATGCACAGAAATGCCAAACCAAACGCAAAAGTGCCAAAATGGGTAAATGCAATGATGAAAAGAGCGAATAATGTCACGATTAAATTCCATCTGGTTGGGGTCGTCAGATAACCTTCTAAAAAGTAGATAAATGTTAGAAATAATGGAATTGCAAACGCATTTTTCTGAAGATCGCCAACCATAATAAACGGCGAAAAGGAGAATATTGCAAAAAACAGAATAGCAACCTCCGAAAAAAGTGGGAGATTCTGATCTCTCTTTGTCAGGATTTTAAAGAGCGGTATTGCCAATAAAGGTAAGGCGGTACTATCAACAATCTTGATTACAGAAATGATCGTTTCATCGTTAACCGCGAACCCCAAAAGCGAAATGACTTTTACCAGGAAGGCGCAAAAATAAAAATAGAGCGGGACGTCATTAAAACTGAGCAATCCGGTTTTTAATATATTTCGCACCTGCACGGGGTAATACCCCCCATCCATCCCTAAGATCAGATCTTGAGAGAAACTTATGTATAACCGTAAAATTATCGCCAAAAGGGTAATCACGGTAAATGCAAGTAATCTTACTGATGGTTTATTTTGCCTCAGCATACCGAAGCGTGAAACTTTAGACTGACTGGAAAGACTTCTCGTGATCAGTTCTAATTTCATTTTTTATGAAATTAGAACTGTATTTTATAGACAATATTTGGGAAAAATCCGAGTTGGTAAGTCGTATTTATGGCTCTGCTTCGGTCGTCATAGTTTTGAGAGAAGACATTCTTGTGATTGGTTATATTTTGCAAATCCAGCGAAAATGAATGGGATAGTTTTTTCTTATTACTATTTATAGTGTAGCCTATTTTAAAATCTAACCGGAAATAGTTGGGATAAAAGGCCGCATAGGCATCTGTTGACAACTGTTCATGACCTGTAGAATTTGAAGCGGTTAAATCAATAGGAGTGTAGGCCCTTCCTCCGGCATAGGTATATTTCAGGTCGGTTGAAAATTTATTTCGTTTTTCGCTTCCAACTTTCCACTCTTTCCCGCCCAAAATATTGAAAATATACTTTCCGTTGAAAGCAGTATTTCGTTCCACGCCATCGCTTCCTTTGTATTTTGAGCTGTAAATCGACGAAGTGAACAGTCCATAATATCCTTTGCTGAAGAATTTCTCGATGGTCAATTCTGCACCATAATTTTTTCCGGTCCCACTGTTTGTAAGGTTGTCTTCAAGATCACTTTTAAAACTTGCTCCGGTATTGAGCATGGAGTAACTGCTTGAAAAAGTATTGACCGGAACATTGTAGATCGATTGATAGTATACTTCAGATTTTATCCGCCAGTCGTCAAAAGGTTGTAAATCATATCCTAACACAAAGTGGTGACTCTTGGTGAAATCCAGACTTCTATTATTGTAACTGGTTGAACCATCTGAATTTTGAGTTTGAAGGAAGTAAACGTTTATTGGTTGTGTTTGTGAATGAAGCCCATACCCAAAATTTAGGGAGCTTTTAGTATTGAGGTCATATTTCAAATCCAAACGCGGTTCAACAGAAACTGAATTGTTGAGGGCAAACAGCTGTGAGTGCAGACCGGCATTTAGGGTTAGTTTATCGTTAAAACTATATTTGATATGTGCGTAACCCTGTGCCAGGCTCGTGTAGCTATTGTAATCCCAAACCTGCTTCCAAAGTGACTGAATACTCTCTTTTTGCCTGTAATAGAGGTTTAATCCGATCAACTCATCTTGAATACCGACTTTTACGAACAGTTTTGAATTAATTTTTGAATTAAAACTTGTCGAAAAATTGTATCCCGTTCTGGCTACTTTATTCTCTTCTTTCGTGAAAGATGTGTTGGTAAACCGGTCAAAATCATCATTTGTCTGGTCGTTTTTTGAGTAGTTAATACCTAAATTTGAGCTAAAGTAGGATCTGTTGTTGAGTTGTTTGATATGCTTTAACCCGATAATCCCAATCTGACTGCTTAAATCATGTCCGCCACCGTTTCCATACAAAGAACTTGTATTTCCACCTTCAATATTGATGCTGCTTGTTGCGAGTATTCCAAACAAGGTAAATCGCCCTGCTTTGGTGTTCCCGCTATTAAGGTTAAAGGATAAATCCTGGTAAGATGGCAATGCCGTTGTTCCGATATTCACCCCCATAGCCTGAGCAACACGTGCCAGTGCATAGCGGTATCCAACCAGATAAGACGAGCCTGTTTCCTTGTTGATTGGACCTTCTGTTGTAGCTTCCAGTCCGGTAATTACACCGGCCTGCAAGGTCGTTTCCTTTTTTTGGGCGTTTCCATCGCGAAAACCCAGATCAAAAACACCGGCTGTCGCATTTCCATATTCTGCGGGAAACGCCGATGTCAGGAAATCTGAACTTTTCAATAGATTGGTATTTAATGCACTGACTGCACCTCCGGTGGTTCCCACCGAAGCAAAGTGGTTTGGGTTTGTAACATTCATCCCGTTGATACGCCACAAGACACCTACGGGGGAATTGCCACGGATCACGATATCGTTGCGGCTGTCATCGGGGGCGCTGACGCCTGCAAAATTTGCGGCCAAACGGGCTGGATCACTGCGACCACCGGCATACCGGTTCACCTCTTCGGTCGAAAATGTGCGCGCACTGATTGTTGCCAGATTGTTGATTGCTTTGTCCTTTGTATTTGCCTTAATAACCACCTCATTCAGGCTCGTGACATTCTCCTCCATTGCAATATCAAGGATAGTCTCTTTGCCTGATGTTACAACTACATTTGGAACTATTACATTCTTGTAACCCAGGTAAGAAACATTGATATCATACCTGTCTGGTGAAATATTTGTTAGTACATAATTCCCATTAGCATCGGCTGATGCCCCTTTGTTTTCGGTTTTACTCAGAATCTGAACTGTAGCTCCCGGAAGTGTTATCTGAGATAGCTTATCGGTGATAACGCCCCGAATATTTTGCTTGTTGTTTTGAGCAAAAGTAAATTGGGTGATGAATAGGACAATTATAAAAATGTATTTTTTCATTTCTATTGGTTTTAAATTTTTAGAATAATATGATGTCTCACCTCATCGTTTGTCATTTTGACCTTCCCTGGTGTTTATGAGCGAAGCCGAAGTAAGGGGGAGAGGAGTCGTACGCCGAAGTCCATCAGAACTCAAATCAGAAAAGGCTGTCTAAGAACTCTGTGTGACCCTGTGAATCCTCAGTGTGACTCTGTGTAACTATTTAATTCAACTGTTTTGTACTGCCCGCTTCAATGGTAAATACTTTACCGTTTATTTTTACAAACACATTTATTGAACTTAAATTTGTAACCATCGTTTTATCAACTGAGAATTTGAGATTTTTATAGGCATTGATATAATCCACTAATGCTATTTGAGTCGTGTAGTAAATACCCGGATTTTGGGAGACCATTTTAAAAAACTTCTCAACTTCTCCCCATTTGTTTCCGGGTCCTTCATATTCCCAACTATGGCCCCACACATAAAACAAGGCTAAGGTTTTTACCTTTAGAAAATCAGATGTAAGCTGATAAAAGTTCTTTAATTCTCTTCTGTCGTTTGCTGTGTCGTTAGGGATATAATTTGTTTTTCCGAATAGATGAATGGTAGGTTGCCATCTAAGAAATTCAGTGGGCATATTGAAATTGTACGTGTCACCGACGGTTCTCGCATATTCAATACCTAAACCGGTTATTGCCTCCACTACAACATCGTTGGTATTGCCAAAAGGATACGACATTCCACGAACGGGATAACCCATCAATCGCTCCAGCTCTTTTCTATCCTCCACCACTTCATAAATCACATCAATTTTCGACAAAGAAGTCAAAGCCGGGTGATTTGCCGTATGACCGGAAACTTCGTGTCCTTTATACAAGCTTTTGATTTCTTCTTTAGTGAGATAATCTTTTGTGCCTAGCTTGTTGGAATTGAGATGAAAAGTTCCGACAAGACCATATTCATTCATTAATTTTACCAAATCTTTGTCGGCAACACGTCCATCATCAAAACTCAATATTAATGCTTTGGATTTACCTTGCGGGAAAAGCATTTCTATTGGTGTGCCGGTTATTGCAACAGGCCTATCTGCCTGTGCTTTGGCGAAGTTTATTGAAAGGGAAAGGGCCAAAAAGAAGATCAATTTTTTCATAAAAAATAAATTTAATATATTAAGAAACACTACTGCATTCATGCAATCAATAGGTTTTAAAGATGCTTTCACTCATCGAGCAATAACTTAATATCAGCAGTTGCTCTTTCGATATCTGGTTTCTGTGTAGCATTATAAATTCCCCGGATTCTACCTGACTTATCAATCAGGAGCATTGATTCTGTATGCAAAAAATAGGAAGAATCTCTTTGCAGTCCAAGGCGTCTTTCTGAGAAATAAGACTGTCTTCCTAAATTGTAAATTCGTTCTTTATTCCCTGTTAGCAAATACCATTTATTTGGATTAATAGTATGATTTTCACCATATATTTTTAGTATGCTAACCGAATCAATCCAGGGCATCACGGTAAATGACACTAATTTTACTTGTTTATTGTTAGCAAAAGTATTCTGTATTATTTGCAGGTTATTTGTCATTCTTGGACAAATGGTTGGACAAGTTGAAAAGAAGAAATTTGCCATATAAATGTACCCGTCAAGTGAATCTTTTGTTATTAAATGTCCCAATTGATTCTGCATTTTGAAAGTATCGATGGTATGGATGTTCTTATATTTGGGATCACCCGGTTTTATCCACTCTGCAGTAAAGTCAGAAGTATTGTAGAACGGTAAGACTTCATTTTTTGTATGGCATGCTATTAAAGCAACGACACAACATAGCAAACCCAAAACCCTGTTAATGTGTTGCTGTAGGAATACAGCTTTGAACCGAAATAACTCCATATAATTTATTGTTTTTTATTGTGTAATTGGAAGTAACTACTCAGGTCTGTTCGTTTAATTTTGGTAATCCTTCGCGGATAGCTAGAGGTAAAAAGTATAGCCGGATTGTTTACTATCTATAAATTCTACCCATAGTGGGT
>Ga0118677_10008265_pt1 | contig 16749 bp, 38 predicted proteins | sample AliMusrvi5mmetaG_FD_86154 | JGI IMG/M metagenome (GOLD analysis project Ga0118677, IMG submission 86154) | reverse complement strand
TACCTATAGTATATTCAATATATGTAATACAAAATAACCAAGAGTAGTAATACCAAAAGAAATTAATATCCAATATTGAATCTTTAAAGCACCAAGGTCACTACTAAGTGCGGAATTACTCTTCTGAAGTTCCTCTATTTTACCCAGTACAAAATCATGTTCATTGCGGGTGATGAATGTGCGGGTTTGGTCACTCAATTGCGCTCTAAACTCATTCATACTTTCTAACCTAGCCTGTAATTGCGCGAGAGCCTTATCAGTATTCTTATCAGTTACTTCTAAAGCTAACTTAGTGTTGTGATCTACTATATCAAACCTTAAATCTACATAGTCCCGCATACTAATATCTATATCTTCCACTTTCTTACTATCTTTAATCATCTCTAATCCTTTCCTCTAATAATAAAACCTTTCTCCAGCCTCCAGATTATGCGCATAGTATATAAACTCTAGCATCTCATTCCACAACTCATCATCACTCTTACCTTTATACGCCAACTGCCGCAATAGGGGCTTTACCTCAGTGACATAATAGAAGTACTTATCTCCCGTCAATGCGGAAACCTCTCTCGTACAACCTTCCTTTTCAGTTGCTCAACTTCCAGTCGGTTTCTTGCGGCAACTATCACTTTCGCAACTCCGACACAGAACTTTTATGAATCTTAATATGGTAAAAACCCCCTTTCTGAGCACCGTTTCGTTCAGTATAACATAAATTTTTACTCTCGTCAAATTCGTTAATCCCGAAACTATTTGCATGACGGGACTGACTCGATTTACCCCGTCCGATTTTCCCTTTTTAGATAAATGTTAAAAAAAAGTAGATGAAATGGTAAGAAAAAGTAGATGCGGCAAAAATTCTATCAACTTTGATAGATTCTCCCAAATTCTATCATTTCTTGTTAGATTTTCCGAAAACCTAACACTTTCTTGTTAGATTCTTTTGTGCGGCTGGGCCTTAAGATTCTTCTTGACACTTCTTTTATTTTATGTTATAATGAAGTATAAGAAAAAAGCCCCCATAAAAGGAGAAAGACAATGACGACTCCCCTCAATAAGCCGATGTATATGTTCGATTCTCTTGACGTTCAGGACGCCATGTTCAATTACAACACTGACCAGGACGGGATTGCCGTATATCAGAAGGTTCTTAACTGGGCGAGCAGTGATGAGTGTGGCGTTCTTGCTTATGTTGGCGCAGATACCTTCGATAACTTGCGGGAAGATCCCTATGACTCCAAGTATGTAGATGGAGTTTGGGTAGAGCGATGGGCCACAGATGATGAGCTGGCATATCTCAACTATATCGAAGAGTTTCTTGCGATGGGCAAGTATACAGGTTTCCATTGGGTAACTGACCAGTATGACCAGTATCTCGCAGATGTTGTTATCCGCACGACTAACTACTAGGAGTTACTGTGACAAATGCACATATGTATATGCTCAACATTAAAGAGTCAAGAGCCACAGCCATGACAGATATGGTGGGTGACAAGATTGTGGACACAGTTCGAGCCTTTGACACGGGTCGCTGGGAGACAGGCATCTGCAATAAGTCTGGACATTGGATTATTGTAGAAGAGTATCCAGATGCGGAAGAGGCTATGGAAGGCCATGCGGAATGGATACATAAAATCATTGTTAACCCTGGGGTGGAATTCACAGATATATTTAAAGAGAGGTTCTATAATGACTGATTATAATGAACTATGGGACGCGGTAGAGGACGTGCGCGATTTGCAAGGCTACTCGCTAGAGCCGCACGAAGCCAAGACCCTCGCCGCACTTCGCCAAGAGTTCGACCGCGCTCGTAAAGCGGAGAAGCGGAGAAGCGGCTAGACGCGATGGTGGACGTGCTGGCAGAGACGATTGACGGAATCCCACGAAGCTTCAACAACTGGCGCGAGTACGCCGAATCCAAAGTGAAAGGAGCCGACCGTGACTGACGTATACAAACTCGCAGCGGTGGTGCGGGCCGGACTCACGACAGAATCGTGGCATGACCGTGGACTCACCGCCCTCGATGCGATACTCACCGCCTACGACGAGCAGGCCGAGACCATCAAGCGACAACACCGCGCCCACGAGGATAATCTCGCAGCCGCCGCTGAGAACCTCACCGAAGCGCAAGCCGCGCTCACCACCGCCGAAGCCGAAGTTGCCCGACTCATGACGAGTGCATGGGGTGATGTGGTGAAGCAGCGTGACGAAGCCGAGACCACCATCGCCCGACTCACCATCCGTAACGCTTTTTTTAACGCAGTAATAGACCAGCTCGCAGAAAGACTTGAGTTGATGGAGTCAGAGACTCATGACGATGATTGGTCCTGGAGCGCCTCTAAATGGCGTGAATGGGCCGAGAAAGGAATACGATGATTAATTTTGACACGCTATGGGAAAGTTGGGAGCCTGTGACCTATAATGTAATGGGTTCTATAACCTTCTCTCCTGAACCAGGTATAACTATATCGCCCAGAAAAGATACAGAATCAGATGAACATATCAAAAGTCTGGAAGATGAAGTTGACTATGCGGCTGAGATTATCGAGCGTCTAACCGTAGGGCTAGAGGCTGATGAAGAGGAGATTGAGATTCTAAACACCAATCTTGACAAACTCCAAGCCGCAAATGATAGACAAGAGAAATATATCCGCAAGATAGAAAAGGAGCGCGACAGAGCAATCCAGAAACTAGAATCAACTTGGAAGATTAATAAAAAGTCTAAATCGGTTTGGGACTATTGGCCAGAGGAGGATTAGAATGGGAGCTTGCGGCGATATTAATGAACTCGACGAGTATCCAGAAGATGCTCTAACTGACTATTGCATTGACTGCGCGGCTGGGAGACCATATTGCACAGAGCCTTGCGAGGTAGCTGCGGCTGAAATTGCCGAAAACCAGGCGTAGTTCTATAAAAGTGTATGTCAACTATTTTTGGTTGACATACACTTTTTTTTGTGATATAATAAGATATAAGTCAAAAGCGGAAAGGAAGATATGATGCACGATATTACTTGGGAAATGATAATGACACCTGCGGATGGACGTCGACAAGGACGATGTGTGATTGACATTGTTCCCAACTATGTGGACCCTGCTCATATCAACTTTGTTCAAGAAGTCGTGGCAACTCTTTGCCTGTCTTGGGACGCCACTAGTGAACCTATCCGCTATATCCACGGAGCCTATAGAGTTACTCTTGGATATGCCTGTGCGTCAGATATTGTAGAAGCAGTAGAGTACCTTTTGTCCACAATCAACGAGATGGAGGTTTGTTAATGACCTACTACAAGAATCTCCCTATTATCTTGGACCAGATTCATTGGGCAGAGGACCATATCTGGGGTGGCTTCGAAAATGCCATTGCAGACGGGTATATTAACCCAGATGGAAGTGAAATGAAGACGCCCTCTTTTGGGGATATGATAGGTGAAATCTATCTTGCGCTGCGGCATTGTAAGTATGGCATGGGCTTTGAACAACTCGGTGCGCTAGAAGAGATTCTAGATTGCCCCGATCAAGTAATGATGATTCTTATTGCAAATAGTTTGATTATACATGGCTACCCTATTAACGAGGAGGATTAAATGAGGCTACTCGCCACTATAAAAGAAGATGACATCAAAAAAGGTCAGCTTATTGAGTTTTGGGCAGAGGATGTAGAGGCAGTAGACCTTCCTAGAATGTGGTTGGGGTATATGGTACAAGATGGAGAAGATGATAGAATTTTTGCGTTTGAGCGTACTCTTGAGGACATTCAAGCACAGGTTAACCGCAGGTGGGGAAATTTCATGACCTATAGAACAGTAAAGGATGACCAATGAAACAGATGATGTTCGGATACAAAATGGAAATGGCGAGAGTGGCTATGTGGAGCGATGCGGAAAAGCGTACTTCTGCTATTAGCTGGACTCTTTATTATCTCTTTTGGGTTTGGTTGCTTTCTATTGTTCCAAATAGTCTTTATCCGCTCTATGCGATAGGTTTGGTATCCTTTATTGGTTGCTATATCATTATGGTGATGACTGAGTATTACACAGAAGGGAAGTACTACGATGGCGCTGGAATGTAGAGATGAGCATAAGGGGAGCTGTAAGGGTGAGGTAAACTATGTAATGGATCCATTTGACTGGACTCGTTCATTCCCTCGCTGTAAAGTACATGGTAATGAGTGGATTGAGTTTCTGATTGATAATAACAACAAGTATGGGACATATAGTGATTGTGCACCGGAGGGTTTTGACCCTGCGGATGCCGGCGAATGTTGGGATGAAGATTACTAATGAGATGGTTTAAAGAGGGAGCCGGCAAAAAGAACGGCGAAATTCGTAAAATTGCTCAATTTGCTCTTTATCCAGTTACTATTGGAGACCATAAGGTGTTTTTTGAGTGGTATATTCAGAGACAGGCTTGGAATAGTAATGATTACTCTCCAGATGGTGGTTGGTGGAGGAATGTAGGAAAGGAGCTGATGGAACATGACAGTTAGAGAAAATAAGATTACAAACCCTATCCCCGGGGAGCTTGGCCGCAAGCCAGTAGTTCCTAGTACTAAGGCTCGATTTGCGGAAGAGATTAGGAAGATAGAGAGCATACCTAAACCTGATCCCACTAATGAGCAGATTGCGGCATTGCTAGAAAATATGAACTCAGAGAAAGTTTTTTCCTATGCTGGTAATATCTACCTGCTTATGGGAGAACACGTCTATGATATTTCTACTATTGCACCCTTGCGGAAAGAGAGTGCACAGATTATACTGTTTGATATGGCCGCAAGACTATCAGTAGAAGAAAAGGTTGAGAAGACGCTAGAGGTTCCTGACTTTATTCTAGAATCTCCTGAAGAGATTCCTGTTATAACAATGAAACAAGCCGAACAAATTGTAGAGAATATTCAAAATCAGTCTATCCCTGCCGTTCAGAATATCGAAATAGTTCCAGCCACAGGAGAAGATATTGATATTCTTAGTGAGGCACCTGCTTTTACTAAGCTCTTGGGTGATTATCCCAAAACAGACCTAGAGAAGCGTCTAGAGTCTAGTGACGATCCTACTATGGACAGGTAGGGTTCGTACTAATGTCTGTGCTCGATGATAAGTATAATAGGTCTAGATGGTCTCCTGACAAAGACCCTAATAGTGAAATTATTAGAGCTAGACGAGCCAAAGCCACTGCCGTGCGGCGAGGGGCTATTTCGGCTATAAAGAAGTTTCGAGATATTCCAGGTTGTGATAAAGAAGCAGATGCTATAACGGCTTATCTGAATACTTTAGAAGGTATGATTAAAATTACAGGAGGAACATAATGGAACCATCTTATGAGGAAATGGCTCTAGCCTGTATAAAGAAGGCTACGCGAATAGATGTTATGGACAGTGACAGAGAAGCATTGCTTCTTGAAGCCCAAGTATATGCAACACTAGAACTTGCAAAGAAGGAGTAGGTATGTTTTTCTGCGATAAGTGCGCCCATCAAGGTGGGTGGCCCAAGAGTATGAGTAAAACCCACGAGGTGTGTGCGGGAATACATCAGAGTGCAACAATGTTGACTCTAAGTTTCTCCCATTCAAAAGTGAAGTAAGAAGAGTTGTGACACTTAGAAAACATTTGGAGGATAATACTAATGGATAATACCTTTCTATATACTTATGATATAGGAGCTAATAGATTGAAAAGAATCCTAGACCCAGTAGAAGAGGCTTGTAAATTGGCTTTTGATGCTAGTTATAATGATGATGAATTGAATCGTGAGCTAGCCCTTGCAGTTCATAATGCTTTCGCGGAAATAAATAGTACTGAAAAGATTATCCCTATGCCAGAGGATAAATCTGACCATATCGAGAAAGAATGGGATAATGATGCTAAGTACAATAACTCCAGAGAGTACTGGTAAGTTTCTTATTGACATTTCCAAAAATTTGTGGTATAATAAGATATCGAAGAAAACGAAGCGCGTGAAAGGAAGTTAGTAATGGCAACTCCCCCTCCTGACTGTAAGGGTTGTAAGTGGGACTCAAAGTGTCCCCTCCAGCACGTTTATGGAAATTGCTCTTCTAGTAAAGTCGATGTCAATGCCGAGTACACTAAGAATTAGTCAGTAACTATCCTAAAAAGGAGAAAATGATATGTCTACGAATCGTGGCGGAAAGAAGAATGGCGACCGAAAGAGTGACCGATGCGGCAATGGAGGTCCGGGAACTCCGCCCGGTCATCTGGTCCGCCGGCTTAATGCTTTCGAGAAGCTGAGCGGAAGTCGTAACTTTGTCGAGGGAGCCTTCCATAAGCCTGGCTCCAATAAGAAGTAGGGTACCCCGAAGGGCTGAGCTTTGCGGTTCGTAAGCCAATCTTCGTATAGCAACCGCAGTTTAGTTTTCATTATAACACTACATCGGCGGCGAAACTTAAGATAACGTGCGCCCTACGGATACTAGTGAGAATAGTTTTAATGGGCCGGGTCGGAGTGGCCACTCCAAGTACCTATCCCACCAGACGAAAAATGTGTAGTGTTATAATGAATACTAATCAAGAGAAGGAGAGACAATGGAATTTTTTGGCGAGCATCAGGTTAGATATGTTGCTCATATTGTCCAATCAGATGAAAATGGACATATGGTTCAGGCAAGACGAGTAGATGGTAGAATGTTTCTTAATGCCGACTCATGGGGAAAAATGACCTTTCATTATCCGCACAAGAAACTTCAGCCAGAGAAACTCTCTATAGCTTTTGCTAACGCAGTAAAATAACCTAAAATTCAAGAGTATCAAGTAGGGTGAAAACTCTTACTTGACGCTCTTTTTATTTTGTGGTATAATAAGATAGGAAAGAAAGGAGAAAATCATGTTCCATAAGTTTGAGAGAGTTATCCTAGAAGATATGCGCGAAGGCGTCATAATTCCGATGGCTATGCTAGAAGAGTTGATGGATATCAGAGATAAGTATAGTGCACTAATGACCGCACAGGGTAAGAACCTTCATGGATATGATTTTCTTACCCCAGAAGAAAGATATGGAGAGTAGGTGAAGTAATGGCAGTGTATGTATGGGGCGACACTCATGGAAATTTCGTAAAAAGCAGGGATGGGCGCATTGCGGGAGAGTTTGCTCAGTTGATTATATGGGCAAATGAGAATGAACTGACGGAGAATGATACTGTCATTATTCTTGGTGATAATGGTCTTAACTTCCATTATGGTTGGAAAGACCTAAATAAAAAGAAGCAGTTGGCTAAATATACCAAGTGCAATTTTTTCATTCTTAGAGGTAATCATGATGTGCGGCCAGAGGACTATTACAATAGGCCTGCCGCAAATGCCTATAATGGTGACTGTCCTGCGGCGAGGGCGCACAAAGAGGAGTGGTTTGGTAATACGGTTCTTGTAGATGACCAGTTTCCCACGCTCAAATTTGCGAAGGACGGTCTTATCTACGACATTGAAGATAAGAAAGTTCTTGTTATAGGTGGCGGTTACTCGGTTGATAAGTTCTATAGACTGGAGAATAACTGGCCTTGGATTCGGAATGAAATGCTCAATGACAATGAACTTGAAGTAATCTATAATACCTACTGTAATAATATTGTAGACGTTGTTCTTTCGCACGTTGCACCTGTCTCGTTTGAATCCTACTATCGGCATCTCTTTATGAAAGATGGAGAGATTACGGGCGGTTGGGGTTCGATCGACAAGAGCATGGAGATTTGGATGAACAAGTTGCTTTGGGACGAAACCAATGATATTAAACTTTGGTACTTCGGGCATCTTCATGACAACATGAATTGCGGCGATATTGGAGTTATGGTATATAACAAACCACTTCTCTTTGGAGAGAGGTATAATGACTAAAGGAGTTATAATGGAAGAGTGGGAAGAAGGATATGGAGACGATGACTTTATAGAGTCTCGTCCAAGAGTTCCTAAGAAGAGACGAGGACAAACACCAAAAGTAAATCAGAAACTATATTCAGATATTCTAAGTCTAACAGGTCTTGTTGCTATGTCTGTAGCTATTGCTTATTTTATCTGGCAGACTAGTTATATGATGATTCAACTACTTCACCAACCAAGTTGGCTAGTAGGTATTTCCGCATTTCTAGTATATATCATATCCCTAGACGTTATCTGGAGAAGGAGAATGGAAAATGTATAATAAAGAGTTTGATGCGGCTGTTGTCACTTTGTATAACAAACTTACTCCTAGAATTGTAATACCTGAAGATCTCTGGGACGACACATATTATTATGAATGTCCAGTTTGTTGGGGGAGAAGTCAAACTAATGGAGTTACAATTCTCCATGAGCCAGGTTGTGCGATGGAATATTTGCGGCCAAGAGTAGAGATGATGAAGAAAGGACTTGCCTCATGCGAATAGATAAGAAACAAGTTAGGAATATATTTGACGTAGCTATAGCTATAATTCTAGTACTCCTAATCCTAGTAAGTGCGTACTTAGTAATTATACCACCTACTTTTGGTAACTTTCATACAGATACAACTTACATTGTTATCTCTTGGTTTAGTGGTGTGCTCGGCTATTTGATTGGCCGTTATATTGCTCGATAAGTTGACAATATCAAAAGAATATGATATAATTGAAATATAAGAAATCACGATAAAGGAGTTTGTCATGGGATTCGGTGGTGGGAATATCTTTGGTAGTAATCTTTCTCTTGGGCAGTTTGGCTATATGGCTGAAGCCATGGGTGAAGATGACCTTGTACAGACTACTGATGCGGCTTTTAATGCTGCTATCAATGATATGAAGTCTGAACTGGCATGGGCTAAGGGTACGGATATTAATAATACATCTGCGGTTAATGCTATCTTGCGTCGGCATCGTCTTGACCCAAGTAGTTTGACCTCCCGAGAAGTTGCAAGAATTAACGCCGCAATCGAGTAGAGTAGGAGATGACATGGCCAAGCAAGACTTGATGAATGCAGTTGCGCCAGATAAAGACACAATTCTAACATATATCAAGACTTTTGGTGGATGCGATGCTCCTATAGGGATAGATGCAGTACTAGAGCCTTGGGCTAAACAAAAGCATATGCTTTGGTATCTCCTTGGAAGGCAACTTACAAGAGAGTATGATATCACTATCTCTAAATCTTTTGATGTTCTAATTGGTAGCTTATCTAATCTCTATTCTTTTAATAGAGATTCAGGAACTGTCAAGCATGGCAAACCCGGGGTACAGAAGAATCAGTTTATCCAAGAGTATATCAGTGTGGTTAGTTCTATCTATGATGAAAGTGGAGAGACTCACTCTACATTGCTTTATAGGCTCTTAAATGCTTTTACTTTTACAAGAGAAACTATCTCTCTACCTAATAAGAAACAGATAGTAGAATATCAGGGGCAGAAGATTACTCTTCAAGAGGGTATGAAACCTATGCGGGCGATAGGTAAAGTTGTCTCTTTGCTGGGCGCGAGTAAATTTCCGCATTTTGAGGAGTTTAGAATTCAACACTCTAATATCTTCACAGGTAAAACTATCGAAGGGACTCTTGTTCTCTCAATTCACCCGCTCGACTATCTTACTATTAGCGATAATGCTAATGGGTGGAGTAGTTGTATGTCTTGGACACTCCCAGATTTGGGGTGCTATAAAAAAGGAACCCTAGAAATTCTAAACTCTAATAACGTCCTTATAGCTTATCTCAAGTCTGATAGTGACTTTGAGTTTACTCCTGGGTATACTTGGAATAATAAAAGTTGGAGGAGCCTTGTAGTAGTCAATAAAAATTTGATTGTTGCGGGAAAGGCTTACCCATATGAGCACGCAGACCTATCTCAAAAGGTTGTAGAGATTCTGCGGCAACTGGCCAAAGATAATCTTCATTGGAAGTATAAGTACGGAGTTCAAGAATATAAAGATTTGGATTCTGTATGGAATAAGCACATGTTAGAGGATAGAAAATGGGATAAGACTAAACAGAATAGAAATATTCTAATTGACTCTAAGTTTATGTATAATGATATGATGAAGGATGAAAATGATACATCCTTTTGGTGCGTTCGTAATAAGACAAATAAGCAAAAAGTTCTCTCAATGGCAGGGAAAACTTATTGTCTGGATTGCGGCAAGGAGACCCCCTATCATGGAAGTGAAGGGGAAGAAATTCTGATATGTAATGACTGTTTTGATACTCATACTTGCACAGGATGCAGTAAATATATCCACGAAACAGACCCAGTCCTTCTTCATAAAGGGGAAGCTTATTGTTTAGAATGTTATAGTAATTTTAAGATTTGTCCTAATTGTTTGGAAACAGTGAAGTATGGTCGAGAGTACGTAGTCCCGCACACTCAAAAAGTATTAGATACATTCCAAAAACAGGGTGAAGATAGGATACCGTTCCTTAGTTATTGGTTTTCCGCTAAAGAGTTGACTATGGATTTTGACTGTTCTGTTGTTGAAGTCTGTGATGGTTGTGTTAATACTATGAAGCAGAAACAAGAAATTAAGTATATAAATAAAACTTGGCTTGCTTATCTTACAGAAGTTTATCCTGCAGATAGTGAGTATGTACTTAGTAGAAAGAAGTCAGCATGGAGTAGACTCTATGATAGTGTTGACTCGTAAAGATAGTTGTTACTTGATAAATTGAAAAATTTATGGTATAATAAGATATAAGGAAAAAGGCGACAGAAGTTGCCAAGAGACAAAAGGAGAGTTGTTACCATGACCGAGAAGAAGATGACCAAGAGTGAGGCATTTGCCGAGATTCGCGACATCATGGACGCCGGTGGGTATGATGAGCTTGCTATGTTCGCCCAGAAGGAGATCGATAGTCTCGCCCATAAGGCTGAGAAGGCCCGCGAGAACGCTGCTAAGAAGGCCGTTCAGGAAGATGTGTTTGAGCTTATCGTAGCTGGCGCTCTGACTGAGGACTATCAGACTGGTAATGCTATCTTCGCTGAGGTTGGCTATGTGGATGACGAGGATGAGAACAAGTCTCTCACCATCGGCAAGGTCCGCGCCCGTCTGACCAAACTGGTTAAGGCTGGAGCCGCAGAGAAGGAAGAGATGACTGTCAAGGAGAATGACAAGACTCGCCACGTGATGGGCTACCGTCTGGCCCAGTAGTCGAAAGATTACAAGGGGAGTGACTTAACGGTCACTCCCCTTTTTGTGTTGACAAAACTTTAAATTTATGGTATAATAGAAATACATGAAAGGAGTTGATATGGTTAATATTTGCATACCATTCGTAGAAAATTTCCCCTATAATGAGGAGATTAAAGAGTTTACCATTAAATATGGTAAAGAAGATACTGTTGACTACTTAGTTTTAATTAGCTTTTTGGAGCAATATAGTGACGTGCGGGTTAATATTGAATTGGATGATGGAAACATTAATATTGAATTACTCACTGCACTACAAAAGATCCACCCTGCGGTTTACTTTAAACTAAATAGTCAGTTTATACCAAGAGTGCCAGAGTTCCAGGAAAAGGGTCTTAGGTACTTCTTTGACATTCCCGCTATGAACTGGGATATGTTACATTCTTTGATTGATGCTAAAGTTTCAGATATTTATATTACTGATGAAATGGGATTCCATATGAAAACTATTTCTAATATGGATGAAATGTGCTATATCAAACTGCGGGCGACACTAAATGTGGCCCAGACTACTGACCCGTTTAATAGTAATTATAAAGTAAAAGCATTTTTTATTAGGCCAGAGGATATAGATGTATACGCAGAGTATATAGACTCTTTTGAACTTGAGAGTGAAGATAGTAAGGCTAAACTAGAAGTACTGTATGATGTATATCAACATCAAAGGGAATGGTTTGGAGATTTGTCTGAGCTAATTATTGGTTTAGATGAACCATTAGACAGTAGGTCTATACTCCCAGAGTTCCCCTATTTTAGAATGAACTGTGAAAAAAGATGTTACCAAGATAGAGCATGTAATCTATGTGACCGTGCGGTTGAGTTATCTAAAATAGCTAGTCAAAAAGGAATCTTCTTCACGAAAGAGCAGAATGAACCTGAATAAATTTATGTCTATAGCCAAGATGACAGAGAATGAACTATTTGTTTCTCTATATGACTACCTACAAGAAAATAACTATAATGTTCATAAAGACATAGGGAATCACTATATGTTTGCGCAAGGCAAGTCTAAGACTTGTCTAGTGGCGCACCTAGACATAGCATTTCAATATCCTCCTAAAAAGTTCTATAGAAGTAAGATAAATAAGAATGTTGTTACTGCTTCAACAGGACTTGGCGCAGATGATCGGGCAGGTGTATATGCGATAATGGCGTTAATCGACCGAGGTTTGCGGCCCTCTATCATTTTTACTACGGGAGAGGAAATTGGGGGTATGGGTGCTATGGCACTAATTCAGGATTTTCCCAAAATTCCAATCTCCGCAGACTTCCTACTAGAAATGGATAGAAAAGGAAAGAGCCAAAGTGTTTATTATAACTGCGGAAATAAGGAGTTTGAAACTTATATAAACTCTTTTGGGTTTACAACTTATAATGGGATTTTCTCAGATATATATATCTTAGCGCCGGCGTGGGATATCGCCGCAGTCAATGTCTCTATAGGTTATGAGAACGAGCATACAGTAAAGGAAAGACTCAATTGCAAGTATCTTGATTTGACAATAGAAAAAGTAAATGATATAATATTATCAGAATCAAAATATTATAACTTTCAGGAAGATGCAGAGTTTACATTTCTTAAGAACTGTTTCTCTTGTACAACCTGCAGTTGTGATAATTGCGAAATATTAAGAGACTACGAAAGTAAAGGAGAAGCCTCATGGCTGCGAAAGGCGCTCAGGTGAAGGTGGAGTTGATGAAGAAGATGCTGGAAGTATTCCCAGATTCTTTTACTCCCGATGATAAAGAAATCCGTATTGATATGGTAGAAAATGGTAACCCAGTACAAATTAAGGTAACTTTAACTGCGGTCAAAATTGCTCTATCAAACAGTCAAAATCTTGAAGTTATAGATGAGGAGCAATTTCGAATCACCGATGATGAAAAAGTAGAACTGGAAAAGACGCTTGGGGAAATGGGGATTGAATTCTGATGTTGTATATAGAGAAGGAATGTAATAAACCTGAACTAGGTATTTATTTGTCGTTCTCTACTGATGTTCTGAGTCGTAAAGACCAGACATGGTTGATACCATGTAGAATTTTAGATATCTCTCCTGCTGAATATGTAAAGTTGCTGGTTAATACCTATAACACAACTCTTCATTGCAATTCAGGGGCTACCTTTATTGGGAGATACTGGAAAAACCAGGTGGATGAACGCAAATGGAGAAACTTTATTAATAAAAAAGCTAGAGAGAAGGGGTTCCAAGTATAATGCTATATACACAACAACTTGTGGAAGCTAGTACTGGACGCTATCACTCCATGTGCCGACATACTGTTGCTAAAAGCTATGATTCGTGGCTTGTTCCTAGTAGAGTACTGAAAATTACGCCCGCACAATTAATCCTAAAGCTACAGAATGAATATTCTGCTACTGTTAAATATTTTCCCATTATGGGGATTGTGTCATACTTTTGGGACGATAAGAAAGATGCTCAAGAGTGGAATGATTTCATTAACGAAAAATCAAAAGAGGCTAATTTTCGAGTTTAAAGTCTCATATATAGGATATGAGCAAATAGATTGGAGAATTATGCAGGTAAGGAAAAAGTTTCTAAAGAGAACTATTATTATAGTAACAGGAGGGGCGTTAGTAGTTAGTCTTTTGAATATACCTTCAATAAAGGTTAGCCAGAAAGACCGCACAGCTTTTGCATTTTCGCAAGTGGCCTATGCAACTACACACTTAGCCTCTAATGTTACAGGAGGTGCGCCAGCTACATTAGTAGCACCAAAAGAAATAGTAAAACCTATTCATATCGCACCTAAAAGAATAATTGTTCATAAAAAGAAAGTTACTCCGAAAAAAGTTATTGTTAAGAAGAAAATAGTAAAAAAGAAGATTATAAAGAAGAAGAAAGTAATTCGTAAAAAGATTTCGGCAAAGAAGCCAAAAGCTACTAGTATATCATATCTAGCGAAAAAAACTCGCTATTCACCAAATGATGTGCGGCTGGTAGTTGCGGCAGCAGCTAAATATTATAAACTGTCTGCGGCAGATACTGCTTGGTTAAAGAGTGCGGTAATTGATATCGTTTTTCCATTGCCAGGAAAGCCGGCGAATGAGAGTGGTGGGAACACTCATTGCCGCACAGGCCAGTATGGTGGTCTAGTACAGTTTAGCCGCAGTTGGGGTGCGGATGCTTATGGAGAAAACTTCATTAAGAAATATGAACCTCAACATAAGGGGGACTGGAGAATGTCAGGAGTTGCCAGTATCTTTAGATTAGTTAAGACATTTAAGATACAAGGTAAGACAGGCATCCGCAGACATTGGGAACCCACACTAGGAAAATAAAACTAATAATAGGGGTGAGATTTATCTCATCCCTATTTTGGTCAGTTCTGAATCATCTTTCATAAATAATTTAGAGCTATAATGAGGAGTATTTTTTAGAAGTTCAATTTGAGGAGGGTTAATATGTATCTGAAATGGGCACCTATGATATGGGTTATTCTTGGTATTATTATTGTGCTAGTGGGTCTTATGACTGGATATAGGATTAATCCTACTATGATGATTGGATTGTTATGTCTGATTATGGCTCATTTATCTTGGAATAGTCAGAAGATATCTAAATATTATGAAAAATGTGGACTAGCAAAAGAAGAGAGGCCCGAGGAATAATAGGGGAGGTGCGGTATGTATATGCGATGGATCGCTTGGTTCTGGATTGCTCTTGCAGTATTACTTGTTGTAGTTAATATGACGCTAGGATATGAGACTAATCCAACTATTAATACAGCTTTTATTTGTCTAGTTATGGCGCATATTTCTCTTGTGGGTTGGCTTGTACAAAAAGATTTGACTTCCAAGAAATAATATGATATAATATATATAGAGTTGAAAAAGACTCACAAACTTGGGGCTGCTTGGTTTCGACAGGCGAAAGATGCGGCAACTGATACTGGCGGGTACTGAACCTCCACCCTAACGGGGTTCAATGTCAATTTAATTGGCGCAAACACACCACAGCTTCTAGCTGCTTAAGCTAGACTGCTCTTAGACTCCGATATGAGATAGCAGTTTAATCGGATACGACCATCCATTGACGACCTGCACCGTGGCAATGGGGTTTAAGATGATGCGGGCATAGCGGTGAGTCCCACGCGAAAAACAGGGCAATCGGGCAGCGGAGTTCGTTAAAGGCCGCAATGATAGTGAATCTATCTACGCCAGTGAATGAAGTTGTTGATAAAATCGTTCTGGACGAGGGTTCGACTCCCTCCAGCTCCGCCATGAGGCTTTAGCTTAGTTGGAAAAGCGACAGACTTTTAATCTGTTAGACTAGGGTTCGAATCCCTAAGGCCTCACCAAAATAATTATTCTAAAGGAGATGAAGTAATGGAGCATGGCACGGAACTACTTGAAGGAGAAGAAATGGTATCCGTACACAAAGGTTACTTGTTTGCGGTTATACGTGCTGCGCAAGGCTGGTCAGAGTATGTAAGAAATCCTGACGGCTATCCTAATGGTGACGCGCTCGCGCAAGGAGTGCAACTTGCGGATTTCATTGACCATGCTATTGACCAATTGGTTCCTGAACTCTAAATATGGGAAGGTAGCTCAGTTAGTAGAGCACGATTTTGAAGAATTCGGTGTCGGGGGCGCAATTCCCTCTCTTCCCACCACGGACCATTAGCTTAATTGGAAAAGCTTTTGACTCTTAATCAGAAAGATCTAAGTTCGAGTCTTAGATGGTCCACCAAATGCCCGAGAAACACAATTGGACGTGTACCGCTTTTGTAAGGCGGCTGTTGTCGGTTCGAATCCGATCTTGGGCTCCAGTTAAAATCATAGAGAGGAGTCTTAAATGGCATACATCTATAAAATTATTAACGATGTTAATAATAAAGTATATGTGGGTAAAACTTTAAGAAATATTACTATTCGTTTTAATGAGCATTGTCAAGAAAGTTTAAGAGACAGAGGTGAAAAAAGGCCTCTTTATTCAGCCATGAATAAATATGGGATTGAAAAATTTCATATTGTATTAATTGAACACTGTAATCTTAATATTGCAAATGAAAGAGAAAAATATTGGATTTCTTATCTTAATACCTATAACCAAGGATATAATGCTACTCATGGAGGAGACGGTATCCTTCGCTATAATTATAAGGATATTTCTCAGAAATATTTAGAATTGCAAAGTCAGATTAATACTGCAAATTTCTTTAATTGCGATGTAACAGTTGTAAAAAATGCTTGTATGGAATATAATATTTCAATGGTTTCTACCGGAGACTCTGCTAAAAGAAGGTTTAATAAAGCAGTAAAAATGTTAGATGAGAATTCATTAGAATTAATATTAGTATTTGATTCTATGATGGATGCTGCAGACTGGATATTAAATAATAATCTTTCTAAAGGTATGAAAAAAACTATTGTAGGTCATATTTCTGAAGTTTGTAAAGGAAAAAGATGGTGTAAAACTATTCACCCGTGATGAAAAAGGTATGAACCTGAAGTTTTTTAAAGGAGTTGCTGAAATCAACCAATCAACTGAAAAGATTTATGCATTGTTAGAAGATGTAAATCATAACGAATGGTGGGATGCTAATCTGAAGCAGATAAAGGTACTTCAGTATGAAAAGAACAAGCGGTCACAATTATAT
>Ga0118677_10008264_pt1 | contig 16750 bp, 10 predicted proteins | sample AliMusrvi5mmetaG_FD_86154 | JGI IMG/M metagenome (GOLD analysis project Ga0118677, IMG submission 86154) | reverse complement strand
CCCATGAGCACCTCTCCCGCCGGCCCGTCGTCCCCCACTCCGTCGTCCGCCGCCTCCTCGCGGCCCAAGTACCCGGGCATCCGGGTCACGTGCAACGGCAACCAGCTCGTGACGCAGTACGTTGAGACGCGCATCACCGAGGGCGGCGTGTTCTACCCGATCACCCCGTCCACCGAGGGCGGCGAGATCTACCAGCAGTCGTACGCGCAGGGTGAGCTGAACGTCTGGGGCGTGCAGAAGGTGGCGGTCGAGACGGAGGGCGAGCATGCCGCGCAGGGCGGCGCCACGGCCTACGCGGTGCAGGGCAAGCGCACCGTCAACTTCACCTCGGGCCAAGGCCTGGCCTACGCGATGGAGCAGTACTACCACGCGCCGGGCAAGCTCTCCACCATGGTGCTCGAGGTCGGCGCCCGCGCGCTCACCAAGCACGCGCTGAACGTGCACTGCGGCCACGACGACTTCTACGGCGTGCTCGACACGGGCTGGACGATGCTGATGGCGAAGGACGCGCAGCAGGCGGCCGACCAGGCGCTGATCCTGCGCCGGGCCAACGAGCTCGCGCTCAACCCGGGCATGAACATCCAGGACGGCATGCTCACGACGCACTCGGAGCGCATGTACCTCGCGCCCGAGGCGGAGCTGCTCCGCGAGTTCCTCGGCGCGCCCGAGGAGCCGATCGACTGCCCGACGCCGGCGCAGCGCGAGCTGTTCGGCGCGAAGCGCCGCCGCGTGCCGCTGATGATGGACCTGAAGAACCCCATCCTGCTCGGCCCGGTCCAGAACCAGGAGCACCACATGAACGGCGTGGTCGCGCGCCGGAACAACTTCAACGAGTTCATCCTCGGCTTCCTCGAGCAGTGCTACGCCGAGTTCGGCCGCCTCACCGGGCGCCACTACGGCTTCCTCTCGGAGTACAAGACCGCCGACGCCGACACCGTCTTCATCTCGCTCGGCTGCGCGGCGGAGAACATCGAGGCCGCCTGCGACTACCTGCGCGAGCAGCGCAACGCCAAGGTCGGCTCCATCCACCTCAACGTCATCCGGCCCTTCCCCGAGGCCGCCATGGTCAACGCCCTGCGCGGCAAGAAAAACGTCATCATCCTCGAGCGCACCGACGAGGGCCTGGCCGGCGACAACCCGCTGGCCCGCGACGTCCGCGTCGCGCTGGGCAAGGCGCAGGAGGCGGCCAAGTTCGGCGGCGCCCTGCCCGCGCTCACCCCGGCCGAGACCCCGCGCCTGTTCCGCGGCGCGTACGGCATCGGCTCGCGCGACTTCCGGCCCGAGCACACGCTCGGCGCCTACGAGTACGCCACCGGCTCGGCCCGGCGCCAGGACGGCCGCGGCGCCGCCGACGGCGAGTCGTTCTTCGTCCTCGGCGTGAACCACCCCTACGCCGTCATCAGCAAGGACACGCCCTCCCTCCTGCCCGAGAACGCGATCGCGGTGCGGTTCCACTCCATCGGCGGCTGGGGCATGATCACCACCGGCAAGAACCTCGGCTCGATCATCGGCGACTTCGGCCAGTTCATCTCCGAGCAGACGCCCACCTACGACACCGACGGCTTCCTGGTGGACAAGCTCTTCGTCATGGCCAACCCGAAGTACGGCTCGGAGAAGAAGGGCGCGCCGACGAACTACTACCTCACGGTCGCGCCGTCCCAGATCAAGGTGAACTGCGAGCTGAACCACGTGGACGTGGTCCTCTGCTGCGACCCGAAGGCCTTCACCCACACCAACCCGCTCGAGGGCCTCAAGCCCGGCGGCTCGCTCGTGTGGGAGTCCAGCGACTCGCCCGAGGTCGCCTGGCAGCGCATCCCCGCGAAGCACCGCCGCTTCGTCCTCGAGAACAAGATCCGCGTCTTCATCCTCCCCGGCTTCGAGATCGCCCGCAAGGCGACCAGCCAGACCGAGCTGCAGCTGCGCATGCAGGGCAATTCCTTCCTCGGCGCGTTCTTCCGCGTGTCGCCGTTCCTGAAGACCTTCGGGATCTCCGAGGAGCAGTTCCACAAGGTCGTGCGCAAGCAGTACGAGAAGAAATTCGCCCGCTTCGGCGACGCGGTCGTCAACTCGAACATGACGGTCATGACCGAGGGCTTCTCCCGCGTGCAGGAGATCAAGCTCGGCCGCGCCGACGACCCCGACCGCTCGTCCATGCGCAACCCGCTGGTGGCGCCCGTCGCGGGCCAGCCGATGATCCCGACCGCCGGCTGCGGCACTTCCGGCTGCGGCAGCATCCCCGCGCCCGCCCTGCAGGCCGCGCGCGCGCCGGTCCAGTCGCTCGCCAAGTTTGACTCCGAGTTCCGCGCCGGCCTCGGCTACCACCAGCCCGCCGGCGCCTTCGCGTCCGTCGGCGTCATGGGCGCCGGCACCGGCGCCACGCAGTCCAAGTACGTCGCGCGCCGCGAGACCCCCGTCTACATCGCCGAGAACTGCACCCAGTGCATGGAGTGCATCACCGCGTGCCCCGACACCGCGCTGCCCAACACCGCGCAGGAGGTCGCCGTCATCCTCAAGACCGCGATCAACAACTACGTCACCGACCCCGCCGACCGCCGCGCCTACGGCGCCGAGCTGGCCGGCCTCGAGCAGCGCGCCCGCGCCCGGATGAACGAGTCGGTCAAGGCCAAGGCCAGCGTGCCGTTCGCGACGATCATCCGCGAGGAGGTCGTCGCCCTCGCCGGCGTCTCCGCCGCGGGCAAGGACCAGCTGACCGCCATCATCGGCAAGCTTCCCCTCGCCTACAACAACGTGCCGGCCATCTTCCGCTCGCTCGAGGCGAAGACCCCGGGCGCCGGCGGCCTGTTCTCCATCTTCGTCTCCGACCTCTGCAAGGGCTGCGGCGAGTGCGTGCAGGTCTGCGGCGACCACGACGCGCTGCGGATGACGCGCGAGACCGAGGAGCTGAACGCCGAGCTCACCACCGCGCAGGTGTTCTCGCGCCTGCTGCCGGACACCCCGCAGAAGTTCCTCGGCCTCTACAACGAGGCCGATGCCGCCGGCTCCCGCGAGGCCGCGCTCCGCAATCATCTCATGGTGCGCCGCAACTACGAGGCCCTGGTGTCCGGCGACGGCGCCTGCGCCGGCTGCGGCGAGAAGAGCATCCTCCGCTCCGCCGCGAGCGTGACCGAGGCCTACATGCGGCCCCTCTACCACCGCAAGGCCGAGCGCCTCCGCGCCAAGGCCGCGCGGCTGGAAACGGAGGGCCCGGCCAAGCTCGCGGCGCTCCAGGCGCGCAGCGAGGCCGAGCACCGGCTCCTCCACCGCACCTTCGCCCACGTCATCGTCGGGCTCGGCGGCGAGAACGACGCCGACACCGCCAAGCGCATCGCCGCGCACGAGGCCCAGCACGGCGCCATCACCGACGCGCAGCTCATCGGCGGCCTCGTCGCCGTGCTGCAGCAGGACGCGTTCAACCATCAGGAGCTCCAGGCCGTCGACGGCCGCCGCGCGAACGGCATGTCCGTGATGATGATGGGCGCGAGCACGGGCTGCAACACGGTCTACGGCTCCACCCCGCCGGCCAACCCGCACCCGTACCCGTGGATGAACTCGCTCTTCCAGGACGGCGCCACGATCTCCTGGCTCATGGCCGAGTCGCTGATCGTCAACCACGCCCGCCGCTCCGTCGCGCCGGAGCGCCTGACGGACGCGCTGCTCGACCGCGCCGACCAGGTCGCGAGCGAGGCCGAGTACTTCACCCTCACGCACCTCGACGACGCGCTCATGACTGAGCAGGAGATCCGCGAGCTGCCGAAGGTCTGGGTCGTGGGCGGCGACGGCGCGCTCGGTGACATCGGCTTCCAGAACGTCTCGAAGGTCATCCTCCAAAACCGGCCGAACGTGAAGATGCTCATGCTCGACACGCAGGTCTACTCGAACACCGGCGGCCAGAACTCCGACTCGTCCACCATGCTCGGCGGCTACGACATGAACCAGTTCGGCGTGGCGTCGCAGGGCAAGCTGATCGAGAAGAAGAACGTCGCCGAGGCCTTCACCAGCGGCCACGGCTCGCCGTTCGTCGCGCAGGTCTCGATGGCCAACGCGGCCAAGCTCTACAAGGCCATGCTCGACGGCCTCGAGTACCGCGGCACGGCCTTCTTCCAGGCCTACACCACCTGCCAGCCGGAGCACGGCGTGGGCGACAACATGAGCGCCGACCAGGCCAAGCTGGTGCGCGACGCCCGCGGCATGCCCGAGTTCGTCTTCAACCCGCGCCGCGGCGAGACCTCGCAGGAGGCCCTCGACCTCAAGGGCAACCCGAGCCTCGACCGCGACTGGTGGCGCACCAAGTACGCCAGCACCGGCGAGGAATACAGCTTCGGCGTCGCCCACTGGGCGATCACCGAGGGCCGCTTCCGCAAGCACGTGAAGGTGATCAAGGAGGCGGAGGCCGCCCAGCTCCCCCTGCTCGACGACCTGCTGCTCTTCATCACCCAGGACGACGTCATCCACCGCCGCGTGTTCAACCCGGCGCACCGCAGCTTCGTCCCGAACTTCGGCTGCCACATCAAGGCCGAGGAGCAGGGCAAGATGAAGTACTACGCCGTCACGCGGCAGATGGTCCTCTTCGCCGTCGAGCGCCGCAAGGCCTGGCGCATGCTCCAGAGCAAGGCCGGCGTCGTGAACAAGGACTACCTCGCCCAGAAGGCCTTCCTCGCAAAGCTCGACAAGGGCGAACTGCCCCTGCCCGACGCCCGGGCCCGCGCCCGCGAGCTGTTCAACGCCGAGCTCGCCGCCGTCAAGTAAGAGGCTCGAAGCCCATGTAGGGCGGGGTCGCTGACCCCGCCTTGAATGTAGGTCCATGGACGAATCGGCGGGGTCGGCGACCCCGCCCCACACCCCTGCGCGCCTAGCCTTGCCGCTTGCCGCCGCGGGGATTTTCCGGCGTGATGCCGGATCGTGAACCCGCATCCCGACGAGGCCGCGATTCTGGCGATCGAGCGTCCCCACCCGAGCCTCTGGACGTACTACCTGCTGAGCTGCCTGATCGTCCCGCCGCTCTTCCCGATTCTCCTGCTGCCGATGTATTTTCGGTACCACACGCTGAAGTACAAGTTCACCAGCGAGGGCATCTCGATGAGCTGGGGCATCCTCTTCCGCCGCGAGATCATCATCAACTACGCGCGCATCCAGGACATCCACCTGCGCTCCAACCTGGTGGAACGCTGGCTCGGCCTCGCCAAGGTGCTCATCCAGACCGCCAGCGGCAGCGCGGGCGCGGAAATGACGCTGGAGGGCCTGCGGGAGTTCGAGGCGGTGCGCGACTTTCTCTACTCCAAGATGCGCGGCGTGAAGGATCCCGCCCACCGGGCCGCCGGTGCGGCCGCCCCCGCGGACACCGCGCCCGACGCCGAGCTGGCCGCCGCCCTGCGCGACGTCGCCCGCGAGCTGCGCGAGACGCGCCTCGCGCTCCAGGCCCAGCGGCCGTCGTCCCGCGACCCCGGCCATGTTTGACCGCCTCCGCGAGCTCGTCCTGCGCCTCCTGCGCGTGCCGCCCGCCCCGGAACCGCCCCTGGGCGCGCCGGATTCCGTCCGGGTGTTCCGCGCCGGCCGCAATTTCTTCAAACTCTGCCTTGCCCGCTGGTTCCTGACTCAGGTGGGTGCGGTGGTCGGCATCCTGATCTCCCTCGGCTTCCTGGCCTGGTTCCGGGCCGAGGTGCTCGCCTCCCGGTCGGACCCGCCGCGTTCCACCATTGTCGCGCCGGCGGCAACCGTCCCCGCCGCCTCGCCGTCCGGCCCCGCGCTCCCGTCCCGGGTCCGGCACGCCGCCGGGGAAAACCGCCAGAGTTTCCATTTCCTCGCCCGGCGCACGCCCGACTGGGCGCTGATCCTCCTCGAGGTGATCGAGGTCGGCGGCGTCCTGCTCTTCCTGGTCCAGCTGCCCGTGACCTTCGCCGCGGTGCGCCTCGATTTCGAGCTGCACTGGTACATCGTGACCGACCGCAGCCTGCGGATCCGCACCGGCCTGCTCCGGCTGCAGGAGTCCACGATGAGCTTTGCGAACCTCCAGCAGGTCGAGATCAAGCAGGGCCCGCTGCAGCGGCTGCTCGGGCTGGCGGACCTGCGCGTGCAGTCGGCCGGCGGCAGCTCGAGCCCGCAGGAGCAGCGTCCCGGCCAGGAGTCGCTCCACACCGGCGTCTTTCACAGCGTCGAGAACGCCGCCGACATCCGCGACCTCATCCTGGATCGCCTGCGCAAGTTCCGCGAGACCGGCCTCGGCGATCCCGACGACCACGGCCACCACCCCGGGCTCGCCGCGCCCGCGAGCCCGGGCGAAGCCCTCGCCGCCGCGCAGGAACTCCTCACCGAGGCCCGCGCGCTCCGGAGCGTGCTAACCACTAATTTCCGCTAATCGGAACTAATCCGGGCCAGGCTGGAGCCAGCACCGATTAGCGTGGATTAGCGAAAATTAGCGGTTCAAAAAACTCAGCCCCGCCTGAGCTTGAGCAGGCGCTCGCCGGCGGCGTGGAGGGTCTCGGGGCGCTTGGCGAAGTTGAGGCGGATGTAGCGGTTCTCACCCGGGGCGAAGAAGCTCGACCCGGGCACCGGGGCCACGCCGATCTCCTTCGTCATCCAGTGGGAAAACTCGATGTCGCTCGCGTAGCCAAAGGGCGAGATGTCCACCATGACGAAGTAGGCGCCCTCCGGCCGCGTGTAGCCGAGCCCGGTGCGGTCCAGATAGCCGAGGAGGATGTCGCGGGACGCGGCGTACTTCGCCGCCAGCTCGTCGTAGTAGCTCGCGGGGAAGTTGAGCGCCGTGACGACCGCGTGCTGCAGCGGCGCGGCGGCGCCGACGGTGAGGAAGTCGTGGACCTTGCGGCCCTGCGCGATGATCTCCGGCGCGGCGTGGACATAGCCGAGGCGCCAGCCGGTGATCGAGAAGGTCTTCGACAGCGACGAGCACATCAGGGTGCGCCGCGCCATGCCGGGCAGCGTGTTGAAGTACGTGTGGCGGTGCGGCGCGTAGACAATGTGCTCGTACACCTCGTCGGTCAGCACGAACACGTCGAACTCCTCCGCCAGCGCGGCGATCTGGAGCAGCTCCGCGCGGGTGAAGACGCGGCCGCAGGGGTTCGACGGGTTGCAGAGCACGAAGGCCTTGAGGCCGCGCTCAAACGCGCGGCGCAGCTCGGCCGGGTCGAAGCGGTAGTCCGGCGGATGCAGCGGCACGTGCACGGCCTCCGCGCCGGTCAGGATCGCGTCGGCGTTGTAGTTCTCGTAGAAGGGCGTGAACAGCCCGACCCGGTCGCCCGGGTCGCACACCGTCATCATCGCCACCATCATCGCCTCGGTGGCGCCGCAGGTGACGACCAGCTCGCGGTCGGGGTCCACCGGCACCCCGAGGAAGCGCGTGAGCTTCTGCCCCAGCGCCGTGCGCAGCTCGGCCGAGCCCCACGTGACCGCGTACTGGTGGCGGCCGGCGTCCATCGCATCCTTGCCCGCCTGGATCAGCGCCGCCGGCGGGTCCCAGTCGGGGAAGCCCTGCGCGAGGTTGATGGCCCCGTGCCGCTGCGCGACCCGCGACATCTCGCGGATCAGCGACTCGGTGAAGACGGCGGTGCGCTGGGACGTGCGGGGCATGTTCGGAAAAGTTGAAAGCTGAAAGTTGAAGGTTGAAAGCGCGGAACCGGACCAGGGCAAGCGAAGGCTGCAGACCGACTTTCAACCTTCAACTTTCAACTCTCAACCGCCCGCGGCCGCGCCGCCCATTACGGGATCTTCAGCTCCATGCCCAGGCGCAGGGCGTCGGGCTTCGGGAGGACGTCGCGGTTGGCGTCGTAGATCTCGTGCCACCGGGAGCGGCTGCCGTAGTACTTCTGCGCGAGGCTGAAGAGCGTGTCGCCGCGGGCGACGGTGTGGCGGCGGCCGGCGCCGGGCTTGGTCGGCGTGGAGCGGGCGGGCGTCGAGAGCGAGGGCCGCGTGGCGGCGGGGGCCGCGGGCGTGGTCGCCGGCGGGTTCTCGACCGGGGCGTAGGTGACGGGTGAGTCGTCCTCGGAGGCCGGCGGCGGGGCGGCCGTCTCCGGCGCGGGCGCAGCGAGCGAGATCATCGGGCCGCCGTAGCCGGCGGACGGGTCCAGCGGGCCCCGCGTGCGGATCGGCGTCGCCGTGGTCACGCCGTCGTGCAGCGCGGCCAGCTCGGCCTTCAGCCGGTCGTTCTCGCGCAGCAGCCGGTCAATCTGGTCCTGGGTCTCGAGCCGCTCGGCCTGGCTCTCCATCGGCGCGGCCGGCAGGGTGCGGGCGAATTCGCGCTTGGCCGTGTCGATCAGCCCGCGGACGTAGACCGCCTGCCGGGCGTTGGGCTGCAGCTCGAGATATTTCCGGAAATGGTAGATCGCCGCGATGGGATCCTTCACGTGCTGCAGGAGGATCAGCCCCGCCTCGAGGTGCGACTCGGGCGCGGTCTCGTCGCGCTTCGAGATCACCTTCAGGTAGGCGTTGAGCGCCTCCTGGTCGCGGCCCTGCTTGGACAGCTGCTGGCCCTGCCGGTAATACGGCTCGTCGGTCTCGGACGAGAGGGTGAAGCCGTCGCCGCGGTCACAGCCCGCGGCCAGCAGCAGCGCCAGGAGCGCCAGCAGCAGGACGGGAATGTTCAGGTGATTTCGCCTCACGACCGGGGAATGGGATTGAACGCCTAATGGTTCGCCGTAAATTTCGCGCTCTGCTCCCGCGACTCAAACCCTAAATGGCCCTTCATCCGAAAACCGCCCTCGCCCGCGCCCGCGCCTGCATCCGGATCGAGTCCGAGGCTTTGCGCGAGACCGCCCGGGGCCTGGGCGCCGGGTTCGTCGCCACCGCCCGCGCCGTCGAGGCGACCGTGGCGGCGGGGCACAAGCTGATCTTCTCCGGCGTGGGCAAGTCCGCCCATATCGCGGAGAAGCTCACCGGCACCTTCAACAGCACCGGCGTCTCCTCCTGCTTCCTGGACGCCACGCAGGCGCTCCACGGCGACCTCGGGCTCTGCGCCGAGGGCGACCTGGCGATCCTGCTCAGCAACAGCGGCCAGACCGAGGAGATCCTGCGCCTCGTGCCCGTGCTCAAGCGCTTCGGCGTGCGGCTCGTGGCCTTCACCAGCCACGCCGAGTCCGACCTGGCGAAGAACGCCGACTTCCAGCTCATCTACCGCGTGCGCCGCGAGGCCTGCCCCCTCGCCCTGGCGCCGACCGCGAGCACCACCGCGGCCCTCGCCCTCGGCGACGCGCTCGCGATGGTGCTGCTCGAGGCGCGCGGCCTGACCCGCGCCGACTTCGCCCGCTTCCATCCCGCCGGTAACCTCGGCCGCGTGCTGCTCCTCCGCGTGAAGGACATCATGCGCACCGGGGAGCGCGTGCCGGTGGCGCCGGACACCGTGACGACGCAGGACGCGATCCTCGCCATGACCAAGGCCAAGGCGGGCAGCATCGCGCTGGTCAGCCCGCGGACCGGCCGGCTAACGGGCATCCTGACCGACGGCGACTTCCGCCGCAGCGCGCTCACCGGGCCGGACTTCCTCCGCCAGCCGGTGTCCCGCTTCATGACGCGGAACCCGAAGACCGTGCGGGACGACGCGCTGGGGGTCGACGCGCTGAAGCTGTTCGAGGCCTACAAGATTGACGACCTGATCGTCGTGAACGCGCGCGGCAAGCCCGTCGGCGTGGTGGACGGGCAGGATCTGCCCAAGATGAAAATCGTGTGAAGCCCCCGCTCCGCATCGGCATTGTCGGGATGGGTGGCTTCGCCGGCTGGCACCACAACACGGTGGCCAAGCTGGAGGAGCGCGGCCACGCCCGGCTGGTCTGCACCTGCGACCCGGCCGCGGCCGATTTCGCGGCGCAGCAGGCGGCCTGGAAGTTCGCCGCGCGCGGCGTGAGCGTCTTTCCCGACTACCGCACGATGCTCGCGGCCTGCCACGCCCAGCTCGACCTGCTGGTGGTCCCGACGCCGATCCAGCTGCACGCCGAGATGCACCGCGCCGCGGTCGAGCTCGGGCTGCCCGTCTACCTCGAGAAGCCCCCCACCCTCGACTACCTCGAGCTGGAGGAGATGATCACGCGCGACCGCCAGGCGCGGAAGTCGTCGTTCGTCGGCTTCAACTTCATCATCGAGAAGCCGCGCCTCGCGCTGAAGCAGCGCCTCCTCGCGGGCGAGTTCGGTCCCGTCCGGGGCGCCACCCTCTCCGCGCACTGGCCGCGCCCGGCCGAGTACTTCCGCCGCAACAGCTGGGCCGGCCGGCTGCTGATGAACGACCGCGTGGTGCTCGACTCCTGCTTCGGCAACGCCAACGCGCACTTCGTCCACAACCTGCTCTTCTGGGTCGGCGGCCCCGCCCTCTACAGCTGGGCCCAGCCCGTGGCCGTGCGCGCCGAGCTCTACCGCGCCCACGCCATCGAGGGCGCCGACACCTTCTTCGTCGAGGCCGACACGACCTGCGGCGTCACCCTGCGCTTCGCCCTCACGCACGCGTGCACCGGCCCGACCACGCACGCCGAGACCATCATCTGCGACCAGGCCACGCTGCGCTACGTCGTCGGCCAGCACGCCGAGATCCGCTGGACCGACGGGCGCGTCGAGCGCGTCCCGCTCGAGGACTTCGACGGCCTGGCGGAAAACCACCTCGACTACTACCGCTACCTCCGCGGCGAGACCGAGCGTCCCGCCACGCTGCTCACCGACACGCGGCCGTTCGTCGCCCTCAACGACCTGGCCCACGTCTCCAGCCGCCGCATCGCCCCGTTCCCCGCCGCGCTCGTCAGCCACGTGCGCGATGAGAAGGAACAGAAGGACTACATCAACGTCGCCGGCATGCCGGCCGCGCAGGAAAACTTCCTCCTCCGCGGCACCTGGCCGGGCACCACCGGCTGGGGCCGGGAGCCCGGCGAGGTCGCGACCCCCGCCGACCTGGCGCGCTTCCGCGACACGGTCCGCGCGATGGCCGCGAAAACGGGCGATTAGCCCCGCGCGGGACGCCACCCGCGGGGCGAAAGGCGGCGACTGCTTCTTGCCCCCCGCTCCCTGAGCCCTGTAGCTTCGCCGATCATGCCCACCCCGCCCTTTGTCTACCAGGAGCCGTTTCCCGTCGGCCCCGATGACACCGCGTACCGCCTGCTGTCGAAGGAAGGCGTCAGCACCGCCACCTTCGAGGGGCGGGAGATCCTGAAGGTCGACCCCGACGCGCTGGCCTTCCTGGCGCAGCAGGCGATGCATGACTGCTCCTTCCTGCTCCGCCCCCGGCATCTGAAGCAGGTGGCGGCGATCCTCGAGGATCCCGCCGCGTCGGCCAACGACCGCTACGTGGCGCTGACGCTGCTGAAGAACGCCGAGATCTCCGCCGAGGGCATCCTGCCCTTCTGCCAGGACACCGGGACCGCGATCGTGATGGGCAAGAAGGGCCAGCAGGTCTGGACCGGAAGCAACGACGCCGAGGCCCTCTCGCGCGGCATCTACGAGTGCTACACGCGGGAGAACCTGCGCTACTCGCAGACCGCGCCGCTCGACATGTGGCGCGAGACCAACACCGGCACCAACCTGCCGGCGCAGATCGACCTCTACGCCGCCGAGGGCGCGAAGTACGAGTTCCTCTTCATCGCCAAGGGCGGCGGCTCGGCCAACAAGACCTTCCTCTACCAGGAGACCAAGGCGCTGCTGAACCCGAAGAGCTTCGCGAAGTTCGTCACCGACAAGCTCGGCTACCTCGGCACCGCCGCGTGCCCGCCCTACCACCTCGTCTTCGTCGTCGGCGGCACCAGCGCCGAGGCCTGCCTCAAGACGGTCAAGATCGCGTCCGCCAAGTACCTCGACGCCCTGCCCACCACGGGCAACGAGCACGGCCGCGCCTTCCGCGACCTCGCGATGGAGCAGCAGGTCCTCGAACTCGCCCAGCAGAGCGGCATCGGCGCCCAGTTCGGCGGGAAGTACTTCGCCCTCGACGTCCGCGTCGTCCGCCTGCCGCGCCACGGCGCCAGCTGCCCCGTCGGCGTCGGCGTGTCGTGCTCCGCCGACCGCAACATCCGCGCCAAGATCACCCGCGACGGCATCTTCCTCGAGCAGCTTGAGACCAACCCCGGCCAGTACATCCCGGCCGGCCAGCGCACGCTGCGGGAGGACCAGATCGTCCAGATCGACCTCAACCGCCCGATGGCCGAGATCCGCGCCCAGCTCGCAAAATATCCGGTCACCACCCGCCTCTCCCTCACCGGCCCGATGATCGTGGCCCGCGACATCGCGCACGCGAAGCTCAAGGAGCGCGTCGACGCCGGCCAGGGCCTGCCCGCGTACTTCAAGGACCACCCGGTCTACTACGCGGGTCCCGCCAAGACGCCGAAGGGCTATGCCTCGGGCTCCTTCGGCCCGACCACCGCCGGCCGCATGGACAGTTACGTGGACCAGTTCCAGGCCCTCGGCGGCTCGCTGATCATGCTCGCGAAGGGCAACCGCAGCGTGCAGGTCACCAACGCCTGCAAGCAGCACGGGGGCTTTTACCTCGGCAGCATCGGCGGTCCCGCCGCGATCCTTGCCAAGGAGAACATCCGCAAGGTCGAGGTGCTGGAGTATCCCGAGCTCGGCATGGAGGCCGTGTGGCGCATCGAGGTGGAGAACTTCCCCGCATTCATCCTCGTGGACGACAAGGGCAACGATTTCTTTGTCAACGGCTGCGGCGCCTGCCTGCCGGCAAAAAAGTAATCCGACGATGTGGGAGCGAGCTTGCTCGCGACCGCCTTGGTCAAAGGGTCGCGAGCAAGCTCGCTCCCACACTTTTTTACCTGCTGCTTAGGTCACACTACTCGCCGGGATGTGTCATCATCCGCGGGTCGAGGGCGCGGTCGAGCGCCGCGGGGTCCATCAGCTTTCGCTCGAGCACGATTTCCCGCAGCGTGCGCCCGGTGGCCTGCGCCTCCTTCGCCACGGCGGCCGCCTGGTCGTAGCCGAGGTGGGGACTGAGCGCGGTCACGAGCATCAGCGAGCGCGCCACGAGATCCCGGCAGCGGGCCGGATCGGCCTCGAGGCCCGCGACACAGCGCTCGGCAAAGTTCCGCGTGGCGGCGGAAAGGACATGCACCGCCTCATGCAGGCAGTGCGCCAGCAGCGGCAGCGTGGCGTTGAGCTCGAACTGCCCCTCGCGGCCGCAGCGCGCGGCGGTGTTCGCCAGGCCCTCCGCGTAGAGCGCGGCCTGCACGAGCATCTCGCACATCACGGGGTTCACCTTGCCCGGCATGATGGAGGAGCCGGGCTGCGTGGCCGGCAGCCGCAACTCGCCCAGGCCGGCGCGCGGGCCCGAGGCCAGCCAGCGGATGTCGTTCGCGAGCTTGGTGAGGCTCGCGGCCATCGTCACGAGCAGCCCCGCGACCTCGACGCAGTCGTCGCGCGCCGCCTGCGCCTCGAAGTGGTTGTCCGCCTCGCGGAACGCCAGGCCGGTCTCGGTGCAGAGAATGCGGCAGACGACCCCGGCGAACTCCGGGTGGCCGTTGATCCCGGTGCCGACGGCGGTGCCGCCGATCGCCAGCTCGCCGAGCGCGGCGATGGCCGAGCGGGCGCGCTCGACGGACTTGTGGACCTGCGCCGCGTAGCCGGAGAACTCCTGGCCGAGGGTCAGCGGCGTGGCGTCCATCAGGTGCGTGCGGCCGATCTTCACGATGTCCGCGAACGCGGCGGACTTCGCGTCCAGCTCGCGGCCCAGCGTCTCGAGGGCCGGGATGAGCTCGGCGTGAAGCACGGCGGCGAGGCTCACGTGCAGCGCGGTGGGAATGACATCGTTGGACGACTGCCCGAGGTTGACGTCGTCGTTCGGGTGCACGGGCCGGTGGGAGCCGACGGGCTGGCCCGCCAGCTGGCTGCAGCGGTTGGCGATGACCTCGTTGGCGTTCGTGTTGGACGAGGTGGCGGAGCCGGTCTGGAACACGTCCACCGGGAAATGCGCCGCCAGCCGGCCGTCGGCGACCTCGCGGGCCGCCTGCTCGATCAGCCGGCCCTTCTCCGCCGGCAGGCGGCGAAGCTCGAGGTTGGCCCGCGCGCACGCGAACTTCACCAGCCCGAGGCCGCGGATGAACGCGGCGGGCATGGGCCGGCCGCTGACGGGAAAATTCAGCACGGCCCGCTGGGTGGACGCGCCGTACAGCGCATCGGCCGGCACCGCCATCTCGCCCATGGAGTCCCGCTCAGTTCTCATGACCCGAGTCTAGCCGGGCCCGGCGGAAACACAAAAACGAAACGGCCCGCCGATTGGCGGGCCGGGAAAACGGGAGGACGTTGGACCGGGCCTCAGAACTTCATGCTGAAGCGGTCGCCGCTGAGCTCAATGTGGCTCACGGCATCCGACTCCGCCAGACGGCGCTCGGAGAGGCGGCGCGAGCTACGCTCGTCCGTGCGCAGGGTGGAATCGCCGAGGCTGGCCGAGGCCATCAGGGCATTGCCGGCGAGCAGGCGGGAGCGGCGGGATTCACCCGGCACGCTGACCTGGGCAAGCGGCTCGGTGCGCGCCGAGTGGTTGTCGAAATTGTGGATCGTGCGGCCCAGCATCTGGTCGAGCTCCGGGTCCGCGGCCTGCGCGGCGGCCAGGTTCTCGGCGATGTAGCGGGCAGAAGGCGTGAGCTTGGCGGGCGCCGGGGCCACGTGGGAGGACGTGCCGACGAGATCCGCGGTGGAAACGCGCGGGGCCGTGGTTGCACTGGCCGCCGGGACGGCGGCGGTTTCCTCGGCGACGACGGCCTGCGGCGCGCTCGACGTCACGGACACGGGAGCAAGGCGGCTGGGAGTCGCGCTGACGGCGGCGGGCGCCGCCACATTGATGGACGAGGCCACCGGCTCGTAAACCGGAGCAAGCTCGACGGTGCGGTACTCGCGCACGGTCAGGAAGGTGATCGCCAGAATGGCGGCGGCGCCGACCGGCACCTGATAACGCGACATCCGGGTGCTGATCTTGATGAAAGGGGCCCACCACGGACGCGGCTCGATGATCGCCGCCAGCTGCTTCGTGCGCAAGCCGCGCTCAAATTCGGCCCAGAACTCCGCCGGAGGCTGTTCCGCACGCTTCACGCGCAGCAGATCCTCGAGCGTGACCTTGGGCTTGTGGGAATTCTCGTTCATCGGCGGATGTAGGGCTGCAATTCTGCCTGGAGCAGCTGTTTCGCGTAGTGCAACCGCGAACGCACCGTGCCCACAGAGCAATTCATGATCTCGGCAATCTCCTGGTGGCTAAGGCCATCGATCTCGAACAAAGTTATCACGGTGCGATGTGGGATAGACAATTTCTGCATCGCCTCGTTCAATTTTTCCTGAAGTTCGTGAACAAAGGTTTCGCGGTCCGCTCCGGTCTCATCCGTCAGGGCCGCAATGACTTCCGCCGAAACCTTGTCGTCCTCGCCCACTTTCTCGAAGCTGAAAAACGTCCGCAACCGGTTCTTTCGCAGGTGAGTCAGGGTGGAATTGACCGCGATGCGGTACAGCCACGTAAAAAACGAGGATTGGCCCTGAAAGCGGTTGATCGACTGAAATGCCTTGATGAAGGCCTCCTGGGTCAGGTCGGAGGCGTCCTCACGGTTCGAGGTGAGGTTATAGACGACCGAATAGACCCGGCCGCGGTATTTCAGGACCAGCTGGTCGAAGGACCCGACTTCCCCGCCCTGCACGCGGCGGACGATGTCCATGTCGGAATCAGCCTCCACCTGGCGCTCTGGTGACGCCACGAGGGTCTTGCCGAGGGTCTTGACCGCATCCATGACGGTCGAAGCGAAGCCGTGAACGCGCGCGGGCGCAAACGGAATTTCGTCAACGCCCTGTCAAACCGCCGGCCGCAGAGCCGCCACCTGGCCGCGCAGCACTTCGCCCAGCCCCAGGAGGAGCGGCGTAGGTGCCTCGCCGGGCCATGCTTGCAGGGCCGTGGCCGCCGCGCCCACCTCGGCCATCACGGCCTCGGCGACGGCGTTGAAAATATCGAGGTCGCGCATCTGCTGGATGTGAAGCGCGGACTGCACCGGGCGCTGGCCGCGGATCTCGGCCAGGACTTCCTCGCGGCCGGAGGCGGGCAGCCGCTCCATCAGCAGGAACAGGGGCAGCGTCAGCTTGCCGCTCGCGAGGTCCGTGCCAAGCGTCTTGCCCACGCGCTTCTCCTCGCCGAAGAAATCCGCCAGGTCGTCGTAGATCTGATAAGCAATGCCGAGGTGCCGGCCGAAGCGGCTGACAGCGTCAACATAGCCGGGAGCGAATCCCGCCAGCTTGGTCCCCAGGAAGCACGACACGCGGAAAAGCTCGGCCGTCTTCAGGTCAATGATGCGCTGGTAGTCGGCCCGCGTGACGTTGGTCGAGCCGCGCCGGAGCGTCTGCATGATCTCACCGGCGCACACGCGGCGCATGGACTCCGACACCGCGGAGCAGACCTCGGTGGTGGGAAACTGCGTGGTGAGGTTCAGCGCGTGGGCGAAAAGGGCGTCGCCGAGCAGCACGGCCGCGGTGGCGCCGTACTCGCGCGCCGCGGTGCGGCGGCTGCGCCGGACTTCCGCGCCGTCCATGATGTCGTCGTGCACCAGGGTCGCGAGGTGGACGAGTTCCACCACCGCGGCCGCCCGCACGAGCTCGGGCTGCACGACGCCCGGCCCGCGCCAGCCGCTGAGGAACACGAGGGTCGGACGGATGCGCTTGCCCGTGGTGTCGATGCAGTAATCCACCATGTTCCGGACCTCCGGCTCGAACGCCGTCAGCTGGGAGTGCAGGTACTGGTCGAGTTCCTGCAGGTGCGGCCCCAGCAGGCCGAACACGCTGGCGAAGGCCGGTGGTGCGGCAG
>Ga0118677_10008263_pt1 | contig 16751 bp, 8 predicted proteins | sample AliMusrvi5mmetaG_FD_86154 | JGI IMG/M metagenome (GOLD analysis project Ga0118677, IMG submission 86154) | reverse complement strand
GGTTGCATGTTCCCAGCATCTGCACCGGCCGCTCGTTGAGAAGGAACCCGCGGTCCACGTCGAAGCGGATCGTGCGAATGCCGAACGGTGTTATGTACTCGTCGACCGGCTGACCATCGCGCACGACTCGCGTGATCGCCCGGTACATCTGCGGTGACTCGCACGACCACAGCTTGGCACCTGCGAGGTTGGCCAACTGCGTGACCTCGACCTCGCCACCACACTTCACCGTCGCCTTGCTGCGGACGACCGCCACCTCGGCGCCAGACGGAGCGATCACCGACGTGACCAGCTCGCACGCCTGATCGTCGCGCGATTCGTTTGCAACACGTGTGCGGATCGTCACTTCAGCGCTGGGCGAAGCGCTTGTCACGTTCGCGACTGTAGAGGTGACGAACGTGCCCCAGTGCGCAACATGCAGCGGCTCGGTCACCGTCAGCCAGGCGTGCCGATAGATTCCACCGCCCTCGTACCAATGGCCCTCCTGCACGCGCGGATCAACCCGCACGGCCAGCGTGTTCTCCTTGCCAAACACGACGTATGGTGTGAGGTCGAGCATGAAGCCGGTATAGCCGCTGGGATGATTTCCGAGATAGTGGCCGTTAAACCAGAGCTCGCTGTCGCGATAGATGCCGTCGAATTCGACGCTCACGCGCTTGCCTCGCTGGGACTCGGGAATGACCAGCCGCTTGCGATACCAGGCCCGCGGTGTGGGCAACGACGCCCATTGGTTGGCGTATTTCTCGTTAAACGTGCCTTCTACAACGTAGTCGTGCGGCAGGTTCACGTTTCGCCACGAGGCATCGTCAAACGCGGCCGCCGATTCGGGCGGCCGCCCGACGCTGAAGATCACCGGTCCGACCATGTAGTCGTTCGGGCGAACCACCACGAGCAGGTCGTTGGGGCCGTTGGCGTTCCACCACTGGGTCAGCCGCGCCTCGATGGTAGTCGGCACTCCCTTGGCTTCGACCAGTTGGTAGGCGAAGAGCCCGTTGGCATCTATCGCCTGATCCGTAGTCGAAGCGGTCGTCGGCTCCGCCTTCATGTCGGCGGCGCGGTCGGCGAGCCGATGCCCATTGATGAAGATCACCAGGCGGCTGGCCTCTCGCGGCCCGGGCCCGGGAAACGACACCGCGACCTCGCCGTCCTTGCCGGGCTTGGGCACCGACGCGTTGAGGTTGGCCCGATACCAGAGGTAGCGACCCCTGTGTTTCGGGCTGATATCCTCACCGGTCTTCGCCGGCGTCCATCCGGTCGGCTCGGACATCGTCGCCAGGATGGCCGGTATGTCCGCTTCGCCGGTATTGCTCTCGCGGACGGTCCAATCCGTGATCAGCGCCATGCCCATGCCCGAGGGCAACACGATCTTCGGCTCAATCTTGAACCTCCAGTCAGCGTCGATGAGCGTGCGGCTCCTCAGTTCGCCGGCGGGCTGGGAAACCTGTACTGCAGGCGGCGCAGCCGCCGCATAAATTATGGGTAAGATTGCCACTGCTGGAAGTAACACGGCGGTTAGGATGTTGAGTTTTTTCATTGTGAGTATGCTGAGTTTATTCGTTGTTCTATTTCCTACAATTCGGTTTTATACTTGTTGAAGCGACAACTCAATATCAGGGATTCGAATCTGCGAACGCCCACTGGTACGCAAGCGATTGGACATATTTACTTTCCGACCTCGATGAGTTGCCCCTTTAGGTCGACACCCGACAGGGCTGGCACATCCCAGACGGCTGGCTTGCCTTTACGTTGCTGTTCCAGCCAGGCGAAAGCGGCCTCAAACAGCATATCATGACCGCCCTCAAATACCGTCACTCGGGTATTGCCTGAAGTCTTGCGCAAGAGGGCCTTGCACCGTGAATACAAGGGATCGTTGATCTCCTTTTTGAGAGCATCGGGGATTTTTGCCTGTTTAGTGATGAAGGCAATGTCGGCAGCCGAGAGGCGATCCCCGGGACTGGCCAGGCAGTTGAACGCTTCCAGCGATTGACTCGTGGGGACACTGCCCTTGTGTCCGTCAAAAATCCCCGTATTCAGATCCACGGGTACTCCTTTTGCCTTGGAGAGGTATGCGCTGGCGGAACGGGCACGAAACTGGGCGTCAACTTCGGCACTCGTACCGGGAACTCCTCCACAACTGCTTTCCATCATCGTCGCATAGTTCAGCTTCCGCACTGACGTTTGCTTATACCAGTCGCGTAGATCAAAGATTCCGCACCACGCGGACACACCCGCCCAGAGTTGCGGAGCGCGCCCCGCCAGGAGCATGGCAGCATAAGCTCCGCCGGAGCCCCCCACGAGATAAATGCGATCGGGGTCGATGTTGGCGTTCTGCTTGGCATACTCCACCGCACTGATGATGTCCTTCACCACCAGTTCCGAACCGCAGGCCTCGGGCGTCTTATTGGGTCCGCGGAAGTTGGGATGAACAAAGGCCCACCCTTTGGCAATGCACCATTTGGCATAGGCTGGTTCCGGTTGCAGGTAATCGCCGCTCCAAGTGTGCAGGGCCACAAGCAGCGGCACTGGTTTGGCTCCTGCCGGTTTGTAGAAAAGAGTCGGCTGCAGGGTGTTGTCAGCGGTACTCATGTACCTGACTTTTTGAACTGCGGAAGGCCAGCCTTTCAACGCAACCTTGCCTTGGGATTCCGCTACCGGTGCATCCGCGCCATAAACGGCGGGCATGATTGCCAGTAGCCCCAGTAACAGAGCGTTGGTCATATTGATGTGTTTCATTGTTATTGATCCTTAATTTCCGGATACCTGCACGAGTCGATTACTCCGCAATCAATAGGTATTTTATCAAGATGGGCTCGCCCGGACTTCCGCTATAAATGAATTCAATGGTATGCAGTTCAGTCTTATCGTCCTTGAAGACGGTTTCATTGGGAACCCAATCCCCCCACCCTTTCGGGAAATTGGGATCGAGTTCCTTAACCCGCTTGCCATCCATTTTGATAATCAGTCTTCCGTTGGTAGGCTTAACCGTCTTTCTAAACCCGATAATTAACGATTTTGATTTGACCTTGAACACCATCGGCTTGCCCTCGCAATTTGCAGCCCATGAATTATTCCCGCCAGGACTCCCCCGGTCGATCCATCTTGATCGAGGTGCGGTAATCCTTGTACCCCACGTAACGGCCATCGAGGTTCATCCAAAGCAAGGTGGGGCCGTCTGGCGCGTGATTGCGCACCACAACGGGACGGACATTGTCAAATTTTGAGTGGGCGGTGACGGCTTCGGACTTCCAGGTCTTGCCTGCATCGGCGGTGACCCAGCGTTCGATTTCGCGCACACCATTCACGGGTCGGGAGAGATAAACCACGTTGGGGTCGGAATGATCCAGCGATAGTCCGCTGGAGTAGTAGGGTTGGGTTTCTCTTACACCGTGTGGGGTTTGCGGAAACCACTTGCCACCCTTGCAGAGTTCGGTGTCCAGCCATTGCTTGCCGTCCCACCGAGCGTAATGGTAGCGATGATCGGTTGCCTCTGGCACCCGCGTGTAAGCGATCACCGGGTTATCGTTCTTATCGAAGGCCATATCAAACACCCACGCCCGCACGCCCGTCTTGTTGGCGTCGTAGATGCGGTCTGCCTGTTCGGGTCGGATGGGCAACTCGTCCACACCGCAGATGCGCGTGCCGTCCGCTTTGTAAAATGCCCCGCCGCGATAGCAGACATAGTAAACGCTGTTATGCGGTTCACTGTCTGGATGGCCGTCGGTAAATAACAAATGAATCCGGTCTTTTCTGTTAGAGGCGTATTGGGCGTAGGGGCGGTTGTTTCTCGGCAGGCCAGCGCGGGAAAAGACCACTTGCGCGGGCGTCCAGGTCTTCCCGCCGTCGGTGGATTTGGACATGGTGGGCTTAAACGATTTACCGCGCCAGAAAAGATAGAGCGTGTTTTTTTCCTCCGAAAGCAGGTATGGGTTGCAATAGGCCATGCCTATATAGCCTTTATCATTGAGCGATGGCGTCACCTCAGGTGTCCACTCGGTGAAATCGCCCGGGCGTGCGGTGGTCCGGCTGTTAATTAACCCATTCGAGTGCTTGCAATAAAACGCCGTCAGACGCCCATCCGGCAGAAAGACAAACGACGGATTATCGTGATCGTCGCGCTGATACTGCTTGTGGAGGTCCACCGTGGTGACGCGGCCCGTGGCATGGTTGAGCTCGGCGGCTTGCACCGAGCCATCTTCGGTGACCCAGCCGGTGTAGGTTTTGCCATCGCGGCTCACCGCGCGAGGATTGGAAAACCAGCACCAGGCACCGTCGCCGGTTAAATTAGCAAACTCTTCCGCCGGTTTCTGTGCGTAAAGGGGCGCGACGGCTTGGGTGAAGATGGCCAACGCAACGGCAATGGAATACGTGAATGAATTTATTGATCTAAGCATGATCTTGATTTTTCTGTTTGGGGGGGTATTGCGTGTTCGATCACTGAACCAGTTTATACATTTCAGCAGCGGCCAGCAGCAGAATGCCTGGAGCGTAAACTTCGGTTCCCTGGGGCGAAAACTCTGCCGGCCCTTGGCCTACTCCCTGGACATACGCGAGCCGACCACTCGGCTCCACACAGCCCACCAGCCCTGTCCAGGATTTCTTCACAGCCGGTTCATAAGTTGCCCGATCCAGATACCCGTTATTGACCCCAAAAGCGAGAGCGTAACAGAATAACCCGGACGCGCTCGCCTCTTTCATCGAAAGCCTTTCGGGATCAAGCATGCTCGCCCCCCACATGCCGTCCGGGTGCTGGCATTGCAACACCTTGGCTGACATCTCTTTGAATAGAGTGACATAGCGTGGGTAGTCTGGATGATCTTTGGGGAAATGCTGAATCACAAGCGCGAGGCCGCCGAGAACCCAGCCATTGCCGCGCCCCCAGAAAACTTTTTTCCCATTCGCTTCCTTCCTGGGGTGCTCCCGGCCATTCCAGAGATAGGTGCTGTCACGGAAGAACAGATGCTCTTCCTTATCATACAGGTACTCCGTAGCGGCCCACCATTCGGTGTTCATGTAATCCAGATATTTTTTTTCATGGGTCGCCGCGTATAGACGAACCCATGTGGGCGAGGCCATGTAGAGCGCGTCGCACCAGGACCATCGTTTCCAGGAAGCCCGATCTTTGAAATCCTGAACCGGAGGCACTGGCATGTTGACGACTGTATCCAGTTGTTCCCGCAAGGGCTGGATCATGAACTCCTGTTTGGATTTGAAATACAATTCGCAATAGGTTCTCCCCACACAATGATCGTTGGCATAAAAGCCAGACTTTCCGATCTTCCAGCCATTTGCCTTGCCCATGCGCAACATGGCTTCCTCGTATTTCTGGCCGCCGGGGAGCTTGGAAATGGCCATCACCCCGTCGTAAAAAGGGCCCTGAGCCCAGTGCTTCGCCGGGAACTTGGAGGGATGCTCAAGCTGCCAGTCCGCCACCGCATGCGCGGTTTCAAGAATGGCCGCCTGTTTTAGCTCGCCGGAGATTCGGGGCGTACTTGCCGCCGCACCCAGGCTGGTTGAATTTCCCGTACCCACATTCGATGGCGTCTGCGCCATAATAGTGGATGCCAGGGCCGCCCCCAGCAACATGGCTGGGGCAATAATGGATAAGAAATCGCTTTTCTGGCAGTACGGGCACATACCCGTTGAGACCGCCCTGAAACATCTCTGAAACACCGTTTTCATGGCTGGGAGCATGTGAAAATCCGGCATGAAGGTCAAGATCGGTCATATTCGTCGTGGCTTTGGGTTTGAGTTGAATCGAGCTTTGATCGGCTCCCTCATCGAATGGATACGCCAGCACCGCGATGTCCCGATAATCGTTCATGAGAGCTGGTGGCTGGTCCAGTTTGCTGACAAAGGGCTTGCCACCCTCCACCAAGCGCGTGCTCATCGTGATTTTCTGCATCGAAAGTTCAGGGGGAATCCATTTGCCGCCGGCCAGCGCCCAGCCATCACAGGCGTTCAGGGCCAAGTGCAGGCCCAATCTGCCGGCTTCTTTCGTGGCATGAATCACCAACTCCCACCATGGTTCCGTGAGCGCATTGGCCGGGGATGCGACCAGCTTGCCCCCTCCCCCGATGGTGAACACGTAGGCTCCGCCGATGCCCGTTTCAGCCATCGCTTCGAGGTCGCGGGTGATGCCTTCGCGGGTCACATTGGCATTCATCCAATACCAATAGACCCACGGTTTGGCCTCGTCGCTGGGCTGGCGGAATGCTTGTTCCAGCGCAGGCGGTTGGCTTGCTTGCGGGAGCGCTGGGAGCCCCGTGCGCAAATCATCGGCCGCTGCGCTGGCGGTGAAAACGGCACTCGTGAAGGCCATAAGTAACCGGACTCTTTCCGATCCTGCGATCATCGCATGGGTGAGAGTTCTTACCTTTTTCATGTAATTTTGTCCTTCATGTTTCTTGGCAGGGAAGTGCTACCGCGAGAGGGTGGTCGTTTCCAAGCCGAGCACAGTGACTGACGGAGCTTCCGTGTTGGAAACAGGAGGATTCGAATACCGGGGCAGCACCAGCAGGCGGATCTTGCTCAGATCGTCCTTGGGAATGCGCCAGAGCGCGATGCTCATGGGGTCGCCAGGAAGGCCGCTGGAGAATTGATCCATGAAGAGTTGATCCCCCACATACAATCGGGACCCGTCCCCCCGGTATTCGATGTCGAGAACCACATGGCGATCAGCCAAGCTCTTCGGGATATCGAGCCCATACTCGGACGCACACTTCCATGTGGCCTCCTCATAACCCTTGTCAGGGCCTGGCAGAGGGCTGGCGGGCTTCTTGAGAACGGCGGAAACGTGAGCAGGCGCAGGGGAAGTTGCCGGCAAACTAAACCGGGAAAACAGCCCCTCTTTGGTGGAGGTAAGACTGGCACCGCCAACCCGGATGGAAGCGAGGGGCGGGTAAACCGAGAGATTGCGGGACGAACTAGCTTGCAGTTTTAGTTCGTTTTGGTCGGCAAACAGCCCGCCGTCGCTCAAAAAGAGCCGTTCGCGGCCGGCGAAGGGCAACCGATAGAGGGCTTCCCCTTGCTCCTTGGTTAACACGACGAAGGAAATCGTTTTCCCTCCGGACGTTTTCTTGACGGCGGCCACTCCCGTTCCCGGAGAAACTTCCAGCGGGGGCTCCCCGTTGAACTTCAATTCCGGGCGAATGCCAGGCATGGCGCTGAAGAAATAGACTTCAGAGCCATCTTCCTCGCCCATATGACAGAGCGGTTGCACCGTCGCATAGTCCAGAAGAAGCCCTTGGATATCCAGCTTCACTGGCATGATCCCGTAGGACCTGCTCGGAATCGTGATCGGTTTTTCAGGCACCAGCACGGGGCCACTGGCCGTTTTCAGTTCAAAGCGGATGTTTTTGTGCTCGGGAAGAGGATCGTAGGATTGCTCATTGTTAAAGAAGAGGAATCCTCTCCCCTGTGCGTCCGCTCGCACGGCCCAGCGCAAGGTGTCGAAATCCTTGACGTTCTTGGGTTGCACGTCGGGAAAATAGGCGGGCATGCGGACCAAGGCGCTCCCGAAATCCTGCAAGAAGAGGTGCTGCAAGCGCAGCAGGTGATATTGTCTTCTTACCTGTCCACAGGACCCCAGGGGGGCATAGTAATCATAGTTTCGAATTGGCATCGGCTTCCAAACAGTATTCTGCTGAAGGCTCGATAGCTGTCCCATGGGCTGAACTCCTCCCTGATAGATATAGTATCCGGGCATATTGTTTCCGCTGCCCAATTTGGCGAGCGCCAGCGCCCCCACCCAATCCGGGTCAATTTTGACCCGTTTATTATAGGAGGACATCATTCCGCCGCCAATTTCCACACACGCATAGGGGAATTGCTCGAGGAGTTCGGTGTTGGAGGGATGGATATCCGTCAACTCCGCACCGAGATCGCTCGTTGAACGCAGCCTGTTAAATAAATATTCTATGCGGAAACGCATCTTTGAATAGGACCCAAATCCAATAGGGTAGCCCCCGAAGAGCGGCAGCAATCCCTCCTTGGGAACCCCACCCTGCCAACCCGTGATTACATAAAAGGGAACGTCGATCCCTTCCTCAATGGCCATTTTCTTTAGCGTCAAAAGGAGAAGACCATCACGGGATTCATTTTCCAACTGAGCCCCGATGACCGGCCCTCCATCTTTCCAGAGCAGGCCTTTCATTTGCGCTGCTTCCTCACGGAAGAGTATTTTGACATATTTGAGATATTCAGGATCGGTAGACCGGAGTTTCACTCGTTTAGCCTTCAACCAATCAGGAAAGCCGCCGTTGCGGCACTCTCCATTGCAATAAGTCCCCATGCGGACAATCACCTTGAGTCCGACCTCCTTGGCCATCTGGAGAAAATCTCGAAGCGAGCGCTGGCCACTCCAGTCGAATTTTCCTTCGATCTCCTCGTGATGAATCCAGAAAACATACGTGTTAATCGTGTTGAGCCCTCCCGCCTTCATCTTGAGCATTGCCTCACGCCACTCCTCGCGCGGATAGCGGGAATATTGGAGTTCTCCGGCGATCGGTATCCAAGGTTCTCCATTGAGAAAAAAGGAGCGGCTGTCGGCACCCACGGATTTTCCATCCGGGTTCAGGCTAGTGCCCATCCCCAGAGGAGCCGGGCTTGGACTCTTCACGGGGGTGGTCAAATCAATGGTCAGAGGTTTACTCTCCGGTAGAGCATTCGCCTGCTGGGCAAAGGCGACCGGAAATGAGGAAACAATAGCAAGTAGTGGGATGATGTATTTCATTTGGTGTTTTTGTTTGGTGTTTTTGTTTGAGGGGGATGATGTGTTTCATGTGGTGTTTTTGTTTGAGGGTGATTTGTTATTGATACTAGTGGTCCATCGTTTGGAACTCATAGTGCCCGGAACCGATCTCATAGACTGCCGTCTTGCCCTCTTTTCGTAAGAATTTAATGGCTTTGGATTGGTCGGCGGCTTTGCCCGACTCCGTTATGGACCCACTGTCCTTAGTCGGGATGAAGACGCGTGCCGTGGTGTTGACCGGGATGGTGAGCTCCAGTGTCAGTTGATCACCATCCCGCTTCCAGTTGCTGACGATACGCCCATAAGGTGAATCGTAATAAGACTTCACCCACGTCAGCCCGGAGACCACGGCGGGTTTAATAATAATATGTTTGAAACCGGGCGCGGATTCATCGGGACGGATTCCACCGAGCCCACGGTAACACCAGCGGGCAAAGCTGCCCCCTTGGGACGGCATCATCGCAAAGCCGCCTGCCCAGTTCTCCTTCATCAAATCGTTACCACGGCCAAGGGTCATATCGTACCAGGATGGGTAATCACGCGCAGACGTCATCCGCCAGCAGGTTTCCGCATCCAGATCCATAAGAACATCCAGCAAGTAGGGAGTGCTGACGAAACCGGTGCTCAGCCGGTCCTTATGCGCATGAATCTCGCTGAGCAATGCGCCCTCGACCGCCGGACGGGCCGACTCTGGAACGATGCCCAAGGCCAGCGGCAGAACTTGTCCGGCCTGCGTGCAGGGGCGATCCCCCGACCACCAAACGGTATGAAGCTTTTCAAGCCCGTCGTGACCTTTGGCATTCCCCTTGCGCGGCTTCCATCCTTTTTCACCGTAAATACCCGTGGTTGTATCAAGGAATTTTTGATTGATCGTGTCTTTAATCCGCCCGGCCATCGCCGCGTATTTTTTCGCATCGTCCGTCAGCCCCAGCATTCCGGCAGTCCGGCTGACAATCTGGGCATAATGATAATGCGCAGGGGTGTTGATCAACGCCCGGGGCGTTTCTTCAACGGGTAACCAATCAAGCAATCCCCAGTCCTGTAAGCCACCGCTTTTGGCGGATTCAGCTTCCAAAAAATCCACATAGCGTTTCATCGCCGGGTAACTTTTTTTGAGCAGGGTCGCATCGCCGTAGGCCATATACCACTCCCAGGGCAACCAGACACCGCATCCACCCCACCATGGACTGTTGTAGTGATCGAAGACGGGACCGGGGGCTACATTGGCCATGTTTCCGTCCGCCCGTTGGCTGTCTATAAGATCGTGTTCCCAGCGTTCATACATGGCCTGCGATTCGTCGAAGAGATAGAAAGCCGAACCAAACATGTTTTGGATGTCCTCGGTCCACGCCTTCCACTCGCGCATCGGATCATTGGGGAGGAACGTGGTGTAGCTGACGACGGTCCGGCGCACCATATCATGCAAGGCGGTGGTGGTCTCATCAGAACAGGTGAAGCCACTGCTCGGCGTCTGCATGGAGGAGACTTGGCAGGCCACCAAGTCCGTGAGGGCCGGTTCCGAGTTCAGTCCAATGACTTCGACTTGCCGGATTCCGGCATGGAAGAATCTGGGTTCGTAGAGCTCGTAGTCGCCCGTGCCGGCCAGGGTGAAGGTGCTTGTCCAAGTTTTTGGGGTGCCCGCTGGTCCTCCTTGCGGTGCTGGAATAGTCGTGATTTGAAGTTGAGTCCCTGCCTGCCCTTTGGCCTTGAATCGGACCCAGCCATTGATCGTGCGTCCCAGATCCCAGACACACGATTTTTTCACAGGATCATAATTCATTTTGACCGGTTTGATTTCCTCCACGATGCGGTTGAACGTCTCTTTCTGATGCTGCAATTGCCCACGGGGGGCGCTGACCGGGATCACCGGTTTCCAATTCCGGTTTTTCTCACCGGCCAGACGTAAATCAATATCCTCGCCCGCGATCCAACTCCGGGTGATTTCACCGGTTGACCATCGCCACGATTCGTCCGAGGTGATGACGGTTTCGGTGCCGTCGGCATGGATCAACTTGAGATCCAAGATCAGCTTCGGCAGATCTACATAACGCTTCTGCTCGAACTTATGAACCCAGGGGTCTTTCTTTAAAGCATACCAGCCGTCCGCCAAAATCACATCCAGTCGTTTGGTTCCCGCCGTCTTAAACCGGTCGGACACATCAAACGTCACATATTGGACCGTATGTTCATAATCGGTGAAGCCGGGACCGATCACATAATCGCCCACCTTGCCACCGTCGATGGCCAGCTCGGAGAAGCCAAGTCCGGAAAAAGATACCACGGCACGAACGGCCGGCTTTGATAATACAAACTCTTTCCGCAGGTAAATCGCCCCGTGTTGGTGGACGGGTTTGGCTCCTTTATTCGAGCTATCCGCGGTTACCTTCGCGTCTTTTACGAGATCCGGGCCGATCCATTTCCCGCTCCAGTTTTTTTGGGACAGCTTACCCGTCAGGAATGTGGCTGCCGGACTCCATTCTGCGGGTTGGCCGGCGTTGTCCCATATTTGCATTTTCCAATGATAACGCGTTTCCGAAACAAGCGCTTTTCCGGCATAACCGATGGCTATGCTTTGGTCAGAGTTGATTTTGCCGCTATCCCACAAGTCGCCCTGATCCTTCTTCAGCAGTTCGTCTGAACTCGCCACAAGGATTCGATAGGCGCTTTGACCCTGCCCGCGCGCGTCGCTGGCTTTGAATTTCCACGAAAGCCGTGGATGATCGACATCAATGCCGACCGGGTTGGCGCGAAATTCACAACGCAAGTCGGTTGGCTCCAAAGTTGATGCTGCCATCAACTGGCCCGGTTTAAAGGCCAATGTCATTAAGACAAAAGCCACCGTGCTGAGTGTTTTGAAGATGTTCATACTATTTTCCCTGCGGATGTTGTTTATTTTATCAGGGTTTCGCCTTCACGAACGTGAAGGTCAGCGTGCCCTGGTAATTACCGTTGGCTTTTGCCGGCTGGCTGGCGGGACCACTTTCCACGGCGGAATGGACCTTGGTGCCAACGGCGGTAATCGCATGCAGAAACGAGAAATCCCCGGCGGGAAAGGCCGGGCTCGTCTGGCCGAAACTGATGCGCGGAGAACCGACCCGGAGAAAGACTTCGGGCGATGCGCTCGCGACGGTCAGGCGGCCGGCCGGCGTTTCCAGATTGGCCCAGCGCAGGCCGGAGAATAAGCCTTGGAATTCAGGGTAGTCCCACGACTCGCCGCGCTGGATGTCGTTGTAGGCGGTTTCATGAACGCCGAGCCAGGTGCCACGCAGACGGTTTTGCCAAACCCGGTAGGGACCATCGCCCAGCCAGCGCAGGGATTTCATCTGGTCCTCCGGAAAATCGAAGGTGATGCCATGATACAGAAAAGCGCCGTTGAGCGTGTAGTCGTAATCGAGGCGCAAGGCGCCATCGCCAGACAACGACCACCGGAAGCGATTCAGCCCGCCGCCGCCCCGGCTTTCCAGCCATGCGACCGGCTGGCCGGTTTCCGCATCTTTCCCGCTGCCCGTGGTGAGGGTGGCGGGAGCCGTGGTCTCGGACGGGAAGTCCGCCGCCGCATAACCGAGGCGCACCGCTTTCACCGTGATCGGCTGGCCATCTTTCGAGATCCGCAAGGCGGCCACCCGCTGCGGGGCGAAATTACAATTCTTGAGATCGTTCATGCTGCCGGTCCCTTCGCTCAGGGTTTTCCACCTCTGTCCGTCGGGTGAGAGTTCGAGTTTATAACGGGCGTCGGCACCGCCCTTTTTAAAATCAATGTCCAGTTGCGCCGTGCTGGCCAGGCGAGGTGCGTCGAGCCGATAGGTGCGCGTGGCGGCGTCCTCAATGGCGGAAGGCAACCACTCCACAGAACCAGCGTCCTCGGCGGAACTGGCGGACTTCGAGGCCTTGGCGGACTTGCGGGACTTGGCGGGCGTGGGTTTGGAAAAGGCCAGCCGTGGTCCGTTGGACAGCGCGAACGTCTTGTCGCCGCACCGCACGCTTTTCAGCATGCCACTGGACGCGTCGAAACTTGCGGTCAGGCCATCGGTCACCAAACGAATCTCTCCTGCGGCGGTTTCCACTTTGGGCGTGCCGACCTTGGTATTGTGATCAACCGGACGCGTAATTCCGGGCAGGGGCCAGACCCAGTTCCACAGTTCCTGCTGGTCTGGGCCAAACGCAACCACCGAGAGCGCGTCCGCCTCGCGCCAATTGGCGGGCAACGAAACGGCAAGCTGGCCGCTGCCATGGGGAGGAACGGCGGGCGAAGAAGCACGGCCTTCCGCGATAGTCTGCGCGGGCGTTTTCTCATCCGTCGGGCCGGGATAATGGAGGAGCTTCCATTGGAAGCGACATTGCTCCAGCGAGGTGAAGTCGTAGTTGTTGGAAACGGCCAGTTTGCCGTCGAATTTCGCGTCGATCATCGGCTTGGCGATTTGCACGGGCGACCAGATGTCGCGCACCGTGTAGTAGCTGCCTTCCTTTTCATGGTGAGGCCCGACGATGCCATCCGGCGCATTCGACCCGAACACATCAATCCTCCCCTTCTGGTCGTCGCGGCGCACACCCTCGTCCACGAACGCCCAGATGAAACCGCCGACACCGAGTCGTGATCTGGAAATGACTTTCCAATAATCATCCAACCCCGCGCCCGCACCCCCGTCGTAGAGGCCGTGAAGGAACTCGGTTGGCATGACGAGATTGGGGCCTTTCAAGCGGCCGAGAAGGGTATCGTAAGCCGGATAGTGTTTGGTATCGATGCCGCTGAACTTTTCCCATGGGTGAAGCACGCGCCGCTGCTGCGGATCGTGAAGGGCGAAGTCGCCGTCGAGATCACGGTTCCAGCCGCCTTCGTTGCCGTTGTCCCAAAAAAGAATCGACGGGTGGTTCACGTCACGCTCGACCATTTCCTTCACCAGGCGGCGACCGACCTCGGTGTCGTAGGCACGCGCCCAACCGGCGAGTTCATCGAGCACGTAGAGCCCGAGTTCATCGCAGGCCTCCAGAAACGACTCGTCGGTCGGGTAATGCGACATGCGCACGGCGTTCATGTTCATCGACTTGATCAGACGCGCATCCTCGTAGCCGTCTTCGGCATCCAGGGCCCGCCCCGACTCCGGGCGGAAACAGTGGCGGTTGACGCCCTTCAGTAGAATCCGCTGGCCGTTCAAAAACAGCCCCTGGCCCTCGCGAACCTCGAAGGTGCGAAAACCGAACCGTTTCGTGACGGTGTGCAGCACCCTGCCCCCGGCTTTGCGCGAGATGCGGAGCGAATACAGGTTGGGCGTCTCGGCCGTCCACAAGGCTGGCGCCTTGAGTTGCGTGGAGATTTTCACGGGGCCGGTTTCATCGCCGCGAATATTCTGGATGAACGGATCGCCGGCGGATTGGCCTTTGGCATCGAGAATCTGCGCTTCGATAGTCTCGTCCTGCGTTCCGGGTTGGGGGAAACCCAAGGTGACGTCAGCGGTCAGCTTTCCATCGGCTTGAGCGTTGATCGCCACGTGTTCGATGCAGCGCTCAGGGAGCGCCTCAAGCCACACCGGACGGAAGATGCCCCCAAACGCCCAATAATCGCCGCGGTGTTCTGCCTTGTCAGCCTTGGGGTCGGAACTGGTTTTCGCCACCTCGACCTCCAGCAGGTTTTCCGCCCCCTTTTCCTTTTTCAAAAACGGGGTGATCTCGTATTTGAACTGGTAAAAAGCGCCGATGTGGGTGGGCCCGACGATTTGTCCATTCACCTTCACCGAGGCATCGGTCATCACGCCATTGAAAACGATATTGATCCTGCGTCCCGCCCAATTGTCCGGGACGGTGAACTTGTGGCGGTAAAATCCCACCTCGGCGGGCTGGCTGCTATAGCCATAGGTATAATTGCCGAACCCCTGGAACTCCCAATTTGAGGGCACAGGGATGGTGGTGGCTTCGCCGGAGCGCCGACCGCCTTGGATCGTAAAATCCCAAGGCACCGCATCTTTGGGGCCGTGTCCGGAAAGATACCGGATCTCGGTCGTTGGGTCGGTGGCTGGCCATGCCCCGGAGCAAACCGGAGTTAAACACAGGCCTGTGAACAGCGAAACCGCTACTGACAGGAGGGGAAGTGTATTACTACGTTTCATGATTATAATGCCTTAAACTTGGTTAAAATTTTTGGCCAACCGGTTCCAGCACTGCTCCGGAAATGACGGCCTTGCCCTTTATTGGAGTCAAAGTGACGACGATCTCTCCGGGGGCGGTTAACGTGACTGGATAGACTCGCTCCACCAACTTCTTGGCTCCGCCAGCTTCCTTAAACACATCCACCGTGCTGGTCGTGGCGCCGACCGACACGGTAAATACGCGTTGTCCGGCGGCGGTGGAGTCGGGATCGGCAAACAGCAGGCGCAACCGGTATTGGCCGGGCGGCAAATCGGCCTTGTGGGCGATCGGACGCATTTTGAGCGTGACGGGCTTGTCGCTCTCCAAACCCTGCCGGGCGATAGCGTCGCCGGCCGAAGGCGCGGAGAAGGTCGCGGCGCCGGTTTCCTTGGTGCCAAGAGTTTGCCACACCTGATGCCGGGCATCGAAGTAATAGGTGAAGCTGCCCGGGGCCTGGGCCAGCGGATCGTGCGAGGTCGGGCCGAAGTTGTAGCGAACCGGTTCCATGCCCAGCATCTGGCGCATGCGGATAAAGTAAACCAGCCAGCGCGTGTTGAGGGTGACGACCAAACCCTGCTCGCCGCGCGTCATTCCGCCGATCGAACTGAATTTCGAGAACTGCTCGATGACGCTTTCGGGATGGCACTGCGCCATAATCTGGCGAGCTTGGTCAAGTTCCTTGCTCTTGAATGCCGACTTCGCTCGATACAAAGCATCGTGCGATTCAAAGAACGCCGCTATGAATTGCTCCAGACCGCGATAGTAGTTGACCTGGTTGTTGTCCGCCGTGCCGAGCAACGCCATCCGCTCGCGGCAACCTTGGATAACTTCGTCGACCTTCAACAGCGGTTGTTTGGGGTCGATGAAGTCATCGGTTGTCTCCCTACCGAAGAGCGGTGCGTCAGTTGCCCATCGCTCCAGATACTCGCCCAACCGGATATCACCGAGCGCCCTCGCCGCCATCTCATCGCAGGTTTTTCGCAAAGGCTCGTTGAGGGTGCGTTGCCAAACCTGGCGGCTGTGACTGGCGAAGAATAGGTCATGCGGACGGGTGGTCCAGTGAACGACCCCGAACCCGCTCGCCTTAGCTTCAACCAGCTTTGTCTGAAAATCCGCAAACGGAGTGAAAGAGCGCCCGACGTATTTACCGTCGTCGTGGTGTGCCCAGATGATCGGAATGATGGATCGGTGTCCGCCGATTTTCGCCAGACTCCGGCGTCCTACTTCAATGACGGACCTATTGTGAAGCACGTTGTAATCCTTACCAAAGATCTGAATGCCCGGCGGAAAGAAAACATCCGCACTGGGCAGAAAGTCAAAGGCCCAGCAGCCACCGGCGAGCTGAATATGATCATGGCCCAGTTCCTTCAGCGCTCGCTCGAACGCCCGCAGGACTTTGCTGATCGCAAACGTGCTCGGACTATAGTGGGACTTGCGGATATCGGGCCGACGCTCGATGGCTGCCTGATATTCCGTCTGCCATGCGGCGGGCATTTCGGCAGGTTTCAGATCGGTCCACGGCGTGCCGCTGACGCGGAACCAAAGTGCCAGGGTGGTGATCTGCGGGTAATCCGTGAGCAGCGTCGCAAGCTGCGTTTTATAAAACCGGTAGCCTTCTTCCGTCTCGGGATTGGCCAGCCAGAAGTCACCTTTCGCGCCGGTGGCGATCCGCGCTTTCTCGGGCAATGACTTGATGATCTCCTGCGGGTTAGCGGAGATCGTGTCCACGTCGTTGGCAAAAATCACATTCATCCCCCGCTCAGCTGCGTGAGCAAACACGCCTTGCATCAGTTTCCGTGCCGCTTCAGCCCGCTTTTCCTCTGGAACCTGAGCCGCTTCGGCGCCAAACACCGCACTGTCAAACACCCCGCCACCATAGAGA
>Ga0118677_10008262_pt1 | contig 16752 bp, 17 predicted proteins | sample AliMusrvi5mmetaG_FD_86154 | JGI IMG/M metagenome (GOLD analysis project Ga0118677, IMG submission 86154) | reverse complement strand
TTTTAAAAGAGTACGAAGACATTTCTTATGAAGAGCTGACCTCTCTTATGGACCTTCCTTCCTTGTCCGTGAGAGCAAAATATAACCGCGCCAAGTGGAAATTAAAAGAGCTGCTTTGGCCGTACCTGCAAGAGGACCATGAAAAACCGGTGTGAAAAAATAAGAGAAAATATTCAGGGCTACTTTGAGAAATCCCTTTCAAAGGGGGCTTTTGATAATACCGAAGAGCATCTCAGAGAATGTCCGGAGTGTTCCTGGTATTTCAGGGAATACGAAAAGATGGATGAAATTCTTTCCAGGTGGGAAGCCCCTTTTGGAGACGAAAACTTTGAAGAAAAAGTAACTGCCGTTATTTCAGGTAAGGCGGCAAAAAAAGGCAGGTTCTTTCTTCTTTTCTATATAAATTCCTCCGCGGCTGTTTTATCCGCTGTCGTTTTAGCTCTGATTCTGGCGCTTGTTTATTATATTTCTCTTCCTGTAGTTATAGGACAGGGAAAGGAAACCGGAGATAAAATAATCTCCGAGGAAGGCCCGGTATTTGAAATCAAAACCGGAAAATGGATAAACGCAAAGAATTCGGATCTTGAAATATTTTTAAATGACGGGAGCCTGCTTTTGCTGGCAAAAGGTTCAAGCCTCAGCGTGGATACCTTCGGGCGGGACAAAAAAGTATGCACGCTTCTCGGGGAGCTTAAAGCGGAGATCAGAAAATACCCCGGGCAGGAGTTTATAATAAAGACGGAAAACGCCGAGGTAAGGGTGCTGGGTACCGTTTTTCTCGTTTCAGCAATGAAAAACAGGACTATTGTAAGTGTGATTGAAGGAAGTCTTGCGGTAAAAGGGCGGCGTGAAAAAACACAGCTTACAAAAGGAAATATTGCCTTAGTTTCCGGTCCGGGCGGCTTTTTATCACAGGAAAGCGCGCCGGACGCCGTAAAAAACAAAGATAAATTTGCTTTATATGATATTGATTGTGAAAATTGTTTTTAATCTGTGGTGTTGTATTATGCAACATAATATATCTTATCGTAAGTAATTGGCCTGGCAAATCGTGCTGGCTGTTGCGCGTTCTTGTATTGTTTCTGGGTGGGTTCTGCCGGATCGATTCGGAGATGCTTGCTCTGGAATCGCTATGCTAGAGGGGCTTTGGCTTCTGACCGGTTACTGTTGAGGCGAGCTGCTGTGCCAGAAGAAGCGCTTTAATCTTGCCGGGGCCCGTCAGTTCATAGCGCCTGGCGCGGCGGGACCCTGAAGACAGGATTTCTCTTTGGGCGATGCCTTCCTGTAGGGTTCTGTCCATTCGTTGCACCGGATAACCGGAGATCCTGAGCCATTTTGCTAGCTGCGTTGCGGTCGGCCTGGGCTGGCGGAGAAGGCTCTGTGACGCGGATAAGAGCACCATGCATGCGTCCTTATGGGATCTGTCTCCAGAAAGCTTCGCGCGCAGGTGGATTCCGCCGTCCTTTTGCTCTATTATCGTTTCCCAATGGATATTGAGGGCATATGGGTTTTCTTCGGGGCTCTTGCTCTGCGCGCGGATGTTGTTGGTCGGCGGCGGGTTTATGCTCGCTTGGAACTGTTGTCGTTCCGATTGAACGAACTCGGCGGTTCCTTCGGCTTCGAATTCCGAGCCGTCCGGCAGCTTGAGCCTGAGCCGCTGTTGGTTGGGTTTGCCCATCGATGTGTTCCTTGCCATTATTTTGCCAATTAATTTATTTTATGTCAAACAGCTGTGGATAGTGTGTGAATTAGTGCCAATTGCTATTATTTTTACCGGTATATGCCACTATTATTGTCTTATAGTTTTTTAAAGTCTTATTAATGTCGGTATAAAGTCGTTTTCCTGTGGATATCTTTGTGGGGAGTGGCATGTGCTGCTCGAGGGGATTTTTGTGTGAGATAGAGCCCGGGGTGCACGGGTTTTGCGCGGCTTGAATATGTGTAAGCGGGCGGTCTCCCCCTTCCGCCTGGCCTGGATTTCCCCTAGGGAATATGGGCAGAGGTGTGTATTGGCGCCGATTTGACTCTCGCTGGGGAGAAAATGACCTGGGTTTTGCCCTTAATTTCCCCAGAGAAATGGCTGGCCCGACCCAGAGGATTTGCGCTGGATTCCTAGAATCGGCAGAAGGCGTTCAAGGCGTACTTTTGGGCCTTGGCGCCATTGGGATTGAGCGCCGGTCCGGCCGAGAACAAGGCCGCCGTGGCCGATACCCCGAACCGGTCCTGCACGTTGCGGCGCAGGCGGAAGTCCCACTCCGTTCCTAATGTCCTGGATCCGGAGTTGATGCGCTCGGCTTGGAAGAGATAATAGTCCACATCGAGGGTGAAATTTTTGTATGAGGGCGGGGTGAACCCGGCATCGAGCGCGATGATTCCGGATGCCTGGGTGGGCAGCCCGCTGGCTGTGCTGGTGGAGCCGTAAGTGCCGCCAAAGGCGTTGTAAGGGGTGGCTCCGAAGAAATCACCGAAGCCGGAACGGTCCAGCCCGTCAAATTGATGTCCGTGTGACGGGAAAAATGCTTCGTCGATGGTGCGGGTTCCGGGGTTGTCTCCGGAGCCCCGAGCCACACCCAGTCGCGCAATGCCCTCGCCCGTCATACGGGGCAGGCTCTGTTTCCACTTGGCCCGGACCACTTGAGCGTTGCCGTTGTAGGTGATGCTGCGGGGTACGACGGCTCCTGCTGTGGCGAAGTCGGGATCGGGATTCGAGGCCGGCGTCGCCATTCCCCGCTCGATGGCGGCTTCTCCATCGAAAACGAAGGGGCCGTAGCTCAAGTTGTAGCGGATGCTGGTGAAACTGCGCCAAGCCATGGAAGAGTAGCAGTTCGCAGGGTTGCCCGGGGTGTCGGTTACGGCGTTGCCGCCAGCGTCCGACATGGCGCAGCCGTAGACTGGCTCGAGACCCTGCTCCCGCTCAACAAGCTGGTTCAATTGCCAGACGCCGTCGGTCGGCAGGTCCACCGCGAAGCCGAAGAGGGTCAGAGGGTTGCCTCCGTAGTCCGAGACGACCCCTCGGGCCGCGAGTCCGGGGGCTGAAGCGTCGCGGTCCGCGAAGACAAAACCTTCGAGCTTGATTCCCCACCAGGGCAGCCCCCCCCTCAGCGTGACGCCGGTCAATCCGGCGCCATCATCATCGAGCAGGAGGCCGCTGCCCAAGCGGAAAGTCTGGCGGCCGAAGGTCGCCTCGACCGGATAACCGAGGAAATTGGTTGCTTTCAAGTAAGCGTTCTGAATGAAAGGCGTGAGGTCACTGGAGGGATAGTGGCTTGCTATGCTTTGGAACGGCGCGGATTGGAGGGTGTTTGATGATCCGGTAACGCCCAGGGCGCGCAATGTGATCCCTACGTCCATGGTCATGTCCTCGCCGCCCGGAGTCTGCTCCAGGGTGATCCGGCGCACGGCCAATCCTAGGCTGGCATCGTCAGATATGAAGGAGTGGTTGTTTCGAGATGCGGGAACGCTATTGAGGTTCAGGTTCTCGTAGGAGATGGCGCGCATGCCGTAGGCAGCTGTGACATCCAGATTCGCCGCCTGGATCGGGCAGGAAGCGAGCAAGAACGCAAGGGCGGGAAAGCGTCTCCTCACCATGAAGCCTTAGGCCCCGGCGGACCCCGTGGACTTAAGCCGCTCTTGCGCCCAGGAAGCCCAAGAGCTGTCAGGATACTGGAGCATGATCTTTTGCAGTGTGGTCTTGGCGGTGTCGGTCTGGCCCATGGCTTCTTGGCAGCGCGCCAAGGAAGAATGGACCTGCGGCGCCAGGAAATGGTCCGGATAGCTCTGCAGGAAGCGTCCCGCGGTCTTGGCCGCCTCCGGGCATTGACCGGCCGACTCCGATTCCAAGACCAAACCATTCAAGGCGAACGGGAGCAGCGACTTGGGTTGGCCGCGATCCAGGAGCTGCGTAAAGTACTTCGCGCTCTCCGGGTAGCGGGCCCGATGGGAGAGTATATCGCCCGCGAAGAGCAGGCCGTAGCCTGCGGCCGGGGCGGCAGGGTATTCGGCGTTCAATTCATCTATTTTCTTGAGGGCGGTCTCTTCTTGATTGGCGTAAGCATAGCCGTTGGCCAAGGAAAGGGCGTTCCAGGCGGCGTCATTCCTGGCGTGGCGGCCATAGAGGAAAATGACGGCCAGGACAAGCGCTCCAATCGCGGATCCTGCGATGATGCCTGCTTGCCGGCGGTTCACCGTCACCCAGTCGATGGCGCGCTCGACCGTTTCCTGGACTTCATTCTTCTTTATCTGCTGTCTGACCCACTGTTTACCCATTGGTTGCCTCTTAATACTGCGGTCTTAATATCTTGCCCCGAGAGGGAATCGAACCCCCATCTAACGCTTAGGACGCGCTAGCTCTATCCATTGAGCTATCGGGGCTCAGCATCTAAATAGGGCGCGCACATCTCGTCCAGCGAGCTTGGCGCGGCCGTTGAGGAATCCCAGCTCGATGAGGAAAGCCGCGGCGACCACCGTGCCACCGATAGCTTCAACAAGCTCGCAGGCGGCTTTGGCCGTGCCGCCCGTGGCCAAGACGTCGTCGATCAGCAGGACTTTGGCGCCTGCCGGGAAGGCATCCTCATGGGCTTCGATGGAGTCCTGGCCGTACTCGAGGTCGTAAGTCGCGGATTTGGTCCGGCGCGGCAGTTTGCCTTTTTTGCGAATCGGAACCAGTCCTGCTCGCAGGCGGCAGGCGATGGGACCGGCCAGAAGGAAGCCGCGCGACTCGATGCCGGCTACGAATTGTATCCCTGCGTCCTGGAACGGGCCGGCCATGCGGTCGATAACGGCCGCGAAAGCCTGCGGATTGGCCAGAAGCGGCGTTATGTCCTTGAATACAATGCCGGGCTTCGGGAAATCAGGGACATCCCGGATGAAAGAAATAGGATCGGCCGAGGTCGGCGGCATCATCAAATCCCCGTTCTTCCGCCCGAGGCGCGCCCGATGAAAAGGTTGCGAGGCTTGCGGCGGATGAACCTCGGACCCACGGGGGCGGTCATTCGTCCGGCCGGGATGCTCTGTCCGAGGATATCCGTTCTAAGCTTGGGCGTTTGCCAGCCGGGCTGGAGGTTCGGTCTGCCCAAATTTCGCCCTTCGCCGACCTCGATGAGGCCCATGCGGTTGGCTACCCGGCGCAACCGCAGCAACGCCCGCTCCTCGATCTGGCGAATGCGCTCCCGCGAGAGTTTAAGCCGCTTGCCCACTTCTTCCAGGGTCATGGGAGTCTGCCCGGTGAGGCCGTGGCGGAACGCCAGGATCATCCGCTCGCGGTCCCCGATTTCTTTCATAGCCAAGTTGAGTTCGTCATGGAGCTTGAGCACGGAAAGGAGGTTCTCCGGGGATTGGTTGTTGGATTCGGAGAGCATGTCTTTCACCGTGATGTTGTCGTCTTCGCTGTCCAAGGGCGCTTCCAAGGAGCCCATGCCGCGCGCGGCTTCGGCGGCGTCAAGGACGCCGCGGACTTGGCGGGCGGTCCAATGCATGGTGTGGGCCATCTCGGCCAAGGAGGGGTCTCGCCCGAGCTTGGTATGCAGCTTTTCCCACATGCGCAGCCACTTGCGCAACGCCTCCCAAGCGTGCGGCGGGATGCGGATCGTCTTGGATTGTTCTTCCACGGCGCGGCGGATGGATTGTTCGATCCAATAAGAAGCGTAGGTGGAGAAGCGGTAGCCCTTCTTGGGCTCGAACTTGTCGATGGAGTGCATGAGCCCGAGATTGCCCTCTTCGATGAGATCCATGAAATCGATTCCCTGGCGATGGTACTTTCTGGCGATGGGGACGACTAGGCGGAGGTTCGCCTCCATGATGCGCTGTTTGGCTTGGCGGTCGCCGCGCTTGGCCTTCCTCCAAAGGGCATGGAGTTCCTCGCGGTCGATTTGAGCCAGTTTTTGAATGCCCTTGAAGTACTGGCTTGTGGTATCAGTGCTCGGTGCTTCGTTTGCCATGGCGAGTTCCCCGAACCTTTACAGTATATCTAAAAACGAAGCCCCCCCCTCTGCGCACCAAGGAGTCAGCCATGCGACGCGATCAGGAAAATTTCGGGGTACTCGGGGTTGAACCGAGAACCTCTTGGTCCCGAACCAAGCGCTCTGCCAATTGAGCTATACCCCGTCTGGCGCTATATCTTAGAAAGAACCCGGTGCAACGAGCAAGCCGTTCCTGGTCGGGGACCCGGGAATCGAACCCGGAACCTTTCGCACCCCAAGCGAACGCTCTACCATTGAGCCAGTCCCCGACCACGAACGTCCTGTTCGACGCGGCTATCATCTTATCACTTCCCGAGTTCCGAAGCCAGCTCCCGGAGTTGGGCGCCCAACTCGTGCAGCAGGTGCAAAGGCGGCCGCGGCCCCACAGTTGACTCCGTAGTGGCTCCGGCGCTGCCTATGCGGCGGTGTTCCAGAAGGGCTTTCCTCGCGCCGGCAAGGGTCAGCCGTCGTCCCGCCAGCAGCCGTTTGATTTCAAAAATGGTTTCCAGATCGGCGCGGCCATAGCGGCGATGGCCGCTGGCGCGTCGAGCCGGCCGAGGGAATCCGAGCCGGGTTTCCCAATGACGCAGAGTGTAAGGAGCAACTTGGGCGATGCGGCAAGCTTCACCCATGGTGAAGGATGTCTTATCCGGCAGGGGCGGCGGCGGAACTGGCGCTGCGCCGGGGTTCACGGGCGCAGAAGGTTCTTGGAGGCCTTGAATCGGACGCCCTTGCGCGGAGGCACGGTCACTTGCTGGCCGGTCTTCGGATTGCGGCCCTGTCGCTGTTGGCGGTGCTTCACCCGGAACGTGCCGAAGTTGGAGATGACGACCTTCTCGTCGCGGTTGAGCGCGGCGCGCACGGTCTCGAAAGTCGTCTCTACGGCTTGGGCGGCTTCCCCTTTGGTGCTGAGCACCTTGGCGACTGCTTTGATGATGTCTAGTCTATTCATCGGGGCTCTCTTCGTCTCCCTCGGATTCTTCGGATTCAGGCCCGGGCTTCTGGGCTCCTGGCCCGGGGTTCTTCTTGCTCTTGAGGTCCTTGAAGATGTCTTCCGGCTTGAGGTTCTTAAGGTCGGCCTTGAACTTGCCGACCTCGTCTTCCGTGATAGGTTTGCTGAGGGTCTGGCAGTTGGCGAAGACTTTCTCGTCGACGAAGATGGGGCAGCCGGCGCGCACCGCCACGGCTATGGCGTCAGAAGGCCGGCTGTCGAGGTCCAGGGCAGAGCCTTCCTTGGCCAAGCGGATGCGCGCGTAGAAGGTATTGTCCTTGATGTCGCAGACGACGACCTTCTCCACTGCGTAGCCCAAGGTCTTGATGGCGCCCAGGAGCAGATCATGCGTCAGGGGACGGGGCAACACGATGCCGGAGAATCGGATGGCGATGGCCTGGCCTTCGGTGATGCCGATCCAGATGGGAAGCAGGCGGTTGCCGGCCAGCTCTTCCAGGAAGATGATGCACTCGTTTTCAGTGGTGGCCAAAGAGTAGATGCGGACTTGCTTTTCCAGCGAAGAGGCGCCTTGGCCTGGAGCCGGAGGTTGCTCGCTTGGATTCTTGGTCATGCTCTTATGCGGGATTCTGGCGCGGAGGATACAAGGTTATTTTGACAAAAAATATTAGCAAACATGAATCTTCTTTGCTAGGGCTTTTCCTTTGTGGCGGCGAGCTTTTTTCGTAGGCGATCCCAATTTTCTCTCGTAAGCCTCAACCGCAGGTTCATTTTGTCCTCTGTCGTGGACTGCGAAAGGACTTGACCTGCGCTTCGGATGAATTCACTCTGGGCATAAGCCTGGGCCGCAGGCAAGGTGATCTCCCGCAGCAACCAGCGCTGGGCCAAGGCGTCTTGGACGGCCTCCAGGGCGGCGCCGACGCCCTCGCCAGTGGCGGCAGAGATAAAGATCCCTTCTGGGTGGCGGGTCTCCAGGTCGCGGAGTTGCTCCCTCCTGAGTGTGTCGATCTTGTTGAAGATGCGGACCTGCGGCAGACGGTCCGCGCCCAAGTCCTGCAACGTCTCGGCCACCGCGGCTTGCTGGGCGTCTGCCTCCGGTGAAGAGGCGTCTGCGACCACGAGCAGGCAGTCGGCCAGCGCCGCCTCTTCGAGCGTGGCGCGAAAGGCTGCAATCAAAGCCGTGGGCAGGCGGCGGATGAATCCGACGGTGTCCGTCATGACGGCCCAAGAGCCCTCCGGCAGCCGCACGCGCCGCGCCGTGGGATCCAAAGTGGCGAAAAGCTTGTCGTCGGCGTAGACCCGAGCGCCGCCGCGTGTCAGGGTGTTGAGAAGCGTGGACTTGCCCACGTTGGTGTAGCCGATGATCGCCACCTGGGGCACGGGGATTGCTTGACGACGCTCGCGGCGCAGCGTGCGCGCCGCGCGGATGCGCTCCAGCCCCGTCCGTAGATGTCGGATGCGATACTGGATGTGGCGCCTTTCGTACTCCAGTTGGCGCTCGCCGGGGCCGCGCGTACCGATTCCTCCGATCTGTTGCGAGAAACCGCGCCACGCTCCGGTCAAACGAGGAAGCATGTAGGAAAGTTGCGCCAACTCCACCTGCAGACGCCCCTCGCTGGTGCGGGCGCGTTTGGCGAAAATGTCCAGGATGAGTCTGGTGCGGTCGATGATCTTGGCGCGTAGCGCTGCTTCCAGTGTCTTTTGCTGCGCCGGCGATATCTCACGGTCGAAGATGACGGCCGTCGCGGCCCGGCTCCGCACGGCTGCGGCCAGTTCCGCTACTTTCCCCTCGCCGATGAGCGTGCCGGGGTGGTAGCGAGTCACGGATTGAGAGATGACCCCTGCGACTTCCCCCCCGGCGGTCTCGGTCAGTCGGTGCAGTTCGGAAAGGCTGGCGGCCATGGCCGGGGCCTCGCGTTTTAGCCCGACTCCGACGAGGATGACTTTTTCCGCCATCGGCTTCCTAATGTACGGTTGCGTGCCGGCTTATGGCAGCTCGGAGGTCTGCGCTGACGCTCATGCTTTAGCGCGGCATGATGCCGGCAGGAGTGGCTGAGCATTGCTGGTGCGGCTCGGGCCTTGCGCGATGAGGGCGAGGGCTTCCCGCAGCATCTCTTGGGGATTCCTGCCGGCCAGCGGCGTCGCGGCGATCTGATGTCTGAACCAGGTCCTCTGCCGCTTGGCATAGGCGCAGGTGGCTTGTACGAGGCGGCGCAGGCCTTCCTCCTGCCCCAGCTCCCCGCGCACGCACGCGACGGCTTCAGGGTAGCCCAGGCTCTTGAATCCGGGTTCCCGGCCGGTGAACGAGCGCAGAAGCCCGCGGACTTCTGCCAGCATCCCGGGCCACATGGACTCTGCGCGCTGCACTATGCGACGGCGCAGGTCGTCCGCCGGCCAGTCGATGCGAAAGGCCGCGGTGGGGACAAGGTGCACCCGGGCCAGCTTCTCCTTGTCATTTTTCCAAAGAGTGGAGATGCGGTGCCCTGTCAACTCGCACACCTCCAGAGCCCGCACCACGCGCTGGATGTTATTGGCCGGAATAGCGGCCGCGGCCTCCGGGTCGAGTCGGCGCAAGCGCTCATGCAGGTGCTGGCGGCCATGAGCCAGCGCTTCCGCCTCGAGCCGCCGGCGCAGGCCTTCATCGCGAGGCGGCAGATCGGAAAGGCCTTCGAGGAACGCCCGCACATAGAGTCCGCTGCCCCCGGCGACGATGGGGATCAGGCCACGGCTGTTGATGCCCGCCACGACGGCGCGCGCGGCGGTGGCGAAGCGGCCCGCGTCATAAGTTTCCGTCAGGGACGCACAGTCGACCAGGTGATAGGGAACGCCTCCGACTCGGCCGGCGCGGTCCCGACAAGGCTTGGCGGTTCCGGCCGAAATTTCTTGATAGACCTGGCGGGAATCCGCCGACACGATCTCGCCGCCGATGGTCCGGGCCAGGGCCACAGCCAGGTCGGTCTTGCCGGAGGCCGTCGCCCCGACGATGACGATCATGCGTTGAGCGCTATTTCTTGGGCCAAAAAGGCTCTTTCTGCGGCTTGGCGCAGAGGGAATGGAAGGCGCAGCTCCTCTGGCATACCTCCGGCAGCTTGAGCGCTATGCGGGTCCGGCAGTCGGCATGGTCCTCGGCCATCCGGCTGATCTGGTCCTGGTGTTTCTTGCTGATCCGGGTGAAAGCGATGCCCACGTTGTAGGTCGGACCTTTTTGATGTACGCGAACCACGCGGCCGGCTATGGCCACATGGTCGAGCCCCGGGATGGTCAGTATCATGTCCAACCTTCGGGCGTGGGGCGGTTCCAAGAACAGCAGGAGCGACATCCCTCCCGCCGAGAGGTTGGTGAGGATGGCCGGCTGCCCAGGCCCGTTCACACGGCGCCCTCGCTGCGTTCCGGAGGCGAGGTGGACCATGATCGGTTCGATCATCCCTTCGACCATGGGCAACCGGGCATGGCGGCGCCTTTCAACGAGAGGCTTTTCGGAGCTATTATGCGGTTGGTTCATTGAGGTCTCCTAGTAATGTGCGGCGCGTCGCGGCGCTTATGCATACGGTGATGAGGCTGCCGGGCGCGACCGCCGTCCGCCATCTCACCTTGAATCCGGCACGGGTCCGTCCGAAGTGCGGAGTCTCGGCCAAAACTTCGGCCGCGCTTCCGACCTGGGATTGCAGGGCCTCCGCCGTCAGCCGGTCCACGAGGGCGTTCAAGCGGGCCAGCCGCTCCTCCTTTATCCGGGGCGGGACATCGTCTGTGAGTGAGGCCGCGGGGGTGCCTTCCCGCGCCGAAAACTTGAAGCAGAAGGCCGCCGCCGGGCGAAGTTCCTCGAGCAGCGACAGCGTCTGCATGAAATCCCCCTCCGTCTCCGAAGGGAACCCCACGATGATATCCGTGGAAAGGGTCATTCCGGGGACCGCGTCTCGCAGGCGGGCGACCGTGCGCAGAAGGTCCGCTCGCGTGTAGCCGCGGCGCATCAATCCGAGCAGCCGGTCGCAGCCGGACTGGATTGGAAGATGCAGGCCAGGGCAGACGTTGCCGCAGTCGCGCACCGCCGACGCGAACCGATCGTCGCAGAGCGCCGGGTGCGGGCTCATGAAACGCAGGCGCCGCAGGCCCGGCAGGCCGTCCAGCAGGCGCAGCAGGTCGGAGAAATCGATCCGCCGCCCTTCATGGACGCCGGAGTAGGCGTTGACGCGCTGGCCCAAGAGGGTCAGCTCCCGGGCTCCAGACCGGATGCGGGCGCGGGCGTCGGACAGGATATCCTCTGGCGCGCGGCAAAGCTCCGGGCCGCGTACCGAGGGGACGACGCAGTAGGTGCAAGCGCAGGCGCAGCCGCGCATGATGGTAAGGGAAGACACTGCCCTGGCGGGCTCGGCGGTCGCGGGTTGCGTCGGAACCGGGGGTAACTTCTTTTCCAATTCCGCCGCGATGAGTTCTGAATAACTTTCCGCCCGGCGCGCGCCTATGGCTAGGTCGATGTAGGGAAAGCGCCGGGTCAGGCGCGATCCGAGACGCTCGGCCACGCAGCCGGCCACCACCAAGACTCGGTTGGGGTCGCGGGCCTTCCACTCTCGCAGGCGCCCGATAAGGGACATGGCGCGCTGTTCCGCATGGCGGCGCACGCTGCATGTGGTCATCAGGATGGCGTCGGCGTCCTCCAGTTCCTCGGTCCGTCCCCAGCCGCGACGCAGCAGCGACGCGACCGTATCGGCGCCGTCGGAGGCGGACATCTGGCATCCCAGGGTGATGGCATGGATCCTGGGCGGCGAGCCGGAGGCTCTAGTGCTCATCTGCCCTTATTATATCATGCCCGTCGTGCCCGAAGCTGCCGCAGTTGATGTTTCCTATCGATGGAGTTGATGGAGATCCTCGGCTGGAGTCGCGTTGAGGACCAGGCCCCGGGCCCATTCGGCGAGCGGGAAGAATCCGTGTGGACGGTCGTCCGTATCGGGCGCCAGCGCGGCGATGTCCGGCGGCAGGACGGTGTGATCATTCCGGCGCAAGTCCGGGAGAGCCGCTTCGAGCGCTAGGTCGTCGGCCTGGACGAAGACGCTGCGTCGAGCCAGGAGCGTCGCGGTGTCCTGCGGGAGCGGCCGGTCGGAGCATACCAGAAGATATCCGCCGGGCAGGTCGAAGCCTACGGCATGAGGGAAGACCGATCGGGCGGTGCGTAGGGCCCGGGCCAGGCTCCCCATCGGATAGGGCGCAGGCAGGCGTACGGCCGCGACACCCATGGGCGCCAGCCGGCGGCGCACCTCCGCGAAAGCCTCTCGGGTGGAGAGGTGGGACCATTCGGGCGTCAGCGCGGGATAGGGGAGTTCCCAGATGATCGCGTCGTAAAGAGGCCCCGCGGCGCGCAGATGGCGGCGCAGGTCTCCTGTCGCTAGGCTCAAGCGAGCGCCATCGGGGGCCGATGTGAGCGCAGGCGGCCAGCCCGTCGGCGCTTGCGCCCGCAGAACGGCGCCGACGTCGGCTTGCGGGTCGAGCGAGACCAGATCCACCCCGTGGGCAAGAGCGGCCGCCGTGGTCGCGGGGTGGCGCGCTCCGGCCAGCAGCACTCGTCGGCAGGAGCCGTGCATGAGCAGGGGAAGGTGCGCCTCGCGGCGGGCTTCCGCCCCGCCGCTGCTCCAAGAGGATGATGCCCCATCGCGCAGCAGCACCACCTCCGCGGACATGAGGCGGTAGGCGTCCAGACATTCCCGGCCGTCTTCGATGTGCGCAAGGGATCGTCCTCCGGGGTAGGCCGCGTTGAGCCGGTTGAGCCAGATGTCTGTGAAGAGGCCCCGGCTTTGCAGCGCCAACAGGCAGGCGATGACTAGGCCCGCCGCCGCGAACCGTGAGAAAAGGCGACTCTCCCTGAGGCGCCCCAGGCCGATCCGGGCCAGGCCGGTGAGGCACAGCGCCAGATGGCAACCCGCGGCGCATTCAGCGGCCCCGAGGCGCGGGATCAGGATCGCGGCGGCGCAAGGGCCCGCGGCCGCGATCAGTCCGGCCGCGATCTGGGCTGAACAGGCGCGTTGTCTATAAGAAGCTCCGGCGATTTCTCCCCACGCCAACGGTAGAGAAGCGCACCAAAAGGCGACGGCCAACATGGACTGGCCCGCGATGAATAGGAGGTCTCTGCCGTCGCGCAAGGGGGCTATGATGTGTCCGGCTTCCCCTGAGTTGATGCCGATGAAGCGCAGCCAGGAGAGGGCCAGGAGGCCGGCCAGGGCCGAGACAACGGCCCATGAGCCGGGCCAGTGGGTCGCCGGCGGCAGAATATCCGCAACGCGGTCCTTCAGCCAGAAACCGATCGCGATGCCGAGGCCGGCCCCGGCCATGAGGCCGCAGAGAGCGTACAGGGAATGCCCCCAAAGCAAGCCCAGGCAGCGGGCCCAGGCTACGGTCGCGGCGGCGGTCAAAGCCGGAATCCAAGCCGGTCGGAGCGCGAACTTGGTAATGGTCCAAGACCAATAACCGCCTGCCAGCGTCAATGTCAGCCCTATGACGCCAGCGGCCCGGATGCCGCACAGCGGCATGACCGTGACGCAAGACACCGTCGCCGCCGTCGCGATCAGGAACAGGAGCGGCATGCGGATGGCGCCGGGCCGCGGGCGTACGCCCGAAGTCCAGGCCGCCACCAGAGCACCGGCCAACACCGCCGCGCACCAAGAAACGCCGATGCCCAGCCGCAGGCCGATGCACGCGGCGGTGGGGCCCAGGATGCCAAGACCGGCCCAAGAGAGGACTGCGGCGACCGCAGGCGTCACATCGAGATGCTAACATTTTGTTTGGGCGCGACGCCGCTGACTCCCGACGACATCGGCGGCTTCCGGAAATATTTTTGTAGCACGGGTTTTCTATAATGGAATCGCTATGAATTGGCTGATGTTGGTCCTGTTGTTGGCGGTCCCGGGACGGTGCCAGCATGAAGACGATGCCGCGCCGGTCGGCGGGAAGGAAGAGTCTTCCGCTGCGTCGGCCGCTTCGGCCGGGTCGGAAGCCTTGCAGACCGACGACAAGGCCGCCTCCGATGATACTGCCGCCGAGGGCAGGGCCTCCGAAGACGCGCAACCGGCCCGTGAGGAGGAATCGACCGCCCAAGAAGGTGCATCGTCGGAAGATGAAGGCGCGGCCGCGCAGGAAGCTTCCTCCGAAGGGGCATCCGATTCCGCGCGGCCGGAACAGACTTCCAGCGGAGATGCGGATGCCTACAGCGCTGATGATTTGACCGCGTCGGTGACGGAGAACGAAACCGCGGGTCCGGCGGCCAAGGCCCCGACGTCCCAGGAGGTCGCGCCACCCAAGGCGACGGAAGACGGGCTCACGGTCCAGGCCGCCAAGAGGACTCGTGGGCCGCGCCGCAAGGCAGCGGCCATATCGCCCACGGCCTGACGATCACGCTGCGGGTCGATGCCGGCGCCATGGAACACATTCGCGGCATCGTTGAATGTCTGGCAGGCATCGAAGAACTGCTCTACCAGATCGATCCGCAACAGGTCCAGCCAATCGCCGACCGGGCCAAGGTGCATTTCTATGCCTTGCTGGTCTCGGCCGGCCTTCCGCCCAGCGACGAGCTTATGAGAGATTGACCCTACCGACGCGAAAGGAATCGCAGCATGTCCCAAACAGTAACCGCACCGGCCCCCGAAGACGATCCGCTCGCCCGCGGCAACGCCCAGGCCATGCAGCTCCACGAGGAACAGATCCAGGCCGAAGCGGCGCACCGTCACCGCGTTCTCTCCGAGGCCATGCAGACCCTCCGAAACCTGCAAGAGCAGGCCGACTGGTTCGGGCGAGTGATCGACATGTCCGACGTTTCCAGCTTCGACGGGAACACGAACTTCGGCATGTTGTTCGACCAGGCCACAGGGCAGGCCCGCAGCCTGATATATCCCGGCGCCACGGCGGCGGTTTATATCAACGAAATCGAGTTGCGGGAACTGCGGGCCCGTTCACGCAGCTTTGCTATCCGCAACCCGTATTGGCTTGGCGTGCAGCACAACCGCATCGCCTACACCGTGGGCAGCGGGCACACGTTCAAGATCACCGCCAAGAAACGCAACGACCCAAAGGTCACTCCGGAACTGATCGCCGAAGTGCAGGCCGAAATAGACACCTTCTGCCGCGTGAACCGCTACAGCGAGCGGCAAGAGGAGAAGATCACCCGCAAGGACCGCGACGGAGAGTACTTCTTGCGGTACTTCACCGATCATCCGGACGGCGTGCTGCGGGTTCGCTTCGTGGAGCCGCTCTTGGTTTCGACGCCGCCCGGCAAGAGCGCGACGGATGACATCTGGTTCGGTATCCAGTTCAAGGGCGATTACGAGGATCCGCAGGGCTACTACATCCGCCCGGCCAACTATCTGGGCACGACGGCCGCCGACGCCCAGTGGGCCGCGATGGTCGAAGCCAAGGAGATCCAGCACCGCAAGGCGAACGTCGATCTGAGCAGCCCGCGGGGCCTGCCCACGACCTTTGCCGTCCAGGCCCGCTGCGAACAGGCCATCAAGACCCTCAGCAACATGGGGGCCCTGGTGGAGTTCCGGGCGAAAATCGCCCTCATCCGCAAGCACGTCAACGCCACCGCCTCCACGGTCAAGACGCTGCTCCAGGACCGGCCGCAAGGTCAAGACGGCGACGGCCGGCCATCGACGCTCGATCGCTATCCGCGGGCCGCGATCCTCGACACGAACGACAGCACGACCTACGAATTCCCCACGGCGCAGACCGACGTGGAAAAGATCGTGGCCAGCATCCAAGCCGAACTGCGGGCCGTGGCCGCGGCCCTAGGCCTGGCGGAATACATGGTTTCGGCCGACGCCAGCAACGCCAACTTCGCCTCCACGATGGTGGCCGAGGGGCCGGTCGTCAAGACCTTTGAGAAGGCCCAGTCGCGAATGATCGAAGAGGACGTGGAGGTCATGGAACGGGTCCTTCAGGTGGCCATCGCCAAGAGCCGCCTGCAGGAGGACATCCTGGAGCTGATCAAGATCGACGCCGAGCCGCCGTTGATCGTGAGTCGCAACCGCCTGCAGGAAACGCAGGCCGACGAGATCCTGGCCCGCAACAAGGTCATGTCGCTGCCGACGTGGGCGGCGCGGGCCGGACTCGACGGTCCCACCGAGCAGGAGCAGATCGAACAGCAGCGGGACGTGGACGCGGCCTACGGCCTGGACGACGTGCAAACGGTGGATGGAAAGCCCGTTCCCGGACAGACCGATCCCAACGCACAGGCGGACGGAACCGGTTTGCCAAAAACATTGAAACCGGACGACGCGGCGCACTACCTGGAGCCGATCGACGATCAACCCAAGGCCGCCTAGGGCCAGCAGAGCACCGCGCGTGGGCATCGTCGCGGCGGAGTGTGGTTTGAGACAGCCGCTCTCCGGCATGGCATGTGTGGGGCCAGCGAACGAGCCTGAGCCGGCCGGAGACGCCAAGCCACGGCCGACAAAAGACCCCGCCTCCGAGAGAGAATCGAGAAGTTAGGAGTCAGAAGTCAGAAACCTATGATCGAAAAAGCCGCCAAACGCCAACGCGATACGTTCTTGAAGCACGTCGATGCCATGCAGCGTCGTATCGCCGCGGCCCACCGGCTGTGCCTGGATGACCTGGTGGCTTTGGCGGCCCGCTCCCTCTCCCACCAGGGCGGCCGGGCGGTCATCGATCACCACGCCGTCAGGCCGGACGAGGAACTTCAAGGCTGCGTCGCGACAGAGTTTTCGTCGAGCGGCGAGTTGGTCTATCGACTGCTGCGCGCCCTGAAGTGGCCGATTGACGCCGTGGCGGCCCGCGCGCTGTACGCCGCGATGAGCTTTGACACCGGCTCGTTCCGTTTCCTGCGCAACCAGTCGGAAACCCTGCGCG
>Ga0118677_10008261_pt1 | contig 16752 bp, 9 predicted proteins | sample AliMusrvi5mmetaG_FD_86154 | JGI IMG/M metagenome (GOLD analysis project Ga0118677, IMG submission 86154) | reverse complement strand
ATGTTTTCTCGCGCGACTTCGCCCGCTGGTTGGGGACGAAGGCTGATCCGACGAAGCCCGGGACCTTTACGGGCTGAACCTGACCGGCCGCGCGGTTCATCCCGCGCGGCCGGTGCTCAACAAAAAGGATTACCAATGGAACAAGATACTGTCGAAATCGCAAGACCTTCGCGGCCTATGCCGCCGCCGCGCCCCCGCGGACCATTCGTTCCGCGAGCGCTCCCGCGCGCCGCAACCGAGGAGCCCAAGCTCCTCGTACTGCGCGACCACGGTATGCATGTGGTCTACGAGTCCGGACTGACGCCGGGTCCCGTTCTGGGCCTGGCTTGGCAAAATGTGGATGACCCCCGGGCGACGGCGCTCGTCGCCACCGACGGGGTCTTCTTCGTCGATGTCGCCAAGGATAGGGTGGCCGAGTTCATCTCGCGACACTCGTACTACCTGCTCGTGCCCTCTGAGGTGGATTGGTTCATGGAACTGCAGGGATTCCCAGGGAACGCCTGGGAGGTCGCCCCGGGCAACGATGCGCCAGTGCCCGCGGTTCCGTTCGTAAATCTCCCTCAGCTGCGGAGCGCGCTGCGGTTGCAGAATGAGCGCCCCACGGGAACCCCTGTGGCGAAAATGGCGCAGACGATGGCCTACTCGAAGGGCGCCGGTAAGGATGAAATGCGGGCGCTCCAGAGCCTGTTGGAGACTGGTTTGACTGCCAACACGACTGACAGCCACTGCAGGCTCGCCGGCCAGGCCGCCGCCGCCCTGTGGCTGTACCGGCTATTCCTGCGCCGCATCCAGCGTCGTGGTAGGCGCCGGGACAGGGTCATGGCACGGTTGGCCAGATACCGGGCGCAAATGCCCGCCGCGCTTCAGGATGAGCTTTTTGGCTCCGTGCAGCACGTGACTTCGGCTCCGGTCACAGCCGGCGAGCCGGCAACCCCAGTGCCGACAGACGCCGGTGCGGCGAAGTAATTCCGCTAAAGAAATTATCCAAGTCTTCCGCGGCTTGAATGCTTAGCGTGATTTCAGAGAAGTAAATGACCAACCCCGCCCTCGGCGCCGCCGGAAGTCCGGTCTCGCCGAGGCGGGGCCAGGTTGCACCCTCGGCACCGAACGGTGCTGAAGCGAATAGTCGGTAGAGTTTCAAAAAACGAAAGGTCGAACATGATCCCAGATTCCAATGTATCCGCAATACACCCAGCCGCTGGGTTGCCCGTAGTCCCAACACCAAAACCGGCGCCTACGCCAACGCCCGTGCCCTCCAGCGCGGCTCGCGACACCACAACAGGACAGAAGGACCAGACCGCCCAGAAGGACAACTGGACCGTGTCTGAAGGGCCTAAAGAATTTTGGCTTGAGGTCACCGATGACACTATCTGGCATTGGTCGGGGATACCATTGAAAGGTCCTGTGCTCGGGCTGGCCTGTTACTCGTATTTTATCAACCCTCGGCCTCAGGATTACACCTTCTTCGCCACAGATGACGAGGAGTTTGTAGTGTTCAAGGTAGGCGCCTTGCATGCCTTTCTGGCGGCTCATGCCGATAAGATCATCGTATCGGTATACGATAAACACTTTCGACCTGACACCAATGCTCGTGGCCAACCCGGTTACCGGGACAGCCGCTGGGAAGATGACCGGCCGGATCCTTACGTGTCGCTGTTCTATCTGAACATGGTTCGATTCCCACGAGAAATGCACAGTGTGGGCGGTAACCAAGACCTTACCCCGAGAATGCTCGAACTGGGCTGCGCCGATGCCGTGACCCAGGGACGGTTGCGGAACTTGTGGCGTCCTGCCGTCCGTATTGTGGAGCGGCACGCTTACGTATGCACCATGTGGGGGCAAGCGCTGTCTGGTGTCCTGCTTTACCGCCTTTATCGGCAGGAGATCCTTAGTGCAGTTCATGACCGCCAACGCAATCGCGGCATCCAAACCAGGCTGGCGAGTCTCGCCTTCCTGCTACCCGCCGCCGTGGTGGCCGATCTCACCCGGCCGGTGGACGGTGTCGTACTTGATCAAAGCAGCACAGACTGGCCCGCACCATCGCCGATGTTGGTTGCTAGTTGGCCGAGGCTGATGATGTCCCGCCGTAAGCGCCTGTGCCAGCCGCTCGACACCTTCTCGGCACAGCTCAGGTAGAGGCACGCCCGCAAAGGCCGCCGGGTAGGGAATAATCTTCGACCTGTAGAGGTGCGTGTGGATTCCACCGGCTGGCCTTGGGGCCGGGAGTGATCATCGATGCGACCAAGTAGTCGCGCTGAGGGACATCGTCGGGCTTGGGCACTTGAAATGGCGTAGCCGGCCGCGCAAAGAAACATTTCCGGGGTCGCCCGCGGGTTGCTACGGGTAGTTGCAACGCGACCAGTCGGGCATACGAGCAAGCCTCGGCCGGATCAGCGGATAACTCACCACCGTCACTGATCTGTTTCCATGCCATCCTGAATGCGGCCCGGGATGGCGCCAACTTTCGAAGGGTACTCCGGGCCACCCCCTTGGCCTGAAACTTCAGTTTGCGCTGCAACCGCTCCGGCAGCTCGTTCCAGTGTCGAGCACAGTAGTCCGCGAGCGCTTGGACTACCCGCCCGGCGAGCAGCGCGCCGCAGCCCAAACTTATACTGATACGACCTCGACGTCCGTCCGCCCGGGGAACCCAGAGGCGCAGGTGGTGGTAGTAGCGCCCGTCGCAAGCCCATCGACCTTCGACACTACCCGGCCGGACGACCCAGTGCGGAAGAATAATCTGGATGCGTTCGAGCGATCCACGCGGCAGATCGGTGAGGCCGTCGAACAGATCGGGTTCAAGCGGCATGGGACCGCTTTCCTTTCGGATTAGCCCGTGGTTTAGCGAATGGCGATTGCGCCGGAGCGGCTGGAGCTATCGATTCCCGGGCTGCCAGGTTGCGGATATGCAGTCCGCTGCAGCGCTCGCGTTCTATCTTCAAAAAAAGCCCGCTCAGCTGTTCCAACAACGGAAAATATTCATCCCGGTTGACCCTGGCGACCGGCTCGTCCCTGGGCCCGGTACCAAGCTTGTTGTTTTCCAAGTCACAGCGAACACTCACCAACAGGATTTGTTTCCCCACCGTGCTCAACATCACCTTGAAAATACTCTCCGTAAAACTGTCCAAGCCACGTTCGCGGATATAGTCATCCGCGATGTTGCAAAGAATTCGCGTGTCAGACGTCAGCTCCCAATTCATCGGCGACCTTGACACCGCCGCTAGCCGGCTAAAAAGGTCTTCAGGCGGCACAGGGTATGGGCGGGCTTGTATCGGGTTCCTGAGTTTCTTGTTCTCATAATCCAATCCCGGGCCACCTTCAGCTATGGAGAGGAATGTCATGCAGTCAGCACCAAACATGGCGCCCGACGATTGAGCGGGTCGCAATGGTGGCGTCTCCTTCGGGGTGGATGGCTGCCGCGGGGCCGACGCTTCTGGTTTAGGCGGGACGGGGTGCGTAGCCTTGATGGCCGGCATCGCCGGGACCGAAGCTTTCTCCGGTGCGCCGGCGCAAACCGGATCCGAACGCTGCTCGAGTGGGGTAGCCGGCTCGTTCCGTGACGCCTTATCAGTCGCATTTTCAATAGTCATAGCTTTGCTCCGGTTGCAGATTATCCGTAGAGCCGGGTTTTGCATAGGGGGTGACGACGTGATGGTCCAAAACCGCCCTTTTCAGGCCGAATTATTAAAAAATAGCTGTGTCGAGACTGGATTAACCGCGTGATCATTGGCGTTCTCTCGGGTGTGGCATGACATATTGGCACTGCCGGATTAGACAGGCTGGAGGTCCACGGCCGGCCCACCCCCCCCCTGGTCGCGCAAAACTTTTTTTAGTTATGGTCCCGGAGGACTGACCGGGAGGAACCAAGCGCAGTTCAACGTTGGGAGGTGTGGGTACGTCTACCTCGACCGCGTTCAGGCGGGTGGCGACGATCTCGTTGGCCCTGCACACCCCAACGCCCGGGGCGGCGCTTGATGCCGCCGTAGCGGTGGAGTTGGCCCCGGTGACCTGGTGGATGTCGCCGGCGACGCGCAGGGGGTGTGTGCTTTTCAAGCAGCCTGATTTCGCCCAGCAGGGTCGATTGCCCGCCGTTTCCAAGCACAGCCAGAGGGGGCTGGTAACCTATCCAGTCTCCAGCCGCGCCTGGTGATCCATGTCGTAGCTGGACAACCGCGCCGGCATCAGCGCCTGCTTCCTCCCCGAGCCCGCTGGCGAGAGGCCCGTCATGCTAAGAATTGCCGGAAATAAATTCACCATTAATTCCGCCGCGAAAAATTTTGGGCTAGAAACATGAGCGCTTTGGACGGGTGTTGACGCTTCCGGCGGAACATCGAGAAGCGGCCCGGTGTCACGCCGCAACCCGCGGCTGCAATGGCATGGTGCCCAGTGGCCGTGGCCCGGCCAGCCAGACGCCGGTGCCCGGTCGTACCCGGCCACAGGGCACTTCTGATCCAGTGCTAGCCGGCCCCGGGCGGCACTGCGTTGACGCCGCCGCGCAGAACGACGGCCTGCGTTTCACCCGCGTACAGCGCAGCCGGTGGAACGTTATTTCTTTGTGGGTTTCACGCCGGAAGGCATGTCCAGACCGCGCCAATCCTTACCCCAGACTTCAACGCCCCGCTTAACAAGGAGGGCCGCAAATTCCATCAACTTCCTGTGGGTTGGTTCGGGCAGCATCACGGAAGCCTCGCGGCTGTTATAGCCGAGCCAGACGCGCTCCGGCTTGATCTGGGTGATCCACTTGGCAAAAGGCTCGGTGTCGAAGTCCATCACCGGTTCTATGGTCACGACCTTGCGGGGGTAGTCGAGGGCGAGGAATTGTTTGAACCGCTTTGAGGGCGGCGGCGCCTTGGAAACCTTGTCGTAGCCTGCGTCGCGGTTCGTCTCCAGCGTGGTGACGAGGACGACGTTATCGGGCAGCTGTTCCAGATAGGGCTCGAAACATTCGGGCTGTTTGGACTGCATGTAGAACGTCTGTTTCGCCTTACCCTGCTGCTTTTCGTTGGCGGCCTTGATGTCGTCCAGAATTTTGCGCATGAAGTCGGGCTTGCAGAATTTCATATCGGCGGCGCCGCACACGAAGATAGTCCCAACGTTCGCCGGTATCTTCCCAAGTCGATCAGGGTGTTGGTGGGGCTTGTAGGTGTAGCATTCATCGCAGTCGTGCTTCTGGCGTTTCTTTTGCGCCTGGAAACTGGGCACGCAGTAGGTGCAGGCGAAGGCGCACCCGACGAAGGGATTCCAGGTCTGGGTGTCGGCATACATGTTCGAGGAGGGCTTGGCCTTGTCGGCCTTGGGCGCTTTGCTGATCAGGCGGACGGTTATGTCTTGCGCGACCAGTGCAGCGGCCAAATCCTGGGCCGCCGCCTTGGATATCTTCCTGCTGAGCAGGACTTGATTATTAACTACGATCCGAACCTGACAGTTGGCCGCCGCGCCGGGCTTGGTGTCCAGCTTCTTGGCCCGCTGCATGGCGGCCAGGATATTCATATCCCCCAACCACACTTTTTCCAGCAGGTCCGGGCGCTCCTTCTTCAGCGTTTTGGCATCCTGGACATAGTGTGGGTTCACTCCGGCCAACTGGCCGGCGGCATCGCGCGCCGTACCCGTTCCTTTGAGGTATGGAATTTCTTCCATACCTTGGGACGCTCGCCCCTTCGACGACATCCTTGCCTTCGCTTCGGTGGCGAATTCTTTCTCGGCGGCAAGAGCAACGACGGCCCGTTGGCTGGCAGTCAGGTTCCTGCGCGCCCAGTTTTTTGACCACACGTACTGGAACGGCGACCCGCCTTCACCGTCCCATTTCTTATAGGTGGGTTTTACACTTTCCTTCAAGCACGCCTTGAGGCGGTGGACACCGTCCAGAATCTTGCCCTCGTGCAGAATAATGGGATCCACCAGCCCATGCGCCTTGATGTCCTCGGCCATGGCGGCGAACTCATCGTCGGACATTGGCGGGAACAGCAGCGCCAGGGGATCGATCACTTTGCCGTCCAGGATCTCCTCGTTTTTCGTAGTCTTAGCCGTGCGCATGTATGCCTCGTTTCTCTGGAGGGCTTCCCGGAAGCCATGCTCCGTCACCCAGCCAGCAGCGGCCTGCCGCCACGCAGCGACATGAACTCGCCGGCTGCCGTCTCGAACGACTGGGGAGTATAGATGGGCTGCATTTTCCAGCCAGCTTTTTTAATAGCAGGATCATCCGAAAGGCATCGTCTGGCTCGAGGCGGAAGAAAAGCAGGACATGGAATAGGCCATGCCCGCGCTCTTCACCATCGGAACCACGGGCCGGCACGACGCTGACTTCATTGCCGTGCTGAAGGCGAACCAGGTTGACGCCATCATCGACATCCGGCTGCGGAACGAGGGGCGTTACTACAAGTTTGCGTCCGGGAAGCACATCAAGGCGTTGGTAGAGGCGCACGGGATCGCTTATCGGCACGACCTCCGCTTCGCGCCGACCGCGGAGATGCTGCACCAGTACAAGGGGGACCACGACTGGCTGGCGTACGAGCCGGCCTATCGGGCGTTGATCACGGAGCGGGATATGCTCAGGATCTGGCTGGAAACCGCCAGCGGGTTCCAGCGGCCCTGCCTCCTGTGTGCCGAGAAGACGCCGGAACACTGCCACCGGCGGTTGCTGGGTGAGGCGTTGCTCGGCGGCAAGGCGGGCGGATTGGGGCATCTGTAGGGCGGCTGGATGGTCCTCGCGGATCAGCCCGCAGCCGGCTGGGCGCGCAGGGTTTCGTAGAGACCCGCATGGTTGAGCAGGATGTCCTTCATGCCGCTCTGGACACCGGGCGAGTTCAGCGCCTGCGTGCTCATCAACGTGTGCGCGTCCAGCGCGCCCATGATGGCGTTCAGCAACTCGGTCTTCAGGTCGGGGGAGTTGGCGAACTGCTCCTTGGTGTTGTTGGTCGCCTGCTGTCGCAGCGTCTCCGACTCCAGCAGCTTCCCCTTGATCACGTTGTTCACGTAGACCAGCTTGTCGTGGTCGGTGAGCTCGCCCTCAAAGAGGTCGTTCACCTTCTCGATGATCTCGTTCAGGCGGGCCTTTTCCTTCTCCTGCACGCTGCCGCTGCCCTCTTCCGTGATGGGTTCCAGCTTGGGCGTCTTCCCGTCCTTGAGCGGCATCGGGCGCTTGCCGAGATTTTTGAGGTTGTGGTGCGTCAGGACCACCTTGGAGAGGTCGATGCCCTCGCGCTCACGGCCGAAGTCCAGCAACGGCAGCAGGCGCTTGAAGAAGATCGACCGTTTCTCGATGGCGGTGTTGCCGGAGCACCAAGGCGGCGAGCAGGGTGCCACGGGCCGCCCCAGCACGTACTCTATTGTGAGTAAATAATAACCTTGCGCACTTCTTCGGTCTGACCTATATTCGCTCGGGTATCTTTAGAACGACTCCGTTATTGATGGGCTAAGCGGGGCTCGTGGTGCGACAATGCCGTCCGTTGTTGATAGGAGAAGGCATGAAGAAGAGCGCAAAGCTGGCAGCGAGCAGTGAGACACCCGTAGCGGTCAACCCGCCACCACCCGCCCACTTCCCCATCGTCGGCATCGGCGCCTCGGCGGGTGGGCTGGCGGCGTTCGAGGCGTTCTTCTCCGGCATGCCGCCCACCACGGAGCCCGGCATGGCCTTTGTGCTGGTGCAACACCTGGCCCCGGACCACAAGAGCATCCTCTCCGAACTGATCGGGCGTTACACCCGGATGCGGGTGTTCGAGGTCGAGGACGGGATGGTCGTGCAGCCCAACTGTGCCTACATCATTCCACCCAACCGCGACATGGCCTTCCTGCACGGCGCCCTGCACCTGCTGGAACCGACGTTGGCGCGCGGACAACGCCTGCCGATCGACTTCTTCTTCCGGTCCCTGGCCCAGGACCAGCGCGAACGGGCGGTCGGCATCGTGCTCTCCGGCACCGGCAGCGATGGCACGCTGGGCCTGCGCGCCATCAAGGGCGAGGGCGGCATGGGGATGGCCCAAAGCCCCGAGTCCACCGAGTTCGACGGCATGCCGCGCAGCGCCATCGCCACCGGCCTGATCGACTACATCCTGCCGCCGGCCGCGATGCCGGCACAGCTGATCGCCTACGCGACGCATGCGCTGGGCACGGCCCTCCACCCCGTCACAAGCGCGGCGCCCCAGGCCGAGAGCGCCCTGAAGAAGATCCACATCCTGCTGCGCGCCCAGACCGGCCATGAATTTTCCCAGTACAAGCCGAGCACCATCGCGCGCCGCATCGAGCGCCGCATGGCCGTCAACCAGATCGCCGCACTCGACAGCTACGTCAAGTATCTGCAGCAGACCCCGGCGGAGGTCGAAGCGCTCTTCCGCGACCTGTTGATCGGCGTGACCAATTTCTTCCGCGACCCGGAGGCCTTCCGCGTGCTGGAGCAGCAGGTCGTCCCCAAGCTCTTTGTCAACAAGCCCGCGAACGCCCCGCTGCGCGTCTGGGTGCCCGGTTGCTCCACCGGCGAGGAAGCCTACTCCCTCGCCATCCTCCTCGTGGAGCACATGGAGGCGCTCAAGCAAAGCCACACCATCCAGATCTTCGCCTCCGACATCGACAGCCAGGCGCTGGCCACCGCCCGTCTGGGCCGTTACCCCGCCAGCATCGCGACCGACGTCACGCCGGAGCGGCTGGCGCGCTTTTTCACGGCCGAACCCGAGGGCGGCGCCTATCGCATCCACAAGGGCCTCCGTGACCTGCTGGTCTTTTCCGAGCAGGATCTGATCAAAGACCCGCCCTTTTCCAGGCTGGCCCTGATCAGCTGCCGCAACCTGCTGATCTATCTGGGCGCGGAGTTGCAAAAGAAGCTCATCCCCCTGTTCCACTACGCGCTCAATCCCGGCGGCATGCTGTTTCTGGGCACGTCCGAAAGCGTGGGCGAGTTTGGCGCGCTGTTTGCCGCGGTGGACCGCTCCGCCAAGGTGTATGAACGCAAGGGCGGCGCCTCCGGCCTGTTGCGCTCCAGGTTGAGCGGTTTCCATCCGCCGATGACGGCCCTGGATGCGTCGCTCCCGCGGACCGCCGCCAAGACCGCCTTCCCCGTCAAGCTGCCGCTGCGCGAGCTGACCGAGCAGGCGCTCCTGCGGCAGGTCGCCCAGGTGGGCGCGCTCGTCAACAGCCGGGGCGAGATCCTCTATCTCCACGGCCGCACCGGCCTGTACCTGGAGCTGCCCCCGGGGCAGGCCGGGGCCCACAATATCCTGGAGATGGCCCGCGAAGGGCTGCGCCCTGAACTGACCACCACCTTGCACAAGGCGGCGGGCCTCAAGGCGGTCGTCCGGTGTCCGGGCGTGCGCGTCAAAACCAACGGCCATTTCACCTGCGTCGACCTGACCATCCGCCCGGTGCCCGTCGCCCTGGCGGGCGCGGAGCCCGGCCCCGAGAACGCGCTGCAGGAAGACATGCTCTACCTGGTGCTCTTTGAGGAAGCGCACGTCGCCCCGGCACAGGTGCCGCCGGCCACCGTGCCGGCCGGCGTCCAGACGCAGGGCCCGGAGACGGAGTCCGCCGCCTGCATGGAGGCGCTCCAGCGGGAGCTGCGCGCCAAAGACGAATACATCCAGAGCACGCAGGAGGAGTTGCAAAGCTCCACCGAGGAACTCAAATCATCCAACGAGGAGATGCAGTCCGTAAATGAAGAGCTGCAGTCCACCAATGAGGAGCTGGAGACCGCCAAGGAAGAAATGCAATCGATCAACGAGGAGCTGGCCACCGTCAACACCGAACTGCAAACCAAGGTGGCCGACCTGTCGCGGAGCAACAGCGACATGAACAATCTGCTGGCCGGCACCGGCATCGGCACCGTCTTTGTGGACCATCAGCTGCGCATCCTGCGCTTCACCCCCACGGTCAGCACGATCATCAACCTGATCCCGACCGATGTGGGGCGGCCCGTGGGCCACATCGTCTCCAACCTCGTCGGCTACGACCGGCTCGTGGCGGATGCGCAGGCGGTGCTCGACAGCCTGATCCCGCGGGAACTCGAAGTCCAGACCCAGACCGGCGCGTGGTTCCTGCTGCGCATCCGGCCCTACCGCACCCAGGAGAACGTGATCGAGGGCGCGGTGCTCACGTTCACCGACATCACGGAGCTGAAAAAGGCGCAGGCCGCGCTGCGGGAAACCGAAGGCCTGCGGCGGCTGGCCGTGGTGGTGCGCGACGCGCGCGACGCCATCACCGTGCAGGACCTGGAGGGCCGCATCCTGGCCTGGAACCCGGGGGCTGAACGGCTGTACGGCTGGAGCGAGGCCGAGGCGCTGACGATGAACATCCGCGACCTGATCCCGGAGGGCGAGCGGAAAGAAGCGCTGGCCGTGCTGCGGCGCCTCAGCCGGCTGGAGGTCTTGGAGCCCTACCGCATGCGCCGGCTCGCGAAAGACGGCCGGACCGTGGATGTCTGGCTGACGGCCACCGCCCTGCTGAAAGCCGACGGCACCATGTACGCCGTGGCCACCACCGAGCGCGGGGCGGGGCTGGTCAACCAAGCCACGGTGGAGACCGAGCACGCATAGGGGCGTATATGAATGACAACCCGTCCGATCCCTGGCAAGCGGCGGACCTCCGCCGGCGGGCGGAAGCACAAGCTCACGCGGCGGCACATCCCGACACCCTGACGGCGGAACAGCTGCGTCAGCTCGCGCATGAGCTGCAGGTGCACCAGATCGAGCTGGAGCTGCAGAACGAAGAACTGCGTCGGACGCAGACCGCCTTGGAAGTGTCGCGTGCGCGCTATTTCGACCTCTTCGACCTGGCCCCCGTCGGCTATATCACGCTCAGCGAAAAAGGAATGATCTTGGAGGCCAACCTCACCGCTGCCACGCTGCTCGGCGTGACCAGGACGCAGTTGATCAACTGGCCTTTCACTCGGTTCATTCTCCCGGAAGATCAGGACACCTACTACCAGCGCCACCGACAACTGTGCGCCGCCCCTGCGGGGGCTGCGACTAGTGCAATGCCGGCCGCCGCCGGGCAGCCGCAGATGTGCGAAGTGCGGCTTTTGCGCGCCAAGGCCGAGCCCTTCTGGGTCCAGCTGCAGACGACCGTGGCGTACGATGCCGACGGCGAACGGACGATGAACATCGCACTGAGCGACATCACTGCGCAGAAGCAACTGAAGTTGGCGATGCAGGAGTCCGAGCTGCGCTATCGCACCCTTTTCGCCCAGGCGGGCGATGCCATCGTCGTGTTTGACCCGACGACGCTGGCCCTGCTGGACTTCAACACCGTGGCTTGTCAGCGTCTGGGTTACTCGCGCCCGGACTTCGCCCTCTTGAAGCTTTCCGATATTGAGGCGCAGGAGTCCCCGGCCGCGGTGCGCTGCCATGTCCAGAAGATTCTGAGGGATGGCGGCGCGCTCTTTGAAACGCAGCACCGGACCCATAGCGGCGCTGTGCTGGACGTCGAGGTGCGGGTCACGCCCATGGTCTTGAAGGGCCGAACGCTGCTGCATTGCATATGGCGTGACATCACGGAGCTCAAGCTCGCCCACACGCGCCTGCGCCAGCTAACGGTGGAATTGGAGCGGCGCGTTACCGAGCGCACGGCGGAAGTGCAGCGACTGGCCGCCATTGCCCAGCACAGCCATGCGCTGGTCGGGCTGGTCACGCCCGACTGGCGTTTCTTCTTCATCAATGACGCCGGCGTCCGGTTGCTGGGCATCACCGCAGCAGAGGTCTACCAACAGCGGCTGTTCGAGTTTCTGCCGGCGGAGGGACGGAAGCTCCACCTGCGGCAGGTTGTAGCGGGACTCAAGCAGGATCGGGAGTGGAAAGGCGAGCTACCTCTGCAAAGACGCGACGGCACCAGCGTGCCTGTCGTGTGGTCGATTTTCCCAACCCCCGCTCAGGACGCAGGCCAGCCGGAAGCGCTGGCCATCATCGCACATGATATTACCGGCCGCCGGGAGCTCGAACGCCACGTGCTGGAGATCAGCGAGTACGAACGCCGCCGCATTGGCCACGACTTGCACGACAGCCTTGGCCAACAGTTGGCCGCCTTGAACTTCATGAGCAGCACGCTCCGCAAGCGGCTGGCCAAGCACCAACCAGACCAAGCCTTGGCCGCAGCCGAGATCGAGCGCGCAGCCCAGCGCGCGATGACGGAGATGCGCCACATCGCCCGCGGTTTGCACGCGGTGCATATCGAGGCCACAAGCCTGAGGGCAGCGCTTCAGGACTTGGCGGTGCGCGTTACTAAACGGAGTCAGCTGTCCTGTCGTTTCGCCTGCGCCCGCACGTTCCTGCTGAACGATGTGCATCTGGCCGGCCAGCTCTTTCGCATCGCCCAGGAAGCAGTTAGCAATGCCTCCCGCCACGCCCAGGCCACAGGCCTCTGGATCCGGCTCCGGCGTACTGCCCGTGGCGGGATCCAGCTTGTCATCGAGGACAATGGACGCGGTCTGCCCAGCTCGGACCGCCCCTCGCAGGGCATGGGGTTGAGGATCATGCACTATCGGGCCTCCGTCATCGGGGCGACTTTGCACCTTGCCCGCCGGCCGCGCGGCGGCACACGCATCAGCTGTCACTGGCAACCCACTGGAACGGTGCCGGAGAACCCGCGTGCCCTTTAAAAGACAGCCCCTGGAAAGTTCCCCATGAACCCACCGTCCTCCAAACCCGATGAGTCGAACGACCTCCGCCAGCGGGCGGAGGCTCAGGTGCGGGCCCACGCGGCAGCGCAGCCGACCCCCTTGACGCCCGCCCAATCGACCCAACTCACCTACGAGCTGCAGGTGCACCAGGTCGAGCTGGAGCTGCAGAACGAAGACCTGCGCCGGGCGCAGGCCGCTTTGGAAGCGTCGCAGGCGCGCTACTTCGACCTCTACGATCTGGCACCGGTCGGCTATGTCACGCTCAGTGCCAACGGCCTGATCCAGGAAGCCAACCTGACCGCCGCCAACCTGCTGGGCGTCACCCGCACGCAGCTTGTCCAGCGACCCTTGGGCAGCTTTGTCTGCAAAGAGGACCAGGATGACTACTATCGGTACCGCCAACAGCTCGACAGACCCCTGGCCTCCACAGCGGCCAGCGCGTCCCTGATCTGCGAACTGCGCATGAAGAGGGCGGACGGCATCCTGTGGGTCCGGCTGGACGCCGCCAAGGCGCAGGATGACCGCGGCGCACCCGTGATCCGGGTGACCTTGAGCGACGTCACCGAGCGGAAACAACTGGATGACGTGCAGGCCTTTCTGGCCCAGCATGCGAGCGCTGTGGTGGGAGAGAGCTTCTTCGAGGCCTTGGCGAGCTATCTGGCCCGGAACCTCGCCATGGACTTCGTCTGCATCGATCGGCTGGAAGGCGATGGGTTGACCGCACAGACCGTGGCCGTCTGGTGCGACGGCAAGTTCGAGGACAACACAGCCTACGCCCTGAAGGACACACCCTGCGGCGACGTGGTCGGCCAGACGGTGTGCTGTTTCCCAGCCAGTGTCTGCCAACATTTCCCGAGGGATACGGTGCTCAAGGACTTGAAGGCGGAGAGTTACATGGGCGTGACGCTCTGGAGTCACACCGGACAGCCGATCGGGCTGATCGCCGTCATCGGCCGGAAACCACTCGCCCACCGCCCGTTCGCGGAGGCCATCCTGAAAACGGTGGCCGTGCGTGCTGGCGCCGAAATGGAGCGTCTGGAGGAAGAAGCCGAGTTGCGCGCGAGCGAAGAAAAATATCGCGGCATCTTCGATGAATCCGTCGCGGCAATCTACGCCTTCGACATGAAGAAGTGTTTTATCGACAGCAACCAGGCGGGCTTGGCACTGCTGGGCTACACACGGGAGGAACTCCTGCGCTTGGGCGTTGCCGATGTGGACGCCAACCCCGTTGAGGTTGTGCTGGCCCACCGGCGCTTGCTGGCCGGCGGCCGATTGACCAATTTCGAGCATCAGCTTCGGCGCAAGGACGGCCGGGTCATCACTGTGCTGAACAACTCACGGCCTTTGACGGACGGCCAAGGCCAGGTTGTGGGCATGCTGAGCACTCTGCTGGACATCACGGAGCGCAAGCAGGCGGAAGAGGCGTTGCAGCGGAATGAAGCCCAGCTCCGCGTCACGCTGAACACCACCGTCGACGGCATTCTTGCCGTGGACCAGCGGGGGCAGATCCTTCAGGTTAATCACCGTTTTGCCGAGCTGTGGAAGCTCCCGGCTGACCTTCTGGAAAGCCACGATGACCGGCGCCTGCTGGCTTTTGTGATGGACCAGCTGGCAGAGCCGGAGGCGTTCCTGAAAAAGGTGCAGGACCTCTACGCTTCGGATGTGGAGGATGCGGACCTGCTCACGTTCAAAGACGGCCGCATTTTCGAGCGCTATTCCTCTCCGATGCTGGCGGCGGGCGTTGTCACGGGCCGGGTGTGGTCCTTCCGCGATATCACCGAGCGCAAGCGGGCCGAGACGGCCTTGCGAGAGCAGGAAGCGAGCTACCACGCGCTGGCCGATTCCGGCATGGCGTTGATCTGGACCTCCGGCACCGACAGAAAATGCGACTACTTCAACCAGCCCTGGCTGAAGTTTACCGGCAGAACCCTCGCACAGGAGCTGGGTGATGGCTGGGCTGAGGGCGTGCATCCGGATGATCTGGCCCGCTGTTCTAAAATCTATACCGAAGCCTTTGATCGGCACGAGAGCTTCAGCATGGACTACCGCCTGCGCCGCCACGATGGCGAGTTCCGCTGGATTCAGGATGAAGGCACACCGCGCCACGACAGTCAGGGGAAGTTCCTCGGCTACATCGGCCATTGCTTGGACATCACCGAGCGCCAGCAGGCCGAAGCGCAGTTGCGCCAGAGCGAAACCCGCTTGCGGGCCATCACCGACTCGACGCAGGATGCGATTGTGATGATGGGCCCGGACGGCCGTATATCCTTCTGGAACCCGGCCGCCGAGCATATTTTTGGCTACACGAGCGCGGAGGCCCTCGGCCAGAAGCTGCACGCCCTCATCGTACCCCCGCGGTATCACGCCGCCCACCAGGCTGCTTTCCCGGCGTTCCAGCAGACCGGACAAGGCGCCGCCATAGGGAAAACGCTCGACCTGGAGGCCCGGCGCAAAGACGGCCGGGAGTTCTCCGTGCAGTTGTCGCTGTCTGCCGTCGAGCTCGAAGGCCGCTGGCATGCGGTGGGGCTGATCCGCGACATCACCGAGCGCAAGCAGGTGGAAATGGCGTTGCGCGAGAGCGAGGAGCGCCATCGGGTGGTGACGGACACGATGCTGCACGGTCTCGTACATCAACTCGGCAACGGCACCATCACGGCGATGAATCCAGCCGCCGAACGCATCCTCGGTCGGACTACCGCGGAGTTCATCGGCAGCAACTCCGTACAAGAAGAACACCACACCATTCATGAAGATGGCTCGCCGTTCCCGGGGCAGGAACATCCGGCGATGGTTGTGTTACGCACCGGCCAATCGATCTGCAATGTTGTGATGGGGGTGTGGAATCCGCAACGCAAGGAACGCCGCTGGATCGAGGTTGACGCGGTACCGGTTTTCGCGCCGGGCCAGGCGTCGCCGACGGAAGTGTATACGGTGTTTGCGGACATCACCGAGCGCAAGCGGGCCGAGGCCGCCCTGCAGTTACAGGGTGCCGCGCTGGCCGCCGCTGCCAATGCCATCGTCATCACGGATGCGCAGGGCACCATCGAGTGGTCCAACCCCGCCTTCAGCGTCCTCTCCGGCTACACCGGTGAGGAGACCATCGGGAAAAATCCGCGCGACCTCGTCAAGTCCGGCCAACAGACCGCGGCGTTCTACAAGGAACTCTGGGACACCATCCGCGCCGGGCAGGTCTGGCATGGCGAACTGGTCAACCGCCGCAAGGACGGCACGCTCTATTCCGAGGACATGACCATCACGCCGCTGCGTGCGGTCGGCAACGCGATCACCCATTTCATCGGCATCAAACAGAACGTCACCGAGCGGAAGGAAATGGAAAAGCAGCTGCTGCGCAGCCAGCGGCTGGAGAGCGTCGGCCGGCTCGCCAGCGGCATCGCCCACGACCTCAACAACATCCTCGCGCCCGTGCTGCTGGCGCCACCGCTGCTGCGCGCCGCCATCAAGAGCCCTGAAGCGCGCAACCTGGTGGACATCATCGAAAGCTCCACCCAGCGCGGCGCGCAGATCATCAAGCAACTGTTGACCTTCAGCCGCGGCCTCAAGGGCGAGCGCGTCCCGCTCCAGCTCAGCCTGCTGGTGCGCGAAATGCGCTCGCTCATGCGCGAAACCTTCCCCAAGAACATCGCGGTCCGCCTCCAGCTGCCCAGCGAGGTCCCGCTCGTCCTCGGCGACACCACGCAACTGCACCAGGTGCTGATGAACCTCTGCGTCAACGCGCGCGACGCCCTGCCCGCCGGCGGCGAGCTGACGGTCAGCCTCGAGGCGCTCACCCTGGACGCGGAGGCGGCCGCGGCGATCCCCGGCGCACACGCCGGCCGCTTCGTCGTCCTCGGCGTCGGCGACAGCGGCACCGGCATCGCGCCGGAGATCCTGGACAAGATCTTCGACCCGTTCTTCACCACCAAGCCCGTGGGCAAAGGCAGCGGCCTCGGCCTCTCCACCACGCTCGGCATCGTCCGCAGTCACGCCGGGTTCATCCAGGTGCGCAGCGCGCCCGGCCAGGGCACCCTGTTCCGCGTCTTCCTGCCGGTCTCCGTCCAGTCCCTGCTGGGCGGCAGTGCGGCGGCCGCAGCGCTGCCGGGCGCGCCCCAGGGCCACGGCGAGGAGGTGCTGGTCGTGGATGATGAAGAGCACCTGCGCCT
>Ga0118677_10008260_pt1 | contig 16753 bp, 16 predicted proteins | sample AliMusrvi5mmetaG_FD_86154 | JGI IMG/M metagenome (GOLD analysis project Ga0118677, IMG submission 86154) | reverse complement strand
CTATGATTGAAACCTCTCGACGCGCTTTCAGGAACGGTGGCTGAGTGGTCGAAAGCACTCCCTTGCTAAGGGAGCGTAGCTCAAAAGGTTACCGAGGGTTCGAATCCCTCCCGTTCCGCCATCTGGTAGGTTTGCAGTGGTTGCTGCGTTCTGGTGCGATTTCATGGTCGTTAGCGCTTGTGGATTCGTTCGATGTTGCATGGTTTCGCACCGTGAGTCGTTCCTTTGTCAGAAATCCGTCAGGACCCTGCGAAAAAAGCTGTCACGGATGCGGGTGAATTTGAACCCCCGCTCGCCGCCACGGCATGCTTGCCCCCAGAAGGGAGCGCGGCATCCGGCGTCGGCTTGCCGGGATGGTTCCTCTCGGTCCACCTGTGCCATATCGGCGGCTGAAATCAAGGTCATTCGGATTCTAGTGTTCTTGGTTTGACCCCGACGCGAACAAAACGCGGGTGGGATTCGCAAGATCAGCGGTCTCCATGCCTGTGGATTTCAGCCTCAGCAGCCCCAACGAATACCGCGAAAATTGACTTCATCGCCAACTCCGTAGCGAGCATCCCCCTCTGTGAGGGCCTAGGAGTGGCGAGGCCTGCCAGTTCGGGGCAGGGCCGCCAAAGTCGAGCATTCTCCCAGGCCGCTGCTCCGCGGCCTTTTCCCGCCGTCCGGATTGGCCTTTCGGCCCATCCTATGGAGGCACCAAGAATCTTCCTTCTGTAGATTCGATAAAAACCAAAGTTGAAAATACGAAGAGTTGCCCCTCTTGAACCACTAACACCCCAGACGAGAGCATGAAAACAAAACTGACACTGACATGCTCCTCCTGCTCCAAATCGCCCTCGGCCTCGCCTTCCTCGGCTTCTTGGTCCTCGCAGTCTTCGACGCAATCCGCGGCGGTTTCATCATCCTCACCGGACTGGGCCTGCTCGCTATCGCCCTTACCCTGAAAGGGATCGCCTTCGTTCTCAAACTGATTCATCCTGCCCCGGTTCTGGCCGTGGCCCCGCCGGTGGTCACCCGCAAGGTGGCAACCTGGAAAGTAGTCGCTCCCTAACCACCAAGCAAGTCTGCTGTAACCATCCGCTTTGAGATCGGAGCCCGCAACGGCCCTTGAAATCCCGGAGTATTATCCTTAAAATCATTACCATGGCCATTGAAACACCAACCTGGGGCAAACGCATTCAAGACGCGATTGCCCACTTCGAGTCGACGGGAGATATTCAGGACATCCTGCGTCCCCGTATCGACCAGCGAGGATGCTGGATCCCCGTTATTTTGAATGAGGAGGTCGAAGAAGCCCTAATCGAGAAACTCGCGGGAACCATCCTTTCCCCTGAAAGGCTAACGAGCACAAACGATACCGGAGAAATCACCCTTCTCTGTTCGTTCGTAGATGACTCGAAAGGAATAGTGAAGATTCCGTATCACCACGTGAAGGGGCAAATCCTTGTGTCTGAAGCCGGGACATTGAGTGCGCCGGTGCTCCTGTCCGTCGGGGAGAGGATGGTCTCCATCTGCGCGATGGAGTTCCATATTCCCAAGCTGCAATTCGTGGGGTTTGCATTGGAGACTCAATCCGCCGTCAAATTCAATGCGCCCAACCTGCAATCGGTGGGAGGGTGGCTAAGCGCCGAAGGAGCATTAGAATTCCACGCGCCCAAGTTGCAATCCGTTGGGGGCGGTTTGGATGCCCACTTTGCAGGGAAATTCCATATTCCCAAGCTGCAATCCGTGGAAGAGGGATTAGACGCTGGATCGGCCCGCAATTTTGATGCGCCCGAACTGCAATCGGTGGGGGGGGGCCTAAACGCCGGGTCAGCCGTACAATTCAACGCTCCCAAACTGCAATCGGTTGGTGGGGACCTAATCGACTACGATACCGAAGATTTTTACGCGCCCAACTTGCTATCCGTGAAAGGATCCATGTACGCCGGCTCGGCTACGAAGCTGAATGCCGGCGTGCTCAAACGGGTTGGAGGAGCCTTGGACACCAGAAATGCTAGTGACTTCTACATACGCCGCGAGTATGTCGGCGGAGATCGGGAGCTTCACCCAGATGCCGAGAGAAATTGGCAACGTAAGCAACAAGCTCTCCGAGATGCGATGAAGAAGCAGCCCGAATTGGAAATTTGATCGAGCCCGCTGGAGGCAGGCGGCGGACTACGCCCTGCACATGATGCGGACCACCGGTTCGGTGCTTGCGACGGTGATCGCCGACACCGACGAGGGGTACGTATTCTGCATGCCTTCGGCACTGGCGGACGAGGCGGCCAAAGACCACTTCGCCGAGGTCGCGCGCCTGTTCGCGGTCGCACATGATGCCCGGGCGCTGGTTATGGTTGTGGAGGCCTGGGCGAAACTGCCTGACGCCAAAGGCCACCTGGACACCGAAACGCCACCGTCCCAGTCCCCGGACCGCAAGGAAGTGGTGGTTCTGATTTTGGAGGATCATTCGCGCAACGCCACCAGCATGCTGCCGATCCTGCGTGACCAAGGCGGTGCTTTCACCGGGTTTGGCGATCCCGGGCCATTGGTCTTCGGCAAATCGGCGGGGCGCTTCTCAGCCCTTATGCCGCGGAACAAACCCAGCGTAAGAGAGGCCGCCGCCGCCAAGGGTGCCTTGCTGAAACTCGGCATGACCGTGGTGAACCGGGGATCCGATCCCGCAATGAACTGACACATGATTCAGGACAGCGATGCGGTCGTCGTGATCTTCGGTGAACAGCAGGTCCGCCACTGCAAGACCGCGCACTTCCTGAAACAATTCGGCCGCGACGCCCTGCCACGCGGGCCGGAACTCGCGGCGATGATGGGCAAGTTCCAATTCCTGGTCGAAGGCTGGGACCACGACCCGCAGGAAATCTGGGCGATCCCGGAGGTGCGTCGCTTCTATCAGCACTTCCACAGCGTCTGGCCATACTGGTTCTATTTCTGCGACCTCCGCGCCGAGACGCTGACCATGATGACGCTGTGCCTGCTGCCCAACCTCAGCGGCTATAAGCGGCTCGGCGAACCGCAGGCCAAGGTGGAATATGACCCGATGGACCTGCTGCGCTTCATCCCGAGGAATTTCTGCCCGCTCAATGAGATGATGGAGCGTGCCGACATGTCGGAGATGGACATCTATTACCGCACACGGGACGTGTTCCACCACTTCCACCTGCCGTATGACGCGGAACCGCCGGTGGTGTAAGGGTCGCGGGTGGCATTGATAACTCTACCCTGTTATTGGGTAAGTGTTCATCGGACAAAAATGGTGGGAGGAGGCCCGGCGGTCGGGATCATTAGCGGAAGCCCGGAATCCCCAGGCAGTGGCGTTTGTAGGAGACCGCCGCGTAGGGGATGCCGTATGTGGCGGCGAATTGGGGATCGGGCATTTTGCCAAGGTGGGCGATTATTGATGAGGTCCATCGGAGGTCGGCTTTGGGGGGCTTGGCGGTCGGCGGGATGCCGAGGCTGCGCCGCTTGATGGTGACGGCTGAGGCGGGGATGCCGAGCGAGATGGCAATCGCTCCGTCTGTTTCCCTGCCGAGACGGGCGATAATGGCCGGGGACCAGCGCAGGACGTTGTGGTTGGGGATGCCGAGTTCGAAGCGCTTCCGGCGGACCCGGCCGGGGCTGATCGCCAGCGACGCGGCGACGGTGCTATCCGACTCGCGACCGAGTCGGGCGATCCGCTTCTTCGTCCAGCGAAACGGAATTTTCATCTGGCGTGACTGAGGATGGCCTGCGCCGGAGACCTTGGAAAGCCTAAAGGCAGTGACGAACGGAGGGTTTGGCAGGCTGACGGGGAATCCGCAACGATTCACCGCTACGGGGTGAATGGTGGATATTTTGACAGTTAGCAAATTTCCCTGATGCCGTAAATTGGCTTGACTCCATAGGCCCGGGAGCATCGGTTTTCCGCCAACAGATGAAGAAAAAAAATAAAATTTCAATGGTCACACTTTGGGACATGCCGTCCAACACGTTTACCCAAATCCCCAAATCCGAACTCGCCCCCGGCATGGTTCAATGCAAGATTCAAGGGCGGTCGGGTCTGGTTTGGCGAGAAGCCACGTCAGTCAATCTTGAGGAATCCGAATTCAGACATCCGCCATTCGAGGGAGATATGCGCTCAATGATTGAATTCATATCAGGGGCATTCCCTGAGGTCTATGAACGTAGCTATAAGAGATGGGAAGATCTCCTTCGCAAGGATACGAACCCGCAAAATGAAATTTACTATTGGATTGTCGTTGCGAATGTTTTCGCGGAGTTTTCCAAAGACAGACCGCTACAATACAGGAAGGAGGTTTTCCGACTCCTAACGGTTTGCAATGTCACGCCTAGCGACACCTTGCAGTCCGTATTCGAATGTGAGCTTCTAACGTCTTCCGAGGTGGACGCCATCGCCGCGTCATACTACGGGAGTTTTGCCAAATAATCCAGGCCGACACCACCTGTGAGCCTAGGGGCTTTGTGGCACGTCACTCGGTGGCTCTGGAATCTCGCCACCTCGCATCCGATGAGCCCAAGGCTCGAAAGGGGTCTTATATGGCCGGTTCTGCTTCCAAGACGCACGCTTGCTTTGGCCATTTCCAAAGGGATTTGCCTGCGGCAGATCCCAGAACTTCATGTCGACGGTATGCATGCATGAGCCTACGGTACGCTCGCTAATCTCAACCTAGCAGGATCTCACCTTGACCACTTTCCCCTTCAGGCAGTCCTTGCAGTGCTTCAACGCGATGGAGACACCACGCTCAAGATGGAAAGTAGATCGGCCTCCTCTTTCGGCGGCTTCCGGAAAAGCGAGCTTTCCGAGCAGGAACCCCTTCAGAAGCATGATTGTGGCATCCTTGCGAATCTCGGCTTCCCTTCCGGCGAGAATGCCACCGAGCACTCTGTCGGGAAGTCTGCGGCGTGCTATTTCTTCGATCCGGTTTCTCAAATCATCTTTCCCCGTGTGCTTTTTCTTCATACTCGGGTAGAAATCTTTCGATATGTGGGCGTGCGCGGTGAAAGCCGCGCCGGCAACATATTCTACGCCCCGATCCGTCTGGCCTGCAAGGACTGATGATTATTCCAGTGTGGCGACGCTCGTGGCATTTTCCGTGGCGATGTATACCGGTTCATACACGACATCCCGTACATAGGTGCCTCTGCCGGTTTCAAGGGCACGACGGTAACCTTCCCGATGTTCGGGTGGACATGCCCTCAGGGCTATGTAGCTGGCAATATTTTCACCGTCGTTCACACGGATTTTTCCAATGACGATTTCTCCCCGGTCGAGCAGTCGTTTTAGCGCCTTGTCCAACTGGTCATTCGTGAGTCTTTTCATGGTTGGTGGATGTTGTAAGTTGCAGGGAAGATGCTGCCTTTTCCAATCAGCGGTTTGTCAAGGCAAGCGCGACTTTCAATATTTTCGGCTTTTTTTCAGCGTGGACTGGTGAGGCGTTTCGGAGCAGTATTCCGAGGCAAAGCAGATCGTCGTTATGTTCGGTCGTGTTCGGCGGTGATATTGAGCCGATCACCAGTGGAAACGCGGTAGCAGGCGAATACGTCGCAAAGCGGGCGTTACCAGCCAAAGCCGCGAAGATTAGCCGCAGGGCGATAAATTGGGCCAAACCCTACGATTTCTATTCCTACCCGATGGAAGGCAAGAAAAAGTTTCAGAAATTTTGAGTCACCAACAAGGTTAGTATTCTGCGGGCAGCAGGATCGAGGTCATTTCGCGATCCCATTCAGTGATGATGTAGATGCGGCGGCCGTTGCCGACATGGTAGCAACTCAGCAGGCGGGTGCCGTCATTGAGAGCTTCCTCGTTGGCCTGTTTGTCCTCTTCTTCAAGGCCGTCGCCCCAGTCGCCGCAGTGGTGGCGGTGGACGTATGCGGCAAGGTCGAGCCCGAGCGTTAGGACGGCGGGCGTGGCGACAATCCTTCCCAGCGGGAAGCGGGGTTTCATCAAGCGGTATGCCATGGCGGTGTCTGGTGGTTTAGGGCGCCACAACTTTCCAAGTCCGCACCCTTGGGGTTGCGGGCGCCGGCGCTGGGGACGGTTGGAATTGCTTGAGGATGGGAACCTGTTTTGACGATTTCATATCTAACGGTCTTGTTGATTGTTATTTGTCGATGCCCCTCAGCTCCGGCTGAGTCTTCGCCGCTTCAATGGTCTTGATCGCTTTCCTAACGGACGCCACCCTGAGTTTGTTGCAGTCCTCGGGGAATTGATCATTCGCGCACTCGGTGTTGAATTGGACGATCAGCGCCCTCAGGTCCGGCAGGATCTCGCGAGCCGCCTTGCCATAGCCTGTCAGCTCTTTCATGATCTCCCCGGTCCGCTCCTCACTGCCATGCCCGCCCTGCGTCCGCGCGAACTTGACGCCAACGCGGATGCCTTCCTTGAAGTGATACTTCGTCAGTGCCTTGTACGCACCCATCCGGATCTCATTGCTGAACATCGTGTCGGCAGGCGACATCTCATCCGCAGCGGCAAAAATATCCGGCGCCAGCGCCTGCACATCTTCCAACGTCAGTTGCTTCTCGAAAGTGTTCCTGAGTTGCATCCTCGCCATTCCATCCGCGTTCCTCGACACGGCACGAATCGCCGGGTAAAGCAGTTTTCTGTCGATGCCTTCGATAGAGTCTTTCATCAAATCGGCGAACAGCACGGCCGCCAGTTCCCCGTGCGTAAGCTGCACCGGGTCGGCCCACACAATCGGGGTGAGCGGCTCCGCCGTATCGGCAACGGCCTTGAGCATGTCCGGCAGAACCGGACGCGATTCATTCCCCATGTTCTTGAGCGCATCGGCGGCCTTGACGCGCAACCACCGGTCCTCATGTTTCAGCAACCGCACCAGCACAGCCAAGGCATCAGTGCTCTTCAGGCAGCCGAGCGCCTCGCAGGCGCCCTGACGGACATGCGCATCCTGGCCCTCGGCCAGCGTGATCAACTCGGGCACCATCGCCTTCGCCTCGGGCCGGAGAGACAACTCATTGGCCGCCCAGCCGCGCACGACCGGAGACCAATCGGCAAACGCCGCCACAAGTTCCTGCGGACTCTTCTTCCTGCAATCCAGGTCAAAACGGCCCGACGCAATTGCCTCATCCACATCTTTCATGCTGAGCCGGTTTTCCTGTTTCAAATCCCTGCCGGTAATGCAGAGTTTCCTCAGTGACATGGAATAGGTCAGCACATACGTGGCAGTCGGGCTGAGCCCCTCATAACTGCTCGCACCGTAATAGGTATTATTCTCCGTCTTCCCCGCTCCAAACTCGTCGTCACCATCGTACGTGAACGCACCATCACACCGCCTCACCAGGTCCAGGTGCCACGCGGCTTCCTTGAAAAACGCCGCCGCCGCATCAGGTCCGCCCGCATTCGCACCCAGCGTGCCCCACAGATAGCTGAACCCCTGTCCCGTATGACCGTACTCGCGGTTCTCATACGCCGCCGTGCACATCTTCGCGAAAAACCGCTGCGCATCCTTCCGGTCACCCTGGATGGCAAACATGAGCGCGGCGAGCGCGTTCTTGCCGTTGTTCTCATGGTATGGCCACGCAATATGCTCGCCGTATGGAATCGAACCCTTGTCGATATAGTATGCGAAAAAGTTGGCAGCCCTGCCAATCGCATCATCCACTTCCTGATCGGCAACGCCGCATTTCCTGCCCAGGACAATGGCAAGATTGGCTATCAGCCCGCACTGGTTGACAGGCCCATAAGGCGGAACCGATCCGTGCCACTTCCCATCCGCCGTCTTCTCCGCGCCCCCGTGCCCGAATGTCCCGTACATGCCCTGCCCCCTGGCAAGCGCCATGGTATACTTCTTGATTCCCGGAAGAACCTGCTTGTCGCCGGTAAGCAGGTAATACTCGCAGAGGAACACATCCTTATAGCCCCAGTCCCAGGTATCGCATGTGTCCGGAGGAAGATCGTCAGGCACGATCGACCGGGCGAACGCCTCGACTTTCGGCAGGTATTCCCGTTTGCCGGTCGCCAGCAAGGCCAGTCCGTTCACAGCCCCCCACTGGTCGTCATTCAGCGGCTCCTTCTCCAGCACCCTGCACGCCTCGGCCAGGATCCGCTTCGACTTTTCACAATCATAGGGTGCCGTCGCACTATATGAGCCCATGACCTTCAGCTTGAGTTGCACCTTTGCCGTCTTCCCTTTTCTGGAAATCGTCAGCGGCAGGATACCCTTGTTCTCGGCCTTCTCGGCTTCCGTGATCGCCCTGCCGAAACTCTTGCGGGCGTCGTCGGAGAACCGCCCCTCTCCCACGCCGAGAATCACGTCGTTCACCTTGAGAACCCCGTCCGCAGGCGACTTGGCCCCCACAAGCGTCACCAGGATCTGCCTGCTCGCAGCCGTGGTGCGGCCCTGCACGCTATCCAGGAACGTCTCCGGGTTGGTGTGGATCCATCCGCGCAACCCTGTGGGCCCGAGATTATAGGTCTGCTCGCGGTTTACGCCGCGCCTCACGCTCTTGGTTAGATCAGGCACTCCATCCGCCCCAGGAGCAAAATCACTCAGCGCCGCCATCAACACCAGTGCCGCGAACCCTATCAGAACCAGCTTCGTTTTCATCATCATCAATTGGTATTTCGCCTTGCTGGTTTCGAGAGTTTTCTTGAGCCATTGGTACTGGGCGTCGCCGATGGTGATGTCCCACCAGTCGCGGTTTTTCCGATCTTCATCCCTAGCACCGCCGCCACCGCCTTTGTCGCCCTTGGCCTTCGCACCGAACCCGGTGTCCACGAGCGCGGCGGAGTGCCAGTAGTTGTCGAGGAGGACGAAAAGCGCGTCGCCCCAGACCCAGGCGCAGTAGTTTTTGAGCAGGCCGATGTCCTTCAACTGTGTGGGATTGCCTGAGTAAAAGGCGTCGGGAGCTGGCGTCGGATAGAGATGGTTGCGGGCCACCTGGACGCCCACGGCGACGTCGCGGCGCTCGTCGGTTTGGTTGTAATTGAAGAGTGATGCCTGCTCATGGTTGCCGTTCATCAGGAAAACGGGGGCCGTCTGGCCGATAAGTCCGAGGAACGGACGCTGCAGCAGGTACGGTTGGGCGAGCGAGGTTGGCGTGATCGTGCGGACCCTTGCCACGCTGAAATCATCGCCGATGCAGATATGGAAGTCCGGTCGATCCATAGCAGCCGTCTGGAGGGTGCGCGCATAGAGGTCGGGATGACTGCTGTGCGGACGTTCGGGATGCGAATCGCCCTGGATGGTGAAGACAAAGGTTGATCCCGGCGCGCGCTGGGTGGCGAAACGGCATTCGGCGCGCTGGGTGAAGGCACCGGCACCGGTCTTGCGGTAGTTGAGGCGGTAGAAGTATTCCGTGTTCGGCTTGAGACCGTCGAAGACCACCTCGGCGGGTTCGCCTGCGCGGAAGGCTGTCACTGCGGTCTTGCGGCTGCACTTGCCCGGGACGGTGCCGATCTCGAAGAATCCTTCCATCGGCTCCGTGGCCAGCGTGCTAACCGTTACGGCTTTGTCGGTCGCGCGACCGAGCACCACGGAAAGTTTGGAGAATTCGGCCAAGGATGCGGGCAGAATGTATTCGCCCTGGAAGGCGGTGCCGCGGGCCTTGGACTTATCGTCACCCTTGCCGGTCTTGCCACCCTTGCCCTTCGCGTCTTGAGCCGAGGCGCAAGGCATGAACGTCCAGCCGAGGGTCGCACTCATCAGCCCGAGAAACTCTCGGCGCATGAACGTGCCTGCTGCCGGTTGGTAGAACGGGTTGGGCTTTTCAGGGGCGGGACCGGAGGAACACATGGGAATACGGTTGGACGTGGAAGTGGAACGCCCAATGGTGGGAAAAGTTGCATCAACAATGCAAAATATAGTTTGAGAAAGTTGCGGCCTTCATGGTGGCTTAATGTCAGGCAGAGGCCGGTAATGGCAGCCAATCACCCCGCGGACACAGGTCACCGGGTCTTGTTGGAAAAATCCTCCAAAATGGCTTTCATCAACCAATCCCTTGGCCAAACTGTGACCCAAGGCAAGTGGAAAGAGGAGAATGAGAAGAATCGGAGTGGTGGAGTATTGCGTTCCCCGGCCCAGGTGCTAGCCTCCCCCTCACCGCAATGACCCCCAAACCCGTATTTCTCTACGACACCACCTTGCGCGATGGCACCCAGGGCGAGGGCTTCCAGCTTTCCGGCCTCGACAAGTTGCGCATCACCGAACGGCTCGACGCCTTTGGCATCGACTATATCGAAGGCGGCTGGCCGGGTTCCAACCCAAAAGACGTGGTGTTTTTCCGTGAGGCGAAAAACCTCAATCTCAAACACGCAAAACTCGCCGCCTTCGGGTCCACCCGCCGCGCCGAGGTGGCGGTGGACAGCGACGCCCAAGTGCGGTTGTTGTTAGAGGCGGAGACGCCGGTGGTGACGATTTTCGGCAAGAGTTGGGAGTTGCAAGTCACGGAAATCCTGCGCACCACGGTCGAGGAAAACCGTGCGATGATCCGCGACACGGTGGCCTGGCTGGTGCGGCACGGCCGCGAGGTGGTATATGACGCCGAGCATTTTTTCGACGGTTACAAGGACTCCCCGGAGCATGCGCTGGCCACGCTCGAAGCCGCGGCGCTGGGCGGTGCCTCGTGCCTCGTGCTGTGTGATACCAACGGCGGCACCCTGCCATCCGAGATCATGCAAATCTGCATCGCGGTCAAAACCCGCCTGCCAGGCACACCGTTTGGCATCCATACCCACAACGATTGCGAGTTGGCCGTCGCCAATGCCATCGCCGCCGTGAAAGCCGGCGCCTCGCAGATCCAGGGCACCATCAACGGTTACGGCGAACGCACCGGCAATTGCAACCTCACCTCCGTCATCCCCATCCTGCAACACAAAATGGGCCTCGCCGTGGTGCCCCAGTTGGAGAAACTACGGGATCTCTCGGACTTCGTGGACGACGTGTCAAACAACCCGCATTTCGCCCGCGCGCCGTTTGTCGGCAGCACCGCCTTCGCCCACAAAGGCGGCATGCACGTCAATGCTGTACGCAAACTCGCCCGCAGTTACGAACACATCGAACCGGCCAGCGTCGGCAACGAACAAACCATTCTGGTTTCCGAACTCAGCGGCCAGGCAAACATCCTCAGCAAGTCCGAGGAACTCGGACTGCCGCTCGCCAAGGGCTCGCCCGAAGCCACCGCCGTCCTCAAGCGCGTCAAACAATTGGAGCACGACGGCTATTCGTTCGAGGCCGCCGACGGTACGCTCGAACTGCTGATCCGCCGCGAACTCGGCAACCATCGGAAACCCTTCGACCTCACCGAATACCATACCAGTTTCCGCCAATACCGCGACGGCCACCCGCCGGTCTGCGAGGCCACCGTGAAACTCGTGGTCAACGGCGTCCCCGAACTCACCGTCGCCGAAGGCAACGGCGTGCTCAACGCACTCGACCTCGCGCTGCGCAAGGCGCTGCTGCCGTTCTATCCGTCCATCGCCGGCGTTTCGCTCGTCGATTACAAGGTCCGCATCATCGACGGCCACGACGCCACCGCCGCCAAGACCCGCGTCCTCATCGTCTCCACCGACGGCGAAACCATCTGGGGAACCGTCGGCGTCTCGTCCAACATCATCGAAGCCAGTTGGCTCGCCCTGGTGGATGGCATCGATCTGTTCCTGCAACGCGGGAAAGCCGCGATCTGACAAATCACTTTCTGCCGTATCTCCAGACGGCCAAGGGCAAGTTCCCGCTCACGCCGCTGGCTGAGTGCCGCGAGGATCCGATGTGTCTTTGTTCATCCATCCGCCTGGTCGAAGACCGGCCCGGGCGGATCGTTGTCCTCAACGGCCAAGCGGACTGGTTGGACGAAGCCATCACCGAAGAGACCGCCGCCTGGGTCGTCCACGTCGCCAAACTCGCCAAACGCTCCAAAGGGGCCACCGCGCCGGTCCGCGGGACGGTCATCGACGGCGTCCTGCTCGACGAAATGGAAACCGAGGAAATTGTGCTGGATTGGGCATCGGCTCACGCAAAGCGGCGACGTGCGCGACTGGCAAACCCTCCGCCGACGGCTGCGGACCCACAGCGTGACGACCACGCGCCAGCCTCTTGATAAGAAACTCGGGCCAGGGTAGGCCCTGCGAGCCAACCCTTGCGGGACACCATCCCGTTGGGATAGATAGCATCTCGAAATACCGCCAAATTGGAGGAATGGAACTTGCTCGCGTCATAGCCAAAAACGAGGCCGTTTACTGAGTTCTGATGATCATTTCTCACCCCACGCACCGCCACACGGCGGCCACTGCGGCGCACAATGCGAACCCCACCGCCAAGGGCAACAGCGCGGACACCACGGTCCATTTCACACTGCGGGTTTCCCGATAGATCGTGTACAGCGTCGTCGAACACGGGTTGTGGCAAAGGCTGAAGAGCATCAGGCAGACGGCGGTGAGAGTGGTCCACCCGCCTGCTGCCAGAATCGCCCGCACCGATTCGTTGTCGCTCTCGAACATGACCCCGGCACCGTGGCCGCCACTTGCGCCGGTAACCAGCACCGTGAGCATGAGGATGGTGGGCACCACGATTTCATTGGCCGGGATGGCGACGATATAGGCTAACAGGATCACCCCGGTCAGTCCCATCGACCAGGCGAAGGGATCGGTGGCGTGGATGAACCACGCGGCCAGGCTTTGGCCGCCCACCGGGATGCGCGCGCACAACCAGATGGCGGCCCCGGCCGGCAGTGCGAACACCACCGCCCGCCACAGCACGATGAGCGTGCGGTCGATCAACGAGGTGTACAAGGTTTTCCAGAAATTCGGCGGTCGGTATGGCGGCAGTTCCAGACTGAACGTGGTGGCCTCGCCACGCAGCACCGTGCGCGCCAACATCCATGACGTGAGCATCGCGAGGCCGAATCCTAACAACGCTACCACCAGCACCGACAGCGCCGCGATCAAGCCGCCCCAACCCTTCGGGGCGAGCGTGCCGATGAACACGCTGGCCATCAGGATCTGCGTCGGCCAGCGCCCGTTGCACAGCGAGAAATTGTTCGTCAGGATGGCGATGATGCGTTCGCGCGGCGAGTCGATGATGCGGGTGGCCACGACGCCCGCGGCGTTGCATCCGAGTCCCATGGCCATGGTGAGCGCCTGCTTGCCGTGAGCACCCACCTTTTGGAAAATCCGGTCGAGATTGAAGGCCACGCGCGGCAGGAATCCGAAGTCCTCCAACAGCGTGAAACAGGGAAAGAAGATCATCATCGGCGGCAGCATCACGCTGATCACCCAAGCGGTGGCCAGATACATGCCATCGGCTAACAGCCCCCTCAGCCATTCCGGCGCGCCCGCGGCAACCAACCACCCGGACAACACCGCGCGACCCTGGTCCACCAACAACGAGGAAAGCAATGCCGACGGCAGGTTCGCACCCACGATGGTCACCCACAGGATCGCGCCCAACACCCCGACCATGATCGGGAAGGCCGTCCACGGGTTGGTTAGAAGCCGGTCGAGTTTCTGTTGCCATGCCAAGCGCCGCGAACCGCCGCTGCGGGTGATGCTGCGTCCGGCGATGCGTGCCGCCTCGCCGTAGATCGACTCGGTGATCCGGTCATGCAGGTTCTGCGGCAATTGCCACCGCAGTTCCTGGGCTTCGCGCAGCACGTCGTCGGGAGTTTTCATCTATCAGGATTCCTTGCCGTGGTTCGGGTAGGCACCGTGTGTTTCGGCCAGCGCGCCAATATCACCGGACAACACCGCGTCCATGATCTCGCGGTCGCCTTCTAACAACCTGAGCGCCACCCAGCGTGGTTGCGGCAGATGTGGAAACACCTCGTGCAGGCCGGCTTCCACGCGGTCCAGAGCCAATCCCAGACCGGGCACTTCCAGCGGCAGACGGCGCGGAGCCGGGGAATCCGTGCGGTCGGCCATGGTGGCGATCTCGCGGATCAATTCGGGAATGCCCTCACCGGAGCGGGCGGCGCAGGGGACCACGGGCACGCCGAGGTCGCGGGCGAGATTGCGGACGTCGATTGCGATGCCATGGGCTTTGGCCTCATCCATCAGATTGAGGCAAAGCACGGCGCGGCGGGTGATTTGCAGGACTTGCAGGATGAGGTTGAGATTGCGGTCCATGCAGGTGGAGTCGGCCACGATGACGGTCACGTCAGGCTGTCCGAATAACAGAAACGTTCTCGCCACCTCCTCGTCGGGAGAAGCGGACAACAACGAGTAGGTGCCCGGCAGATCCACCATCTTATAGCGTTTTCCCTGGTATGAAAATCCGCCTTCGGCACGGCTGATGGTTTTGCCGGGCCAATTTCCGGTGTGCATGCGCAAGCCGGTCAGGGCATTGAATACGGTGGTCTTGCCGGTGTTCGGATTGCCTGCCAACGCGATCACATGATCGCTCGCCTCAACCCGCAAGCCGAGTTTGCGCAGTTGGCTGAAACGCGACGGACAAACCGCGCACCCCGCCCCAGGGTCATGAAGTTCGGACGGATTCATGTGGCCGGGAAGTTATGTGAAACCGGAGCATGGATCAGGATCCGATCCGCCTGGTTGTCACGCAGGGCGATGAGCGCGCCGCGAATGTCATAGCTCCGCGGACTGCCGAACGGACTGGGAAACTCGCAGCGGATGCGCGTTCCCGGCACCACCCCGAGATCCAACAGGCGTCGCCGCTCCGGTCCGATGCATGAGGGTGCCAACCCATAAACCACCGCCTCCCCGCCCACCGCCAAATCCGATAGACGCCCGAGATTGGTGGGTGGTTCGTCTTCTCTATCAGGACCGGTCACATGGATCAAGGTGGCGATCGCGGCCGGTATCACCAGGCGGCGGCCTTCCAACATCGCTTCAACCGCGCCGTCCGCCAACTGTCGGAGTTGGTCCAAACGCGACCCCGGTGCCAGGCCCAGCACCTCGGCCTGGTGAAATAAATCCTCAGGCTCATCCTCGATGTGCTCGATGCGCGCAGGTTGCTCGTCCGGCCATGAGGCCAACGACGTCAGCAGGCGCTTCGGCAGATGGCCCTCCCGGGTGGGAATCGGATCGCCGTGTGGGTCAAAGCGCGGGTTGTTCAGGCGGTCGGCCAGGGCATCGACATCCGCGGCTTCGAGATGGTGTTCCGCCTTGTGGGCCTCGCGATGCCAATCGGCAGCGGGCATGCTTGTTTCGCGAGCCAGCCAGGTTTCATACAACCGGTGGGTGCGCACCACCTGGATGGCATACATCCGCCCGTCCACTGTCAACTGATGTGTGTCTCCAGCGGCCGTGGCCAACCCCCGCCCCCGCAAATGCCCGAGAATCTCCGCCGCCGGCCGCCGCGACCGCGATAAGGCCCCCGCCAGACTTTCCACCGTGGCACCGCGACCGGATTCGTCACAATCCAGCAGATGCTTCAACGCATCCTCCAACTGGATACGGATCGCGCCGGACGACTCCTTCTGAAACCTTGTCATATCCTGCCGACCATCCATAGTTTAGCCATAACTGATTCACCAAGCGGCCGCCGGAGATCACGAAAGATGCGGTTCGTGGGTCGCGGGCGCGGCGACAGACGCCGCTGGAACCGATGGAACCGATGGAACCGCAGGGGCGACCGCAGCGGTCGGCTCGATGGCTGCGGGTTCCTTGACCACTTCGTTTTCGGCATGATTGACGGCGTGGGTGATTTCGCGCTCGAATTCCTCGCGGACCTTCTTGAATTCCCCCATGGCCTTGCCCATTCCGCGGGCCAGTTCCGGCAGTTTTTTCGCTCCGAAAAGCAACAGCATCAAGACGAAAAACAGGATCATGTCTTGAGTGCCGATCATGCCAATCATTTCAGTAGGTCTCATAAGGATAGGGTGGTGATGTTGGCACGGTTGAACACTCTTGGTCAGGATCCGTCAAGAACCAATCGCCCAAAGAATGAAACGCGGGGATTTTCCGGTTTTATCTAAAAATCACCGGATGGGTGATTCCGTTTTTTGTCTCCAGCCTTGCCAGAGGGCGGCGGACTTGGCATAGCGGGGGTCCCCGGGTTCCCATGGACCCGCGGTTATTGACTTTGCACGAATTGACGCATGAAACCGACCCTTGTGATTCTCGCCGCCGGAATGGGCAGCCGCTACGGCGGGCTCAAACAAATGGACCCGATGGGTCCTCACGGAGAAACCGTGCTCGACTATTCGGTCTTTGACGCCATCCGTGCCGGCTTCGGCAGGGTGGTTTTCGTGATTCGCGAGGATTTTGCGGAGGTCTTCAAACATGGAGTTGGCGACCGATTCGCCGACCGGATCGATGTGGGTTACGTGTTCCAGAAGCTCGACGACGTGCCACCGGGATTCAGCGTACCCGAGGGCCGCGCCAAACCGTGGGGCACCGCCCATGCCGTGCGTTCCGCCCGCCACGCGGTCACCGGGCATTTCGCGGTGATCAACGCCGACGACTTCTACGGCCGTGACGCGTATGTCCGCGCAGTCGCGTTTTTCAACAGCCTGCCGGACAACACCACCCACGAAATGGCGATGGTCGGATATCCGCTGGAAAACACCCTGTCCGATCACGGCCACGTCAACCGCGGCGTCTGCAAAACCGACGAACACGGTTTCCTTACCTACGTCGAGGAATATCTCAACATCGAACGCGAAAACGACGGCCATGTGCGCGGCAACGCCCTCGACGGGAAACGCCATCTGGTCCCGCAAGGCACCTTGGTTTCGATGAATTTCTGGGCGTTCGGCCCGTCGTTTTTCCCCCAACTCGAGGAAGCATTCACCCGATTCCTGATGGAATCCGGCACCCAGATGAAATCCGAATGTTATATCC
>Ga0118677_10008257_pt1 | contig 16762 bp, 12 predicted proteins | sample AliMusrvi5mmetaG_FD_86154 | JGI IMG/M metagenome (GOLD analysis project Ga0118677, IMG submission 86154) | reverse complement strand
GTACGAAGACCCCGCCACAGCTCTGGACCGGGTGAGAATCACGCCCAAAAAGAAGATCGTCAAAATCACGATCGACCGGGAAATCGTTGTTACGCCGAAAAAGACAAAAGAGCCGAAAGCGCTGCAGAAGCCCGGCCAGAAATCTGCACAGAAAGACGATGCGGACGATGACGGCAGTTGGCATCTTCCCTGGGGCCGCAAAAACAAGGACCAGGTGAAACCCGCGCCCGCGCAACTGCCCGAAAGAAGCGAAGCCGAGGCATCCCCCGCAGTGCAAGCGCCTGACAAGGCCACCGCAAGCGCAGCCCCCGCGGCGCAGCCCCCCGTCAACAGCGCGGCAGACGCGGTTCCAGCGGCACCGGCGCCCGAGAAGACCCCGGCAGACCAGCTGGCTGCCTCCATCGCCGCCGCGCCCGAGGCGGAACGCCCGGCAGACGCCAAGAGCGTGACCACCACCATTTCGCCGGCCCACGCGGCAGCAGTGCTCAAAACAGCGCTGGACCAGATCTTTGCCCAAGGGCTCGACGAGCGCATGATGGCCGCCATGCCCGATTTCTGGAAGCTCTATTACAAGGCCGCCTCCGAGAAGGCCGATTACCGGCCCAGCGACCCCGCCGTGCTGCGCCAGAATACTGTTGACACCAAGGCCAGGCTGCTCTCAACCTTTGAGCCGGCTTCAAACGAATATGGCATCGCCGGCGGCGATGCCCCTGAGGGCATCGGCTCCGGCGCCCTGGGCGCCGACGGCAAGCCGGGAGAGGTCGCCATTGGTCGGCCCATTGGCTTTGGCCTCGACGAGAACGCCGTGGACTCAATTCGCAAAGCCAGGTTCCAGCCAGCGGTCAAAGACGGGAAGCCGGTTCCGGTGATGCTGGACCTGGTGGTGCAGTTCCGGATTTATTCGAAACGGACGGCGGTTGTGAGCGCGGGCGCGGGTGAAACGGGGGACAAGCCGGCGGAGCCGGTGCTGCCGGGGCCTTACAGCGTCTTACACAAATAGCGGGTATCTTACCGGTGTCTTACATTTGTCCCGCTGAAGTCGCACGGCAGCAAGACGAGGTAAGACAGCGCTGCTTTTGACGGAAGCCCGTCTTACACGCGCTGTCTCTCACTTCTTTTAATCGAGATTGCCGCGAGACTGTACTCAACTTGTGGGCAGGGGCTGCCAAAGCTCAATCCGGTTGCCTTCCGGGTCCCATATCCAGGCAAACCGGCCGTAGTCGTAATCGTCCCGTTTTGGGTCGATGCGCACCTTGGCGGCCGCCAGCTGCTCAAGCAGCTTGTCCAGATCGTCCACGCGGAAATTGACCATCGATTGCTGTGCCCCTTCGCCAAAGTACTTTGTGTCATGGGGAAAGTGCGCGAAAACGGTCATTCCCATCGACTCCGGCCCGTCGAAGGCCAGCGAGCCGCCGTCCTGCAACGGGATGCCGAGGTGGGTTGCATACCAGGCGGACAGCGCCTGGGGGTCCAGGGCCCTCAAAAACACACCGCCAACGCCTACTGCTTTGGCCATTCCTACTCCTCCTTGTGAATCAACTCGTCGAGCTTGGGTTTGTGTTTGGCTTCGCGGCCGGTGCGCGGTTCCGTATCCACCACGCGCGCCGGTTTGGGTTGTCCCACGCGTTCGCGGGCGTTGGCTTTTACCGCCTTGGTGGCTGAAAATGGAGTTGGCTTGCGTTTCGTCATGGCAAGGATGAGTATGTAATAAATTCTGCCGGAGCGAAAGTGCTCTGGAGTTGCCGGTGATCGTTCCGGGTCGCCGAGACCGTGAGCCAGGGGAGCGGAAGCGTCATGGAAGAGAAAGACTTTTTCAACGAGACCACGGAACAAAGAACGCATACGCTTACCTGTCCCAAGTGCGGCCAGCCGGGCGAGTACAAGGTGACTTGGGTTGTACGCCGCAAGCGGCCGCAAGTGCCGCGCGGAGCCGATGAACGAGATCGCGCCCGCTTCGCCAAGGCCCAGTCTTACATGGTAAGACGTGATGACAAGTTGTCTTGCGTCAATGTTCGCTGCCGCAAGCCGTTTGAAATCACACAACTGCAGTCTCTCGCCTTCCTGTCGGAATAGGTCCGACTTACAGGCGTCTTACAGATTTTTGCCTCAGCGGGCTCTTCGCGTTCGGTCTTATATATGGAGTTTCGCAGCCACCGGAACCCTGCCTTCCGATCACCGTAATGCCGTGACATCCATCACGTCTCTTAACGAAATCAAGTGGTATTTTCCAGCCAGACTACACTGGGTGGAATTGGCCGGATAGCGGGCCCCGATGCGGTACTTTTCAAGGGAAGTGCTCGATAGACCTTTCGCGCGTTACACGATGGCAGTGCTGGTTGTTGCTGCCGCGTTCCTGCTGCGCCAGCTTATGGTTCAGGGACTCGACCTTGAACTGCCAACCTATATAACGTTTTATCCCGCCATCATGATTGCTGCCATTCTCGCCGGTCTGGGGCCGGGATTGCTGGCTACCGCCCTGGTGGTGCTGGGAACTGACTATGTTCTTCTTCCACCATTTGGACATTTTGCTGTCGCGAGGGGTTCAGATGCCTTTGCCCTGGCCTTCTTTGCCGCCATGGGCGTGTTCATAAGCTTGCTTGCCGAACGTTACCGCCGAAGCCAGCGGTCGATCTCGGCTTATGAACTGGAGCGGGCAAGGCGGCTTGACGAGGACAGGGTGCGCCAGGCGTCCGAGTTCAAGCAACTGGCGCTTGACGCCGCGGAGCTGGGCACCTGGGAGTTCCGTCCGGAGTCGGGTGGCGTGACCGTTGATGCCAATTGCCGGAGGCTATTCGGCTTCCAGCCTGATGACGTCGACGCGCAGGCCGTTCTGGTCCAGCGCATTCATCCCGAAGACGCACCTAACGTAGATGCGGCGGTAATGACTGCGCTAACCGGCGCCAACAACGGGCTGTGGGGCACGGAGCACCGGGTCATCTGGCCAGACGGCTCCGTTCATTGGTTGAAATCGCATGGCCGGGCATTTTTCGACGGCGAAGGCGAAAGCCGCCGGGCTGTTTGTCTCATCGGCTTGAGCATGAACATTACCGAGCGCAAGCGGGCCGAGGAAGAGTTGCGCAAAAGTGAACTCTTTTATCGCGGACTATTCAACTCGATGGATGAGGGGTTCTGCATCATCCAGATGATCTTTGATCCGGAAGGGAAGCCCGCCGACTACCTGTTCCTGGAAACGAACGCGGCCTTTGAAAGGCAGACCGGGCTGCACGACGCAGCCGGCAAGCGGATGCGTGAACTTGCTCCATCGATTGAAGGGCATTGGTTCGAGACTTACGGCAAGGTTGCGGTCACCGGCGAGCCGGTGCATTTCTTCAACGAATCCGCTGCCCTTGGCCGCTATTTTGAAGCCAGCGCTTATCAGGTCGGCGAGCCGGAGCAGCATCACGTAGCGGTTGTATTCAGCGACATCACGGCTCGCGTGCAGGCGGACACTCACATTCGCCGGCTCAGCCGGACATATTCGGTTCTGAGCGATATCAACCAATGTATCGTTCGGGAGAAAGACACGCAGGCGATGCTTGAGGCCGCCTGCAAGATAGCCGTCGAGAAGGGCCAGTTCCGGATGGCGTGGGTGGGGATGGTGAACCCCGAAACCCATGTTCTGGAGCCCGTCGCATGGAGCGGCGTGGTGGATGGTTATCTGGAACAGGTGAGGGTTGACCTCCGGAATCCGAACATTGTTGGACCTGCGGAGCGGGCGTTCCACAATGGGGAACACTCAATTTGCAATGACATTGAACACGAACTATTCCGCCCGTGGAGAGAAGATGCGGTTCGGCACGGCTATCGATCTCTGGCTGCGTTTCCACTCAGCACCGCAGGGGAGATCGTGGGCGTCTTTTGCCTGTATGCCGGCGAGTTGGGATTCTTCGATGCAGAAGAACTGAAGCTGCTGGACGAAATGGCGATGGACATTTCGTTTGCGCTGGAGGTGAACCGCGGCGAAGTGGAGAGGAGGAAGGCGGAAGAGCGGTTGCGTTGGCGGACGGCGTTCTTCGAGGCGCAAGTGGAGTCTGCTTTGGATGGCGTTTTGGTCATCGACGGCCAGGGCTGGAAGATTCTGCAAAACCAGCGACTGAACGAGCTATTCAAAATCCCCCGGCATGTATATGAAAACCCGGATGATGAGGTGCAACGTAAATTCGTTGCAGCCCTAGTAAAAGATCCCAGCGAATTTGACGAGAAGATACAGTACCTGCAATCCCATCCGGAGGAAGTTAGCCGGGACGAGATTGAGTTGCTCGATGGGACAATTCTCGACAGGTATTCGGCGCCAGTCAGGGACAAGTCAGGTAATTACTACGGCAGAATCTGGACCTTCCACGACATTACCGAGCAGCGTCAACTTGAGAGTAACTTCCGCCAGGCGCAAAAGATGGAAGCCATTGGCCAGTTGACCGGAGGCATCGCCCACGATTTCAATAACCTGCTGACGGTGATCATGGGCTGCTCTGAAGTTCTGGGCGAGGAAGTGAAAGAAAATCCGCGCCTGGGCAAGATGGCGGAGATGATGCTAGGCGCCGCCCAGCGGGGGGCGGAGTTGACGCATCGCATGCTGGCTTTTGCGCGCCGCCAGACGCTGGAGCCGCGGGCGGTAAATGTCAACGACCTGTTGATGGATATGGAGACTTTTCTGCGCCGCACTTTAAGCGCGGATGTTGCGCTGGATGTGATCCAGGGGTGCGTGGACTGCGAAGCGACCGTGGATCCGACCCAACTGGAGAGCGCAATTCTCAACCTGTGCGTGAATGCCCGGGACGCCATGCCGGGCGGGGGCACGCTGACCATCGAGACGTGCAACTCTGTACTCGACGCCAACTATGCCGCGCAAAACCCTGAAGTCGTGCCGGGAGATTACCTTTTGGTTGCGGTGTCTGACACGGGGACCGGAATCACCGCTGAAAACCTGGGACGCGTCTTCGATCCGTTTTTTACCACCAAGGGCGTGGGCAAGGGCACGGGCCTGGGCCTCAGCATGGTCTATGGCTTTGTTAAACAATCCAAGGGTCATATCAAGATTTATTCCGAGCCCGGCCATGGCACGTCCGTCAAGATTTACCTTCCCCGGGCTGACCAGAAGAGCGAACCTTCTCAACAATCTCCAGCTCCGATTGGCGAACTTAGAGGCTCAGAGACTATTCTGCTGGCGGATGACAATGCCCATGTGCGTGAGTTTGCGAAAACGCAGTTGGAGTATCTGGGCTACCGGGTTTTTGAAGCAGGCAATGGCACTGACGCATTGCAGGTTCTGAGGGACGAAGCAAAGATCGACCTTCTGTTTACGGATGTGGTTATGCCTGGAGGAATGAATGGCCGGGAACTGGCAACGGAGGCGTGCAAGCTTGCCCCGGGGTTGAAGGTGCTGTTTACGTCGGGCTATGCCGAGAACGCAATCGCTCACCAGGGGTTGCTGGACAAGGATGTACTGTTGTTGAACAAGCCCTATACGCGGCTCGAACTGGCGGGAAAAATCCGCAGTGTGCTGGATAAAGTCTAGTCGCGACGGAAGAGCGAGGCAATTGATGCCAGGCAGAAGCATTCTGGTTTTGGACGATGATCCGGCCGTCGGCCAGACCATCCAGTGGATTGCGGAGAGCCTTGGGTTTCAGGCTGCCTTTGTGTCGCGCCCGGAGGATTTTTTCCGGCTGCTGGATGAGCTAAGCCCGGAATTCATCACCATCGACCTTGTGATGCCGGAACTCGACGGCGTTGAAATCATGCGCCTTCTGGCAGGGCGCAAATGCACATCGAAGATCATCATATCCAGCGGAATGGGCACCAGGGTGCTGGATGCGGCACAGCGCTCCGCATCGGAGCACGGTCTTGATATTGTCGGGGTCATCTCCAAGCCTATTTCGAAGGAGGCGCTGCACCTGCTGGTTGGGGATGGCAGAGGCAGCATGCCGCCGGTTCCGGAGGAGGAGCCAAAGGCGGACGCGGACAACTTTGAAGTGGAGAAGTCGGGCTTGCAGGGCGCGCTGGATCGCCACGAATTTGAACTGGCCTATCAACCCAAGATCCAATGCAAGAGCGGTGCGCCGGCGGGTTTTGAAGCGTTGGCCAGGTGGCGGCATCCGGACAGAGGCATCATCATGCCCGACCGCTTTATTCCGATTGCGGAAGAAACGGGGTTGATCGATGAATTGTCGGCCCAGGTTTTCGATCAAAGCCTGGAGTGGTTTAGCAACGCTTTTCCTCTAGGCGAGCTCAAATTGTCATTGAATATCTCCGCGAAGAGCCTGGTTGATCTTCACCTGGTCGACAGCCTTTTTGACCTCTGCCGCAAATATTACCTGGCCTCGGACCGCATTGTTCTGGAACTGACAGAGACCAGCGCGATGACCGATCCGATTCTCTCTCTCGATCTGATGACCAGGTTTCGTGTGAAGGGCTTCCAGTTATCCATTGACGACTTCGGCACGGGTTTTTCCTCGATGGTTCAGTTGGCAAGACTGCCATTTTCAGAGATCAAAGTCGATCGATCATTTGTGATGAACGCGCGGCAATCGCAGGAGTCGCGCACGATTATTAAATCGGTTATCGACCTGGGGCACAGCCTTGGCCTGGTCACGACGGCAGAAGGTGTCGAGGACGCTGAAACGTTCGATTATCTGAATGGCCTGGGGTGCGATCTTGCCCAGGGGTATCTAATTGCCCGCCCCATGCCGGGCGAAACTGCGCGCAGCTGGACGGAACAAAGAATGGCGCCTTCGCATTGACCGACGTGGCCTTCTGGCCACTGTTCAAAATATTGAACAAATCCTGAAGAAAATTGCATTCAATGGCGAACCATGGGCCAATCTGGGATGATGGTGCGATCATTCAGAAACATGCGCACGCTGCTTCGCGAAAGGCTTCCGATGAACCGCAGAGAATTTGCGAAACTCAGCCTTGCCGGTGCCGGGCTTGCATTGTACGGCCGCTCTGCCTTGGCAGCGAAGATGCCGGCGGTAGCATTCACCCGGCATCACTTTGAAATCGACGGCAAGCCGGCTTACCTGTATTCGGGGGAGTTCGATTACTTTCGCGTACCCAAGGCCGACTGGCGCCGCCGCATGCAGTTATTTAAAGACGCTGGCGGTAACTGCCTGGCCACTTACATTCCGTGGCTTATTCACGAACCGGTGGAAGGCAAGTTTGTGTTTGGCGGCGAGGATGGGGTTCACGACTTCGAGGGCTTTGTGCAGACTGCCGCGGAGATGGGTCTGTATGTGATTGCGCGACCGGGTCCATATCAATACAGCGAACTTCACTACAACGGCCTGCCGGGTTGGTTGTGCACAAATTATCCGGAATTGCAGTCGGTGGATATCAAGGGGAAAGCCATCATGGCCGGGTCCGTGTCTTATATCCACCCGCTGTTTCTTGAGAAGGCGCATCGCTGGTTCCGGCAGATATGCCCACTTATCGCGAAGTACACGGTAAGCAAGGGCGGACCGATTGCATTTACTCAGCTTGACAATGAGTTGGCCGGAATTCATATCTGGTTCGGGTCGCTGGATTACAACCCCGACTCCATGGGCTTTGGCAAGCAAGACGGCCGTTATCCAAGTTACTTGAAGGCCAGTTACGGAGATATAACAGAGTTAAATAAAATGTATGGGACGAGTTATACGGACTTTGCCGCCGTAAAGCCCATCGCGATGCCGGGAACCGGAACGGTCATCGACGTCCGGCGGCAGAAGGACTATTTCGAGTTCTATCTCTCCACGGTTGGTGAATACGGCGCCACCCTGGCCGGGTGGATGCGTGAGATGGGTATTGACACGCCCTTGATTCACAACTCTGGCGGGCCCAAGATGGTTGCGCTTTACATGGACCTGGTGAAGAAGGTTGGACCTGGTTTCATGCTGGGTTCTGACCACTACTACAACCTTGACCAGAACTGGGCGCAGAACAATCCCACCCCGCAATCGGCAATTGACGCGTTCTGCTCGCTTGAGGCGCTGCGGCTGATGGGGTTTCCCCCAACGGTGTGGGAGATGTGTTCGGGCAGCGCGTCGGACTGGCCGCCGCCAACGGCGGAAGACTCAAAGACCTGGTACCGCACCAACCTGGCTCTGGGCATGAAGGGCTGCAACTACTACATCTTCACCGGCGGCCCGAATCCGCCGGGAACCGGGCAGACAACGGACATCTACGATTACATCGCGCCCATCGGCGTCAAAAACGAGATTCGTCCGCTGTACGAAGTGCAGAAGGAGTTGGGTCTCTTCCTCAAGGAGCGGCCATGGCTGGAAGACGCTGAGCGCGAATATGATTGCCGCTTCCTCTTCGACTTCAACATGGCACGCGCCGATAACTACTGGAAGGGCAAGTCGGCGTTTCAATTTTCAGCAGGAGACGCATGGGAGTTTTTCCGCAAGGGGGCGCTGACTTCAGGATTGTGCGCCAGCCTGTCTCCAGCCTTTTGCAATCTTGATTCGGACGAATGGGTTGAAGACAAGACAACGCCGGTGATTGCGGTTTGCTCGTCGAGCATGTCAGCCGCCGGGCAACAGCGGATTGTGCGCTTCCTCAAGAGCGGCGGGCGGGTGCTGCTTGCCCCGGTTCTTCCCGCGTATGACGAGAATCTGCGGCCGTGCACCATCTTGTCCGATTTTCTTGAGAGCCCGGTGATCGAAGAAAACCCCGGGACTTTTCCGCGCATTTCAATAGCCGGGGTTATCAACGTCCTGCAGAACGGCGCCAGCTTCATTACAAAGACGCCTCCCAAGGGAGCAGAAGTACTTGGCGTGGACGAAATCTCCGGCCACGCTATTGAGTGGTCGTTGAAAACCGGTGGTGGAGGCGAGGCAATTTTTCTGGGATTCCGGTGGGTCCATGCCATGCGAGAGCACAACCGCATGATGACGGCACTGCTCAGCAAGTGGGCCGGGCCGCTGAAAGTGGTTTCAAGTAACCCAAACCTGTGGACTTCGTTGCGCAGTTGGCAGGGCAACTCTCTTCTCTTTGTGATGAACCTTTGGTCCGCGCCGATGGAGGGCGAGATACTTTGCCGTCCGGCAGGCAAGCAAGCGGTGAACCTGGGCCGGCAGACGCTGGAGCCGATGTCGGTGAAGTTCTGGGATTTGTCGAAAGGCATGCATTCTTAGCTGTGGAAGCGCGGTTTGCGCCCGGTGCTGGCGCGGGCGCATCGGTATGTGATTGAATCAAATATATGAGCGGTCCGGAGGTCCCCTGGACTTCCCCGCCAGGAGATCGAAAAATGGCAAATTTACTTCTTCCCCCCGAAGAGCGCAATCTTACCCCCGACCAAGTGGAGGCGCTGGACAAGCGGCGCGACCTGGGACACACCCTGCTGGTGATTGCCGGGCAGTTTACGGTCATCGCGACCATTTTGTTGCTGTGGGTTGGTCAGGACCTTACCTACTCGCCCGGCTGGGCGCACCCGATCGCCTATTATTTTGCGTTGGCCCTGGTGCTGATCGTCGTTCTTGGCGTTACGGGCATCGTTTTGCGCAAGGGAACGCCGCGGATCGACTGACGCAGCGGAAAGCAACCTACCTGGCAGTTTTCAATAGTTAGAGGAGGCACCAATGGCAAGCGGTTTGCCCGGAGCGGATAGCGCAGCCCCTGTTACCAGCCAGCTTGGCGGGCAGGGCCTGATTGACCTGGCAAGAAGCCACTTTCGCGCTGTCCCTGCATTCTGGGGCCGATACTTTTCGAGTCCCACGTCCAAAGGCAGCGTGGAGTACCACCATGCTCTTGAAGGCGCGGCGCTCAACGCCTCCGGGATTCGAGTGTTGCCCGTGGCGCGGCAAACGCTCCGCGTCAACGGCACCTCAGAGGATGGCGCGGCGGACGCGGCAGGCAACGCGGCGGATTTTCTGGCCAGCTTTGGGGTCGACTACCTGGTGACCCAGGGCAACGTCTTTTACATCTTCCTTGACGTTGAAGGCCAGCCAAGCCTGTCTGCCGACTACTATACCGGCTGGGCGCAGGCGCTTGCTGCCGCCAGCAGCACCGCCACCGGGGGTAGGCTGACATTGCGGCCTTGCATCTATGCCGAGCCAAAGGACGCGGCGACCTGGGTGGCGCTAAGGCAGGCCATGGCCGATGGCGCCGACTGTGGCGGCGCATGGGTGGCCCGGTATCTGAACGATGGCTGCACCCGCTTCCCGGACTGGAACGATGCGTTTGTCACGCCGGCCGGCGGAGCACCCTGTCCGATCCTGATTTGGCAGTATGCCGGCAACTGTTACGGCAACGGCGGCATCGACTGCTCGCAGACCAACCCGGCGCTCGATGCCAATGACGAGCTTTTGCGGTTCCTGGTGCTGCCGCCTGAGTCCTCGGGCGCTTGAGCCGCGCGGTCAATGCAATTCCGCAGGAAACGGTATAGCCTTTGAATTGTCGATGAATCCTCTTCCCCTCACGACGTTCCCGGTATCCGCTGCTCCGCGCCTGACTGACAGCCACGGGCGGGTAATCCACGACCTGCGCGTTTCAATCACGGACCGCTGCAATTACAAGTGCGTCTACTGCCGGGATGGGGAGAGCGGCTCGCAATATCCGGAGCTCGGCATCGACGAATATCTGCGCCTGATAAGAGCTTTTGTGAGCCTGGGCATCACCAAGGTCAGGCTCACCGGCGGGGAACCATTGCTGCGCCGCGGCTTGCTCGAATTAGTGCAGGAACTGGCCAGCATGCAAACGCTCGAGGGCCGGCAACTGGACCTGGCTCTCACCACCAACGGTCACCTTCTCGACAAGCTCGCAGCGCCTCTCAAGGCCGCCGGGCTGAACCGGGTCACAGTCAGCATGGATGCAGTCGATCCAGAGACCTTTGAGCGCATCACGCGGGTTCCGGGCAGCTTCAAGGCGGTGCTTGGCGGAGTTCGCGCCGCGCTGGCCGCCGGGTTGACGCCGCTCAACATCAACTGCGTACTGCTGCGCGGATTCAACGACAGCCAGATTGAGGGCTTTGCCCGCTTTGCTCGCGAAGAGGGCGTCGTTGTGCGGTTCATCGAGTTCATGCCCCTTGAAGAGGGTCGCCTCTGGTCGCCGGAAATTGTGGTGCCCCTGGCCGAGATTATTGAGCGCATCGATCGAGTTCTGCCGCTGGTTGAACTGCCGGCGCGCGACGCCGGAGAGACGGCGCGGCGCTACGGCTTTGCCGATGGCGTGGGAGAGATCGGCATTATCGCTCCGGTCAGCCAGGCATTTTGTGGGGCCTGCAGCCGGGTGCGGCTCACTTCAGACGGCAAGATCCGCACCTGCCTTTTCAGCCAGGTGGAACACGACCTCTACGGGAGGCTGCGTGCCGGCGCCGGCGACGCGGAACTGCGGGCCTATATTGCGCACACGGTTCAAGGCAAGGAAGCGCGCCACCACATTGGCGAGCCGGGTTTCCTCAAGCCATCGCGGTCTATGGTGCATATCGGCGGCTAGCCAATTCGCGGTTGCCGCGCCGGTCGATAGGGTTTTCAGCCTTCAATAGAGGTCAAATTTATCAGGCAGATGCAATCAGCTTGATTCGATTCGATTCAAGTTGCGACGGGCCGGCCGGCAACAGCGCCGGATGTGTAAGAATGTTTACTCTAATCCAACTAACGGCCTGTGCATGACAAACCAATCGGCAAACCGCATTCCGCTGGACGACCTTCTTGTGTTTCACCAGTTGGCGCGGTCGCTCACCTCGAGCTTCGATCTCGACACCATCCTGCGGACCATCCTCGAGCACATGGAGCGTTTTATCGAGGCCGAGTTATGGGCCTTGCTGATGGTTGACCGGGAGCGCCACGATCTTTATTACGCAATTGCGGCCGGCGGGGAGGAAGCCAGCCTGCGCGATCTCCGCGTGAAAGTGGGCGAGGGCGTGGCTGGCTGGGTTGTGGAGCACGGCGAGACGCTGATTGTTCCCGAGGCGGAGGACGACCCGCGGCTGAAGATCGAATTCGGCGCCAAGCAGCGCCGGGTGCGTTCGGTCATCGCCATGCCGTTGAGGGGCCGCAAGGGCACGCACGGGGCGATTGAGATTTTCAATCCGCGCGCCGAGCAGATGACGGATTACACCATCGCGTTTCTGCACATCCTGGCCGACCACGCGGCTATTGCAATCGAAAACGCGCACGACGTGGCGCGCATCCAGCAACTCACCATCACCGACGACACTACAGGCCTTTACAACGTGCGCCATCTCTACGATGTGCTGGCCCGGGAACTTGATCGGTGCCTCCCGATGCAGGTGCCGGTGAGCCTGGCTTTTCTCGATCTGGACCGCTTTAAATTGGTGAACGATGCGCACGGCCACCTGATCGGCAGCGAACTGCTGGCCCACACAGGCCGCCGTCTCCAGGAGTTGAGCCGCAAGCAGGATTTCTGTTTCCGCTACGGCGGCGATGAGTTTGTGGTTCTGATGCCGGAGACCGGCGCCGAGGCCGCGCTGGCCTTGGCAACCGAGCTAAACTGCGCGCTGATGGAAACCCGCTTTAAAACCCGCAGCGGGCTTGACCTGCTGGTGAACGCAAGCGTGGGCGTGGCCACTGGGCCAGCCGATGGCAACACGCTTCACTCCATCATCGGCGCGGCAGACAGCCGCATGTACATGGTGAAGAGCAACGGGCGCGGCATGGTGCGCGGGCGCTAGGGTTCGCGGTGCTGTCGGTTATTCTTCCTCGCCGGGAGTCTTTTCGGTGACTTGTTCTCCTGCAAGGCGCTCCAACTGGTTGCGCCAGTCGAGCGACTCCACAAATCCTTTTGATTCGCGCCAGCCGGGCTCGACAATCACGTGCAACTCAAGGTACACGCGCGTGCCCAGCAGGGACTCAATCTGGCGCCGTGCGCCGGTGCCGATTTCTTTTAACTTGGAACCGCCTTTGCCGATGAGGATCGCTTTTTGCCCGTCGCGTTCGCAGTAGATGGCAGCGGCGATGCGGGTGAGCGGCAGGCGGGCAGGAGCTTGTCCTTTTTTGCGCGGCGGCGCTGGCGGCTCGGCCTCCTCAAAGCGCTCGATGACCACTGCCGAGGCGTAGGGAACTTCTTCGCCGGTCTCAACCAGGATGCGCTCGCGGATGAGTTCGGCCACCATGAAGCGCTGCGGCTGGTCGGTGTACTGATCCTTGGGGTAGTAGCGCTCGCCGGTGGGGAGGGCATCCACGATTTTGCGGGTCAGAATGTCGAGTCCGTCGCGCTTGCGGGCGCTGACCGGGATGATCTGCGCAAAGCTGAAGTGCTTGGTCAGCGTGTCGATGAGGGGCAGAAGCTGGTCTTTGGGGACCAGGTCGATTTTGGTCAGCAGCAGGAAAACCGGGCAATCCACCTTGCGGATGAGGCCGAAGAGGAACTCGTCTTCGCTGGCCCAGTTTGTGCGCTCGTTCTTTCGCAATGGAGTGACGGGTTGGTCGGTTTTCGAGGTATCCCTGGTCCCCAAATGCGAGGGACCAGGGGCACCCGGCTGGACGGCCTTCGAGATATCCCAGGTCTCAGAATCGAGGCCAGGGGCACCCGGGGCGCCCTCTAAATGCAGGTCCTTCAACTCCGCTTCGCTCCGTTCAGGATGACGATCTTTAAGATCGGCGGCCTCTTCCAGTTGCACGCGGCGCGTGGCATCCATCAGCACCAGCACAACATCGCGGGTTTCCAGGGCTTCGTAGACTTCCTGCAACATGCGGCGGTCAAGGTGCGAGCCGGGCTTGTGCACGCCGGGGGTATCCACAAAGACGATTTGCGCGGCAGGATGCACGCCCTTGCGCGCGGGAACCTCCACCACTCCGGCGATGCGGTTGCGGGTGGTCTGCGGCTTGGCGGAAACGATAGCCACCTTTTCGCCGGTCAAGGCGTTGAGCAGCGTACTTTTGCCGGCGTTGGGCCGGCCGAGAATGGCTACAAATCCAGATTTCAAAGAGGGTAATGCTCCTGACTCCCTATTATCGCGGATTCGCAGTGAATGCGTTGGTATGATTGCGCCATGAATCTTGAGGGCAGAACGGAACGGCTGATCCTGCGGCCGCTGGAGATTGGCGATGCACCGCGGATTCAGGAGTTCTTTCCACACTGGAAGGTGGTCCGACACCTGCTGAACCGCGTGCCCTGGCCCTACCCGCCCGATGGTGCGGAGCAATACTGCCGGGAGATTGCCCTGCCGCAGGTGGAGCGCGGCGAGGCGTGGCACTTTGGCCTGCAGGTGGCGGCTAAGCCGGCGGGCTTGATCGGGCTGGTCAGCCTGGTAAAGGGCGAAGAAGACAATCGCGGCTTTTGGCTGGGCCTGCCGTGGCAAGGCCTGGGACTGATGACCGAGGCGTGCGCGTGGGCCAACGATTTCTGGTTCGATGCACTCGGGTTTCCGGTGCTGCGGGTTGCCAAGGCGGCGGCCAACAAGGCCTCGCGGCGAATCTCTGAGAAGCAGGGCATGCGTCTGGTCGGATTCGGCGAGAAAGACTACGTGAGCGGGCGGCTGCCTTCGGAGATATGGGAAATTACGGCCGAAGAGTGGCGCGCGAGGAAGGCGCGGAATTGCGCGCTGGACTGATGAGGGGACCCTGCGCTCGAGATTCGCGTTGCCCCCTCCCCCCCTGGCAGGATTCTGGGCGGAAATTCCCTGGATTCAACGAGTTGCCTTGCGGCTCCGGCTCCAAGTATGTGATTCTGCTGGAGTTCGCTGCAGAATCTTGGCAGCAAAGGAGTTAGCTGCTTTTTGATTTCAGTTTTTGGTTCTCAAGCTCAGAACGGACACCCCTGGCAGATTGATTTCCGGCTGTACTGAAATTATTGTGCGCCAAACACGGTAAATCCTACGCAAATTGCAGGAACAAATTCTCAGGTTCAGGAAATGGGTGTTTGGAAGGGGCGGCTTTGTCGAGCGTGGACGAGGACGTCCGCGCTACATAGAAGCCGGCCAGCCACCCCAGCGACGAAGACCTGTCGCCGGGGACCCCGGCGAGGACGCCGGCGGTACATTGCGATTGTGGCGCTATGAGTTTTGGTGGTCAGGTGGTGGCGCTCGCGGGGGACTTGGCGAGGGGGAAGAGACGCAGGCGCTCTACGCGGCGGCCGGTGGAGGCCAGGACCTCAATGCGCAAGCCGGCTTGCTCAAGCAGGACGACTTCGCCCGGCAGGGGGATGCGGCCCTCGATTTCGCTGACCAGGCCGCCGAGTGTGGTGGCTTCGTACGTTGTGTCGAGATCGCCGAGGCCCTGCTGCTCGCCAAAGAGATCGGGGAGCCGGTCGACGGGAAAGCTGCCGGGGACCACCCACACGCCGCCCGGTTCGCGTTGCGGCTGCTCCACATCCGGCTCCTGCTCATGCTCGTCCTCGATGTTGCCGACGATCTGCTCGAGCAGGTCTTCAATGGTGACCAGGCCGGAGACGCCGCCGTATTCATCAATGACCACGCGCATATGCTGCTTTTCGCGCTGCATCTCGCGCAGCAGTTCGTAACCGCGCTTGGTTTCAGGGACGAACTCCGCCGGGCGCTTGATGCTGGCGACGGTGCGGGTGCGCGCGTCCTGGTCGGTGATTTGCAGCAGGTCGTGGGCGAAGGCGATCCCGGTCACGTTGTCGAGCGAGCCGGAGTAAACGGGAATGCGGGAATAGGCGTGCTCGCGGAGCAACTCGAGAAACTGCTCGAGGGTGATGGTTTCAGGGACGGCGAAGACCTCAGGACGCGGGGTCATGACTTCGCGGACCAGCTTGTCACCAAACTCGACAGCAGAGCGCACCAGGTCCATGTCGTTCTCTTCGAGGATGCCTTCTTCTTCTCCGGCTTCAAGCAGGGCCTCGACATCGACGGCGGTTTCTTCTTCGGGGGTGGTCTGCTCCTCGGCCAGCGAGGCTACGGAGAAGAAGAAGCGCACCAGCACGGTGATGGGCGACATGAGCCAGAGCAGCAGGCGGATGAGCCAGAGCAGACGCACGGCCCAGTTCCCCTTGGTGCGGTTGAAGAGCAGCGAAGGAATGATGTGATTGCAGAAGACGACGACCAGCACGACGACAAGAACGGCTTGCGCGATCTCAGGCCACTCGGGACGGGCCAGCCGGGTTGATCCGTCAAAGAGGATTGCACCGAGTTCGAGCGAGATGAGGCCGAGAGCGAGCTGCTGCAGGACCGCGGCTGAGATGGAGGCGTGGTCGCGGCTGAGGCCGAGGAGAGGCTCGATCGATTCCTGCCACACATCGAGGTTGTCCTGCTCGTCGCGGGGGAGGATTTTGCCGAAGTCGGCGTAGACGCGGCAAATGTAGGCGGCCAGGGTTTCGATGGCGGCGAGGAAGAGGAGGATCGCGATGATGGTGGGGGTCATGAGCGGCCACCTGGGGCGGGGCTGCCCTTCTGGATCGCGGTTTGTGGCTTGCGGGGTTTGTGACTTCCCACCCATTCCGCATGAGGCCGCAGAATGGATGGGGCACCCGGCTTCGTCTTAACTGCGGATTTGAAAGGGCGCGGCTTTAGCCGCGCCGATGGATCACCAAGTGAGGTGTCGGGCTTTAGCCCCCGAGGGAGCGCCTTCTTGGAGGTGCGCGTTCCCTCGGCGGCTAAAGCCGCACTTTTCCTGGAGCCTTGATTGGCACGGCTAAAGCCATGCCCTTTCAAAGCCGGGGCTTTCTTCGCGGAATCTTCTGAAGTGAGAGTTGGAATGGCCGCGCGCTCGATGAGGCCCTGGGGCAGGCGGAGGGCGGCGCGGAGTTTTTGCTCGCGTCGGGCCATTTTGCCGTTGTCGGTTTCGTGGTCCTGCCCGGCGAGGTGAAGCAGGCCGTGGAGGATGAGCACTTTCAACTCACAAGTGAGGGCGTGGCCCTGGTCGGC
>Ga0118677_10008256_pt1 | contig 16764 bp, 13 predicted proteins | sample AliMusrvi5mmetaG_FD_86154 | JGI IMG/M metagenome (GOLD analysis project Ga0118677, IMG submission 86154) | reverse complement strand
TTTGCTGCGCACGCTCGCCGCGCTGCTGGGCCGCGATCCGCAGCCCGAATTCATCGTCATCGAAACCAGCGGCGTCGCCGATCCCGCCGATATCGTGCGCAACCTGATGGATCCCGTGATCTGGAAGGAAGCGCCGCTGGAGACCGTGCTGTGCGTGCTCGATGCGACGAAATCGGCGGCGGCGCTGAACGATGACGCGCTGGTGCGCTCGCAACTGCGGGCCGCCGATGTGGTTGCCTTGAGCAAGGTGGATCTGGCGGACGAGACGCATCGCGCGCAATTGCGTGATGCCGTCCGCGCGCTGCGCCCGGCGGCCGTGGTGGTCGATGCACTTAATGGCGAAGTGCCTGCAGAGCTCGTGTTCCCCCTGGATACCGACCGCGCGCCGATGCCGCGCGAGGTCGCGCCGCGCCGTCCGGCGCTGGAGCGGTTCGAGACACTGAGCTGGACATCGCAGCATCCGCTGTCGCTGCCCCGGCTGCAGCAGGCAATCGGGAAGCTGGCGCCAAACCTTGCGCGGGCGAAAGGCCTGTTCGAGGCAGTGGAGCAGCCCGGTCGATTGACGCTGTTTCAGCTCGCCGGCGGTCGCGCGACGCTGGCACCGGGCGGCGACCTCATGCCTGGCGTGCCGCGGGCGCGCATCGTGTTCATCGCCGAGATCGGCGTGCTCTCGCGCGACGAAATCGACGGCATCATGCAGGCCTGCGTCGAAGCCAAGTCTTAGTCCGCCGAGTGCCGCACCTTGAAATGCCCGAAAGCGGTGGCGATCGGTCTTGTCGCATCGTCCTGCCAGGCCTGGGCCTGGAACGGCTTGGCGGACGAGCGCCAGTACGTGACCATGCCGGGGTCGCCCCAGCGCTCCACGATCTCGCCGTCCGGGCCGGCCAGTGCGGCCACGGCCCGGTGCAGGCTCTCTACGGTCTCGCCGCGGCGCGACTGGATGAGGATCTCGGGATGTTGCAGGGGCGCTGGCATCGGGCGACAGTCTATCGGTTTCGCATGCGCGGGGCATCACCCACCGGAGCGTCCGCGGACGGACCTGGAGCGCGCCCGGCGAGGGGCGCCCGGCCCGCCCGCACCCGCTCTCTGCTCGCGCGCCCACACGGTCGCGTGCACGCCGTCACGCCTGTACCATCGCCGTATGCAGTATCGCGAGTTCGGCAAGATCGACTTCAAGCCCTCGGCTCTCGGCTTCGGCGCCATGCGCCTGCCCGTGCTCAGCGACGCCGAGGGCAGGCCCGAGTTCAAGCGCATCGACTACCCGGCCGCGACGGCGATGCTGCAGCGCGCCATCGAGGGCGGTGTGAACTACGTCGACACCGCCTGGATGTACCACGAGGACACCTGCGAGACGTGGCTCGGCGAGGCGCTCAAGGGCGGCTACCGAGAGCGCGTCAAGATCGCCACCAAGATGCCGGTGTGGAACGTCAAGAAGCCTGGCGACTTCGACCGCATCCTCGGCATCCAGCTCGAGCGCCTGCAGGAGGAGCACATCGACTTCTACCTGCTGCACTCGCTTGACGCTTCGCACTGGAAGAACGTCGTCGAGCAGGGCCAGCTCGCGTCGGCCGAGCGCGCGCTCGCCCATGGCCGCATCGGGCACCTCGGATTCAGCTTCCACGGCACCTATGAGGACTTCGAAGAGATCCTCGCCGCCAGCGACATGTGGGAGTTCTGCCAGATCCAGTTCAACTACATGGACGAGGACTACCAGGCCGGCCGCCGGGGCCTCGAGCTCGCGGCCGGCAAGGGCCTCGGCGTGATCGTCATGGAGCCGGTGCGCGGCGGCGCCCTGGCGCGCCACGTGCCGCCGCCGGTCGAGGCGCTCTGGGGCGAGGCTGCGGTCCGCCGCTCGCCGGCCGAGTGGGCGCTGCAGTGGGTCTGGAGCGAGCCCGAGGTGTCGTTCCTGCTCAGCGGCATGAGCACCATGCAGCACGTCGAGGAGGACCTGGAGTTCGCGCAGCGCTCGCGGCCGGGACTCCTGAGCGCCGAGGAGCTCGACCTGGTGCGTCGCGTGCGCGACGTGTACCGCGAGCTCAGCCCGATCCCGTGCACCTCGTGCCGCTACTGCATGCCCTGCCCCCAGGGCGTCTCGATCCCCGACGTCTTCGAGCTCTACAACGACGCGCACATGTTCGACGACCTGTCGCGCCGCCGGTGGGCGTACAGCGCCTTCTTTGACGAGAGCGAGCGCGCCGACCAGTGCACCGCCTGCGGCGACTGCCTCGAGAAGTGTCCGCAGGACATCGACATCCCCACCTGGATGGAGAAGGCCCAGGCGTTTCTGGCGGGCTGAACCCCTGCCGGGTGCGCGGGCAGCGCGACACGCGCAGCGCGAACGGAAGTGAGCGTCGACCAGCACGGCCGCAGGGCGTATGGTGAATCGATGAGGGGATGCGGCTCGGGGAGAGGCTGCGTGGATCTGAAGATCCTTTTCGTCGAAGACAGTCAGGACGACGCGGAGCTCATGCTGCGCCGGCTTCGCGACGCCGGCTACGAGCCGCAGTGGGAGCGCGTCCAAGCCGCGGATACCGTGCGCGAGGCGCTCGCCGCCGGACCCTGGCAGGTCGCGCTGGTCGACTACAACATGCCGGGCTTCGGCGGCATAGAGGCGCTCAAGGTGCTGGCGGAGGCAGCCCCCGACCTGCCGGCGATCACCGTCTCCGGCGACATCTCCGAGGAGACGGCGGTCGAGACGCTCGGGGCCGGCGCCGTGGACTACGTGCTCAAGCACAACCTGACGCGGCTCGCGCCGGCCGTCACGCGCGCGGTCGACGGCGCCGACCTGCGCCGTCAGCACCGCGAGGCGGCGGAGTCGGCGCGCAACGCGCTGCACGCCCTCGATCACGCCTCGCTCGTCATCATGACGATGGTCGCCGACGGCACGGTCGTCTACGCCAACCACCTCGCCTGCGAGAGGCTCGGCGTCGGGCGGGACGCGCTGGTCGGCGCCAAGGTCTGGGAGCACGGCCTCTCGACGACCGAGGAGAACTGGCCGGCCGTCTGGGCCGAGACGACGCAGCGCGGCGTGCTCGAGTATCGCGTCGACGGCCCCGGGCCCGGCGGCGGGCGCCTCGTCTACGACGTCACCGCCAACTACCTCGAGGGCGCCGACGTCGTGATCAGCTACGGCCGGGACGTGACAGACCGCGTGATCGCCGAGGAGCAGGCGCGCGAGAGCGACTCCACGTACAGGCGCATCGTCGAGATGGCCTCCGAGGGCATCTGGGCCAGCAGCGCCGAGTTCCGCACGACCTTCGTCAACGAGCAGATGGCAGCCATGCTCGGCTACGAGCCGGACGAGATGGTGGGGCGGCTGGACGTCGACTTCGTGTTCCCGGACGACGCCCCCCTCTTCGACGCCCAGAGCCGGGCCCGCAGGCAGGGTCTGCCGGGCGTCTACGACTGCCGCTTTCGCGCCAAGGACGGCGGCGAGGTGTGGATCCACCTCTCCTCGGTGGCCGAACGGGCGCCGGACGGGGGGTTCCTGGGTGCCTTCGGGCTCTGCACCGACATCACCGAGCGCCGCCGCGCCGAGCAGGCGCTCGTGGACAGCGAGACGCACTTCCGCGCCTTCTTCGAGCAGGCCAACATCGGCATGGCGACCGCCGGTCTCGACATGCGGTGGTTGTCCGTCAACGAGGCTTTCTGCGGCATGCTGGGCTACACCGCCGATGAGCTCCGCGACGGTCTCACGTGGGCAGACATCACGCATCCTGACGACGTGGGCGCCGACCTCGAGCGCTACGGAGCGCTTGCGAAAGGTGAGGTCGATGGCTTTTCGATCGACAAGCGCTTCCTGTGCAAGGACGGGCAGATCCTGCATGCCCGGCTCACCGTCCGCGGGGTGCGCGAGAGCGGCAGCCTCGCGTACGTCGCCGCGGTGATCGAGGACGTCACCGCCCGTACCCGGGCGGAGGAGGCGGTGCGCCGGGGCATTGCACAGTTCGAGCAGTTCGCGCAGCGGATCCCCGGCATCGTCACCATCAAGGACGCCGGGCACCACTACGTGTACGCCAGTGCTCGGGCGGGCTCGGCAGACGGCGTGGCCGACTCCGCGTCGTGGACGGGCAAGACGCCGGCGGAGATCTGGACTCTCGAGGAGGCAGAGCACAGCGAGACGGTCGCCGATCGTACGCTCGCCGGTGAGGTGGTCGACGAGGTCAGGGAGTGGCAGCGTGGTGGCGAGACCAGGTACTTCCATTCGGTCCACTTCCCGATCCCCCAACACGACGGGCCGCCGCTGGTCGGCGGCGTCTCCCTCGACGTGACCGACCAGGTGCTGGCCGAGGAGGAGGTGCGCAGCAAAGCGGAGCAGCTGCGGCGCACCGTGGAGGGCACGGTCCTCGCCATGGGCCACGTGGTGGAGTCGCGCGACCCGTACACCGCCGGGCACGAACGCCGTGTGGCGGAACTGGCGGAGGCGATCGCCGCGGCGCTGGGCATGGACGACGAGGAAGTGGACGGCGTCCGCCTCGCCGGACTCATCCACGACATCGGCAAGATCGCGGTGCCGGCGGAGATCCTCTCCAAGCCCGGCAGGCTGAGTGAGGTCGAGTTCAACCTCATCAAGCAGCACGCGAGAGCGGGCTACGAGATCATCGCGGCGGTCGAGTTCTCACAGCCCGTCGCCGACATGGTCCTGCAGCATCACGAGCGCCTCGACGGCTCCGGCTATCCGGAGGGGCTGACCGAGGCGCAGATCCTGCCGCAGGCCAAGATCCTCGCCGTCGCCGACGTCGCCGAGGCGATGTCGTCTCACCGGCCCTATCGCCCGTCCCTGGGCATGGACGCCGCGCTCGAGGAGCTCAGGGGCGGGGCCGGCTACAAATACGACGCCGGCGTCGTCGCGGCTTGCGTCAAGCTGGTCGAGGAGGATGGCTTCCGCTTCACGCCTTGACCGGCCGGCGCTCCTAGAGTCGCGCCCCGTAGATGTGGATGTGGCTCAGCACGCGGCTCGCCGGCCCCGCCTCCCACACCACGGTCTTGCCGCTCAGGGCGGGGAAGAGGGACGTCTGGTCTTTCTGCGCCAGCGTGATCGTCTGCGCGTGCTGCGCCGCGACGCTGCGTACGTAGATCGCGGCGTTGCCGGCGTAGGTGAGCGTGAAGCTCCCGCCGTGCCCGCCGCCGTCCCAGGCTACCAGCTTGCCGTCGATGTGCGGCCGCGCGCCCAAGGCGACGAAGGAGGTCTTGCTCGTGGCCAGGTTGCGGGCCATCACCCGTCCGCCCGTCTCCCACCACACGACGCGGTCGCCGCTGATGTCGGGGCTCCACTCGAACTTGGCCGTCTGGGCGACGGCGAAGGGCGTGCCCCCCGGCAGGTCGCGGCCGCTGATGTCGCCGCTCGCCGACGTGTAGACGGCCGTGTGGACGGTCTTGCCGGCCACTACCCGGCTCGAGACGCCGAGCGGGCTCAGGACCTTGCTCGTGGCGATCCTGTACGGGTTCTTCTTCGAGAGGGGCGCGCTGAGATCGCGCGCCATGATGCTGTAGGGACCGGCCGACGTGGTGGCTTCCACCCAGACGACCCAGTTGTCGCTGATCTCGGGGTACCACTTGATCGTCGCCGTGTTCCTGGGAGAGACGGGGAAGGCGGCGGTCTTCGCCGTCAAGTCGCACCCCCAGACGTCGGTGGCGCCGCTTGCCGCACTCGTGTTGCGGTCGTCGACCCACACCACGACGTAGTGCTTCTGGCCGCCGATCACCTGCGCGGTGACGGCAGGGTTGTCCTGCCCGGCAGGGTTGGCGCACACGGCGAAGTCCTTTGTGGACGAGAGGTACCGCCCGTAGATGTCGAGATTCCCGTTGCGGTTGTCGGTCCACACGACGAGGTCGCCCGCGATGTCGGGACCTGCCTGGCCCCCCGCCTGGATGCACACCGGGAAGATCGCCGGCGCGGCGGACGCCGCCGGCGGCGCCAGGACCGGCATCAGGAGGGCGGCCGCCAAGACCGCCGTCGGCGCGAGAAACGCCACCGCATGTCGTGCCCAGGATGCGATCGCTGCTGACATCGCCGCCCCTCCTTGTCGACCCTCACTTCGCCCATAGTACTCCTCGGAGCAGACAGGCAGTGCTCCGCGGGGCGTCGGTCAGGCCGGAATCTCGCTGCGAGCCACGCGCAGGTACGCCTCGTGGACCTCTTCGTCCGAACCGGCGGCGAGGTACGGCTCCAGCTCGCCGAAGAGGTAGGTGAGGTCCGGCTGGTTCACTGCCTGCTCCTGGATCGACGTGCCCGCCACCGTCGCGGCCACGGCGGCCTCCGCGTAGGCGTGCTGCAGCGCCATCACCGCATCCGCGAGGGTGTACCACGCCGCCTCGTACTCGGGCGTGTACGCGGCGGCGCCGGGCTCGCGCGCAAGCTCGCGTTCCGAGAAGCGCAGGTAGTTGAGGTGCGCACCGCGGACCGCGAGCGCTGCGGTCTTGAGCGCGGCCAGGGCGTCCGCGACTCTCGGCGCCGCCGACGGCGACTGGGCCGCCGGGCCTGTCGCGGCCGGAGCCGGTGGAGCCAGGGGGGCAGTGGCCGCCGGCTGGGCGCCGAAGGCGGTGCTCGCCGCCGGCGCGCCGGCGGCCGGGCTGCGGCGCAGCACGACGGTTCCGCCGGCGTAGTCGCCGAGCCGCTTGTTGCGCGGACTTGCGAGGCACGAGATGCCCGACGGGATGTAGTAGAGCAGCATCTCGGGGATCCGCACCAGGTTGCGGAGGATGATCGACGCCGGCGACGCCGGCGAGCCGTCGTCGCGGACCACCTGGAGCCTGAAGATGCGCTTGCCCGGCGTCCAGCCGCGCAGTTCGAACAGCGTGAAGTACACGAAGACGAGGGCGTACATGACCGGCATGAACCAGCCGGGCGACTGGCGCGACGCCGTCGAGATGTCGCCCAGCGTCATGTTCTTCATGAAGGCCAGCTGGCTCCAGCCGGCGCGCGCGGCGATGGCGAGCACGACGGAGTAGGCGATCAGCACGATGAGAGTGTCGACCATCACCGCCGCCGCACGATAGCCGAGGGCGGCGAACTCGACACGCTCCTGGACGTGCGCCTGCTGCACGCGGGTCTCCTGACGGGGTCGCGGACCGGACGCCGCGAACGCGGCTCGATTGTACAGGCAAGCGCAGGCCAAGCGCGCCCCGCGCGGAAGTCAAGTCCGGCGGGTGCCGAGCCGATGAAGGAAGCACGCGCCCCGTCGACGCCGGTCATCTGCCGGCGCGTTCGCGGCGAAACGGCCACCACAGGCGTGCCGCGTCCGCAGGGGTACCATGCTCACCTCGCCGGCGGAAGGCCGCCGGCCCATATGGAGGAGGCGCTGCATGCGCAGCCGTTCCCGTTCGATCTTGTTCGTCCTCGTCGCCGCTCTCGCTTTGTTCATCTTCGCCGTGCCTGCCCAGGCCGCGTCGGTCAAGGTCGTCAAGGGCAACACGCAGATGAACATGGACAAGAACGTCGTCAAGAATTTGGTCGGGCAGAACGTCGTCGTCGACGACATCAGCCCGGCCACGCTGACCGTCAACTGGACCAGCGGCATCAACTGGTTCTTCAACGTGCCGATCTACGCCGGCACCAGCGGCAGCACGTACGACTGGAGCACGAAGACAGGCACCTTCTACCACAGCGGCGGGATCCGCTTCGCCAACGTGTTCGTCGGGCCGCAGCAGACGCGCTTCCAGGGCCTGCGCATCATCGCCACCGGCGCCAACAGCTACGCGCTCTCGGCGGCTGTCGGCACGTCGCCCGCCCCGCGACTGACCGTCGCGACGTCGACCAGCAAGCCCAGGATCACCAAGAGCGGCAAGAGAGTCTCGATCGAGGGCATCCAGTTCAAGCTGACCCCGAACACGACGCTGGTCCCGGGTGGCGCGGCGGTGCTCGAGTCCGCACTTGGCCTCAAGGTCGGCACCGTGTCCACGTCGCTCGTGTTCTTCGATACCGATCTGTTCTTCACGCTGAAGTAAGACTCGGCGCGCGTAAGCGGGAGCGGCGGAGGCCGAGCAGTCGGCCGTAAGAAGCCGCAAAGACGGCGGCCGGCGGTGGGCGCAAGCGCCTGCCGCCGGCCGTTCAGCTTTGCAGGATAGCCTCGAGCTTGGGCGCCAGCGGCGGCAGGTCGGTGCGCAGCGTCTCCCACAGGATCCCGGAGTCGACGCCGAAGTACTCGTGCACGACGACGTTGCGCACGCCGCGCAGCGTGTGCCAGGGCACCTCGTGGTGCGCGTCCTTGATCGGCTCGGGGATCCAGCGCGTGGACTCGCCGATGGTCATGAGATTGCGCACGACGGCGTCGATGGTCCGTGCGTCGGCGGCGAACTCCTCGTAGGTCATGCCCACGGTGTAGCGCTCGATGGCGCGCACGGCGTTGAGGATGTCGCGCACGCGGAAGCGCCAGTCGCGGAAGCGCAGCTTGGACTGGCGCGCCGCATAGCCGGGCAGGCGCCGGTCGCGCGGCTCAGAAGGCACGGACGGCCTCCGCCAGGATCTCCTCGCGCATCTCGGGGCGCAGCGCCCCCGGCGTGGCGAGGTCGATACGCGTGCCCATCGCGTTGGTGAGGAAGTCGAGCAGGTCCACGAAGGTGAACAGGCCGACTCTGGCTTCGGGGTCGAACTCAACGAGCAGGTCGACGTCGCTGTGGATGGTGGCCTGGTCGCGGGCCGTGGAGCCGAACACGGCGATGTGCCGCACCGAGTAGGTGCGGAGCTTCTCGCGGTTGCGGCCGAGGCGGCGGAGGGCTTCGCGCGACGTCATGGGGCGGAGTCTACCGGACGCGCCGGTCGCGGTGCTGCAAGCGGCGCAGCGAGACGAGGGCGAGTTTGTACGCCGTTTCACACGCGAAGCTGGACGGCCGCCCGATGTTTCGGGACGGCGTCGCGGTCGCAAAATCCCATGCAACGCCGCCTTTGGTGGTGCGCGGCCCGCGATAGATTGGCGTCCGGCCGTCGTCGGCCGCCGAAGGAGGGAACTCCATGCTCGATTTCCCTGTGAATTTGCGAACGCCGCTGCGGCGGTTCGCCATCCTCTCCGCTTTCACCGCGATGATCCTGGTGGCCATCGTGGCCGGCCGGCCCGGCTGGGCCGCGGCAGGCGGGCCCGGAACGTGGACCAACATCAGCGGGCCGGTCGGCTCCCTGCTGGTCCAGCCGGACACGGTGCGCGGCAGCGGCGGCGCGCTCCACGTCGTCTGGGGCGTGTACGGCACACCCGACTACCTCAGGTACGGGCAGATCGCCGCGAACGGGTCCGGGGTCGGTGCGACGAAGGAGCTCACGCCCGGCGGTTGGCCCACGATCAGCAACAGGCCCGCGATCGTCGCCCCCCCCAGCGGCTCGACCACCGACGTGCTGGTCTTCTCCGGCGGCCAGTCTCCGGGCGCCTCGCCGACCTACTCAGGCCTGGTCTCCTGGCTCTCGACCGACAACGGCGCCAGCTTCCTTGGGACCCCCGCTCTGGTGACCTCGGACGGCAACGCATACGGTGGTGACGCCAGCGCCGTCGTCACTCCCAGCGCTGTCTTCCAGACCTGGGCGGGCACCGCCGGAGTCTTCGTCCACCAGGGTGAGACGCCGTCGCCTGCGGCGCAGAACGTCAACGACATCGGCAATTACGGCTACAACCCGGCCTTCGGCTACGACGCGGTCTCCGGCCGGCTCTACGTCGTCGCGCAGTACAACGCGACGGGCAAGGAAGGCCTGTGGTTCCGCCAGATCGATCCCGCCAGCGGTTCGGCGGTGGGCGGCTCGGTCGCGTTGAACAACAGCTGGACGACCTACAGCGGCATCCGCAGCTTCAACCTCCAGGACATGCGCACTCCCGTGACAGGCCTGGTCGGGCAGTCCGTGGTCCTCGTCGCGTACCCGACCGGCTACCCGAGCACGACCGCGCTGCGGGTCTGGCGCCTCACGCCAGGCGCGCCGCAGTCGGCGCAGAGCAACACGGTCCTGGCCAGCGGCGGCAGCGAGAAGCACGCGACCGCGGTCGCCGCCGATCCCAGTGGTCGTGCCTGGGTGGTGTGGACGCAGAGCACAAGCGGGCGCTACCAGGTCTACGCGCGGCGCAGCAACGTCGGCGCCACCGCGTGGGGTCAGACGGTCTCAGTCGCCGGCCCTTCGGGGACGGGCACGCTCTGGCAGCTCGCCGCGAACGCGCAGAGTGATCGCGTCGACGTCCTCGGTCAGTTCACGGCAGGCAGCGGGAACGCCATCTACCACACGCAGCTCCTGGCCGGGCTCACCGTGACGGTCTCCCCGTCCACGGGCAAGGCCGGCAAGACGTTCACGGCCAAGGTGACGGTCAAGGACGCCGGCGCCGCCGTGGGCGGTGCCAAAGTGAAGATCGGGGCGAAGACGGCCACGACCGGCGCGACCGGCGTCGCCAGCCTCAAGGTCACGAGCAAGAAGGCCGGCAAGCTCGCCGTCTCGGTCACGAAGACCGGCTACGTGAATGGGAGCGCGTCGATCACCATCAAGCGCTGACGCGGATCTGAGCGGGCGAAGGGCCCCGGCGCGTCGCAAGCACGCCGGGGCCCTTCGAATCTTGGGGTCTGAGCCGGAGGCGGAGCGGGCGCGGATCCGGCTCAGGGCAGGACGAAGCGCACGGAGCTGCCGGTCTTGCCGGCGCTGACCTCGAGGCGGGCGTCCACGCGCTCCCTGAGCTCGGCGACGTGGGAGATGATGCCCACGAGCCGGCCGCCCTCCTGCAGCGTGACCAGTGCGTCGATGGCGAGCTCGAGGGCCTCCTCGTCCAGCGAGCCGAAGCCTTCGTCGATGAACACCGTGTCCAGGCGCACGCCGCCGCTGTACTCCTGGACGACTTCGGCGAGGCCGAGGGCGAGACAGAGCGCCGCCATGAAGGTCTCGCCGCCGGAGAGCGTGCTGACCGGGCGGGACTCGCCGGTCCACGCGTCCGCGACCTCGAGATCGAGGCCGGTGGCGCGGCCGCGGCGGGCGGCCTCGGTGCGCTGGAGGTCGTAGCGGCCCTCCGTCATCACGCCGAGGCGCGCGGACGCGACCTCGAGCACACGGTCGAGGAAGGCGCCGAGCACGAAGCTCTGGAAGCGCAGGTTGAGGGTGTTGCGGCCGCGGCCGTTGGCGACGTCGGCGATCGCTCCGACGACGCCGTAGCGTTCGTCGAGGCAGGCGGCTTCGTCGTCGAGGGCGCGCAACGTCTCGATCGTCTCCTGGACGGCCGCGGCGGTCGCCGCGGCCACCTGGTCGCGGCGGGTGGCCGCGAGCAGCTCCTCGTGCGCCGCGCGCGCGGCGCTCTCGGCGGCGTCCACGTCCGGGGCCTCGAGGCCCTTGCCGGCGGCGGCGGCGCGCGCGGCGCGGTCGCGGGCGCCGGCGAGAGCCGCGTCGAACGACTCGACGGTCGTCTTGAGCTCGAGCACCCCGGCCGCCTCCCGCGCGGCAGCGTGCCAGGCGGATCCGTCGGCGAACCCGGCCTCTTCGAGGCGCGACGACAGCCTGCCGTCCGCCTCGGCGCTGCGCTCCGCGCACGCCTTCGCGTGTTCGCCCGCCGCCGCCGCGGCGGCCTTGGACACGGCCGTCTCAGTCTCGGCCGCCTGCGCCGCGGCGGCGGCCTCGGTGAACTCGGCGGCGAGCGCATCGCGAATCTTCACGGCGGCGCGAAGTGCCTCGGCCGCGCCGCCTTCGTCCCCGGCTCCCGCGGGCAGGCCGTCGAGTCGCGCCTTCAGCTCGGCCTCCGCACGTGCCTCGGTCGCGTCGGCCGCCGCCGCCGTGGTCGCGAGCTCGTCCCTGCGCGCGAGCACCGCCGTCGTGGACTGCCGGGCCGCGTCGAGCGCCTCGTCGTCGGGCGCGCCCTCGACCGGCACGGCCGGCGCCGGGTGCTCGGCGGAGCCGCACACCGGGCACGGTACTCCCGGCATCAGGCCGGCCGACAGGGCGCCGGCGCGGCCGCTCGTCCACAGCCGTTCGAGCCGCGCGAGGGCGTCGGATGCCTCGCGCCAAGCCTGCGCCGCGGCGTCCGCCTCCCGGCGCTGGTCTGCAGCGCCGGCGAGCGCCACGTCCAGCCGCTTACGCAGCCCGGCCAGCTCACTTGTCTGGGCGACGAGGGCCGCGAGGCTTCGGGCCGCGTCGGCGGCGGCCTCGCGCGCGGGCGCCCGCGCCTCCTCCGCCACCAGCGTCGCGTGGCGCGCCTGCCAGGCGTCGGCTGCCGTCGCGGCCCTGGCGTCCAGCCGGGCCGCCTCGGCCTGCGCAGCGACGAGCTCGGCGCGGCGCTCGGCGGCGGCGGCCACGACGTCGGCGAGGGCGGCGGCGCGCTCCGCGGCGGCGAGCTCGGTGCGCGCGCGGCCGATCTCGCCCACATGGCCCTCCAGTTCGGCGAGCTCGGCCGCGGCGGACGCCGCGGCGTCGAGCAGCGCGCGCGTGCGGCGGGCCGTGTCGAGCGCGGCCTGCGCCGCGGCGTCGGCGTCCGCGGCCCTCGCGACGGCCGCGCGCGCCTCCGTTGCGGCAGCCGCGGCGGCTTCCGCGGCGGCGGCGAGCTCTTCGCGCGTGCCGACCTCGGCGTCGCGCAGACGGTCGGCGCGGCGCACGTCGTTGATCTCGCGCTGCTTGCGCACGTCGCCGGCCGCCTCGCGCAGGGCGCGCTCGATGGACCCGTAGAAGCCGGTCGCGAACAAGGTGGCGAGGATGCGCTCGCGATCGGGCGTCTTGGCGGTGAGCAGCTCCTGGAAGCGCCCCTGCGGCAGCATGACCACCTGACGGAACTGCTCGTCGCGGAAGCCGAGGAGGTCGGTCACGCGCGCCGTCACCGCGGACCAGCCGTGCGCGATGGGCTTTGCCTCTGCGCCGTCGAGCGCCCACAGGGTGGCGTCCTGGGCCTCAGTCGTGGTGCCTGCGCCGACCTTCTTGGGGCGTTCCTGCTGGGGCCGGCGCGCGATGCGATAGGCGTCGGCGCCGATGGAGAACTCGAACTCGACCTCGGTGAGGAGGTCGCGCGGAGCGTGCTGGCTGCGCATGTCGCGGGGGTCGCGCTCGGCGCCGCTGGTGGCGCCGTAGAGGGCGAAGGCCATGGCGTCGAGCACGGTCGTCTTGCCGGCGCCGGTGGGGCCGCAGACGAGGAAGAAGCGGCGCTCGCCGAGCTCCGTGAAGTCGAGCAGTTCACGCCCGCCGTACGGGCCGAACGCCTGCATGATCACGCGCAGCGGCTTCACGGCGCCGTCTCCGGCTCGACCCTGCGCAGCTTGTCGACGACCGCGGCGAAGGCGGCGCGCTCGGCGGGGCTGGAGTCGTCGCCCGTGACGTAGCGGAAGAAGTCGGCGAAGAGTTCGGCCTCGCCGGCGCGACGGGGATCCGGACGCGAGCCGCGCCCGGCCGCCTCGCGTTCCGCCTCCGGCCGCTCGACCTTCATGGTCCACGGGTAGACCTCGCGCAGGCGCGAGAGTGGGTCGAGGAGGGCGCCTCGGTCGGTGAGGCGGGCGAGGATGTAGTCGTCGCGTGCCGGATCGGTGCGCCCGCGCGCGATGATCTCGGCGAGTGTGCCCTCGATGCGGCGCACGTCGTGCGGCGCCGCAAGCTCGACCTGTTCGACGGCGACGGCCGCGAGCCCGTCCGGCACGGGCGCGCCGACCTCGACGACCGTCACCGACTTGCGCTGGTCGTGCTCCGAGAACGAGTACTTGAGCAGCGAGCCGGCGTAGCGCACGCGCTCGCCGCCGGCGCGTTGCGGCCGGTGGATGTGGCCCAGCGCGACATAGTCGAAGCCGGCGAAGACGGAGGCGGGCACGTCGCCGGCCCCGCCGAGGCTGAGCGGCCGCTCCGACTCGCTCGTGGTCGCTCCGCTCACGTAGGCGTGCGCGACGAGGACCGCGCGCGCCCCGGCGGGCGTGGCCGCCCGCGCCCGCGCCACGCCGGCCTCGAGTGCGGCGGCGTGGTCGTGGAGCGAGTCGTCTTCGTACCGGTAGCGGGCCTCCGCCGGTGCCGCGAACGGGAGGGCGTGCAGGGCGAGCGCCCCGTGTTCGTCCGCGAGCAGCAGCGGCTCCGCGCTGGGCGAGAGCTGCCCGGCCATGACGAGCCCGCGCTCGCGGCAGAGTCCGGCGCCGAAGCCGACGCGCTCGGGGCTGTCGTGGTTGCCGGCGATGGCCACGACGGGCACGCCGAGCCCGAGCACGATCTCGCTGAGCACGTGGTCGAGCAGTTCGACCGCCTCGGTGGGCGGGACGCCGCGGTCGTAGAGGTCGCCGGCGACGATCACTGCCGCCGGCCGGACCTCGGCCACCAGCGCGATGAGCCGCTCGAGCACGGCCGCCTGGTCGGTGGTGAGGTGGCGGCCGTGAAACAGGCGCCCCAGGTGCCAGTCGGCGGTGTGGATGAGCCTCATGGCGGCGACCCTACCACAGGGCCGCGACGGCGCCGCGGCCGGCGCTGTGGAGCCGGGGCCGGGTCCCGCGAGCCTGCGCAAAAGGATAGAATGGGCACAGTGCGTACCTTCCGCCTCTCCAAATCCAGGATCACGGCCGGGCTGCAATGCGGCAAGCGGCTGTGGCTCGCCATCCACCGTCCCGAGCTCGAGGTCTACGGCGCCGACACGCAGCGCCGCTTCGCGGCCGGGCACGACGTCGGCGCGGTCGCGCGCGAGGTCTACGGCGGCGGCGAGCTGATCGGCGAGGGCGTGCCGCTCAGCCAGGCTCTTCGCGAGACCGCGGCGGCGCTGGCGCTGCCCGGCGACGTCACGCTCTACGAGGCGACCTTCCGCCACGGGGGCGTGCTCGTGCGCTCCGACGTGCTCGAGCGCCGCGGCGGCCGCTACAGGATGGTCGAGGTCAAGTCGGCCACGCGCCTCAAGGAGTACCACCTGCAGGACATCGCCATCCAGGCCTGGGTAGCCGAGGGTGCCGGCGTGCCGCTCGACATGCTCGGCGTGGCCGTCATCGACACCGACTACGTTTATCCCGGCGGGGACGACTACGCCGGGCTGTTCAAGGAGATCCCGGTGGCGGACCAGGCGCGCCCGCTCATGGCGCACATCCCGGGCTGGGTGCGCGGCTTCAACTCCCTGCTCGGCGGCCCGCTGCCGGCGATCCGCACCGGTACGCAGTGTCACCGTCCGTTCGAGTGCCCGTTCATCTCGTTCTGCGAGGAGCAGGAGGGCGTCGTGCGCTGCGCGCCGGGCCAGGAGCCGGACGCCGGGGGGCGCTGCGCCCGCCCGGCCCCCGACCCGACGCTCGCGGTACTCGACCCCGCGGCCGCCGACTTCCTCGCCACGCTGTCGTACCCGAGGTACTACCTCGACTTCGAGACGGTGCAGTTCGCGGTGCCGCGCTGGGCGGGCACGCGCCCCTACCAGCAACTCGTGTTCCAGTGGTCGTGCCACGTCGAGACGGATCCCGGCGAGCTTTCGCACGAGGAGTTCCTCGACACCAGCGGCGACGCGCCGATGCGCGGCGCCGCGGAGGCGCTGGTCGCCAGCCTCGGCGACGCGGGCCCGATCTTCGTCTACCACGACTTCGAGAAGTGGCGCCTCGTGGAGATGGCGCAGCTGTTCCCCGACCTCGCGCGGCCGCTCGAGGCGATCACCGGCCGGCTCGTCGACCTGCTGCGCCTCACGCGCGACCACTACACGCATCCGGCGCTCAACGGGTCGTACTCGCTCAAGACCGTGCTGCCGACCATAGACCCCACACTCGATCACGCCGTCCTCGACGACGTACAGGACGGCCTCTCCGCGCAGGCCGCCTTTCACGAGGCTCTGGACCCCGGGACTTCCGCCGACCGCCGCGAGACGGTCCGTCGCGCGCTCCTGGAGTACTGCGGCCTCGACACGCTGGCGCTGGTGAGGGTCGCTCACCGCCTCGGCGGAGCATGAGGAGCACCATGGACCATCGCACCGAACTGGAGATCGACGGCAGCAGCGTCACGACGCTCGCCGACATCGTGCCGCCACGGGGGCCGCTGCGCGTGCTCTTCGTGGGCAAGACTCCGTCGCCGGCGAGCGTTGAGGTGGGTCACTACTTCATGGGCCGCATGGGCAAGGGGCTGTGGAAGCGCCTCGACGAGGTCGGCGTGCTCCGCACCGCGAAGGACGAGTACGCCGACGACCTCCTCCTGGACAACGGCTTCGGCGTGACCGACATCTGCAAGCAGCCGCGGCCGTTCGGCGAGGAGCCGACCAAGGCCGAGTACGTCGACGGCTGGGAGCGTGTCAACGGCCTGGTCGTGCGGCTGCGCCCGCGCATCCTCGTCTTCGTCTACAAAGGCGCGCTCGACAAGGTGCTGGAGCACTCGTTCGGCTGGGAGCACAAGAGCGGCTACGGCTTCAACGACGACCTCATGCGCACCTTCGGGCGCCGCGTGTTCGCCTTCCCTCTGCCGGGGGTGGCGTGCACGGCGCGCGAGGCGCAGCGCCACATGACCGACCTGGCCGGCGCGCTCAACGTCTCGTAGCGCCCGGCGCGAGAAGGAGACTCAGCAGATGAAGGTGGTCGCGTTCAACGGCAGCTCGCGCAAAGACGGCAACACCGCCATCCTGCTGCGCCGCGTCCTCGCCGAGCTCGAGGCCGAGGGCATAGAGACGGAGCTCGTGCAGCTCTACAACAAGCGCTTCGTGGGCTGCACGGCCTGCCTCAAGTGCGCCGAGAAGCTGGACAACCGCTGCTCCGGGCTGCCGGACGACGGCATGAACGAGTGCATCGAGAAGATGCTCGCCGCCGACGGCATCCTCATCGGCTCGCCCACCTACTACGCCAACTGCACGGCTACCACGCAGGCCCTGATGGAGCGCGCCGGGTACGCCATCCGCAAGGGCGGCAACCCGCTGGCGCGCAAGG
>Ga0118677_10008255_pt1 | contig 16764 bp, 16 predicted proteins | sample AliMusrvi5mmetaG_FD_86154 | JGI IMG/M metagenome (GOLD analysis project Ga0118677, IMG submission 86154) | reverse complement strand
CTGCTCGGTCAAGTCGGCATCCCGTCGCCCGAAGAGCGAGTAGCCGCCTATCCCTTCCAACTTTCTGGAGGCATGCGCCAGCGCGTGATGATTGCGATTGCCCTCGCTTGCGCTCCACGTCTGGTTCTTGCAGATGAGCCAACGACCAGTCTTGATGTCACCGTTCAGGCCCAGATCCTTGACCTTCTTGCATCCATGCAGGAAGAGCGAAACATGTCGGTCATTTTGGTGAGCCACGACCTCGGAGTTGTCGCGACGCGCACCGATAAGATTGCCGTCATGTACGGGGGGCGAATCGTCGAGATGGCACCAACGCGCTCGCTCTTCTCTTCGATGGCGATGCCCTACACCCAGGCCTTATTTGGATCCACGCCGAGGTTGTCGCAACCCAGCCATGCCAGGCTGACGGCTATTGAAGGTCGCCCGCCAGATCTTGTGAACATTCCTGCTGGCTGCGCCTTTGCGCCCCGATGTACACAAGCAACAAGTCAGTGCCATGCCGAAGCTCCACCCCTGCGCGCCATGCAAGAAAATCTCGACCACCACTTCGCCTGCTGGAATCCACTCACTGGGGTTCCCGTTGCGCTCGCACCACGGCAAGGTGAGGTGGATTCATGAGCCAACCTGCACCCCTTCTCCAAATCCGAGACCTCGTCGTTTCCTTCAAAAAGGGGCGCCAAACAGTTCAGGCAGTCTCGGGAATCAGCTTCGATGTCTTCGAGGGAGAGACGCTCGGTATCGTTGGAGAATCTGGTTGTGGAAAATCCACCACCGGGCGAGCCATTATCCAGATTGAGAAGCCCACCTCCGGTTCGGTCATGTTTGACGACACCGAGCTAACCGCTCTTCCCCGTTCAGCGCTACGACGAGCACGAACCGGAATTCAGATGATCTTTCAGGATCCAATCTCGTCGCTCAATCCGCGTCGACGAATCAAAGACATCGTCGCCGAACCGCTCGACATCTGGAATACCGAAACAGGCGATGAGCGCCTAAAGACAGTGCGACAGATGCTGAGTGACGTTGGTCTCGATCCTGCGATCACAGAGGATCGATTCCCACGGCAGTTCTCCGGTGGCCAGTGCCAGCGAATCAGCATCGCCAGGGCCCTCGTGATGCGACCCAAATTGCTGATCTGTGACGAAATGGTTTCGTCGCTGGATGTTTCCGTCCAAGCGCAGATTTTGAACCTCCTTGAGGATCTCAAAGCCCGCTATAACCTGACGGTTGTCTTTATCGCCCATGATCTCGCCGTAGTTAAGAATGTGAGCGATCGAGTTGCCGTGATGTACCTCGGAAAACTCTGTGAGATCGCGCCCTCTGATGCCCTCTATCGCAATCCGGCTCATCCTTACACCGAAGCCCTGCTCTCTGCAGCGCTTGAACCGGATCCGGATGCTCCCAACGCTCGAATCACCTTGACCGGTGAGCCTCCGAGTCCAATCGACCCTCCGTCTGGGTGCCGATTTCGAACTCGCTGTCCCCGGGCTGCAGAGCAATGTGCAACAGAGGAACCGCTGATGCACGAGGTTTCCCCCGGCCATTCAGTTGCGTGTCACTTTCCTCTCGTTCGCTCAAGCACAACCTAGGAAGATTGTTCGCTGCTTCTCAGATTGAGAGAAGTTGTCAGGCTTCCGGCGGAGTTTCCTCGGAAACGGGCAGCTCGGCTTCTGGCTCAGACTCTGGCTCTGCAGCGATCGCAACCTCACCAGCAGTGGCGTCAGCGGCTGGGGCGCTACCGCCCGTGGCCTGTGCCGCAGCTTCCTGGGCATATTCGGCCCAAGCGGCTTGAGCTTCCGTTTCTGGCGTGAATTCCGCTTCCGAGTAGTCGAACCCGATGTAGTTACCTTCAGCGTCATAGGCATGCTCTCCGAAGGCCTCACGGTATTCCTCAGAGACCTCGCCACCTTCGGCCGCCTGCTTAATCGAAAGGCTGATGCGACGACGCTGCAGGTCAATCTCAATGATCTTGACCCATAATTCCTCGCCAGGATTGACGACCTGTTCTGGAAGATCAACGTGGTGAGCGGCCATTTCGGAGATGTGGACTAATCCCTCAATGCCATCGCCTACCTGAACAAATGCTCCAAACGGCACCAACTTGGTGATGCGGCCGTAGACCAATTGACCCTCTTGGTGCGAGTCTGCAAACTCCTGCCATGGATCCACTTGAGTGTTCTTCAACGAAAGACTAATTCTCTCCTTGTCGAGGTCGACGTCAAGCACTTCAACGTCCACTTCATCACCCACCGTGACCACCGAGGATGGGTGCTCAACGTGCTTCCAACTCAGCTCTGAAACGTGAATCAATCCGTCCATGCCGCCGAGGTCTACGAACGCACCGAAGTTGACGACCGACGAAACAACTCCCTTGCGTCGCTCTCCAGGCTTGAGGTTTGAGAGGAAATCTCCTCGCTGCTCCTTTTGTGCCTCTTCGAGCCAAGCCCGCCGTGAGAGTACGACGTTGTTTCGATTGCGGTCGAGTTCGATGATCTTTGCTTCGATCTCTTGCCCGACGTAAGGCTGAAGCTCGCGGACTCGGCGCAGTTCCACCAACGACGCTGGCAAAAACCCTCGAAGTCCGATGTCGACGATCAGTCCACCCTTTACGACTTCGATGACTGGACCCTTGACGATGCCTTCGGCATTCTTGATCTTCTCGATGTCGGTCCAAGCTCGCTCATACTGTGCGCGCTTCTTGGAAAGGATGAGGCGACCTTCTTTGTCCTCTTTCTGGAGAACCAAGGCTTCAATGTGCTCATTGAGAGAGACAATCTCTGAAGGGTCAACATCGTTCCTGATCGAGAGCTCTCGAACGGGAATGACACCTTCAGATTTGTAGCCGATATCCACCAGCACTTCGTCGCGATCAATCTTGACCACGGTGCCTTCTACAAGGTCGCCGTCTTCAAATTCGACAATGGTCGAAACCATTGCGTCGTCAAGTTCGTTGCCAGTGAGATCGTCAGCAACAATCTGACGGGGGACGTAGGTACCGTCCTTGTCGAAGGTTCCCATTGCTTCTTGGGAGAGTGTTGCGGTCACGTCAGCCATGAGGACTCGCTTTCGGGTGATCGCGCTGGGATCGCTAGGGAATGGGACTCTGACCTCCAGCGCTGGTCAGGGTTTCCACGTTATCACTCCCCTGGCAGCCCTCAGCCCTTCGCCGAAGCCCATGACGTCCCCCAACCAAGGGAGACCTTCAAAGGAATACTGAGTTCAGCCGCACCTACGAGTTCCTCTCGGGTGGCAGCCTCAACGGCCGCCTCCTCGTCTGGCGGGGATTCCACTAGGACTTCATCGTGAACCTGCAACACAATCCTGGCCTGTAATGCTTCGCGCTGGAGTCGGGTGTCCAAGCGCACCAGGGCGACTTTGAAGATATCGGCAGCCAGCCCTTGGATTCCAGCGTTCATCGCCTGGCGCTCGGCAGCCATTTGTGCGCCTCGATTCCCGGTATGAAGTTCGGGTAGAGGCCGAATTCTGCCAAGTTCAGTTCTGGTGAACCCGTTTGCCCGGGCTTCTGCAACCGATTCATCCATGTACTTCTTTACTCCGGGGTACGTAGCGAAATAGCGCTCCATGATCTCTTTCGCCTCGGCGACGCTTCCTCCGAGACGCTGGGCAAGCCCATAAGCCTCCATGCCATAAGCGAGGCCATAGGAAACCATTTTGGCGTACTCACGTTGCTCATGGGAGACCTCGTCTACGGATTCCGAAAAGACATCAGCGGCAATCGCACGATGAATGTCTTCGCCCTTTTCGAATGCGGCAAGCAGACCGGGGTCATTTGCAAGATGCGCAATGATCCGAAGTTCAACTTGGTCGTAGTCAGCAACGAGCAACCTCCAGCCATTGCTCGGAACGAAGGCTTCGCGAAAGCGTTTTCCATCTTCTGAGCGAACAGGGATGTTGTGAAGGTTGGGTTGCTCCGAACTCAAGCGACCGGTCCTTGCGACGGTCTGGCGGAATGTGGCATGGATCCGTCCGTCGCTGGCAACCTCTTTCAAAAGACTCTCGCCATAGGTCGAACGCAATTTTTCGACTTCCCGATATTCCAGCAAGTCAGCAATAATCGGATGCGTTCCAAGCAGTCCTTCAAGTGTTGCTGCATCCGTTGAATAGCCCGTTTTGGTTTTGCGGCCTACGGGTAGTTGGAGTTCTTCGAACAGCACTTGCTGAAGTTGTTTCGTGGAGTTCACTGTGAACTCGTGTCCCGCTAGTTCCTGGATCGACTGTTCAAGCGATTTCGCTCGTTGGGTCAGATCGTCCGCAATACCCTGCAGCACTTCCGTGTCAACCGCAATGCCGCGGTCTTCCATGCGAGCCAGGACCAATGCCAACGGTAATTCAATATCTCGATAGAGGTCCGTGAGCGATTCAGTCTCGAGCAGCGGCTCGAGTACCAAAAATAAATCATCAACGATTCGGAGATCCTCGAGTAGCGCGGCGTCCGAAGTATCTCCTCCTAACGCCAACTCCCCCTGTGGCGGAGCCGATGATTCGTAGGCCTCCGAAAGGAGGTATCTCCGGGCCAAAGCTCCAAGTGAGTAATCACCGGCTGCCGCATCAAGGAGGTAGCCCGCAATAGCTGCGTCGCCGCTTGGCACGGGGGGCTGTGCTCCTGCTGTCAGCGCCAGACGGAGGACGCGTTTGGAGTCGAGTGCGCGGAGTGGACCACTGCTCTTCAGAATCTGTGTTCCCAAAGCACTCTGCACGTCAGTCACAACAGCTTCACTGGTCTGGGTAAGCGCAGTTGCTAGCGATACGCCGTCAGGGGTGAGGGCGACGACATGATCTGAACCCACAAGTGCCTTTGTCAATTTCTTCACTTCTTGGGGCGATACGACTCGCATCTCCCGCTCAGCCGGTAACGAAAGCGGGGGTTTCTTCTCGCCTTTTGGTGAAGCCTCCCCTTTGTCGATGTTCTTCGTTTCCGCCGGTGCGCCATGTGGCGCGTCGCTTGGCGGACCAAGGCTGCCCTTATCGAGCATCTCTGAGACGCGGACCCACAGCCTTCGCATCTCAAGGCGTTCGAAGAACGCTTCAGCATCGGAGCGATTCCAGCCACCCATCTCCATGTGAATCGGGTCTCCGTCTAGCGGTACATCGCGCACGAGCGTCATCACGTCAAAGTTGGTGCGAGCAAGATCCTCATTCTCAGTCATATTGATCTTGAGTTTTGGCGTCATTTCTTCAAGATGAGAGAAGATGCCATCAAGATCGCCATATTGATTGAGTAACTTTGCCGCTGTTTTCTCCCCCACTCCGGGCACGCCTGGCAGATTGTCTGACGGGTCGCCCCGCATTGCCGCCAACATCGCATATCGTCCTGGATTCACTCCGGTTCTCTCCTGAATCCCAGCCTCGTCGTACAAGGAGTAATCACTGACTCCTCTTCGGTTGTAGAGAACACGGATATGAGGGTCCTCTACGAGCTGGAAGCAATCCCGATCCCCAGTGACGACCACCACATCTCGTCCCGCATCACGGCTCCGTGTGGCCAGAGTGGCCAGCACGTCGTCGGCTTCAAATCCCTCGGCATCAATGATGGGGATAGCTAGCACTGCCGCTAACTCACGAATCAGGTCAAACTGCGGCAACAGGTCGTCGGGGGTCTCGTCTCGTCCCCCTTTGTAATCCTCCACAATCTCGTCGCGAAATGTTCCTCCAGGCAGGTCAAAGGCAATCGCAAGTGCTCCCGGTTGGTGATCACGGATAATGCTCATGAGCATGGACGTGAATCCATGGACCGCATTCGTGACCAGTCCCTCAGACGTAGCTAATTCGGGAGGGAGTGCAAAGAAGGCCCGGAACGTCAACGACATCCCGTCAAGAACAAAGAGTGGTCCTTGCTCTCCACTCTTCTTTGCAGGCGTCATCACGAGGGCGCGAGTTTTCCCTCAACCACAGATTGTGCAACGTCTCGCATTCTTGATCGCGACTGCATTGCCGTCTGTTGGATGAACGAAAACGCTTCCGTCTCCGACATCGACCGCTCTTCCATCAACAGGGCTTTTGCTTCATCGACGATACGTCGTGTCTCAAGTTTGTTATCGGCTGATTTGCTTGGAAGCTCATGGGCAAGATCGGCAGCAATCACTCGATCCTCCTGAGCCTGGGTCAGGATTGCCATCACCGCAGGGATCAGTTCTGCCTTTCTGAACGGCTTGACGAGATATGCGGCTACTCCAGCATCTCGAGCATCTTGAATGAGGTCACGTTGACTGAAAGCGGTAAGCAGCATGATCGGAATATCATGGCGATTCGCAATCTGGCGAGCTGCAGAAACGCCATCAAGACCAGGCATTTTGATATCGAGAATTGCAAGATCTGGCCGGTGTTCGTCGACGAGGCGAACCGCCTCGTCCCCTCTTCCCGTTTCAGCCACTACTGCTAAGCCTGCTTCCTCGAGAATCTCTTTGAGGTCGAGTCGAATAATCGCCTCATCGTCGGCAATAACAACCCTGATTCGCTCATCGCCCACTATCCCGCCACCTCAATCGTAATTTCGCTCAGAAGCCGATTGCATTCGATTTCGATCTCAGAGATCTGGGTCGCAGCCACTGTGCGCGCCTTGTGGGCAAGCTCTGCATGGCGAGCAGCCTCCGCATGTTCTTTGATAGCCAAGGGTGTTTCACTGACAACGGCTCGAACCCGCAAGGACTCGACCTCTTCGTCAAGCACTTCAATCTGCTCGTTGAGCACAGCGACGTCTTCTCGCAGCGTGACCATACGGGTCTGGAGTTCCTGGAGTTTCCGTTTTACGGTGGCTTGGCGCACCCTGCCATCCTAGATCGTGGGTCGTTCCGACCTATCCTCACTCCTCGTCAAGTACAAAACGAGCGAGTAACTCACCTCCCGCTAAATCTGGGGAAGGACCCACTCCCGGATCTGTCCAGAGTGGCTGTTCGCTGCCCTGGGGACCTGTAAAACCGCAGGGGTCCGTCTTCAGATACAGCGACGGGGCGCTGACGTCGGAGACCAGGGTGGCCGCTGGATTCGCCGCTAACGCCCCAAGGGCCGAGCGACCGAGTCCACTCTCGAAAAGCCCTCCAAGAAAACAGTCCACGTTCGCTTCTTGTGCGTTCACCAAGACCGACAGTGCAGCACGGATGCCACCGAGTCGGGCAGGTTTCACACAAAATACCGAGGCGGCCCCATACCGAATTGCTCTCAAACTCTGCGCAACAGATCCCAACCCTTCATCAAGAGCGATCGGTGTCGCAAGTTGCGTACCCAATTCGGCGTAGGCCGAGAGATCATTCCCGGCAAGGGGCTGTTCGATACAACGCAGCTCATATTGATCAAGCTCCTGCAGCGATACAAGACGATCTTTCGAAAAATGAGGGACGCTATAACTTCCGTTGGCGTCGCCTTGCAGGGCAAATACTGGAAGCCCCTCGCGCAGAGCGCTAAGCGTAGCGTCAGCAGTCTGCGGAGTAATTTTGACCCGAAGACGACTGGCTCCTTGGTCTACGAGGCGAAGGGCATCCTCAATAATCTGAGCAGAATTGTTGTTGTCGGGCACTCCAAGTATGCCGCCAAAGGCCACGGACTGCTTAGTCACTGCAAGCCAAGTTGAAAGGCTCATTGACGCAGCGATCAATTCCGCATCCAAAAATGCCATCTCGAGTGCGGCGATTGCAACATTGTCGACGCGAGCGCCTCCTCCAAGCAGAGGGATCGTTTGACTTGCCAGCGCATGTTGCTCGCGCATTCGAGCAGCGTGACCCACAAGGGGAAACCAGTGTTCGATCAAGCGCTGCTGCACGGCAATGAGTGGAGGATCGCCTGGGCTTGGCTCATCAAGCGCCCCAACTTCACCCCAACCCTGTCCATCGGATGCTTCGAGATGGACATAGAGGAATCTCCGAGAATCATGACGCCCGTGTGCCGTTTCAACGGGAGTAGACAGCGTTGTGACGACCTCCCACAATTCCAGAGAGCGAAGTGTTCCGACGTCACTCAATGTTGCCGGTATCATGACAGCACTGCCCGGATGGCGGAATCGGCAGACGCGAAGGACTCAAAATCCTTTGTCCTTAGTGGCGTGTGGGTTCGAGTCCCACTCCGGGCACCACTTTCGAGCAACATCATCGAGAGGAAATCTTCCGCAACGCGCGAACAGGCATCCGGTGACGAACGTCGTCGAGCACGGACCGGTCGACGTCGGCTGTTAAGACCGTGATCTCAGTGTCATTCGCTTCTGCCAGCACGGTTCCGGTTGGATCAATGATCATTGAACGGCCACAGTACGTCGGTCCAGGTTGCGCACTCGCAACCACGTACGTCGTAGATTCGATAGCTCGCGCACGGAGCAAAGTGTTCCATTGTTCGATCTTGTGCGCTCCGGGCACCCAGGCAGCGCCGAGCACAAGGATCTCTGCGCCCCGCTTCACAAGCTCCACGGCAAGTTCAGGAAAGCGAAGATCGAAACATGTCATCACTCCGATCTTGAATCCATCAACGTCGACCACCAACAGATTGTCTTCCTCAGGACTGCCAGCAGTTATTGCCGCGGACTCATGGAAACCATACGCGTCGTAGAGATGAATCTTTCGATACGCATGGCACTCGCCGTTGGCCTGGATAAGGACTGTCGTGTTGAATGGTTCACGATCCTCGGCTGAATCTTCAAACATTCCTGCCACAACGGTGAGGTCATGGCGACGAGCTTGTTCAACCAAGGCTGAAACAAATTGCCCGTCGAGCGGCTCAGCGTCCGAGACGAGCGGTTCTCCCTGATTACCGAAACTCCGCTGAACGGCCTCGGGCAGTATTGCTACCCGCGCACCCTTGGCTGCCGCTTGCTCAAGCGCTTGACTCACGGTGTTGATATTTTCAATGCGATCTCCCGATGAGCGAATTTGAATGGCAGCAACGATCATGTTCCGAGGTTATCGGCCCATGCCCGTGAGCCTCATGCAAGACTGACAAGCATGGTGAGAAACAGAGCAGACCTGAGAATTGCACTTTTCCCAGGGCAGGGATCCTTAAAGCCAGGGATGGGTTTGAACTGGGCAGATCACCCATCTGCCGAACTTTTTGATCAAATCGCAAATGTTGCCGATGTTGATGTTCGCTTCTTGGTCGAACAGGCGCCACTTGAGACTCTTGTACGAACCGATAATGCACAGTTGGCGACGTTTGCTTTGAGTGCGGTCGTAGCCCATGCTGCACAACTCGATGACGTTGACCTAGCGATTGGCCACAGTCTTGGTGAATATAGTGCGCTCTATTTCGCTGGAATTTTAGGCCTCGCTGACGCAACAAAACTGGTCCGTGCGCGAGGGCAAGCCATGGCCCAAGCTTCTCTCGACCATCCCGGAGGTCTGGTCGCGGTACTCGGAGCAGACAGTGACCAACTCGCAGCAGTCATTCAACAATTTCCTACCCTCATGATCGCCAATCAGAATGCGCCCGGACAGACGGTGCTCGCCGGATCGTCGCATGACTTAGAGGCGCTCCGAGCCACGAGCAAAGAATTAGGTCTCAAGCGAGTTGTCCCCCTAGACGTAGGCGGAGCGTTTCACTCCCCGCTCATGGCGAGCGCCCACGACTCGCTCGACCTTGCCCTCGCGGACACCACATTCGAGGAGGGTCGTATGCCCGTTATCGCCAATGTTGATGCACAGCGTCACGAGGGAGGGAATCAGTGGCGCACATTGTTGTTGCGCCAGCTCACCAGTACTGTCCGGTTTCAGGACTCAGTAGCCCAACTGCAGGGAAGTTCAAATACTTTTATCGAACTCGGACCGGGTGGCGTTCTTACCGGGCTCGTGAAGCGGATCGATGCGGAAGCGACGTTGATTTCACTCGCAACGCCAGATGATGTCGACCTCTACAGAAAGGAACGGTCATGAGCAGCGATCAGAGGACTGTGATTGTCACTGGAGCGAGTCGGGGCATTGGCGCTGCGTGTACGGCATTGTTCGCATCGAATGGCGACCGCGTTTTTGGTCTCTCGCGAAGTGCAGGGCCCGACCTCGAAGGCGTCGAATATCGGTTGGTTGATCTGAACGACGCCAACGCCGTCGCTGCGGTACTTGACGCCATTGACGAAGAGACAGGCTCAATCGATGTCATCGTTGCAAATGCTGGCATCACGCGAGACCAACTCAGTGTTCGCATGAGCGATGAAGATTTTTCTGATGTGCTTGAAACGAACTTGACGGCGACATTTCGCGTGTTGCGCCGAGGCCTCAAACGAATGATCCGCCAACGAAGTGGCAGGATCATTGTGGTTTCGTCGATTGGAGCGCTGATGGGACTTCCTGGACAAGCAAATTACGCAGCTTCCAAGGCGGGGTTAATTGGGATGGCCCGAGCAATGGCTAGAGAAGTTGCGTCGCGAGGTATCACCATCAACGTTGTCGCCCCTGGCCTCATCGATACTGAAATGACGTCGGCTCTTGGTCAGGATCGACTCGAAGCCATGGCGGCGCAGGTCCCCGTCGGAAGACTAGGGACACCCGAGGAAATTGCCGCTTGTGTGCTGTTTCTCGCATCTGATGCGGCTTCGTACGTCACCGGGGCCATTTTGGCTATCGACGGTGGGCTCGGAATGGGCCTGTAACCTACAAAAGAGCAGATCAGGCACGAAACAGTGTGCAAAAGAACATCAACTCTCGGAAGGAGTCAATATGAGCGACGACGCTACGTTTGAGAAATTTAAGAATTGTGCTGTAGAGGTTCTCCAGGTGAGCCCTGATGCTGTAGTCCTCGAAGCGAGTTTTTCAGATGATCTCGATGCGGACAGCCTCGATCTTGTGGAGTTGGTGATGGCCCTCGAAGAAACGTTCGACATCACCGTTGAAGAAGACGAGCTTGAGGGCGTGGACACAATCGGTCAGGCCTACGCCTTGGTCACCTCAAAGATCTAATGAATATTGGCGTTACCGCCGGCGAACCGATTCGTGGTCGGAGAGTCGCAATAACGGGTATCGGAGCGGTGAGCTGCTGCGGCGTAGGGGTTGACGCGCTGTTCTCTGGCCTTCTTGAAGGAAGATTTCCGGAGGACCGAAAGATCCCAGATTTTGACCCGGCAACCTGGTTCGGCCCTAAAGAAGTGCGTCGCGTCGATCGCTTTGCCCAGGTTTCGTTCGCTGCGGCTATGGAAGCAGTAGAAGACGCAAATCTCGATGATGTCGACCTCGAGCGATCAGGAGTGATTTTTGGCACCGGCATCGGTGGAATGACGACGCTGACTGCGCAACAGATGGTGTTAGTTGAGAAGGGGGCGGAACGAGTTACCCCATTTCTCGCTCCCATGATGATGCCGAATGCGGGTGCCGCCCAAATTGCCATGCGCCAAGGGTGGATGGGGCCGGCCGAGACCGTCACAACGGCTTGTGCTGCGGGCACCCATGCGCTGGCTGCAGCTGCCCGACTCGTTGCTACAGGTCGAGTCGATGTAGCGATTGGCGGTGGAGGTGAGTCGGTCATGGACCCTCTTACCTATGCAGGCTTCTCAAATATGACGGCGCTCTCCACAACTGGGGTGTCTCGCCCTTTCGACGTCAATCGAGATGGATTTGTGCTCTCAGAGGGCGCAGGAGCACTGCTCCTCGAAGATATGGACAGAGCGCTTGCACGGGGAGCTCGTATTTATGGAGAGGTGCTTGGAGCAGCGTCAACAGCGGATGCATTTCACATCACCGCACCTCGGCCCGATGGTGCCGGTGCATTGCGATGTATGGAATTGGCCCTCGAAGATGCTGGGGTGACAAAGGATGAGATCGGCCATATCAACGCGCATGGAACATCGACACCTCTCAATGACCTAGCAGAGGCAAGTGCTATCTCGACGCTCTTTGGGAAAACGAGCCCTCCCGTCACTTCGGCCAAGGGTGTCACTGGTCACAGTCTGGGTGGGGCTGGCGCCATTGAAGCCGTTGCGTCTGTTTTAACAATTGACCGGGGAGTCATCCCTCCTACGATCGGCCTTGAGCAGATGGATCCTGAGATCACAATCGACGTCGTCATGGGTGAACCTCGCCCACTTGAAAAACCAATTATTTTGAGCAACTCATTTGGATTTGGTGGTCACAACGGCTGTGTCGTCATTGGTAAGACGTCTTAACTGTCAATTCCTGCTCGTAACGACGCCACAAAGGTTCCCGCACCTTCGGGTCCCTCGCCATTGAGCAACCTTCGAACTAACGCAGAACCCACGATCACCCCATCGGCTGATCTACTGACCTCATGGGCCTGCTCTGGGGTTGAAACCCCAATGCCCACACAGATTGGGGGTGAAGGCACCGCTCGAATCTTGGCAACGACGCCGCCGACATCCGGCGTGACCGCAGTTTGTTCACCCGTCACGCTCATACGCGCTACGGCATAGACGAAACCTCGAGATCGTTCACAGAGTGCCCTTGTCCGCTCTGGCGACGAAGACGGAGCGACCAGCAAAATTGTGTCAATGTCGTTGGCGTCAGCCACTTCTGCCCAATCGCCAAGTTCTTCGAGGCTGAGATCCGGAATAATCGCTCCAGAGATACCTGCGTCTCTGGCCGCTCCGGCAAATCGTTCATGGCCCATATGGCAGACAACGTTGTAATACGTCATCACCACGAGCGGAGCTCCAAATGACCGGTGGGCGAGCTCTGCCAACGCCGACTGAGCCGTAGTCCCCCGGTCGAGACTTTGTTGGCCCGCTTCTTGAATCGTCGCCCCGTCCAGAATTGGGTCTGAGAACGGAAGCCCAATTTCAACGGCATCGGCGCCAGCGTCGATCACTGCATCGATCACATCGAGCCAATCATCGTCCGCTCCAGCCATGATGTAGGGGATCAAGAGTTTTCGGCCTGCCGCTACCTTCTCTACAAACTGTGTGGTCAGTGACGTTTCGCTCATGTGCTCGTCTCACCTTTGAGTAGTGCTCGAACTTGGGCAACATCTTTATCGCCCCGTCCAGACAAGTTCAGCAAGACCTTCGAACCATGAGGAATTTCATTGCCGGCTTCCGCTAAAACCCAGGAGATCGCATGAGCCGTTTCAAGCGCTGGGATAATGCCTTCCCGAGATGCCAGTACCTGGAGCGCTTCGACGACATCGTGGTCCCCAGCTCGCTCGTAGCGGGCACGTCCAATTGCTGCCAAATGGGCATGTTCTGGACCAATACCGGGATAGTCCAAGCCTGCCGAGATTGAATGGGCTTCCATGATTTGTCCGTCTTCATTCTGAATCAGTTGTGATCGCATCCCATGCAAAACACCAGGCGTTCCTGACGTGATAGCGGCCCCACCGGCTGCTTCCACGCCCACGAGCGTGGCGTCCGAATCCGCAAAACCAGCGAAGATTCCTGCAGCATTTGACCCTCCCCCAACGCACGCAACGACGAAATCTGGTTCGCCAAGTCCCAGTTCAATAAACTGGGAAGAGGATTCATCGCCGATAATTCGCTGAAACTCTCGAACCATCCAAGGGAACGGATGAGGGCCCATGACTGAACCCAAGCAGTAGTGCGTGTCATCGACTTCTGAAACCCACGTTCTCATTGCTTCATTCACGGCATCCTTCAATGTCCGAGACCCGGACGTTACGGGGCGCACCTCAGCTCCAAGAAGCTCCATACGAAAAACGTTCAGTTCTTGGCGTTGTGTATCTAGTTCACCCATGTACACAACACATTCGAGTCCCAACAGGGCGGCGGCCGTCGCTGAAGCCACTCCGTGCTGTCCGGCTCCAGTCTCGGCAATCATTTTCGATTTGCCCATCCGGCGGGTGAGCAGCGCCTGGCCGATGACGTTATTGAGTTTGTGAGATCCCGTGTGGGCAAGATCTTCCCGCTTCAAATACAGTTCAATTCCCAACTCCGCTGATAACCGGCGACAGTACGTCATTGGTGTCGGGCGTCCTCCAAAGTCCCGAAGAATCGAATGATATTCGTCGACAAACTGTGGATCAGCCCACGCGTCCCGAAAGGCTTCTTCGAGTTCTTGACACGCAGGGATCAGTGCTTCAGGTACGAAGCGACCTCCGAAGGTTCCAAATCTTCCGTCGTTGCCGGGGGTTCCCATCACACTGTCCATGCGTTAACTCCGATTCCAATCAAATGGTCCATCACCTTCATCAGCAATCATCTCGTCGGGAAAGCGCTCGTCAGCGCTGTGCACGGCATCGATAAATGCTTTCATCTTTCGAGGATCCTTTACGCCAGGTGCCATCTCAACACCGGTGGCAACGTCAACACCGTAGGGATGGAGCTTTTCGATTGCCCCGTGGACATTCTCGGCGTTAAGCCCACCAGAAACGATCAATCGATCTGTGTTGACAATTCCTTCAGCCAATCTCCAGTCAAAGAGCTCGCCACTTCCAGGGTTCGGCCCATCCACCAACAAAAGATCAGCTCCTGAGTCCACGTAGGTCGAGAGATCTGATTTTGATGCATCGAGTGCTTTGATCACCAGTGGGACACGTTCGGAAATGTAGGAAACCTCTGACGCTGGTTCATGACCGTGGAGTTGTACGGCTCGGAATCCGAGTTGGTTTGCGATCTCAACGACTCGAAGCGGTGATTCATTTCGAAACACACCGACCGTCAGTGTTTCGAGCGGTAGCCGCCGGACGATATCGCCAGCGGTCGCCATTGACACTTGCCGAGGAGAGGGTGCGAAAATCAGCCCTACTGCGTCTGCTCCAAGCCCGACCGCAAGCAGAGCATCAGCCTCGTTCGTCACGCCACAGATCTTGATGAACGTAGTCATGGCTTGACAGTCCGTAATCGCCGTCCGACGCGAAGGCCGGACATTGATGCCACGGCTGCGGTTGCATCGGCGGCTCGGACAAAATACTCACCTACTAAGACCGCATCGAATCCGGCTGTGGCGAGTGTGGAGGCATCGTCCGACGATGCAATCCCAGACTCTGCAACAGTAATGACCTCAGGAGGGATCGCCTGGAGCACCGCTAAGGCTCGTTCAGGGTCAACATCAAACGTCTTAAGGTCGCGTTGATTGATGCCCACGATCGCAGCGTCAACGTTTAAGGCTCGCTCGAGTTCACCCTCATCGTGTACTTCAAAAAGAACATCGATCACCAATTCTCGAGCTAGTCCTGAAAGTCTCTCCAGTTCCTCATCAGAGAGTGCCGCGACAATGAGCAGGACCGCATCTGCTCCCATAATTCGAGCGTCACAGATATCGTGTGGTGCTACCGTGAAGTCCTTACGCAGAATCGGAAGAGATACTGTTTGCCGAGCTCGTTCTAAATCGGCTCTCGAACCCCCAAAAAACTCCTGGTCCGTGAGGATGCTGAGTGCGGCGGCACCTCCAGCTTGGTACTGCGAGGTGGTGACCTCAACATCTAAGCCATTTGCGAGTTCGCCCTTTGAGGGACTTCGGCGTTTCACCTCGGCGATTACCGACAAGCCCTCTCGTTGCAGTGCTTCTTTAAAGGAGAAGCCCGAAGGGGATGCTTTCGCCTCGTCGACCAGCGCATCGAGCGAACGATCGTCATCTGCGGCGGTGCGGCGATGCGCTTCTAAGATGCCGTCGAGATACGTGACCATCCCTTTATCGTAGTGGTCATGACCTCGGAGTTAGCGACTCGAGGGGCATAATCTCAACTGATTGGCCGTCTACAGAACACGAATCCACGGCTTGTGCGAGATACTTTCGTTTTACAGAGACAAACCCGTGGGATTCCTCCAGCGAGTCGTTGAAGTAGCTTCTCCCGACGATCCCGGCCACATCCCCGTCGGTGACTGCCAGCGCCCCTTGCTGAATGGGAAAGCCACATTTGAATCCCATCAAGATACTAGGAGGCGTAGCGGCACGCGCATCCATCCGTGCCACTAATTCTTGGCCGGTGTAGCAGCCCTTCGTAAACGATACGCAACGATTTGCTACCACATCGCTCAACTCGCTGGGCGCAAGATTCACTTCAACATCATCCCAAGAAACATTGTAATTCCAGAGCCAGCGATCATTGAGTTGCGCTGGGTCGTTTGAGATCACGATCTCTGTTGACGCGGGTAATTCATCGGTCACGATGTCAATGAAGCCATTCTGACCAGACGCCTTCGAGATCACGCAGGCCTCTTGAGGAACCGGGGTTCCGGATGGAAAGGAACAGTGCCACATTTGAGCATCAGAGAGTGTCACATCGACGCGCAACTTGAATCGGAGTAGACGTTGCTTTACTGCCTCGACGTCGCCTTGTCCGGCCAGGAGCCGGAATTCCGTTGGTGAACGACGCATCACTCCGAGGAGAAACCCGAGCTTGCCTTCGGGTTCAAGCGCGAAGGACCAAGCCATTTGGTCGACCTGGAGATCGCGCACATCTTGCGATAGTTGTCCCTGTAGAAAAGGTTCGACGTCGGCACCCTCAAGCACGATTGCCGAGAATTGAAAGCCAAGTGGACCGTCAATGGCCGACATCTGCTCGCTCCTCAACTTACTGATTCACGGGCAACCGTCACCGCATTCAGAACGGCCGCTGCTTTCGATCGACACTCTGCGTCCTCGCTCGCAGGATCGCTGTCAGCGACAATGCCAGCTCCGGCCTGCACGGTGGCCTGACCGTTGGGGGTAACCACAAGCGTCCGAATTGCGATTGCCGTATCGATGTTGCCGCTGAAATCTAAGTAACCAATAATTCCACCGTAGACACCACGTCGAGAGGATTCCAGATCATCAATAATTTCCATGGCGCGGACTTTTGGAGCTCCCGAAAGGGTTCCTGCCGGAAGCGTTGCCCGCAACACATCAATAGAACTCTTGTCCGATCGCAATGTTCCAGATACCTGCGAAGTGA
>Ga0118677_10008254_pt1 | contig 16765 bp, 8 predicted proteins | sample AliMusrvi5mmetaG_FD_86154 | JGI IMG/M metagenome (GOLD analysis project Ga0118677, IMG submission 86154) | reverse complement strand
TGTCATCGCTGCCGACCGTAAACGCTATGGGCATGGTCAATACCTCCGGCCAGTACTCGGCGCTGCGTTTGCGGTATTCCTCAGGAATCGTGTCCTTGGAGCCTCCAAACGACTCGGCAATCGCATCCTGAAAACCTGCGAACTCCAGGTGATTGGCATGCCCGTTCATGGCGGTTACGCCATCAACAAGATCAGGGTGCAGCACGGCAAAGGTCAGTGCCGATGCGCCACCCATGGACCCGCCGACAAGGAACAGTCGACGAACCCGATAGCGGCTCTTCAGCGCGCCTACAAGCTGAACAAGGTCAGCCTCGGCCTTCGGCCCCATCCACGACGTCGGGGCACGGTAGTCGGGCGTTACAGCGATCATCCCGTGCGATGCGGCAAACGCCCGGAAGGCCGCGCACTCGGGGCGCGGGTCCGACGCAAACTGCTTCCGATCCGCGCCGTGTCCATGCAGTCCGATGATTGTGTCGTATTCCCGATGCGGGTCGAAACCGGCCGGAAGCATTTCCATGTAGAACTGCTCCGTGCCGTCGGCTTCGGCTCGGAGACTGACATCACGCGGCGTGGTTAACCCTTCTTCGATGAAGCCACAGGGCTTAGAACGCGGCTTTGGAGGGCGCCGCGCCGTCGGCGCCGGCCGCAAGGAAGACGGCGGCGACAGCGCGCCGCCCTCCAGCCGGCTTAACGTCTGGGCCCGCATTGACGTCTTCATGAGGTGCCGTGGGCCTTGCGCCGGATGATGTCTTCTTGAACCGCGGGATCCAGCCGCGTGAAGTAGCCGGAAAAGCCACTCACGCGAACGACCAGATTGCCATGCTCTTCCGGGTGGGCTTTGGCCTCCAGAAGCGTGCGCGTGCCGGTGAAGTTGAACTGGAGTTCCGGGATTCGGTTGCTCACAAAGAAGTGAGTCAGCGCACTGAATCGGGCCGCGCCGTCCTCGCCGCGGAAGAAGTCGGGCTCGAACTTCATGTTGATGACGCTGCCAGTCAGGACACGACGATAGTCGGGCCGGGCCACGGAGCGCAGGAAGGCCGTGGGGCCGTTCATGTCGCGACCAAAATAGGGCGACGCCGCGTCGGAAAGCGGCCGCCCGGCCCGTCTCCCGTCAGGCGTGGCGCCGACCTCCTTGCCGGCCGGAATATTCGTGGTGTTCGCCGCCATGGCGGCCACGAACCGGCCGCCGTCGATGGTGCGGTGCGCCAGGCAGGCATCGGCCGCCAGGTTCACCACCCAGGCGGCAATCTCGTCCACATAAGGCTCGGCATTGCCATACTTCGGCGCCCCATGCATGAGTCGCTGGCGCAGGGCTTCATGGCCCGTGAAATCGCCGTCCAACGCGGCCATGAGGTCAGGCAGGCTCACCTGCTTCTCTTCGATCACGAGTTTCCTGACCGCGGCCAGGCTGTCGGCAAGCGTCGCCAACCCCATCACCGCCACGCCGTGAAAGCGGGGGAACTCGGCGCCGCCCTCATTGATGTCGCGGGCGCGGCCGATGCAGTCGCGGGTCAGCGCCGACAGGAACGGGTCGGGAAAGCGCGCGGCCGTAAAGCGGGCAATGTGGGTGTTGACGCCAGCCACGTGCCGCTCCATGGCGCCGCGCACCTCTTCGGCGAACAGGACTTGCAGCCGCTCCCACGTTGGCTCCGCCTCGCCGGCCAGGCGACGAAGCGCGCTCAACAGGTAGAGCGGCGTGTTGAACCGGCTGTCGGACCACGCCTGCTGACGCCCGGCGAGCATGGTCTCGATGCAGCCCACCATGCAGTGATCGCGCGCCACCTCTACGGGTATGCCCGCCTCAACGAGCCCCGGGATGAGCACGTGATCGTTGAAGATGGCCGGGAATCCCACGCCTGTCCGGATGCACTCGAATGCGGCGCGGTGGAAGGCCTCCGGCGAACCGTCGTGGAACCGGGCCGACAGGTTGGTGTGGGGCGACTGCACCAGCCGCGTGGCCTCGATACACAGATACGACAAGGCGTTCGTGCCGTCGCGCCCGTCGGGCGTCAGGCCGCCCACGCAGATGTTCGTGACCTCGCCCAATTCCTCGATGTGCGCCCACAGGTGACACATCAGGTCCAGGGCGCCGTCCTTGTCGAGACGGCCCGCGGCAAGATCGCGCTCGTAAAACGACAACAGGTACTGATCCAGACGCCCAAGAGCATTGGCACCGCGCCCCTCGCTCACGAATGCCATCTGCGTCAGCCAGACCAGTTGGAGGGCCTCGTGAAGCGTCCGTGGCGGCTGGTTGCTGATCCACTCCAGGGAGGCGACCAACTCCGGGACGGTCGTCAGTTCCGAGTGCCGTCGGATGAACCGGCCCAACCCTTCGAGCGCCAATCGCATGCCCTCGAGAGTTGCCTGTTCCTCGGGCAGGGTATGGACCTGGCGGGATTCAGCGATACGCGCCAAGAGGCCGCCGACACCTTCCGTCAGCAGTGTGGGATAGTCGGCCAAAGTATGACTCCACCCGGCCCAGAAATCGCGCTGGCCCCGGGCATCGTGCGCGGCCACTGCGGCGCGGTAATCGGCTTCGGTCAGGTCCTCGGGCAGTGTCGTGGCCCAGAACCCCACGCGGCTCCCCAGGATCAACTCACCAGGATAGGCATGCAGGTTCGTATGGTCGAGCACGTTGCTAAAGGCCTGCGCCCGGAGCACCGGCGGTGGCTGGCCCGCGTATTCGCTAAAAGCGAGTTCGCGCCAGTAAGGCCGCAGGTCATAGGCGCCGGGGGGACAGCGGTTGACTTCGCGGGTAGCAGCCAGAACCTTGCGCCAGTCGGCAGTGACCCCAGGCGCAGTCATGGCGTGCGCCCCTCAAAGACCGCCTTCACGGCCCGGCCGGCCGAGGCATCGGCGCAGGCGCGAACGGCGTCCGCGACCGCGTAGCGGTGCGTGATGCAGGCCGCAAACGGACGATGCAACCGGGGATGCTTCGTGAGGAAAGCCAGGTACGCCTTGATGTCCGCGAGCGCGTATTGCGAACTGCCAACGAGCGTCAACGCCTTGAACGTGATCGTCTCGGGGTTGATCGCAATCGTTCCGCTCGCCGAGTACTGGCCGGGCACGATGTAGCGGCCGAGCGTGCGCACCAGGCCCAGCCCTTCGGGAATGGCGGACGGCGCGCCGCTGGCCTCAAACACGACGTCAGCCCCGTCACCGCGCTTGAACCGGGCCGCCCAGCGCTTCACGTCCGCACAGCGTTCAGCCGGCGAACCGGCCCGGTAATCCCACACGCGTTCCGCGCCCAGCCGCCGCGCCAGGGTCACCCGCGCGGGATTGGCGATTGAGCCGATCGCCGCCACCCGGCAACCCGCCGCGCGGGCCCAGGCGATGGCAAAAAGCCCGACCGGTCCGGTGCCCTGAACCACCACGATTTCGCCCTTCGTCAGGCCGCCCGCACGGCCGAATCCGTGGATCGCGGTAGGGCCGGCGCACGGAAAAGCGGCGACCGCCTCTACGGGCAACCCACGGGGCACATGCACCAGGGTGGCGGCAGGCTGATACAGCATTTCGGCGAACCCGCCGAAGAGATGCGGCGATTCCTTCGGGTCGCGCAAATTGGTGACGCCGAACCGGAGACAGTTCGCCGTTGCTCCCTGGCGGCAGTTGAAACAGGCCCCGCAGGGTTTGGCCACGCAAGCGATCACCGTGTCGCCCAGACGGAGGGGCCGACCGAGCCCATCCGTCCTCGCCCGGGCGCCGAGCCGTTCCACGGTGCCGATGAACTCATGGCCCGGAATGAACGGCGGCGGTATCGGCAGGCGCGATTCGATGATGTGCGTGTCCGTGCCGCAAATGCCGCTCAGTTTGAGTCGCAGCAGCACCATGTCGCCCTTGGGCGCGGTGAGGGGATATGACCGGATGTCCAACGGTTGCCCCGCCTGACTGAACACCGCCGCATTTGCTGTAGGATTGTTCATGGTCCATCACTTCCTTCTCCGAGATCACCGCGCCTCCGCGTGACGATCATCGCACATACAGCAATCCCTGTCATCTCGTGGCAAGCCGACTCCCCTTCGGAATCGCTCAGGGCAGGCGCGGCACCACGACCGTGACCCGGCGCAACGCGCCAGTCCGTCCGAACAAGGCGCGCGAGTCTTCAGCCGACAGCGTATCGCCGGGTTGGTGCTGCGCGCCGCGGCCATCGCGGCGTTCCACGATCAACTCCGCTTTGTCGCCCAGCCGGTAACAGATTGGAACCTGGCCAAACGTGAAGGCCAGCGAACCCGCCGGCAGAGACCACGTCCGGTCGCGGCCGTCGCCATCCACGTAGGAAAAGCTGTGCGGCGCAGCGTGGAATTCGGCCTTGGACAGCAGGCGCGGCGCAAAGCGCACGCAGCCGCCGGTCACGTCCACGCCCAGTTCGCCCCAGCGGGTCAGGATGATCTCCTTCACCTGGCCGGTCATGCCCGGTTGCTGGGCGCCAGCGTGCGCCGGGGTGTGCGAGTAAGGATCCGCCGGGAACGCCCCGTATTCCGCGGGCGTCTTGCAGAAGCCCAACCCTCTGCGGATATCGTAGTAGGCGACGCGCAATGCGGTCGCGGCGGCACGGTCCGCCGGATTGGCGTCGGCCTTCTGCCAGCATTCCTGCACGGCGAGCAACAGCTTCGCGACCATGTGCCAGTAGATGCTGCCCAAACCCTCGAACATGAAGAACGTCCCGCTGCGCCCTGTAAACGTGCTGTGTTTGAAGACGGACTCCCACAGTGCGAGCACGGCGGCGTGATCGCGAACTGCCATGCGGCGCCAGGCGCGCTCGCCGGCCAGCGCGGCCAATCGGGCCTCGACGTCGCGCACGTTGGTCAGATCGCCCTGGAAATGCAGCCGCCCGTCGTCATCGGCGATCACCAGCCGCTTGTCGCCGGCTGCCACGAGCGCGGCCAGCAGCGGGGCGCGCCGGGGCGCGCCGGACGGCAACAGGTTCCGTTCCAGGAACGGGCGCAGCACCCGGTCCGGATAGAGCACATAACTGTGCTGGTCGGCCCGGTAAAGATCACTGGTACGCAGTGCGCGCAGCAGCGCAGTCGCCTCGGGGGCCTTCAGTATCCCGCTACCGAGTACCGCAACCTGGCCTTCCAGCATGAGATCCAGTCGCGTCACGCGCGCGCTGCCGGTCACCGGCTCGCTGAGACTCAAGATGTTGTAACTGTGATACAGGCCGTCCGGGCGACGGTTGGCATGGATGCATCCATCCACAACCCGGCGCGCATCGGCGACCAGTGCACGCACGTCGGCGACCGGCACCAGTCGCCGCTTGCCCAGCGCGCCGCGATACACGGCGCGACGATGCCTCTCGCCCGCCCGTCCCAACGTCTCCATCAGCCGCCAGCGCCCCTTGTCGTCGTACCGCGCGGCAGGCGTCTCGCGCAGAATGCCGGCGAGGTCGCGCAACAAATCGGCCACGGCACCGGAAAACGGCAACGGCTGGTCGCCGGCATCCTTGAGCAGTCCGTCCAGGAACGCGAGGTAACGGCGCACCTGATACACCGTGACCATCGACAAGCCCCAGCCGGCCAGGGCGTTATTGGCATCGTTCCACTCCGGGCGCTGGGTGTTGAGCCAGATGCCGCCATCCGGAACGAGATTGCTCAGTTTCACCAAAAGAGGAACGATCAACTTCTCAGCCAGGCTGACCTGGAGTACATCGCCGTCCGGTCCGGTCATCAACTTGCCGTCCGCCCCGATTTCGGCGGCACGCGCCATCAGCGCCTTGTGCAGCGGCTGATCGAAGGCGATCGTCCGGCGCGGGTCGGCGGCGATCTCCCGGAACCCGGCAATCGTGTACGGCACGCGCGTATAGGCGTAAGACGCTTCGCGGAGCCCGCCGACGAGCCAGCCCGGCTGGAAGCGTTCGGCCGTCTCCAGCAGGCGCAGCAGGTAGATGATCTGGTGATCGCCCCAGTAACCGATGTGACTCCACGGGTTGCCCGGTTCCTCGACATCCCAGTCGACGCCCTCGCGCGTGAGGCGATAGGGATTGTAGCCGTCGGCCGTGGAGGCGTTGAGAAACAGCGCGATCATGGAGTCCAGGCATTCGGGATAACTCCACGCCAGCGCCTCCCAATTCTGGAAGATGTCCCGCCAGTTGCCCTGGAAGGCATACACGGGCTGGCCGTGGTCGTCGCGGACGCGGATGGAGAACCAGTTCCAAGGCCGGCTCGGATCCCCATGCCGGCGACCAAAGCAAAGCGGCAGGTACTCACGCGTGATCCGGATGAGTTGCGGATCGGCGGTCTTCGCGGCGGCGGTCCGCAGTTCCCGCAACGTCAGGGACGCCGGCAGGCGCGCAGCCCACCGGGTATGCCGCGCTGCCACGGGCGCGTTGCGACTCTGGAGGAAACGCCGGAAGTCGGCGGACGGAAAACGATAGCCGTCGAGCAGCGTGCCGCCCCGCATGGAGTTGAACAGCACGTTGGCGGCGTGGTGAATGCTAATCCCGCGATCGGCGGTTTCCTGCAACCCATCGGCAGCCGCCACGAGCCGTCGAATCCCGTCGCGGCTCGCCGCCACGGCCTGATCCACGGCGGCGCCCAGGGCCGCGGGCCGGCGCAATTGCCGTTGCAGGCGCAAGACGGCGGCGTGGTCCAACCCTTCGTCGATGACGGTCTGCCAGCGCCGGTTCGCGCCCGCGCCCAGCCGCAGCGCGGCCACGGCGTAGTAGGCGCCCATGCTGCCGCGAATCTCACGCTCAGTCGTGACGGACCGGCCCTGACGGAACGCCTCGAGCTGGCGATCGCACAACAAAATGGCGGGCCGGGGCAGGCCAACCGACCACGCGCACGTGGCGCGCAGGGACTCGGCGGGATCGGTCCGGTCGGTGATGCGCGCATTCAGCGTGAAGATGCCGAGCGCCCGTTCGGGCACGCTCTCGTGCCGCATGTAGCCGGCGGCCAGGTAGCTAAACCGCGCAAACATGGCCTGCTCTATGCCGGACGGCAGCAGGCGATGCCACCCATCCAGGCAGCGCACGGTGACCGCGTTCTTGCCGCGATTTTCGAGCACGCAGGAGCGGACGAAGCCAAAGGCTCCGGCGGCCGACAGGGTCCAGCGGAACGCCAGTTGCAAGTCTTCGTTGATTTCCTCGAACATCACGCACGTGCCGAACGCGTCCTTGTAGAGATTCCGCACGATCCGGTACACCTGCCCGCTTGGCCGCCAGGGCTCCCAAAGCGCCAAATCGTCGCCGCGCTTGACCAGAAATACCGAGCGCGCGCCGCCGAAATCGGGGTCGCGCAGGATCCGGTCGGCGCATTCGTAAGGGAACATGGCCCGGTCCGGCTCACGGTGCCCCGCCGTGAAGGCGCCGTTGCTTCCGACAAAAAGCCAATGATCGTTGTCGCTTGCCAGCGTCATCAGGAAAGGCGCGAGCCGGTCCACGTTGCGGATCACCAGCCACGGCTGCCCATCCAGGGTCACATGATCGCCGGTCGCCTCGCCTGCGGAGGTACGGAGTGGTGAATTTCCAAGTTTGATCTTCATGTGTGCCGATTTCCTAAGTCGCCATGATGGCGCATCCGCTCCCACCGCGACTTGATTGTTGCCCACCGTTCTCATGGCGCCGACAGCGCGGCGCCCTCCACTGTGCGTGACCGAGAATTACGAACCAGGAACTTGCCTGAAACCTGAACACCGAACACTGAAACCTACCAGCCCCTACCCCTTAATCCCCGTCATCGAGATACCCTCGATGAATGTCTTTTGCGTAAAGAAAAACAGGATGATCACCGGCAGGGCGATCAGCGTGCTGGCGGCCATGAGGTAATGCCACTCCGTTCCGCCGTGCTGACTCTGGAAGAACTGCAACCCCAGGGCCAGCGTGTAGTCCTTCTGCTCGGTCAGATAGATCAGCGGCCCCAGGAAATCGTTCCACGTGGCCATGAACTGGAACAGACCCACCACCATCAACGCGGGGCGGCAGAGCGGCAGGACGATCTGCCAGAAGATCCGGAACTCGCTGCAGCCGTCGATGCGCGCCGCCTCGGACAAATCCTTCGGGATCGTCATAAAGAACTGGCGCAGCAGGAACACGTTGAAGGCGCCGGCGCAGAACGAGCCGACCCAGAGCGGCTTCAGGGTTCCGATCCAGCCGACCGAACGAAACAGGCAGTAGACCGGAACCATGACCACCGGGAACGGCACCATCATAGTGGCCAGCGCGACGGTGAATAGGCGGTTGCGGCCGCACCACTCAACGCGTGAAAAACCATAGGCGGCAAGCGCGCTGGACAACACCGTGCCGGTCACGGTCAGCAGGCACAGGATCAGCGTGTTGAGCAGGTAGCGCGGGAAATACTTCATCGCCGCGATCGCCAGACTGAAATTCTCCCAGCGTGGAGCGATTTTACGCACGACGGTCGCGGTGGCGGGGACGGTCTCGCCGGCCTTCACCTCGCGCAACTGGCTGCCTTCCTGAACGTACTCCCGGTATGGCAGCCAGGTCGGCGGCATCGACATGGTCTGGTCCAGGGGCTTGAGCCCGGTCGACATCATCCAGAGCAGCGGGACCAGAAACACAGCCGACCCGCCGAGCAGGAGCGCGTATACAATGGCTTTCTTGAAGATGCGCATGGTCACTCCGCCGCGTAGTAGACGAGTTTGCGGGTGCTCCGCGTGGCCACCCAGGTCAGGAACAGGATGATCAGGAACAGTACCCACGCCATGGCGCAGGCATAGCCCATCTGGCGGTACTCGAATGCGTTCAGGTACAAGTACACGGCATAGAACAGAGCCGAGCGCTGCGGCCCGCCGCCGCCCAGCATGATGAACGCTTGCGAGAAGACCTGCAGTGAACCGATGATGCCCATGATCAAGTTGAAGTAGATCACAGGCGAGATCATGGGCAGCGTGACGTGCCGGAAGCGGCTCCAGGCGCCCGCGCCATCGAGATCGGCCGACTCATATAGCGAGCGCGGCACGTCCTGCAAAGCCGCCAGGTAGATGACCATCGCGTGGCCCACGCCCCACAGCGACATCAGAATCAACGACGGCTTGGTCCACGCCGGATCGGCCAGCCACTGCGGTGGATGCGCAATGCCGATGCTCTTGAGCGCGTGGTTGAGCAGCCCGAAGTTTCCGTTGAGGATCCAGAGCCAGATCATGGAACTGGCCACGACCGGGATCAGCGACGGCAGGAAGAAGATCGCCCGGAACGCCGAGCGGCCGCGCACGGACTGATTGAGCAGCACCGCCACCGAGAGCGACATCACCAACCCGAGCGGAATGGAAAACGCCGCGAAATACAGTGTGTTTCTGAGCGACTGCCAGAACACGCTATCCGTCAGCATTTCCCGGTAGTTCAGCGTGCCGATCCAGACCGGCTTGGTCAGCACGTCGTAGTCGCAAAACGAGTACGTCATGGACGCGATGACCGGGTACAACGTGAACGCCACAAACCCGACGATCCATGGGCTGACGAACAGCAGACCGACCATCAGACTATGGCGTTCACCGCGCGTCATCGTCCCTCCATTCCTTGATCCGCGCGTCCTTCACCAGATCCCAGCGGTGCAGGACGCGGTCATAGTTATGCTGGATGCGTTGCTGCACGTCGCCCAGCGCCTCTGCGGGCGTGGCCTGCAGCGCTGTAACGCGATCGGCCGCCACGCGCATCTCGTCGTTGTACTCGGTCCAGACCGACATGCACGGCACGGTGCGGGCATTCGGACTCCGGGCCAGCGCGATGAACGTCCGGATAAACGGATTGGGATGGGCCGCCAGGAAGGCGTCGCTCGTGACGGCCAGGGGGCTGAACTTGCGCTGACCTAGCGCGAGTTTTTCCATGGGCCCCTGCGAGTTAATGTAACGCATGAACTCGAAACCCTCGGCCGGATGGCGCGCCCCTCTGGGGATTACGAGCACGTCGCATTCGGCGATCGTGACGTTCGGATGCGCGACGGGGTCCTCGGCCGGGAACGGCGCGGCGCCCCACTCCAGTTGCGGGGCGTACTTGTCGATGAAGTTGTACATCCAGACACCCTGCAGCACCATGGCCACGCGGCCCGACAGGAACGGATTCTGGGGCGACGCGAAGTTGCCGAACGAGGCGCCGAATCCGCGCAGATTCTCAACCCCGTACTTCTCGGCGACGCTGTGGAACCAACCGAACGTCCGCAGGTTCTCCGGCGTCAACGCGGTTATCTTGCGTTCGCCTTCCGTCAGGTTGCCGCCGAACCAGTACGCCCACAGCGGCATCCACCACCCCGGCTCCTGCGGCAGGTGTCCGACCTGAACCAGGCGGAACTCGTGAGCCGCCTTCTCCGGGTCCGTGAGATCGACGTATCGGAGCCGAACCGTCTGGTTGCTGCGCACCACGTCAACGATCGTCAGCCGGTCGGACATGGCCTCCAGTTCGGCCAGACTGCGCGGCGGGCGTTCGGGATCGAGTCCGGCATCCCGGAACATCTTCTTGTTCCAATGCAGGGCCAGCGAACTCGGCGTGCTCGGCAGCGCCCACATAAAACCCCGATACGCGCACAGATCCCAGAACACGGGAATGTAATGGTCGCGTCCGATGCCCGCGGCGCGCAGGCGGCGGTCCAGGGGCTCCAGCGCATTCTTCTCGGCGAAGCCGCAGATATCGCTCGACCACAAGCCCGCCACGTCCGGCGGATTGCCGCCCGCCGTGGCCAGCAGCAGTTTACGATCGACCTCGCTGACGGTCAGTTTTTCGACAAAGATACACTTTTGCGAAGCGTTGAAGTCGTCCACCACCGCTTGCATGGAATCGCTTTCGAAGCCGGTCCATTTTTCCCAGTAGTGAACGATCACGCGGCCGTCCGCGGTCCGCTCGTCCGGCGCCCGGCCGCAGCCGGCCAAGCCAAGGGCGAAGTTGGAGAGCACGAGGAAACGAAGAGCGAGACGCCAGGCATGGCGAGCGGCGGTTCCTGCCACGCAGTACTCCGAACACCCAGACGCCGAAACGGAAGACTCCGCATGCACACGGCGGCGACAGCGCGCCGCCCTCCAGAAGAGGCAGACGCCCCAAGCACGAGTATTCCGATGGAGGGCGGCGCGCTGTCGCCGCCACGCGGACGTCGAGCGCAATCCGGGTGCCGGTGACGACGGAACGCCCGCTGACTCGGCTTCAAAAGGATGGAGTATGCTTGACATACTAGGCGTACACTAGTATATTGCGTTTCATCATGCAAATGTTTTGGATAAAAACGTGCGCATCGACCGTGTTTGTCGGGCTCATCTCATGGGTTCCCGCCGTGTACGCCCAAGAACCCGTTCCGGTCGGCAAGGGCTCCTTCGCGTCGTTCGTTCCACCCAACCAGGAGCATGGCACCAAAGCCGTGAAGGCGGCGGACGCGCTCTATATCGTCCCGTCCGGCGCCAAACGTCCCATCCCCTCCAACCAATGGTGGACGGACCTGATCATCCGCCGGTACTGCGGGGAACTGTGGGCGCATCCCTTGACCGTATCCGCCGACGAACGGGGAATCAATGTTTTCTTCCCGGCCGACTGGAATGCCGACGGGTCCCACCTGCAACTCGGCACGCCGCTCTGCATCCGCGGCGAGGTGAACCATCCGCCGGACCCCACCATCACGTTTACAAAGACCGAGAAGACGTTCCGGCCCGCGGATGCGCGTGCGCTCGCCTGGAGCGACTGGACACTCACGTTCCGCGCCGCGCAGTCGTCCAACGAGTTCATGGACGTGACGCTGGGTCACGGGCTGCCCTACGTCTGGATCGAGACGAAAGGCATCGTCCCCCTCATCCCGGTGTCGGCCGAGGTCGCCGCGTTCGACGACCGGAATGCCCCGATCGCGTGGCCGCTCACCGGCGACCACATCGGCCTGGTTGTCAGCGGCCGCTGTTTCGCGGTGTGCGCGCCGACCCACACGCGCTTCACGCGCACGGAGGACGGCATCAAGGTGGCCTTTGCCGGTACCAACACCTACCTGGTCGTCGCCGCCCTGCCCTCGCGCCAGGCCCTGCCGCTGCTCTACCAGCATGCCTACGCCATTCCGCGCAGCAGCCGACTGGACTGGACCTACGATCCGGCCGCGGCCGCCGTGACCACGCGCTGGCACCTGGACACGGTGCCGCTGCGAGGGGCCGAGACGGACACCATCCAGGGCTGGCTCCCCCACCACTACCGCGAAACGACCCGCCCCTTCGCCTTCAATGGCCTGGAGTACGCCACGCCGCGCGGCCGCCTGCAATGCGCGACCGGCCGCGATTTCACGATCACCTGGCGCTTTGATGGACTCCTGCCCGCGCTCCCCGTGCCGGTCAAATCAGGCGGTGCCAACGACTACGACCTCGACCGGATGAACGGGTATGTCGCGCGGTACACGAACCGCACGGACTACGGCGGCGACACGTACTGGGGCGGCAAACACTTGCTGCAGTACGGCGCTTACATGAGCATGGCGCGCGAACTCGGCCATCCCGCCTTCGCGACCCTGCGGGATACGCTGCGCCGCGCCCTCACAGACTGGTTTACCTATACGCCTGGAGAAAAAGAGCATTTCTTTGCCCGCTACGACACCTGGGGTGCGCTGGTCGGCTTCAAGCCCAGTTATGGTTCGGAAGAGTTCACCGACAACCACTTCCACTACGGCTATTTCACGACCGCGTCGGCCCTGCTCGGGTTATACGATCCGTCCTTCCTGAAAGACTACGGCGATATGGCGCGCCTGGTGGCCAAGCAGTACGCCAACTGGGACCGCGACGACCAGCGCTTCCCGTTCCTGCGCACGTTCGACATCTGGGAAGGCCATTCCTGGGCCGGCGGCCGCAGTTCGCCCGGCGGCAACAATCAGGAGTCGTCATCGGAAGCCATGCAGTCCTGGGGCGGATTATTCATGCTGGGCTCGGCACTCGGCGACAAAGGCATGACAGCGGCCGGCGCCATGGGCTATGCCATGGAAGCCGCGGCCACGCGCGAATACTGGTTTGACGTCTACGCCACCAACCACCCCGCCGCCTATCGCCACTCCGTCACCGGCATCCTGTTCGGCAACGGCCAGGCTTATGCCACGTACTTCAGCGGCGACCCGGCCTGGATCCATGGAATCCAGTGGCTGCCCATGACGCCACTGCTGAGCTATCTGGCGCGTAATCCTAAGTTTGCGCGGCAGGATTTCGCGAATATGATCTCCGAGCGAAAAGCCAAAGAAGGCCGCGCTGACATCGGGTCGCTGGGCACGGGTCTCGGGAATGTGGCCCTGAGCTTTGCCGCCCAGTTCGACCCCGACTGGGCGGCAGCCCAGATGGACGAACTTTGGGCCGGCAACAACTCCGTGGCACACGATAACGATACGGGCGGCATGACGTACTATATGATCCACGCCAATCGCATGCTGGGCCGGCGCCAATGGGATTGGCACATGGATCTTCCGACAAGCGCGGTTTATCTTAATGAGAAGACGCACGCCTATTCGTATGTCGCCTTCAATCCGGCGGCCAAACCCGTCACGGCCCGCGTTTTCAAGCAGGATCATCAAGTCGGCACGCTGATCGTGCCCGCAAGGACTTTAGTGAGAACAGCAGAGTTGAGCGCACTGGCAGGGGGCAACCCGAAATAGGCTGCTATCGGGCACAGGTCCGATAGCAGCCGATCTCGACGGGGTCGGCACGAGCAGGTCACCTGCATCCTATCTTCAGGAGGGCGCCGCGCCGTCGGCGCCGCTTATGACGAAGGACGGCGGTGACAGCGCACCGCCCTCCACTAGGTACCGCGGGCAAAGCCTGCGTTTTTGGGAAAGGAACGAATATGAAGCATAACGCACACATGACACGCATCACGTTCGGAACCCTGACGACCGCCGCCATCCTCATCGGACAGGCACTGGCGGCCAATGCCGCGCCCGTGCCCGTCAAATTGGAAAAGAAAGGCGCCGACTACGAACTCATCCGCGGCGGCCAGCCCTACTTTGTCAAAGGCGCGGGCGGCAAGGATCACTGGGATGACCTCGTCAAGGCCGGAGGGAACTCCGTGCGCACCTGGGGTTCCGACAACCTCGGGGCCCAACTCGATCAGGCTCAGAAACTCGGCCTGACCGTGGCCGTGGGGTTCTGGGTCGGCCATGAGAACCAGGGCTTCAATTACAACAACGCCCAAGCCGTAGCCGAGCAATTGGAGCGCGCCAAGCGCGACATCCAGCGTTACAAGGACCACCCCGCCGTGCTGCTGTGGGGCATCGGCAACGAGATGGAAGGTGACGGCAAGAATCCCGCCATCTGGAAGGCCGTCAACGACATTGCCAAGGCCGCGAAGGAAATCGACCCCCATCATCCGGTCATGACCGTGGTTGCCGAAGTGTGGAAAGCGAAGATCGAGAACTTCAACCGCTACTGCCCGGACGTGGATATCCTCGGGATCAACACGTACGGCGGCGTGCAGTCGATCCGCAAACGCTACGTCGAGGCCGGCGGCGCCAAGCCGTATCTGGTCACCGAGTTCGGGCCGCCCGGCACCTGGGAAGTGCCCAAGAACGCCTGGGGCGTGGCAAACGAAATGAACAGCACGACCAAGGCCAAGTGGTACCTGAACGCGTATCACGACGGCATTGAATCGCAGAAGGACCTGTGCCTCGGGGCCTATGCCTTTATCTGGGGCTTCAAGCAGGAAGCCACGGCGACCTGGTTCGGCATGTACCTCAAGGATGGCTCGCGCCTGGGCGCGGTCGATGCCATGACCGAGGCCTGGCACGGAAAACCGCCGGCCAACCGTTGCCCGACCATCACCGACATCAAGCTGGACCGCAACCAGGGCCTCAAGTCCGGCGACATCATCCACGCTTCGTGGACTGCCGCCGATCAGGACGGCGACCCGCTCACCGTGGCCTGGATCCTGCGGCGCGATTCCGGCCGCAACGACACAGGTGGCGAGGACCAGCCCGACATGCCGGAAATCCCGGATACGATCGTCAAGTCCGACACGCAAAGCGCCGAGGTGCGCATCCCGCCCAGCGGCGGCGGCTACCGTCTGTTCGGTTACGCCCGCGACGGCAAAGGCAACGCGGCCGTGGCCAATGTTCCGCTGCATGTGGACGGAAAGGAAATGCCTGTCGCGCTGCCCCCGGTCAAGGTTCCGTTCTCAGTATATACTGAAGCCGGCGCCCACCAGCCGTTCATCCCGTCCGGCTACATGGGCCACACGGGCGCCATCAAGATGGATCCCGGCTGCAAGACGCAGCCCTATGCCGGCGACACCTGCCTGGAAGTGAAGTATACGGACGCCGACGGCTGGGGCGGCGTGGTGTGGCAGTCGCCGCCGAACGACTGGGGCAATCAGCCGGGCGGCTATAACCTGAAGAATGCCAACGCTCTGACCTTCCGGGCGCGCGGCGAGACCGGCACGGAAGTCGTCTCCTTCGGCGTGGGCATCGTCGGCCCCGACAAGCCCTATCCCGATACGGCCAAGGAGAGCCTCAAGGACGTGACCCTCACGAAGGACTGGCAACTCTATACGATTCCGCTGTCGGGCAAGGACCTGAGCCGGATCAAGTCCGGGTTCTCGTGGACGTGCGGCGGCAAAGGCGCGCCGGTCACGTTCTACCTCGACGACATCCAGTACGTGTCTGATCCCAATGCCAGGCCATCAGCCGCGGCGGCCGCTCCGAAGCCGGCACCCGCCACCGCTGAGCCGAAGGCCGGCGCACCGGCAACTGACGCACCGGCGGCCGCCGCCAAAGCCGCCCTACCCTGTGTGGTCTACGCCGATGGCGCGCCCGACTCCGGCTACGTGCCGTCCGGTTACATGGGCAACCACGACGCGATCCAGGCCGACCCCAAGTGCACCGATAACCCGCACAGCGGCGCAACGTGCATGAAGTGGACCTATGCGGCTTCCGGGAATTGGGCTGGCGTCATGTGGCAATCGCCCGCCAACGACTGGGGCAAACAACCGGGCGGCCATGACCTGACCGGCGCCACGGACCTTGAATTCTGGGCACGCGGGGCCGAAGGCGGGGAAGTCATCTCGTTCTTCTTTGGCGGCCTCGACAAGAAATCCGCCTACCCGGATTCCGACAAGGCCGAGTTGAAGGACCTCAAGCTGACATCCGCGTGGAAGAAATACCGCATTCCGCTCGATGGGCGCGATCTATCGTGCATCAAGACGGGCTTTGCCTGGACGTTGGGCGGCAAAGACAAACCCATTACGTTCTACCTCGACGATATACGGTACGTATCGAACCCGTGAGGCTGGCTTTCGTACGAAACTGATTTGGAGGGCGGCGCGCCGTCGCCGCCGTTGTTCGGCGCCGACGGCGCGGCGCCCTCCAAGACATGATCTGACGGAGAAACCTACAAATCCATGACTGCAACTACACCGCGTCTTTTCCTCACCGCGCGCGACACCGAACAACGGTTGACTGAAGTCGCGGCCCCGACCCCGACGAGCGCCTCCACCGGTGACCGCGCGATCCTGCACGTCGACCCACGCGTAACGTATCAACGCATTGAGGGCTTTGGCGGCGCCTTCACCGAGGCGGCCGCCTCTACCTGGCAGAGTCTGCCACTCGCGCTGCAGGAGGAAGTGATCCGCGCCTACTTCGACGACGCGCAAGGCCACGGCTACACCCTGTGCCGTACGCACATCAACAGTTGCGATTTTGCGCTTGGCAATTACGCTTACGCAGACCGGCCCGGGGACACGGAGTTGCGTCACTTCAATATCGCCCGCGACCGGGCGGCCCTGATTCCCATGATCCAGGCCGCCCAGGCCCGCGCCGCAACACCTCTCAAACTCCTGGCCTCGCCCTGGAGTCCGCCCGCCTGGATGAACACGAACGGCGAGCTGGAC
>Ga0118677_10008252_pt1 | contig 16775 bp, 16 predicted proteins | sample AliMusrvi5mmetaG_FD_86154 | JGI IMG/M metagenome (GOLD analysis project Ga0118677, IMG submission 86154) | reverse complement strand
GCTCAAGGTCGGTGGCCAGTATGTTTCTCCTGCCCAGCTTGAAGACGTCTTTTGCAAACACCCCGCCGTCGCTGATTGTGCCGTCGTCGCCTGCCTCGTCAGCGGCATGGAGCGACCGGCGGCGCATCTCGTGCTGAAGGCGGGTTTCACCGCCGGCAGTGCTTTGGAAAAGGAATTGCGCGCCCACGCGGCGGGGCATTTGGCCGATTACATGCGGCCGTTGAAGTACTTCTTCCGGGACGATTTGCCGCGCAATCCCTCCGGTAAGGTCCAGCGTTTCAAACTCAAACAGTAATCACCGATTCAAGGAGACGACCATGAGCGTAACGATTTTGGCATTGAAAAAACTGATGTTGACCAACGGCCTTGACCCAGAGCTGGTCATACAGATGGACCCGGCCAAGCCGCTCATCCAGCAGGGGGTCGATTCGGTCGATTACCCCGCGTTCATTCTCGCCTTCGAGGAAGCCTATGGCATCAAGGTCAGCGATGCCGACTCGCTGCGCTTGAAAACGCTGGACGATTTCGTCAATTTCGGCACGGTCGCGAAGTGATCATGGACCGCAATGAAGCGCTCAGGCAGCTGCGCGAGACGCCCTGGACAGGCCCCGATGGGACGCAAGAATACACGATCGCTTCCTTTGATCCGGCAGACGCTGCAGGGATCGCCCGCCTTTTTTATGCCGTCTACGGCGAGGGTTATCCGGTCGATACTTACTATATTCCGCAGCGGCTGATCGAGGAAAACCATCGCGGCACGATCCACAGCGCCGTTGCCCGGACCGCCTCGGGCGATGTCGTTGCGCACATCGCCTTCTATCGCAGCTCGCCGCCCAACCCCAACCTTTATGAATACGGCCTCGGAATGACGCTGCCGTCGTATCGATCTTCGCCGGTCTTCTCCCGAGTCTGGCAATTGGCGCTGAAGCTCGTCGGCACGGGGGGTATCGACGGCTTTTATAGCGAGGCGGTCTGCAACCACATCATCACGCAGAAACTTGTTTTGCAATCGAAAACCGTGGAAACCGCTTTGGAGCCGGCGCTGATGCCGGCCGATGCCTGCTGCTTCAGCCCTGCCACCCGGACCATGAAGAATTCGTCCAGATTGGATCCTGTGATCGAGAGGAACTTCAGACGTTCCATCAAAGGGATCTCGTCGTCCTTTGCCAAATTAAGCACGCGTTGATTGAACTCAAGCCAACTCAACTCGCGGTTAAAGAAAAGAGGCGGTTTCATAGGGGCTGTCACCTGTTCTGTTTGCGAAGCAAGACGCTCATGCCGTACACGTCTTCAAACATGGGGCCTTTCTGTTTCAGGGCCATTTGTTCAAGCGACAGGTCCTCGATGTCCGGAACACCGATCACAAAGCGGTCGTCCTCACGGTGGCCTGAAATGTCCCGGATCCGCTGGTTGTGCGAGAGTTCAAGCGCATCCGCGACGCGCAGTTGCAGAAGGTGCCCTACATCCTCGTGGTCGGCGACCGCGAGGAGGAGGCCGGCACCGTCGGCGTGCGCGAGCGCGGCGAGGACAAAGGGCCGCGGCCGCTCGCCGAGTTCGTCGACCACATCGTCGACGAAGTGCGCGAGCGGCGCCTGCCGTAGATCCGGCGTAGCCGATCTGCGCCGGATGTGCCGATCTGCGCCGGTCCTCCGGCCCGAACCGCGAACCGACTGGGCATGGCGTTGCCAGATCTGACGCCGTGTCAACGCCACTGTCGTTGAGCGTTCGGACGATGGTGCTAGCATGGCAGCGGAGCCAGTCGCCTGTGCGCGGCATCCGTTGCCGCGACTCACTGAGGGGGGAGTCATGCGCATCCGTCGTTCGTCGTCCCGTGAGCACAGGGCGCGTTCGCGCCGCTCGGGCATCGTCCCTGCCGCGTGCGTGCTCGCCGGCCTCGTCCTCCTGGCCCTACCCGTGGCCGCGTTCGCGGCGATGCCGCCGGAACAGGCCCCGCTCAATCCGGCCTTCGTGCAGTATCAGAAGGCGCTCCGCCTGGGGCGCCTGCCGATGCGCACCGTCGAGGGCGGATACGTCCTCGGCCTCGTTCCGGAACCGGTGCTCGCGCCCAGTTCTGCTGGTCAGGTCGGACCGGCGGACCCTGTCGGGCTGGCCCCGAGTGCCTTCGACCTGCGCACGAGCAATCACGTCACGCCGGTCAAGGACCAAGGTGCCTTCGGCACATGCTGGGCCTTCGCCACGTTCGGTTCGCTCGAGTCATGGCTGCTGGGCACGGGGTACACGTACGACTTCTCCGAGGACAACATGGCGCTCACGTCGGGCTTCGACTACAACCCGTACAGCGGGGGCGGCACCCACATCATGTCGACCGCGTATCTGGCGCGGCGCGGCCCGGTCAGCGAGGCGGACGATCCCTACGGCGACGGCATCACGCCGGCCGGCCTGCAGCCACGCGTGCGCCTGCGCGATATGGACATCCTGTGCGCCGATGCGGGCGATCCCAAGTCCCAGGACGCTGACACCGCCGCCGTCAAGAGCTGGCTCTACAACACGGGCGCCGTCTACACGACCATGCAGTGGTCCAGCGCAAACTACAGGTCGGCGTACGCCTCTTACTACGGCGGCACCTCTTACTACGCTCCGCCGAGCTCCGGTCACGCCGTCACCATCGTCGGCTGGGACGACAACTTCAGCGCGGCCAACTTCGCCGCGGCCCCGCCCGGCAACGGCGCCTGGCTCGTCAAGAACAGCTGGGGCACCTCCTGGGGAGAGGCGGGGTACTTCCACCTCTCCTACTACGACTACTGGGCCGAGCGGAACGCGGTCGGGTTCGTCGCCGGCGGAGTGGGCGACTATACGACGACGTACCAGTACGACCCGCTGGGGCGAGTGCAGAACCTCGGCTATGCATCGACGGTCGCCTGGGGCGCCAACGACTTCACCGCCACCTCCTCGGATCCGATCACCATGGCCGGTTTCTACACCCCTGAGGCGGGCACGAGCTTCGAGGTCTACACCGCATCCACTCACGGCGGTACGAGGACACTGGCGACATCGGGCAGCATGGCCGAGCCGGGCTACCACACCGTTCAACTGATCCCGCTGGCGGTGAGCGCCGGCCAGAGTTTCTCCGTGATCGTCAAGCTGACGACGCCCACCTACAAGTACCCTCACGCCGTCGAGTCCTCGTGGTCCGGCTACTCCTCGGCAGCGACCTCTCAGCTCGGCCAGAGCTTCATGAGCTCCACCGGCACGTCCTGGTTCGACATCGGCGATCCGAGCCTTTCGAACCCCGCCAACCTCTGCATCAAGGCGTTCGCTCGGCCTTCGGCGAGCGACACAACGGCGCCGACGACGACGGCCACCGGCGTTCTGACCGGGTGGTCCAATGCAGCGCGCACGATCGACTTCTGGCCGGCCGACAACGCGGGAGGGTGGGGCGTGCTCTTCACCCAGGCGCGGGTCGACGCGGCACCCTATCGCCAGTGCTCCTCCATCGAGGTCACGGGCGAAGGCGTGCACACGGTCTACTACTGCTCGAGCGACAAGGCCGGCAACATGGAGGGCAACAACTCGGCGACGGTGAGGATCGACACCACTGAGCCGACGACGGTCGCGACCGGCCTCTCCGCCAGCGCCACGACCGGCTGGACGAACACCACCCGGAATGTGTCGCTCACGACGAGCGATGCGCTCTCCGGGGTTGACAGCGTGGACGTGACCGTGGACGTCGCGCACGATGTCTACCCCGGGTATCTGGGCACCTTCGGCTTCACCGTCTCGGCGGCCGGCTCTCACGCCGTCACTTACTACGCGACCGACTACGCCCACAACACCGAGACGACGCACCACGGCTTCGTGAACATCGACCTGACGGCGCCGAGCGCAAGCGCGCAGATCTCGGCGCCGGCCGCGGCCAACGCCGCGGGCTGGTATGCGAGCGGCCCGGTCACGATGACCGTGAACGGCACCGACAACGCCGGTGGATCAGGCGTCGCCGCCAAGCAGTTTCGCGCTCAGGGTGCTACGACCTGGACGACGTACACCGGGCCGGTCGTTTTCCCGCAGGGTACGACGACCTGTGAGTATCAGGTGCTCGACGGTGCCGGCAACGCCAGCGCGATCGACAAGATCACGGTGTCTGTCGACACGGTAGCTCCGGCGACCACGACGCCGGTTGGCGCCTCCAGGACATGGACCAACGTCGCGCCGAAGATCACGCTGACGACGTCGGACAATGGCTCCGGCCCGGCAGCGACGCAGTACCGGCAGCAAGGTGCCGCAAGCTGGACGACGTACACCGGCCCGGTCCAAGTCACGGTGCAGGGCGAGTCGACCTGGGAGTATCGCTCACTGGACGTCGCCGGCAACGTCGAGTCGCCCAAGACGCTGACCTTCAAGCTGGACAGCCAGGCGCCGGCGACCGCCGCCTTCCCCGCCTCCGTGAAGACGCGCAAGACCGTCGCGCTCCAGTATCAGGTGAACGACGCGTCGCCGGGTTGCGGCGCGGCCACGGCGGTCATCAAGATGTACAAGGGCACCAAACTCAAGACGACGCTGAGGGGCGTGACGTGCGCGACCAACGTCAAGATGACCTACCGCTGGCGCTGCAGCCTCGCCGCCGGCCGCTACGCCATCAAGGTCTCCGCGACCGACGCCGCGGGCAACGTGCAGAGCAAGGTGGGGAGCGCGAGGCTCATCGTCAGGTAGGAGGCCGATGACGATCGAGGCGCGGTACGCAGCCGCGGAGGCCGCCGCCTACGGAGACTTCGTGCGGCGGTTCCCGGCGTACGCCACCACCACCGCCGTCGACGAGTTGCGCGCCGCCGACTACGCGCGCCTCGACCGCCTCGGGCACACCTACCTCGACTACACCGGCGGCGGCCTGTACGCGGAGTCCCAGTTGCGTCGCCACCATGAACTGCTCGCAGGGCGCGTGCTCGGCAACCCGCACTCCCTGAGCCCGACGTCGCTCGCCTCGTCCGAACTCGCCACGGAGGCGCGCGAGGCGGTGCGGCGTTTCTTCCACGCGCCCGAGGACGAGTTCGCGATCGTCTTCACGCCCAACGCCAGCGGCGCCCTCAAGCTCGTCGGCGAGGCGTACCCGTTCGTCCCCGGCGGCGTCTTCCTGCTCAGCTACGACAACCACAACTCGGTCAACGGGATCCGCGAGTTCGCCTGCCGCAAGGGCGCGGCGGCGACGTACATCCCGGTGCGCGAGGAGGACCTGCGGCTCGATGAGGAGCAGGTCCGTACTGCCCTCCGGGGCGCGGGGCGCGGGGGCGAAGCCGGCGCGCCGGCCAAGCTCTTCGCGTACCCGGCACAGTCCAACTTCAGCGGTGCCCAGCACCCGCTCGACTGGGTCGCCGAGGCGCACGACCTCGGCTGGGACGTCCTTCTCGACTGCGCCGCCTACGCGCCGACCAACCGGCTCGACGCGGCGGCGATCGGCGCCGACTTCATCCCGATCTCGTTCTACAAGCTCTTCGGCTACCCGACCGGCAGCGGCTGCCTGATCGCGCGCCGGGAAGCGCTCGCCAGGCTGCAGCGCCCGTGGTTCGCCGGCGGCACGATCACGCTCGCCTCGGTGCAGCAGGACGACTGGTACCGCCTCGCGCCGGGGGCGACGGGCTTTGAGGACGGCACCATCGACTACCTCGGGCTTCCGGCGGTGACGATCGGCATCGAGCACCTCGAGGCGGTCGGCATCGACGTCATCCACGCGCGCGTCCACGCGCTCGCCTGCTGGCTGCTGGAGGAGCTCGCGGCGCTGCGGCACAGCGACGGCTCGCCGCTGGCCAAGGTCTTCGGCCCGCGCGACGGGGAGCGCCGCGGCGCGACGATCGCGCTCTACTTCGTGGACCCGAATGGGCGGCCCTACGACGTCTACGACGTCGAGGCGGCCGCCGCGCGCGAGCTCATCTCGGTGCGCAGCGGCTGCTTCTGCAACCCCGGCGACGGCGAGGTCGCGCATCACATCTCGCGCGACGACATGGAGCGCTGCTTCACCGATCCGAGCGCCGCGATCACGCTCATGCAGTGCCAGCGCACGATCGAGGACAAGACCGGCAACGTGCCCAACACCATCCGCGTATCGCTCGGCATGGCCTCGGATTTCGGCGACGTGCACCGCTTCCTCGCTTTCGCGGAGAGCTATCGGGATCGGCTCGCCGGTGCTGACGACGGCGGACCGGCCGATGTGAGCGGAGCTGGACCGGTCGGCTGATGGACCTCGTGCGCGACACGGCCCTGGGGGTGGAGTTCGAGATCGACCCGCGCTTCGCGCGCATCGACGCCGGGCCGCCGGGGGGCGTGCCGGGCAACGGAGACGGTGCGGGCGGAGGAGCTTCGCCCGCGGCCCACACTGCGCTCGATCTGCCGACGGCCCACTTCATCGCCGCCGATCCGGGGGCCGGCTGGATCGCCGCGCTCGCCATGGTCACCGTGGCGAGCGAGCCTGGGCCGGCGGACGAGTGGCTCGCCGGCCAGCTGCGGCGCGCGCGCGTCTCGTTCGCCCGGTGGTCGCCGGCCGCGCACGAGATGCTCGTGGCGCCGGAGGCGGCGGAACTCGCCGGCCGGCCGGCGATCCACGTGCGCTACCGGCTCACCGGCGTCGAACCCGAGGGCACGGCCGGCGGATCTTCGGCGGCGGCCGGCGCGGCCGTCCTGCCGGCATCCCTCATCGAGAACTGGACCGTACTCGTCGCCGAGCGCTCCTGGCTGCTCGCTCTGGAGCTCATGGTGCAGCCTCCGGAGCGCTGGGACCAGGAGCGCGAGGCCCTCGGCGCGCCCTTCCGTACCCTCAGCCTCTTCTAGCGGGCACCGGCCGGGCGCGTCCATGGGGCACCTCCTCCTGCAGATCCTGCCTGTGGCCGTCGCCATCGCCGTCAACCCGGTGCCGATCATCGCCGCCATCGTGATGACCGCCACGGAGAAGCCGGTCGCCAACGGCGTCGCCTACCTCGTGAGCCTGACCGCGGTCTCGTTCGGCTTCGGCGCCGTGGTGCTCACCCTGTTCCACGGCGCCTCTCTCGGCTCGGGCACGCGGACCGGCCACCTCATCCTGGTGCTGTGGCTGGTGTTCGGCCTCGCCTTCCTCGCGGCTTTCGTCGTGCTGCTCGTGCGCCGGCCCAAGCCCGGCGACGAGGACCGTGAACCGGGCTGGATGCGCTGGATCGGGCGCCTCGGGCCGCCCGGCGCCGCGCTGGTCGGCGTGATGCTCGTGAACTACGAGATGGAGAGTCCGGCGCTCAGCGACATCCTCGCCTCGGGAGTCTCGCGGGCCGCGGCGCTGGTCGCGCTGGCCATCTTCGTCGCCGTCGCGGTGTCCACGTCGGCCGTGCCCGTCATCGCCTACATCGCCGCGCCCGGCCCCGTCGGAGGCTTCCTCGGGCGTGCCAAAGGGTGGCTGGCCCGGTACCATCGCCCGATCCTGATGGTCGCCTTCGCGGCGATCGGCGTGCTGTACACGGTCAAGGGAGCGAGCGGTCTGCTGCACTGACCAGACCTGAAGCGCCGACAGGGTGTTCGCCGCCGACCGGGTCTTCCGCGCCGGCCGGGTCTTCCGCGCCGGCCGCGAGCGCTGCATCGAGGCTTGACTCAGCCGCGGCCACAACGTGTGATGCAGTGGTCGGGCGTGCGCGCGACGGAACGCGGGGGGCGGGATGCGGACACAGGTGAGCTGGACGTCGGCGGACGAGCGCCGCCTGATCGTCGACCAGGCGCTCGAGCTGCTCGAGCAGGTGGGTATGCGCTTCGGCGCCTGCGAGTCGCTCGAGCGGCTGGCGGACGCCGGCGCGCGCGTCGACCGCGAAGCGGGGGTCGCGCGCCTGTCGCGAGAGCTCGTCGAGCGCGCGCTCGCCGGGTGCCCGCGCGAGGTCCTGCTCGCCGGCGCGACCGAGGCCGACGACGTCCTCCTCGACGGCTCGGCCGTGCACTTCATGCCCTCGGGCACGCCCACCAAGATCCTCGACGACGAGACCGGCCGCGTCCGCTCGAGCACGTCGGACGACGTGCGCCGCGCCGTCATCGTGGCCGACGCCATGCCCGTCGTCGACATCCTCTGGCCGCCGGTCGCCGCCGCCGATCTGCCCGAGGACGAGATGTCGTTCGGCGAGCTCCTCACGTGCCTGGAGTGGAGCGGCAAGCACGCCCAGCACGAGGTGACGGTTCCCTGGCACGTCGAGGCGATGCTGGCGGTGATGGAGGAACTCTGTGGCGGCCTCGATGCGTTCCGCGCCCGGCCGCGCGTGAGCTTCGTCTGCTGCACGCACTCGCCGCTCGGGGTCGGCGGCGGCTTCCTCGACCTCAACGTGGAGATGGCGCGGCACGGCGGTCCCATCCTGGTCTATCCGATGCCCATCGCGGGAGCGACGGCGCCCATCACCGTCGCCGGCGCCGTCGTCATGAACGTCGCCGAGTTCCTGGGGGCGGCGACGGCGATCCAGCTGGCCGCACCGGGGGCGCCGCTCCTCATGGGCGCCGGCTCGAGTCTCCTCGACATGAAGGCCGGCACCTTCAGCTTCGGCGCGCTCGAGACGGCGCAGATGTGCGTCACTCTCGTCGAGGTCGGACACGAGCTGGGCGTCCCGGTGCTTGCTCCAGGTCTGGGCACCGACGCTCTGTACGGAGGCATCCAGGCCGGCTACGAGAAGGGCCTCAAGGGTCTGGCCGTCGCCCAGAGCGGCGCCGACCTCATCACCGGCGGCATCGGCCTGCTGCACGGCGCCGGCCTCTTCAGCCTGCCGCAGGTGGTCATCGACGCCGAGATCGCGACGATGATCGTGCGCATGCTTGCCGGCAGCGATGTCTCGGCCGCGACCATCATGAACGACGTCACGGCGCGGGTGGGCTTCGACGGCGACTTCCTGCGCCAGAAGGAGACCTCGCACCGGCTGCGCGCCGGCGAGGTCTTCCAGCCGGAGATCTCGACGCGGACGACCGTCGAGGGGTGGGAGCGCGGCGGCCGCGACGAGCTCACGGCGGCGCGCGAGCGCGCCGCCGCCATCGTCGCGGCCGCGGAGGCGCGCGGGCCGGTGCTCCCCGAGGCGACGCGCGCCAGGTTGCGCGGCATCGCCGCGGCTGCGGTCGCCCGCGCGCGAGCAACGACCGGCGCACGAGGTGCCCGGTGAAGATCGGCGCTGCGCGTGACGACGCGACGCCGGCGGGAGCGCCGGTGCCCCCCGTCGGCCCGCGCAGCTGGTGGCTCGAGGAGGCCTTGCGGGCCGACCCAGGAGTGCCGTGCCCGCCGCTGGCCGGAGACACGACCGCCGACGTCTGCATCATCGGCGGCGGCTTCGCCGGCCTCTGGACGGCCTACGAGCTCGGCGAACGCGCGCCGCAGCTCGGCATCGTGCTCCTCGAGGCCGACATCTGCGGCGCCGGCGGCAGCGGTGCCAACGGCGGCTTCTTCTCGCCGTCGTGGACCGGACTCTCGTCACTTTGTCGTTCGCTCGGCGAAGAAGGCGGGGTGGCCTACGCCGCCGCCCTCGCCGCGATGGTCGACGACCTCGACGCGTGGATCGCGCGCCACGAGGCGCGCGTTGACGCGTACCACGAGGGCATCCTCTACGCGCGCGCCGGGGAGTGGCAGGCCGGGCCGGACGACGAGACCTTCCGCCTGCTCGGAGAGCACGGCTACGCCGACCGGCTGCGGCGCGTCGGCGCCGCCGAGGCGCGCGCCGTGGCCGACTCGCCGCGCTTCGTCGGCGGCGTGATCACGCCGGATCTCACGGTCCTGCAACCGGCCAAGCTCGCGCGCGAGTTGCGCCGTGTGCTGCTCGAGCGCGGCGTGCGCATGTTCGAGAGCACGCCGATGGAGCGCATCGAGGCCGGACGGCCGGCGCGCGTCGTCACGCCGGCCGGCTCCGTGGCGGCCGCCGATGTCGTCCTCGCCACCGGCGCCTGGGCGGCGCGGGAGCGTCACTTCCGCCGCGCCTTCGCCGTGTGCACCGACTTCATGGTCGTGACCGAGCCGATCCCCGAGCTCATCGAGCGGATCGGTTGGACTTCGCATATGGGCGTCGCCGACCTGCGCGAGATGCTCTACTACCTGCGCCGCACTGCCGACGACCGCATCGCCATCGGTGGCGGGGCGATGGGCATCGTCTTCGGCGACCGCATCCGCGGCCGGGTGCTCACGTCCCAGCGGCGCGCGGCCGTCGCCGCCCACGGCCTCAGCTGGCTGTTTCCGCAGCTCGAGGGCGTGCGCTTCGACGCCGCCTGGAGCGGCCCCATGGACATCAGCGGCGAGGCGCTGCCGTTCTTCGAGACGGCGCCGGGCGGCAACGTCCATGCCGGCCTCGGCTTCTCCGGCCACGGCCTCACCAGCACCAGGCTGGGCGGCAAGATCCTCGCCTCGCTGGTGCTGAAGGCCGATGACGAGTGGAGCCGCCTGCCGGTCGTCGGCCCGCCGCTCGCCAAACTCCCGCCGGAGCCGCTTCGCTGCCCCATGATCCAGTCGGTGAGCTGGGCCTACGAGGCGAGCGACCGCGCCCACGAGGCAGGCGGCTCGCCGGGCCTCTTGCCACGCGCGGTGATCGCCGCCTACGGCGGCTACGAGGCGCACAGCGGCGCCGTCCGCGACGACTGACCGGAACGGCGCCCCGCCCGAGGCCACCGCGGCCGGCGCCACTGCCGCCCACTCCAGGCCCATTTTTTCTCGATTGTGTGGTATCACGACAGACGGGTAGCTTGACTGTCGAGAGATGTTCGCGACAGGCAAGGAGCGGGTGAGATGAAGGCAGCGAGCGGCGAGACCGTCGGTCACGACTTCACCGCCGAGGAGATCACCTGGGCGACTCGGCGCCTCGACATAGCCATGTCGAGGCTGATGGTCGCCTTCTCACGCGCGGTCGGCATCAGCGTCCCAGAGATGCTCGCGCTCGAACACCTCGACGCCGTCGGCGGCCTGGGGCCGAGCGAGCTCGCCCGGCGTCTGCAGATGACGACTGGCGCCGTCACCGCACTCGTCGATCGCCTTGAGACGAGCGGCCACGCGCTGCGCGCGCCGCATCCATCCGACCGGCGGCGCGTCGTGATCACACGTACGCAGAAGGCCGACGACGACCTCACAGAAGAAGTGGCGCCCATGGCGATGGAGATCCTCGCGCTCGCCGAGACGCTCAGCGACGAGGAGCGTCAGGCCGTCGGCCGCTTTCTCGACGGCTTCATCGCGATCGTCGAGCGCACCGCCGCCGAGGCGTGCGAGCGATGACGTCAGCAAGGACCAACCAATCCACCTACCCCAGAGGGGGAGCACATGTCTACTCCTGAGAGCTCGACGCCGCCTGCGGCCATCATGCCGGATGCGGCGATCACCCGGAGACTCGGCCGCCTGCGCGGCTGGAACGTCGCCGTGGGTCTGATCCTTGCCGTTCAGGCGGTCCTGATCGCCGTCCTGACCAACGGCTTCAGCCTGCCGGTCACGGCGACGTTCATGAGCGGGCCGCCCGGCTCGCCTTCGCGGCTGCACCACCTGTTCAGCGTGCCGATCGGCTGGGGCGTCTTCGTCTTCCTCGCGATCTCCGCCGGGGCGCTGCTGATCATCGCCTCGCCGCCGGTCTTCAGCCGCTACAAGGCCAACCTGCTCCAGAGCCGCAACTACGGGCGCTGGATCGAGTACTTCTTCAGCTCGTCGCTGATGATCGTGCTCATCAGCATGATCACCGGCATCAGCGACATCGCCGCGCTGCTGGCCATCTTCGGCGTCAACGCGGCGATGATCCTCTTCGGGCTGCTGCAGGAGAAGTACGAGCAGCCGGGCAAGCCCAGCTGGCTGCCGTTCTGGTTCGGCTCGTTCGCCGGGATCATCCCGTGGGTGGCGGTCGCCATCTACGTGTGGGCGCCCGGCCTCCACGTGTCGCCGCCCGGCTTCGTCTACGGGATCATCATCACGCTGTTCGTCTTCTTCAACTGCTTCGCCGTCAACATGGTGCTGCAGTACAAGCAGGTGGGTCCGTGGCGCGACTACCTGTTCGGCGAGAAGGTCTACATCGTCCTTAGCCTCACGGCGAAGGCGCTGCTCGCCTGGCAGATCTTCTTCCCGGTGCTGATGTCGGGGAAGTGATCGCAGCGGCGACCGGTGAGCCGGCGACGGGCCGGCGGCGTAGCGCCGCCGGCCCGTCGCGCGTACGCACGCGACCCGCGCACTTCGCGCTTACGCGGCCTTGCCGCCCGCCGGCAGGTAGTGGAGCGTCTCGCCGGCCGCGAAGGTGCCGGTGACGTCGCCCACGCGGTCAGGCCGGTCCACGAGGTCGAGCTTCAGCTCCGGCGCGCCGGGGCTGAAATCGAGGCCCCCGAGGTCCACCCACACGATGTTGGGGTTGGTCGTCGACTCGAAGTAGTAGACCTTGTGCATGATATCGGCGACGGTGCTCCAGCGCGTCGCCGAGATGTTGGGCCGGGCCGGATCGACGGTGCCGAAGGGCTGGGCCGCGCCGCGGGTCACGCTCAGCACGCTGGCGATCGCCTGGCGTGTGTCGCCGGTGGCCGGCAGATGGGCCAGGTAGTAGGCCGTCCGCACGAACCGGTCGTCCGCCTGCGTGGTCCCCGGCAGCGGCTTGTCGCCGCCGAACCCGGCGTAGCCGGGCAGCGCGGCGAGCTGCTGCTCGAACGGGGGAGAGTTGGTCATCGTCGTGTACGCCTTGTCGTGGTGGATGTGCTGCACGCCGCCGATCCACTCGACGATCGCCGAGTCGCCGGCGGCGTCGGCGACCGCGATGTGGCCGGTGCCCGGCTTGCCGGCCGAGCCCAGGAGCATGGCCTCGACCTGGTACCCGCTGGTCTCGCACCACGACACGACCTCGGCCACGGTGGCGCACGTGTCGAGCAGGAACTGCGCGTAGACGCTCAGCGCGAGGCCGGGCCTGTCCACATCCCGCGCTCCGTAGTCGGCCTCGGCCAGGTAGAGGCCGTTGGCCACGAGGCCGGCCTCGTTCATGCCGTCCACGCAGGCGGCGCCGTACATCGCCGCGACCACGCTCCCGTACTTGGAGGTCCACTCCAGCGCCCGGCCCGAGGTCATCCCGGTGCGCGCCTCGCCTCGCGGCAACGCCCACAGATCGGTGCGCGTGTCTTCCATCCAGTCCATGTTGCGGCCGACGACGACGATACCCTTGCCGGGCTCGCCTCCGCTCGACCACAGAGCCCTCGTGCACATGCTGTCTCCTTCCTCGCGTCTCCTGCACAAGAGTATCGACCCGGGCGGGCCTGCGGGTCGGACCGCCGTTGCTCCTCGCCCGGCTGCCGGCGTGCGATACTGCGCCCATGCCCGCCGTCAGCGCAGGACTGCTGCTCTACCGCCGGCGCGCGGACCCCGCGTCCGGCGGTCGCCTCCTCGAGGTGCTTCTCGTGCATCCCGGCGGGCCGTATTGGGCCAAGAAGGACAAGGGTGCCTGGAGCATCCCCAAGGGTGAGGCCGAACCGGACGAGCTCGGGCCTGAGCCGGCGACGGTGACGGCGGCCAAGCTCCGCAATCGCGCCGCCGGCGTCGACCTCCTCGCCGTGGCGCGCCGCGAGGTGCGCGAGGAGACCGGGCTGGAGCCGGACGGGCCCTTCCTGCCGCTGGGCGGCGTCAAGGCCCACCATCACAAGCTCATCTTCGCGTGGGCCGCCGAGCACGACTGCGAGCCCGGCGGCCTCGTCAGCAACACCTTCGCGACGGAGTGGCCGCCGCGCTCGGGCAAGACCGCCGAGTTCCCCGAGGTCGACCGCGCCGCCTGGTTCGGCCTGGCGGCGGCCCGCGAGGCCATCGTGCCCGCGCAGCGGCGCTTCCTCGACGACCTGCAGGTCGTCGCCGGCGCCGCGCCCTAACGTTCCTCTGCGTGCGCGCCCGACGTACACTCAGCGCGAGCCTCCCGCGCGGAGGCAGACAACGCGACGAAAGGCGGGCCGATGGCGCATCGGCAGCTGTCCCTTGCCTCCTTCGGCGGCGACGTCGCCGGCGGCTGGTGCCATTTCGTTGCCGCCTCCGCCCAGGGCGGCTGTATACGCGTCCTCGGTGGCAGTCTGGGGATGGGCGGCGTCCCGTATCCGGACCTGAACCAGGGCTTCGTCTTCGGGCCGGACGGCGCCGGCGATGCGATCCGGCAGTTCGCCGCATGCCTCAATGACCGGCTGCTTCCGGGGACGCTTGTGGCGCTTTCGACCGTGGCCGGTGAAGCTGCCCTCGCGGCCGCTGAGCTGGACCTGCCGGAAGAGCAGGCCATGGCATTGATGTGCGTGCACGCCGGCGACGCCATCCACTTCGAAGGCAGGCACGAGGTCGAACGCGTGCACGACCGGCAGGGTCTGGAGGACGCCGCGGCAGTGCTCGCCGACGCCTACGAGCTGCCGCTCGAGTGGTGCGCGAACATGATGGGCGAGCGGTTCCTCGAGCTCGAGGCCGCCGAGCTCTTCCTGGCCCGCCACGGCGACCGCGCCGTGGCGGCCGTCGGCTCGGCCCGCGTCGCCGACACCGTCACGCTCTGCGCCGTGGGGACGCGCCTGTCGCACCGCCATCGCGGCGCCGCCTCCGAGGCGCTCTCGGCCGCCATCGACTTCCACGTGGGCGAGGGCGCGCATCTCTTCGGTCTCGTGTCGGTGCCGGGCGCCGAGCCGCTCTACGCCGGCCTCGGCTTCGTCGCCGTCGATCACCTGCGCGGGTGGCTGGTCCCGCCCCCCTGACGGAGGGCGGCGACGCCACCGTGCCCGAGTGGCGCGGGCAGGCGCGACCGGCTCGCGGGGCAGCCGGCGAGGTGTTCGACTTCGTCCTGGTCAGGCTAGTGACGGGCTTCGTCCTGCTCAACTGGGTCGCTCGCTGGCTGTCACGGGCGCTCTCCCAGCAGCTGTACGGCTTGTGCGACCGCGTCGCAGGCTGGTGGGGCGGCTCCTACGCGAACGTCGGCTACCCGCGCCTGCCGGAGACGATCGCGCTCATCGTCGTGCCGACCGCTCTGTACTGGGCGTTCGTGCACCTCGCCGAGCGCCGCCGCGTCAAGGAGCTCGGCGGCGGCTGGCGCGGGGTCGCCGAGGGTTCGGCCGGGCTGCTGCTCGGCGCCGGCCTCTTCGCCGTCATCGCCGGCGTGCTCGCGGCGGCCGGCGCCTACCACGTCGTCGGCCGCGAACAGTGGGTGGTGATCCAGTGGTCGCTCCCGGCGGCGGCGGTGGCCGTCCGCGAGGAGCAGCTCTTCCGGGGAGTGGTGCAGCGCATCAGTGAAGAGCGCCTCGGGAGCTGGGGAGCGCTGGCGCTGGCGGCGCTGCTCTTCGGCCTCATGCACACCGGCAACCCGAACGCCGGCCTGTTCGACGGCCTCATGATCGCCCTCTTCGGCGGCGTGCTGCTGGGTGCGTGTTACCTGGTGACGCGCCGGCTCTGGCTGGCGATCGGCGTGCACGCCGCCTGGAACTTCGTCGAGGGCGGCGTGTTCGGCACGCGCGTCTCCGGCTTCGACATCCCAGGGCTGCTGCGCTCGGTCACCGCCGGGGCACGCTGGCTGACGGGCGGGGCCTTTGGGCCGGAGAGCTCGCTCGTGACGCTGGCGGTGTGCACTGCGGCCAGCGTCACGCTTCTGCTGATCGCGCGCCGGAGGGGGTACCTCCTGCCGGCGCGTCTCACATCCAGCCGCGCCGCCGGAACAGCACCAACATGACGGCCACGGCGACCACCTGGGTCGCCAGCCCGAAGACGAGGAAGGCCGGCCACCCCGTGATGTTGAGCACCAGCCGGCCGAAGTTCATGCCGAAGAACCCGGTGATCCAGGTGAGCGGCATGAAGATCGTCGCCACGATGGTCAGCCGCCTCATCACCTCGTTGAGCCGGTTGGAGATGGTGGAGAGGTAGACGTCCATCGCGCCGGTGAGCAGGTCGCGGTAGCTGTCGACGAGGTCGCTGATGCGGATGAGGTGGTCGTACACGTCGCGGTAGTAGCGTTCCATCTCGGGCGTCATGCCGGGGATCGCGACGACGCCTGTCACGAGCCGCGCGAAGGTGTCGCGCTCCGGCGTGATGACCTTGCGCCACGTCACCAGGCGGCGTTTGAGGGCGAAGATCTGCTGGAGTTGCGCGTCGTCCGGCTTCTGCAGCACGCCGTTCTCGAGCTCGTCGATGCGGTCGTCGAGCGTGGCCAGGCCGGGGAAGAAGCTGTCGGCCAGCGCGTCGACGACCAGGTAGAGCATCATGGCTCCCTTGCCCGGCGGCGCCACCTGGCGGATGGCCCGATCGCGCAGGTCGTCGAACGGCGGGCAGCTGTCGCGGTGCACCGTCACGAGGAACCTCTCGCCGTAGAAGCAATGCACCTCGACGAGCCCGTCTCTGTCCTCGTTGGCTCCGTAGGCGACGAGAAGGACGAAGTCATCGAAGGGGTCGAGCTTGGGACGCTGCCCGAAGTGGGCGGCGTCCTCCACGGCGAGCGGATGGAAGGCGAAAACGTCGGTGAGCATCGTGAGGTCGGCCGCCGTGGGTCTGTACAGGTCGAGCCAGAAGAACTCGCTCTCGGCGAGATGTTCTTTGACGAGCTCCTCGTCGACGTGTTCGTGAGCCCCGCCGGCGTCCACGAGGAACGAGGCGGGGTGCGACGGCTTCTGCGGCATGCCATTTCATTCGCTGCCGCACGCGAGCTTTCCTAGGTACGCCGTTTCTCGACGCTCGTGCCGCCGTCGTGTATACTGCCGTGCGCCATCAAGAGGGAACTTGCGAGTCCCCCACCCTGCGCCCTTTGCCGGTCGACAGGGTCCATCACGAGAAAGGAGATCGTGAGGGCTCGCCGCCGGCGAGCCTTTTTCCGTATGGGTAGACCATTTTCTCCCAGAGATAAGTTCATGCGCGACCGGGCCAACGA
>Ga0118677_10008251_pt1 | contig 16775 bp, 15 predicted proteins | sample AliMusrvi5mmetaG_FD_86154 | JGI IMG/M metagenome (GOLD analysis project Ga0118677, IMG submission 86154) | reverse complement strand
CACCACAACATCAATCCGCCCGAACCGAGCAAGCGCGAACTCCACCAACCGCCCTGCAGCCTCCGCCACCCGCAGATCCAACGCAATCACCGCCGCGGCCTCCCCGATCTCCGCCGCAACCTCAGCCAGCGCCACCTCGTCCCGCCCGGTCACCACAACCCGAAAGCCATCACGAGCCAGACGAACCGCAATCGCCCGCCCAATCCCGCGGCTCGACCCCGTCACAATCGCCGTCTTCATACCTGAATCGCCTCAATCTGCGCGATATGGTTCAGATCGTGCCCGGCCATCGTCTCTATAATGACGCCCAGCACCATCTCCCCCCGTTCCGGATGGGTCAGCTTCTTCCCCAACTCATCTTCTTTAATACCCGCGATCAATTTCAGGTTCCACTCCCGCGCCGCAGCGAACATCTCCAGCGCTGAAGCGGCATCGTAAGCCGCATACCGACGCGCCCAGGCGTCCTGATCAAACGGCTGAATCACGTGGTACGGCTCGGCCAAAGCCTGCCGCAACCGGAACGCAAACACCAGTTCCGTGTCCGCAAGGTGGCAAATTACCTCCCGGGCGCTCCATTTAGTGGGGCCCGGTGGGAGATCGACTCCAGCTCCGAGGGCCCGAACCAGGTCGTTCAGCCGGTTCGGAGTACTAGTAATGACCAAAAGTGGGTCCCGAGACCCGAGAAAAGCAGCATAGGGGTTCATGGAAAACCAGATTAGCACAGCCTCTAATGCGAACAAAAGGCGAAGGAAACGCTTATTTTGGGTAGGAAAAATCCGAGCAACCTGGGAATCCCCCTGTGGAAATAGCCCCCACTATGCCCCACTTACTATATCTAGTGTCAAAACAGGTGCACGACACCACATCTTGCACTAACCAAGTCTCCATTACCCTATTGTTCTACAGGAATAATGTGTGGCATGATGTACCAGGACCCAAAAAGTGGGTCCCGAGACCAAAAAGTGGAGATTCTTCCTAATTCGGCGCCGATCGACATCCCAAGAGGGATGAAAGTGGTTACCGTCGACGCCAAGGGGCGCATGACTCTGCCGGTAGAGTTCAAGGAATATCTCACGAGATTGGGGGACACGAAAGTCTTCATAACTACGACCGATCTCAAACTAATTAAGATCTTCCCACTAAAAACGTGGGATGACAATGAAAAGTTTTTTGCCAGTCAGACCGACGACGCGGAAATCGCCGAACAGATCAAGTTCATCGCCAACGAATTTGGCGGGGACTCCGGGATTGATAGCAACGGTCGGCTCTTGATGCCACAGCAGCTCCGGGATCATTTCGGGCTGGAGAATACGCAGGTCCGGATCGAATGCCAGCAGGAGTTCTTCCGCGTTTACACGCAGCAGTATTACGAAGAGTACCGCGCAAAGGCAATGGAAGATCTGCTGGCCAAGAACGCTCTGTTGAAGACCAAGGGAATGAAGTAGGCGATGGATGGAACATTTCCCTGTCCTCCTCAAAGAGTCGATTGCAATGTTGGCGGTTCGGCCGGAAGGAGTTTATGTCGAGACGACTTCTGGCCTGGGAAATCATTCGCGTGCGATAGCGGAGATGTTGACCACGGGCAAGCTGTATGCCTGTGACCGCGATGCGGAATCGCTCGAAAAGGCCAAAGCAAAGTGCGACGGCCTCACTGACCGGATCGAGTTTGTGAATTGCCGGTTTTCGGAGTTGCTGGCGGAGATGAAACAGCGCGGAGTAGCTCATGTCGATGGCGTGCTGGCTGACCTTGGGGTGAGCCGGTATCAGCTGACCGACGCTGACCGCGGCTTCTCCTTCATGAATGACGGCCCGCTTGACATGCGCATGTCTAGAAATGACGGGCAGACCGCGGCGGATATTGTGAATTTTACGGCCGAAAAACAACTCGCCGATTGGATCTTCCAATACGGCGAAGAGAGGAGATCGCGACAGGTAGCAACTGCAATCTTGAGGGCACGGCCAATTCGGTCTACCTTGCATCTTGCAAGCGTAATTGAATCGGCCGTGCATCGAGACGGGAAATTGCACCCTGCCACGAAGACCTTTATGGCCTTGCGGATCCTGGTAAACGAGGAGCCGGAAGAACTGGAAGCGCTGATGGAAGCCGCTCCGGAACTGGCCGCTCCGAATGGAAGAATTTCGGTGATCACGTTCATGAGCACCGAGGATAGAGTCGTTAAAAGGAAGTTCCAGTCACTGGCCCGTGAAGGCAGGGCGGAAATCCTGAACAAGCACGTAATTGTACCGACGGCCGAAGAAGTGAACTTGAACAGCGCATCACGATCCGGGAAGCTTCGTGGATTGCACATGTTGAATTAGAGAAGTAAGAGGTAAAACAATGGCGACGTTCTCAAATATGCTAAAAGGACTGCTGGTACACAAGCCAGCGGCCGAACCTCAATGGGTTCCGCCCGCGGAAGACATCTACCGCCTGCGGCCGCTACCCAACGAACACATCCACATCTTCTATAAGAACATCGATAACTCGCATGTAAGCCGCGAAGTCGACAAGCGCGCGCAGCGCCTTGGCTGGAAGTCCATCGGCGGCGGCGGCCTGGCCGCGATCATCGCCATCGCCCTGTTGTTGCCACTTTCGCTGACCATTCAGGCCAGCTACAAGCTCAACGAACTGAAGACCGAGCGCTTGGCCTATCAGCATGAACTGGCGGAGCTCGAACTGGAACAGGCGAGCATGTTGTCGCTCGACAAGTTGGAACGGCTGGCGCGGTTGCAGAAGTTCATCGACCCCGAGCCGGGCAAAGTCATCTATCTGAATCCGTCTGGCGATGCGGCGTATGCAATGAAGCGCAAGCAACGCGAGAATCCGGAGTAGTTTTCGAGATCTTAGCTGTAGTGCGTTTGGTTCGTGTCATGAGGCGGTCAGTCGAATGGTATCGGGCATCAGAGGACAACAGTGGCGGGGCCATCACAATAACCTCTCCCTCCAGGGGTTTCCTAGTTTTGAAGTTGTGTCACGCCCCGTCTCTGTTGTCCTTTGCACCGGCCACAAACTGGCTGCCTCCTTTTTCGTTTTCTTCCGGGCCGGCTCCGGCTCTTGCCGCAAGTAGATAGGTAGATGCAATGGAAAGACCCTCTGAATCACAGGCTCCTAAACGGCTGGTGATCCTCGCACGCCTCGCCGTGCTATGGATCATCATCGTCTTCGCGCGTCTGGTCCACCTGCAGATTTTCCGCCACCAGGAACTGCGCACCAAATCCGATAACCAGGCGATCCACGAAGACAAGATGCTCGCCCAGCGCGGCACCATCTTCGACCGCAACGGCATGCCGATGGCGATGAGCATCGAAAAAGAGACCATCACCATCAATCCGATGCGCATCCCCGATCTGGGCGTGGCCGCCGACATGATGGCCGGAATCCTGCAGTTGGATCGCGCAGATCTCTACAACAAGATCCTGATGGCCAGGGCTTCAGACAAGGGCTATCTGATCGTCAAGAAGCACGTCTCCGTTCCCGAAGCGCAGAGCATCCGCGACATCAATCTGGATTACGTCGGCTTCGAAAAAGAGAACGTGCGCGTCTATCCCAAGGGCTCCCTCGCCTCCCACGTGTTGGGCAGCATGGATCACCTGGAGCACGGCAACGCCGGGCTGGAGATGTCGTTTGACCAGGAACTGGCCGGCACTCCCGGTATCGCCCTCACCACCACTGACTCTCGCCGCCACATTCTCGAGCAGCGCGTCGACGCCCCCATGGAAGCAGGCAAAGACGTTACCCTGACCATCGATGAACGCATCCAGTTCCCGGTGGAGAAGATCCTCAAGGCCGCCGTCATCGAGCATCATGCCACCACCGGAAGCGCGATCGTGCTGCGCGTCGGCACCGGAGAGATTCTGGCGATGGCGTCGTACCCCACCTTCGATCCGAACGATCCGCTGGCGCCCGGCGAGACCATGGAGAGCCGCTTGAACCTTGCGGTCGCCGCCCCGTTCGAACCGGGCAGCGTGTTCAAGGTCATCACGCTCTCCGCCGCACTCGAGACCACCTCGCTGCGGCCCGATACCCCAATCAACTGCGGCAACGGCTCCATCATGCTGGCCGGTGGACGCAGGGTCGGTGACACGCACTCCTACGGTTATCTCTCCCTGGCCGATGTGTTGGCCAAATCGAGCAACGTTGGCGCGATCAAAATCGGACTAACCGTCGGCAAAACAAACCTGTTTGACTACGTGCAGAAGTTCGGTTTCGGCAAACGTGTCGGCATGCCCTTGCCCGCGGAAACCAACGGCATGCTGCGCAGCTTCAAGAAGTGGACCGATGACTCGGTGGCGTCTGTTTCGATGGGACACGAAGTTGGTGTCAGCACCATCCAACTGGCCCAGGCCTGCTCCATTGTCGCCAACAACGGAGTGCTGGTGAAGCCATACCTGATCGCCAGGACGCAACGCCGCGGCGAACCGGCCGAAGTGACCAAGCCCGACAAAGGCAAAGTCGTCCTTCAGCCCGAAACCAGTTTCAAGATGCGCCAGATGATGGAAGGCGTCATCCTGCGCGGCACGGGCCGCAACACGGCACGCCTGGAAGGCTACACCGCGGGCGGCAAAACAGGCTCCGCGCAGATGTACGACTTCAAAACGCACAAGTACACCAAGCGTTACAACGACAGCTTCATGGGCTTTGCCCCCGTCACCAATCCGCAGATCGTAGTGGTGGTCACCCTCAATGGCGCAGCGCAGTTGGCAGCGGTGGTGGCCGGTCCGGCGTTCAAAGAGATCTCAATGGCAGCCCTGAGGCGTCTGGGAATACCGAAGGACATCCCCGAAGATACGCCGCACGTCCCGGATCACACGGTAGTGGAGAGCGATCTGGCCATCGCCTCACTCAGCAGGGGTCCGCTGGACGAAGACGAAACGCCGGTGGAAAACACAGACCAGCAGCAGTCACCTTATGTAGCCGGTCCCAAGGTGCCGGACTTCCACGGCAAGACGATGCGCGCGGTGCTGGAAGAATCCTCGGCAAAGGGGCTGCAAGTCGAAATCAGAGGCAAAGGGATAGCCCGAAGCCAGTCGCCGCGGGCTGGATCGGTACTGGAAAACGGCGGGCGGATCAAAGTGCTTTTCACCCGGTAGAGATGGAATGAATACACAACTCCTTCTTGCCGGTGTCACGCTGAAAAGCAAGCTCAGCGGCGAGTTGGCTGAGCGGGAAGTGAACGGAATGGATTACGATTCACGCCGCATCGGTAAGGATTATCTGTTTTTTGCGTTTTCAGGTCAGCATGCCGATGGGCGTGCTTTTGCGCAACAGGCGCTGGAAAAGGGAGCAGTGGGAATCATCAGCGAATTGGAATGCCCAGCTGGAATCGACCAGGCTGTATGGTTGCAGGTAGAGCACGGACGCCGTGCCCTGGCTGCGGCGGCGCGCACCTTCGCCGGTGCACCAGACGAGCGCATCGCCATCACCGGCATCACCGGCACCAATGGCAAGACAACTACGTCTTATGTGCTCGATTCCATTCTGGCCACGGCAGGCAAGACCACGGCGCTGATCGGCACCATCGGCTATCATGTCGGTGGCAACAAGCGGAAGGCCGTCAACACCACTCCGGAATCGCTGGACCTGTTCCGCATCCTCACCGAACTTGAGTCGATGAACGGCACGCACGCCACCATGGAAGTCTCCTCGCATGCGCTGGCGCTGGGCCGCGTTCACGGCGTACGCTTCACCACCGCAGTGTTCACCAACTTCACACAGGATCATTTGGACTATCACGGCACCATGGAAGAGTACTTTGCCGCCAAGCAGATGCTCTTTGACAGGCCTGACCTGGAGTGCGCCGTCATCAACTGGGATGACGAAGCAGGCCGCCGTCTTCGCATCGGTCCGCGCGCGAAACTGATCTCCTACGGCATCGGCAAAGAAGCCGCCATGCGTGCCTGCCAGATCCAAAGCACCTTCGATGGACTTCGGTTTGAGATCCGTTTTGAAGGCGCCCGCATTCCCATTTCGTCGAAGCTGACCGGCCACATCAATGTGTCGAACATTCTGGCTGCGTGCGGCGCGGCAAGAAGCCTGGGCATCGGTTGGGACGAGATCGTGCGCGGCGTCGCCGCATGCGCGGGTGTCCCGGGACGATTTGAAAAAGTGAGCAATGGTCAACCCTTTCTGGTTGCCATTGATTATGCACACACCGACGACGCCCTGCGGAACACCATTCGAGTGGCCCGCGAACTGGGGCCGAAACGGGTGCTGACTCTGTTCGGATGCGGCGGAGACCGCGACCGCAACAAGCGTCCGCTAATGGGACAGGCGGCGGGCGAGTTGAGCGATTTTGTGGTGCTGACAAGCGACAACCCACGATCGGAGGATCCGCTCGATATCATCAATGACGCACTGGTGGGCCTGCGCCGCCATGATACGCCGCACGTAATTGAAGTAGACCGCGAGAAAGGCATCCGCGCGATTATCGCCGAAGCCCAGGCAGGCGACATCGTCATCATCGCCGGAAAAGGTCATGAGACCTATCAAGTGCTTAAAGACAAAACAATCGCATTTGACGATCGCGAAGCCGCCATCCGTGCCCTCCGCGCCTGCGGCTATGGCGGTACCGGAAAATGACACTCGCGCTCCAGGACCTGGCGAAGGCGATCGGCAGTGTGCCGCCCGCATCCGGCGTCCAGATCTCGAAGTGGAGTATCGACTCGCGCACCTGCGAGCCGGGCTCAATGTTCATTGCGCTGCGCGGTGAAAACCACGACGCACATCAGTATCTGAGCGACGTCTTCCGCCGGGGCGCGGCGGCCGCAATCGTCGAAGCAGCCATCGAAGGGAGCTTTGTACAGTTGCAGGTGATCGACTCCTTGAAGGCGTTGACCGAAGCCGCACGCTGGGCGCTTTCCAGGCGGTCGCTCGCCTCCATCGGCGTAACTGGCAGCGCCGGCAAGACCACCACCAAAGAGACCATCGCGCAACTGCTCTCGGTGGAATTCGAGACCGGCAAAAACGAAGGCAATCTGAACAACCATATCGGTCTGCCGCTTTCGATCCTGCGCATCGCGGACACGGCACAGGCCGCGGTCTTCGAAATGGGCATGAACCATGCGGACGAGATCCGTCATCTGGCCTCCATCGCCCGTCCGCAGATCGGCGTAGTGACCAACATCGGCTACGCGCACATCGAAAACTTCGAATCGATCGAAGGCATCGCCGCTGCCAAAGGCGAGTTGATCGATTCCCTGCCCTCCAGCGGCATCGCTGTGCTGAATGCCGACGACCCTCGCGTGGCGGCACTGGCATCGCATCATAGCGGTCGCACCATTACCTTTGGAATCGATCACGCCGCCGAAGTGAAAGCGGAACAGGTAGAGTACACGGCGCAGGGCGCGCGCTTCACCGCATGCGGCGTTACGTTCGAAACGGAAATGACCGGCAGCATCGGCGTATCGAACATTCTCGCCGGAATTGCAGTAGCCCGCGCAATGGGCATCGCGCCGGAGCGGCTCACCGCTGCGGTCCGCGCGCTGGCCCCGGGCAAGATGCGCGGCGAGCGTTCCGTCGTGCGCGGAATCACAGTTCTCAACGATTGCTATAACTCCAACCCGGACGCGGCACGCGCCATGCTGGACGTGCTCCGTGCGCAACCGGCGCGGCGGCGGATCGCCGTCCTGGGAGAGATGCGCGAACTCGGCCACTGGGCCGAACCCCTGCACCGCGGCGTAGGCAGCTACGCAGCCCAGTGCGGGATCTCTGTGCTTGTGGGAATTCGCGGCGCAGCATGCCACATGGTTGATGAGGCCCAAAAGGCCGGGTTGGCTGACGGCGCCGCGTACTTTTTCGACAAGCCTGAGGATGCCGGAGATCTGGTACGGCAGCTCGCGCAAGAAGGGGATGTTGTTTTGTTCAAGGGGTCAAGAGGCACCCAGGTTGAGCGTGCCCTGGAGAGGTTTATCTAATGACGAGTGTGGGGAATAGAGAAATCTGGCGGGAAGCATCCGCTACCGTGAGCGCAGCGTATCGCGCCGTGCCGGCTCATTACCGGTTGGCCGCGGCACTGTTTTTTCCAGTAGCGCTTTTGGCATGCACGGGCAGACTCGCCTTTGAGTGGATCACCTGCAGCGAGGTATTGCCGCAGGCCGCCGCAGGCCTTCGCTCGGCCGTCAGATATGAAAAGTTCGCCCACCTGGCGCCACAAAGAATCGAGCAAAAGGCGTAGGCATGCTGTACTGGCTTCTCTTCGAAAAACTATATCCGGTGTTCAGCCCGTTCCGCGTCTTCCAGTACGTGACGTTCCGCACTGCCTTCGCGAGCCTGACTGCATTGTTGATCTCCCTCACCATGGGGCCATGGCTCATTCGCAAACTGCAAGAGTTCCAAATTGGCCAGCACATCCGTGAAGATGGACCGAAGTCCCACCAGAAAAAGGCTGGCACGCCGACCATGGGCGGACTGCTGATTGTCATCTCCATTGTTGTACCGACCCTGTTGTGGACAAACCTCCGTAACCAGTATGTCTGGATCGCACTGTTTGGCCTGCTGAGCTTTGGAGCGATCGGCTTTTGGGACGATTACACAAAAGTAAAAAAGATGCGGAACCTGGGCCTGACCGCCCGGCAGAAGATGATCATGCAGATTCTCTCGTCGGTCGCGGTCGGCTTCCTGCTACTAGGCTTGCATGCGCGAGGTGGTTACTCCACCAGCATGAACATCCCGTTCTTTAAACAGTTCAAGCCGGACTTACTCGTCGATTCGTTACTGAGTAACCCGCTTACTTACCCCTTGGGGTTTGTCTTCTTCTTCCTTACCGTAGGCGTCGTCTTAGTTGGCGCGACGAACTCGGTAAACCTGACCGACGGACTGGATGGACTGGCGATCGGCCTGATGATCATCTCGGCCGGAGCGATGACCGTCCTCGCCTACATGAGCGGGCATAAAGAGTTCGCAACCTATCTCGACCTGGCCCGCGTGCCTGGCGCAAGTGAGCTGACCATCTTCTGCGGAGCCATGACCGGAGCCTCACTCGGTTTCCTTTGGTACAACGCGCATCCGGCAGAGGTCTTCATGGGCGACGTCGGCGCATTGGGACTGGGCGGAGCCCTCGGAGTCGTAGCCATCCTGATCAAGCAGGAGATCCTGCTGCTGTTTATCGGCGGCGTCTATGTGCTGGAAACGTTGTCCGTCATCCTGCAAGTGGGCAGCTTCAAGTTACGGGGCAAACGTATCTTCAAGATGGCGCCGCTGCACCACCACTTTGAAGCAATGGGCTGGCAGGAATCGAAGATCATCACCCGCTTTTGGATTTTGGGATTGGTGCTGGCATTATTCGCACTAACTACTCTTAAACTCAGATAACGATGCTGCAACTGGAAAATACACGCGCGACCGTTGTCGGACTAGGCAAATCAGGCCTGGCCGCGATTGCGTTCCTCCTCGCAAAGGGCGCCCGCGTGCGCGCGGTCGACGAGAAGGAGCAGGCTGCCGCATCGCTTCCCGCAGGGGTGGAATTTCGCACGCAGGCGCAGGAGACATTCGAAGACTGCGACCTCGTCGTTCTCTCGCCCGGCGTACCGGCCGATCTGCCCGCTATTGAAGCAGCACGCCAGCGCGGCATCAAGGTCATCGGCGAAGTAGAACTGGCCTGGCCTTTCCTCAAAGGCAAGATCCTCGGAGTCACCGGGGCTAACGGCAAAACCACCACCACATCTCTGATCGGCCACATCCTCAGCGAAAGCGGCATCCCCGCACAGGTCGGCGGTAATATCGGCACACCGCCCACGGCGATGGTCGATACCTCGCGCGACGGCCAGTGGAATGTGCTGGAATTGTCGAGCTATCAATTGGAGACGATCGACAAGTTTCAAGCCCAGATCGGCGTCTGCATGAACGTCACCCCCGATCACCTCGACCGCCACCACACGTTCGAAAACTACGCGCGTGCCAAGGGCCGGCTCTTCGACTCGTTGCCCGGCGATGGACTTGCCGTATTGAATGCCGGCGACGAAACGTGCATCGGTTACTCATCGCTCGGCACGTTTCGCACCGAGTGGTTCAGTTCGTCACGCAAAGTTACTCCCGGAGTGTATCTGGCAGGCGATGCGATCATGATCGACGGCGAGAAACTGATGCTGGCGTCGGAAGTTCCACTGCGCGGCATACACAATCTGGAAAATGTAATGGCCGCGGCCGCGGCAACCCGCTTCGCCGGCGCCGGCATCGATGCCATTCGCGCTGCCGTCCGCAGCTTCTCCGGAGTCGAGCATCGCCTCGAATTCGTCCGCCGCTTCGGAGCGGTAGATTACTTCAACGATTCGAAAGCCACCAATGTCGACGCAGCCCTAAAAGCAATCGACGCTTTTCAGCAGGGCTTGTGGATCATTCTTGGCGGCAAGGACAAAGGCAGCAGCTATGCCCCGTTGCGCGAGCCGCTGCGCGCCAAGGCCCGCGGCGTTTTACTCATTGGCGCCGCTACCGAAAAGATCGCCGCAGAACTGAGCGAACTGCCGCTCATCCCCTGCGGCACGATTGAGAAAGCAGTAGAGCTGGCCAGCAGTAAGGCAGGCGCGGGAGATACCGTACTGTTAGCTCCGGCCTGCGCCAGTTTCGATCAATTCAAGAGTTACGAGCATCGCGGCAAAGTGTTTAAGTCGCTGGTAATGGATTTGCGGGAGAAGTAAGAAGATGCCACAGAAAGTAAAAGACGACTGGGGGTTGTTCGGCACCATCATCGCCATGGTGATGTTCGGCCTGATCATGGTTTACAGCGCCTCCGCTGTTTCCGCGGAGATCAAGCTCAAATCGAGTTACTATTACATCGCCCGGCAGTTTGGCTGGGCGGTATTCTCGCTGATTGTCCTGATGTTCATGAAGAAGAAGTTCTACCTCGACTTCAGGGCCTCCTCCTGGGCATTCGGGCCGCTTGGCGTGGTGTTCATCGCGCTGATCGCCGTCTACTTCCTGGATCCGCAAAAGCACCGCTGGTTGAAGCTGGGAATCGGTTCCATTCAGCCTTCGGAGTTCGCCAAACCGGCGTTGATCCTGTTTCTGGCTTACTTCCTGTCGAAGCGAATGGCCAAGATCAACGACTTCCGGTATACGCTCGCGCCAGCCGCGGGCATCGCCGGATTGTTGTTTGTGATGGTCGGTGTTGCGGATTTCGGAACCGCCGTCGTGTTACTGGTAACATCGGGCTCCATCTTCTGGGCTGCCGGCGTGAAGTTACGTTACTTCGTCTATGGCGGCGCCATCGCCTCGGTATTCCTGATTGGTTTTATCCTGTCCAAGCCTTATCGAATTAACCGGCTCATCGGCCACTCCAGGTACATCTCTTCGTATATTGAGGGCTTGGATTCCAGCAACCGCTTCAAGGACTATCTGAAGAACTCCACCGCCACCGGCGACTCCGGCTATCAGGCCCGGCAATCCATCATCGCCGTCGGCTCCGGCGGCCCCTGGGGACGCGGGCCAATGCGCGGCATCCAGAAACATAACTATCTGCCGGAACCGCACACCGACTTCATCTTCGCCGTGATCGGCGAAGAGTTCGGCTTACTCGGCACCACGGGAATACTTACTGGTTTTCTTGTGCTGCTATGGCGCGGCACACGGCTGGCCTGGCTCGCGCCGGACGATTACGCGCGCTTCCTGGCCCTCGGAGTAACTGTCTCCATCGTCTTTCAGGCGCTGATGAACCTTAGCGTCGTGCTCGGCCTTGGACCCACCAAGGGCATTCCGCTCCCCATGATCAGCTACGGAGGCAGTTCCCTGCTCAGCACCCTGCTTGCGCTTGGCCTGTTGTTGAGCGTCAGCGGACACACGACCGAATGAAGCCGTTCACTTTCCTCATGGCCGGAGGCGGCACAGGTGGCCACGTGATCCCGTCATTAGCGGTAGCGCGTGAGTTACAAAGCCGCGGCCATGAAGCTGTGTTTGTCGGTACCCGCAGAGGCATGGAAGCGAAACTGGTGCCGGCCGCGGGGTTCCCGATCGAATACATTGAGATCGGTGGTTTGAAGAGCGTCGGCCTCGCACAGACATTGCGCACCGCACTGCAACTGCCCTCCAGTGTCTTTCGCGCCCGGCAGATCGCCAGAGGAGTCAAAGCAGCCGGAGTGTTCAGCATGGGCGGCTACGTTGCCGGCCCGGTGATGCTGGCTGCGAAGTGGCTGCGGCTCCCGGCCATATTAATGGAGCCCAACGCTATGCCCGGCATGACCAACCGCCGCATGGCCCGCTTCGTGAATCGTGCACTACTCAGCTTCGAAGAGGCGAGTCCCTACTTTCCAGCGGACCGCTGCGAGATCACCGGTCTGCCCGTGCGCGAAGAGTTCTTCTCCATCGAAACGAAACAGCCGCGGGAACCCTTCACCATCCTCATCACCGGCGGCAGCCGCGGTTCGCGCACCTTGAACCTGGCCGCGCAAGCCATGTGGCCGCTGCTCAAAGCAAGCGGCACGCCGATGCGGCTGATCCATCAGTGCGGCAAGGAATCGTTCCAGGAGATCGCGGCAGGCTTCGCCGCCACTGGCTTACCCGGAGAAGTGCGCGAGTTTATCGAAGACATACCAAGCGCCTTTGCCGCGTCCGATCTGATCGTTTGCCGCTCTGGCGCAGGCGCCGTCTCCGAACTCGCAGCGGCAGGCAAACCATCCATCCTGGTGCCCTTCCCGTTTGCCGCCGACCAGCACCAGTTGCGCAACGCGGAGGCGCTGCAACATTCCGGTGCGGCACGCCTGGTAACGGATCAGGAGATGAACGGAGAGAGACTACTTAAGGAGATATTGTCCATCACCGGGCAACCGGGCGCATTGCAATCGATGGGCGCCGCGGCACGCACGCACGCCAAACCAAACGCCGCAAAAAGGGCGGCTGATTTACTCGTCATGCTGGCGGGCGGTTGACATCAGTTAACAAAGCCGAAACAATACGATAGGAAAATGTTTTTCAAACCCCAACACCTGCACTTCACCGGAATCGGCGGCATCGGCATGAGCGGCATCGCCGAGGTATTACTAAACCTCGGCTATCAGATCAGCGGCTCCGATGCGAAGCTATCTCCTGTGACAGAGCGCCTGCAGAGCCTCGGTGCGACTATTTATGAAGGTCATCAGGCCTCGAACATCGGCAAGGCCAAGGCCCTGGTAGTAACTTCGGCAGTCGGCAAATCCAACCCTGAGTTAGTGGAAGCCAGGCGCCTCGGAATCCCTGTGATTCCACGCGGCGAGTTACTGGCCGAGTTGATGCGGCTGAAGTTCGGCATCGCGATCGCCGGTAGCCATGGCAAGACGTCAACCACGTCGATGGCCGCCACCATCCTGAGTTACGCAAAGCTCGACCCGACAGTTGTGGTGGGCGGCAAGGTCGGCACGCTGGGCGGCTCCAACGCGCGGCTCGGCAAGAGCGATTTTCTGGTGGTGGAATCGGACGAGAGCGACGGCTCCTTCCTGAAGCTGGCGCCGATCCTGGCGATCGTCACCAACATTGACCGCGAGCACCTCGATCACTACGCAGACATCGAAGCCATCCGCGAAGCGTTCTGCAATTTTGTCAACAAGGTCCCGTTCTATGGCGCCGCCATCGTCTGCCTCGACGACGAAAACGTACAGCAGATCCTGCCCCGCATCATGCGCCGCACCATCACCTACGGCTTCAGTTCGCAGGCCGATCTTGTCATCTTCGATGCGGAGTGCGGGCATCTTTCGAGCAAGTTCCGGCTGCGCTTCAAGGGAGACGACTTGGGCGATTTCCAACTGCGCGTTCCCGGCGTCCACAATGTTCTTAACGCCACCGCCGCCATCGCCATCGGCCTGGAACTCGAAGTGGACCGCCAGGTCATCCGCGAAGGCCTGGCGCAGTACTCCGGAGTCGATCGCCGCTTCCAGTTGCGCGGCGAAGCACAGGGCATCACCGTGATCGATGACTACGGCCATCATCCAACGGAGATCCGCGCTACGCTGGCCGCAGCCAGGCTGTGCAAGTTCCCGCGTATTCATGTTATCTTCCAGCCCCATCGCTATACGCGCACAGCGGCGCTGATGGACGAGTTCGCACGGAGTTTCCACAATGCCGACACCGTGCATATCATGGATATCTACGCGGCTTCGGAAAAGCCGATCGAAGGAGTGTCGGCGGACACGCTGGCCACTCGGATCCGCGAATTCGGCCACAAGTCCGCGGAGTACCGCGGGACCATGGAACGTGCCGTGGAAAGTGTTTTGAAAGAAGCCAGGTCGGGTGATGTAATTATTACTTTAGGTGCCGGCAGCGTCTGGCAGGCCGGGGATCAGATCCTCGACCAGTTGCGGAGGAAATAGCAAATGGCGCGAAAGCAATCGGCAGAGCCGGATAAGCCCAGGTCACGCAGCTTCGGATGGCGGTGGTGGCTGTTCAGTTTCAGCATCTGCGCCCTGGTGAGCGCCGGCCTGTTCGCATTCACTCGCGTGGAGCGCTTTCTGATGCGCGATCCACGTTTCACATTTAACGGTCCGCTGGACCCGGGTGACGAAAGCAAAAACCTCCACATCGATGGAGCAGAGCATGCTTCGCGCATGGACGTGACAAACATCTTCGCCGGCGATTTTGGCCGAAGCCTGTATGAAGTACCCGTGGCCGAACGCCGCCGCCGGCTACTCGCGGTAAACTGGGTGAAACAGGCAACCGTGCTGCGCGTGTGGCCGAATCAGATCCGAGTCAATATTGAGGAGCGGAAACCGGTTGCTTTCGTGCAATTGGAACTCAATGACGGCTCGACCCGCGGCGCCATGATCGACTCCGAAGGTGTCATCGTCGATCAGCATAACGCCAAAGGCTACAAGTTGCCTGTGCTGATGGGAATTCGCGAAAACCATACCAGCGAAGAACGGCAAACCAGGGTAAGGCGTATGATGAAACTGGTCGAGGAGATGGGCAAGGGAATGTCGAAAATCTCGGAGATCGATGCGGCGGATGCGGACAACTTGAAAGTAACCGAACAGCTTGACGGCCGCGCCGTGGTGCTCATTGTGGGCAACCAGGGCTTTCGCGCGCGCCTGGAAAACTTCGAGGACAACTATCCGGAGATCCACAAGCGCATGCCTGAGGCCAGGACATTTGATTTGCGCTTGAATGACCGCATCACGGTGGTTCCGGCGGAAGGTGGACATGTCGACTAGATTGCGCCTTGCGGCAGGATTGGATGCGGGTAGCTCGCGGACACGTTGCGTGATCTGCGTGGTGGAAGACTCGCGCATCCGTTTTCTGGGCGCCGGTGAAGTTGAGTCGCGTGGCTGGGTAAAAGGAAGAATCGCCGATCCCGCGGCGATGTCGGAGTGCGTACGTCTTGCCGCGCGCGAAGCGGAAAAGAATGCGCAGACTCCCGTGGAAGGCGTGGTAGCCGGACTTGGCGGCACAGCCGTGCTGGGCAGCAATGCGCGCGGCATCTATGAATTCGGCCATCCTCGTGAAATCGCCGAGCAGGATATGGGCTATGCCGTGGAGCGTGCCTGCCGCGTGCGCCTGGAAGACGACCGCGTACTGCTGCAGGTGTTCCCGCAGGATTTCACAGTCGATGGCCGCGCAGGCTTTCATAATCCGAAAGGCACGCGCTGCTCGCGCCTCGAAGCAAACGTCCACGTGGTCACCACCTCGGCCGCCGATCATCAGAGCCTGGTGAGCGCGGTCCACAAGGCGCATCTCGGAGTGGAAGAGACCGTGTTCGAGGCGATGGCCTCGGCCTATGCTGCGGTCCTGCCGGAAGAACGTAACCGCGGAGTGGTGCTGATCGATATCGGCATGCAGTCCACTGACCTGGTGATCTATGACGGCGATGCGCTGGTACAGGCCGCCAGCTATCCTATCAGTGCCGACCACTTCACGCGCGATGTCGCCATCGGACTGACGACATCCTACGAAGATGCGGAGAAACTGAAGCAGGAGTATGGCTGCGCGATCCTCGGCCTCACCAGTGACAATACGCTGATCGAAGTGCCCTCCGCCGAAGGCCGCCCGGCGCGCGAGACCACTCGCCGCCAGCTCAACGAAATTCTCGAGGCCCGCGCCGAAGAGCTGTTCTATTACGTGAAGCAGGAGATCACCGCGGCAGGCATGGAGCAATCTCTGCTGGAGGGCGTGGTACTCTCCGGTGGTGGAGCGTTATTGCCCGGCATGTGCGACATGGCCGAGCGCGTCTTGAATTGCCAGGCCCGCAACGGCCTCGCGGTCGGACTCCAGGACTGGCCAGATGCTCTGGACAACCCTGCCTGGACCACCGCCGCCGGACTTGCCATGTATTCGGCGCGGCTGAAAGAACGCCGCGACTTTAAGAAGAAATCGCCCGGTTTTATTAGCCTCGTTTTGAGGTCGTAGGAAAGAGAGTCGAATATGGACGCGCTGAAATTCGAGATTCAGGACGAAGTGATGGCCGCCACGCGCATCAAAGTGATCGGCGTGGGCGGCGGCGGAAGCAACGCGGTGGCGCGCATGATGGATGCCGGCCTGACGGGCGTGGAGTTCCACATCCTCAACACCGACATGCAGGCGCTCCAGGCGTCCATGGTCCCCAACAAACTGGTGATCGGCTCCAAGATCACCAACGGACTCGGCGCCGGTTCCGATCCCGCGATCGGCCGCCAGGCGGCACTCGAAGACACTGAAAAAATCATTGAGATCCTCGAAGGCGCTGACATGGTCTTCGTCACGGCTGGACTTGGCGGAGGCACAGGCACCGGCGCCGCTCCCGTCATCGCTTCGCTGGCCAGCGAACTCGGCATCCTCACTGTTGCCGTGGTCACGCGACCCTTTGCCTTTGAGGGCAAGCGCCGTCTCCAGCAGGCCGAGCGCGGAC
>Ga0118677_10004344_pt3 | contig 16775 bp, 16 predicted proteins | sample AliMusrvi5mmetaG_FD_86154 | JGI IMG/M metagenome (GOLD analysis project Ga0118677, IMG submission 86154) | reverse complement strand
CCGAAAGAGAACGTCGAAAGACTTCCAATGGGCGCGCTGGGAGAAATTGCCGACGTAGAGAGCTTCCTTCGCCCCGCAAGCGTCGGCGGAATCCGGCGGAATCCGGACTCCGTTGGGCACCGCAAAGATGCGATTCGCGGGAATCCCTTTCTTTTGCAAATCCTCCAGAATGAACGGCGCCATTGCGATGTAGTGCGCCTGGGTTCGCAGCGCCCGCCACCGCCCTCTCAAAGGGACGTCATAGCCGGGCTCCGGCAGCGCCGGGTAGGTGGCTTCCTGGCACAGCACCGGCCACCGGCCCCGACTCAACCCCACGGCCACGCCACCGAGCCAGGAGGGTTCATGGAGATGCATCACGTCCCAGGCAGGATGCTTGAAGCGCTGATAGAGCCACAACTCGGCCAGGAACGACAGCCGGGTGAGCCACACGATCGGGAGTAACAACCAGAACTCAACGGCCCATTCCAGGCGGTCGATCTGCATCGTCTGACCCGGACGTCGGCTCGGCCGAAGGTAATGAAGCAAACCCCACAGCCCGGATAACATCCGGCGTGCCCATACCGCACAGGGACACAGGATCCCGAATCGCCGCACGGAAACCAGTCCGTCCTTTTCTGCTAGCGGCAGCAGGAAACTGGACCAGCTCGTTAGAACTGTGCAGGAGAAACCTTTGGCGGCAAGGGCCTGGCTAACCATCCTGCACTGGCGTTCGGACCCGCCCTGCGGTCCGGGCCAATAATCCCAGATTAGCATGCAAACGTTCATGTCGCCCCGGATGATGCCAGCGCCGCTTTGCCGACCCGGTATGCCCTGATCAGCTCGTGTAGCTCAGCTGCTGCGCACATGACGATCAGCCCCTCCACCGGCAGGCGCATGCGGGCGCCTTCACCGGCCACGAAGGTTGCCAGCAGCGGCGACACGAAGAGCAAGAAGGCGGCGCAACCCTGCCATTCCTTTCGCCGCAGCAGTCCGATCAGGAATCGTCCGAACAGCAGATACACGCCCGAATAAACGACAACCCACGGCATGGCCAGCAGGAATACAGCTGGCGAACGCTGGAACCTGCCATAGGCGTCGTCGGAGAGCCAACACAAGCGGTAGAAGTAGAAGACATTTTGCCAGTGCATCTCAAAGAGATTCCAGAATGCGTTATAGCTGTAGATGGCGGCCGTGACGACCGGATGCGTCCTGAAGACATCCCACGCAAACCGATCCTGGAGTTCCAGCCGTTCCTTGAGCCGTCCCTGCAGATAGAGCTCGTGAAAGCGGGCGTCCATTCGCTCGTACTCGGATGAACTACCCTGGTTGACGAGAACCTGCTTCGCCAGATAGGTGGCGCAGTTGTTGGACAGAATATCCGTAGGCAGGAACACGCGGTAATTTACGTAGTTTCGAATGGAAGGCAAGTTGCACAACAACGACAGCATCACGGTCGATACCAAAATGAATTTCCAGGCTCCCGCAGCGCGCCTGCGCTCTTTTTCGCGCCGGGCCACGTAAGCGAGAAAGACAACATTGAGAATGGGATACGTGATGAGAGACGGGCGCACCTGCGCCGCGAATCCGATAGACGCGCATTGTGCCAACAACCACCACCAGTTTCTCCTAGTTACGGCCAGCAAGCCGAAACATACGCCAATCACGAAGCAGGCGGCAAATAACCCATCGGTCAGCATTTGTGCGGCGTAAGGGAGATAGCATCCCGAGACGAGACTGAACACGAACACAGGCCATGCCAGTCGCCTAGAAGGAAACAGAATCGTGGCTATGACCGTGATCGCCGGATAGACGGCTGCCAGCAACACGGCCTGGACGAGGTAGGTAACGATCGCCCAGTTGGCTCCGCCGATCGACATCATGGTCGCTAGGAACAGGGGGTAGCCGATGGTGCGGTGATAATCGGGCGCACCCATTCGCGCGAACGTGCCGTACTCGAGAAAAGTTCTGGCCGGCCTGATGTAGCCCGCGCGATCGTCAGCCCACCAGTGGTTCCGCGCCGGGTCAACGCCTCCGATCTGCAAGCTGTCATAGTTCGCGCATAGCATCACGGCCACGTAGATGAGGTGCACGACGAGCCCGATGGCGAACTGTCGCCCGGGCGTGCGGCGCAGGTCTCCCGACTCCATGGTATTAGTCTTTTCCGGTTGCATCAAAGGGGACGGACGCACTCACGCACGTAGATGAGGAAGAACAACCACCCCTGCTTCCAGACCGACAGCTGGGAGGTACCGAAACGGCGGGCGGATTCGTGGGCAGCCACCTCGATCACCCGCACACCGGCGCGCAAGGCGCGCATGATCATCTCCAGTTCGATCGTGTGCTTGCGGGAGGTTAGACGCAAAGAGCGAAGCAGCGAGGTCCTGGCTGCCCGGAACCCGTTCTGACTGTCGGACAGCTTCGACCCGCAGCGCAGGTTGATCAACCAGGTCAACCCGATGTTGCCGAACAGTCGGACGACTTCGTTGGTCGTCGCGACAAATTCATCGCTGCCGCCGTGCATCCTCGACCCCAATACCAGATCCGCCTGATCATCCAAGATGGGTTTGGCGAGGGCCAGGATGTCGCGCGGGTCGTGCGACATATCCGCATCCATCAGGACAATCACGTTCCGGGATGCCCGCTCGATGCCTAGGCGGACCGCTGCGCCTTTACCGCGGCCGTCATCGAGTATGAATCCAACGCCGTATTTCTCGGCGAGTTGCCGGGTGTGATCCGTAGAGTTGCCGTCGACAATCAACACCTCTTCCGCCAACCCCGTTACAGCGGGCAGCAGGAGTTCCAGATTTTGCGCCTCATTCCGACACGGAATGATCAGGCTGATCGGTAATCGTTCGTTGGTCATAATGAGTTCCTTGGCATCGTTATTCTTGTGTTGAGGGATCCGCGCATAAGAGAGTCGCAAGTCATTCAGCCGTCACGCTTATCGAGAAAGCCGTGAACATGATCGTGGGCACAGGCATCGGGCAGTTCGCCCATCAAGTATCCGAAAACTAGAAATGCCGCGAATCGGGAACCCGAAAGTCGACAAACTCGTGCCCCCAGACACCGTCAAAGAAGACCCGCACAGCATCTCCCGATATCCCAACCGAAACCGCTGTCAGGGCAGCCAGAATGCGCCGATTGCGGGAGGAACCGATAAGCGCCGCCAGTACGGCGGCGCGAAGACGGGCAAACCACGAAATACTTAGAGCCCATCTCAGGGGATTCCATCGTTCCGATCCCACAGTCATGCGTAGTTCTTTCCAAGTCGAATACCGTTGCGCCGTGTACGTGACTCGCGCGGGCTGCCGATCATGACTTTGTCCCCGCGCGCAGTCTTCTTTTTACGCCTGCCAAAACCATGACGGACTTCTGACGGGGAGTCGAGGAGCAGACATCCGCGCCTAGAAAACACTGCACCACCTCCCATCCCAAATTGAGTGAGTGGTAACAGAGTTGGAACCAGATGTCGCCCAACACCGCGCGGAAGGCGGCATCAGAGTACACGTGTTTCTCGGCGTTCAAGCGAAGCAGGCGCTCCAGCCACCGCTCCGCGCGCAAGAAGGAATCCATGGTGGGAGCCGGATACAGGCGCTGCGTTCCCATATGACGATGGAACAGGACCATCTCCGGCGCCAGTTCTCCTCTTAGCGGCGACAGAAGACGCTGCACAACACGGCAAGCCGCTTCATCCATCGCCGCAGATGCCCCCACGGTGACGCTGCCCGGGTGCACACGGTAGTCCAGCAGCGCGGCTGGGAGATTGGCAGCGCGGCCGAACCCGAAAAGCCGGGTCCAGAGATCATAGTCTTCCGCGTTTCTGAATTCCTCAGCGTACCGCAACTGATGCTTCTCAAGGGTTTCGTGCCGAAGCATGACGGTGGAATGAAACATGGGGTTATTGAAGAGTGCGTAGGCCCTAATGCTTTCAAAATCGGCGGGTCGCGTATCCACGTATGCAGGGTCGGCCGTGCCGAACCGTCTAACCCACGTTCCGCAGAGCGCCACGTCGGAGTGCAGAGTCATGTACGCGACCTGCTTTTCCAATCGGCGGGGGTGGCTGATGTCGTCGGCATCCATCCTGGCGATGAACTGACCGGCAGCTTGTTCGAGACCAAGATTCAACGCGTGGCAAATGCGCAACCGTTCGTGGGCGCGCACCAGCCGGATACGCGGGTCCGCGTACGACTGGACGATGGCCGGCGAGTCGTCCGTCGAGCAGTCATCGACAATGAGGAACTCAAAGTCGGCGAATGACTGCCGCAGGATGCTGTCGACCGACGCCCGCAAGTAGGCGGCCCCGTTATGCACGGGCATCAGGACCGTGACCAAAGGTGTTGGCATGGGAGGATACTCATCAGGATGAAATCAACAATGGGTTCTTGACTTCCCGGTTATTCGGGATGTCAAAGACGACGGAAGTGTTGATGGCCGACTTGAGCCTGTCGCCCTGTTCGTCCAGAGGGATGCGAAAGCCGAGGGGTTCGACCATATCCGAAAAACTGAACGGAAGGTCCTGTGACTCCACCGTGAACTCGTTCTGCTGGCGAATTCGATAGAAGAGCCCCTCCGGCGATTGGGACGGCATGTAAACACCATAGCGGTAACGACCACGCACCTTGGCCTTGCAGCCAGTCGGATCAGTAATAATGTCAGCGGCGACGGGCAAAACCGAAAGGGCCAACTGGAGGGGCAACCCGGCTCCCGCGAACAGGTTATACATGTGCTCTTCTGCACCCATAGACGAATCCTTCAGTGTGTTGCCGTGTTTTCGCGTCACCCAAGGCCCCAGTTTCCTCCACAAGCCGATTGGTGTCAGGCTAGGAATGCCCGAACCGCAGATGCCCGGCCACATGCAACCCGTTGTTCGTACGGGCAACCCGCGTGTCGACACGATCCTTCGCGCCCGACGGACATGCCCGCGATACCTCACGAAGTCATCGACGAGGCGGGGCATCAAACGTCGCAGGGAAGGCCGGAAGACGGCTTGCAGCGTACTCCGACGCAGGGCGTCCAGGTTAATGCTCCCGAGATTAGGATGAGTCTCCGCGATCTCGACCAGATCCTCAAGCCATTCTCCTTCGACGATGAACTGCACATCCTCCGGCCAAAGGATCAGGTATTTACCGGTCGCCCTGTCGACGATTTCGTTCATGGCGTCGGCATGCGACTGCGTTCTGAACCATTTGTGCTGAACCCAGTCGAGACTTTCGATGTACTCGCGGAGGCCGGGTTCGCAAGAGTTGTTGTCGGAAACGATCCACTCAACGTTTGGGTACCGAATGCACCGCCTGGCCGATTCCAGCGTGGCCCGAAGGTAGTGCAGGCGATTCCAACTGAGGACAGCAATCGTCACAAAAGGAGTTCGATCAGACATGTGACACCATCGCCTCGAACACCACCCGGTGACGCTCAACCCATCTTCCCACATCGAATTCGGCGACGGCGCGCGCGCGCGCGGCAAGCGCATAGGCATGATAGTCGCCGACTACGCGAATCACGCCGGCAGCCAGAGCATCGGGGGCCGGCGGGTGGTCGTTGTCCCAGTCCAATGCAGCAGGCACGCCAACGCCCGCATTTTCCCCAACCAATTCCGGAACACCGCCAGATGCCGAATAAACCACCGGGACCCCACAAGCCATGGCTTCGACAACCAACCTTGGACAGGGGTCGTTGTACTTCGTATGAAGCAGGATATCGGCTGACCGCAACAAACCCACGGCTTCAGCCTGCGTGTAGGCGCCCTGTCGCCGTACCACTGATGCAAGGTCAAGTTCAGCGATCATCTGATCGACTTCTTTCGTCGCATCGGTCTCACTGGCTCGCCAGGAGTATCGCCCAGCCACAACCAGACGCACGTTCAACCCTTTCTCCAACAGCCTCCGTATCGTCACGAGCGCGGAGTGAACGCGGTAATGATGGCAATGGGTGCCGGCCAACAACAACGTCCAGGGGTTGCCCCTGTCATTGCGCTCCGCGGGGGCAAAGACGGCCGTATCAACGGGGTTGTAGAGCACTTCGGAGGGGCCGCCGTACTCACCCAGAAATCGGTCAGCGGCCATTTGACAGAAGCGGCTCTGGTAGAAGACATAGTCAGCCCCATGGAGAAGCGCGCGGAGCGATAGGTTCGCCCGTTGCCATCCGTGGCCATACCAGCCGGCGTAGGCCACACCATTCTGGTTGAGCACGATGCGTCCTCCCCCACGGGAAGCAAGGCCCGCCATCAACGGCGCATAAGGGGGGATCGCACTACTGACGAGATACAGCAAGTTGGGACGTACCGGTGTGTTCGGGAAGACGTTCTGCAGATCCTGTATTTTTACAATGCCGCCGGCAACCACTTCGTGGCGTCCGCCAATGCTGTCGCGGCCATAGAATAAACGCGGCGGCCCCGCCGGCGGCTTGCGCCACCGTCGCCGCTCCCGCCATTCAACGGCCATCCGTTCCTTCAGTTTCGCCATCATGCTCATGTCGGACACAACGCCTCGAGATACCGATCTGCCACATCTCCGATGGACGCAACCCGGATGTATTCGCGAAGTTGTTCGAGATTCGCAACGCACCGCTCGATAAGGGCAGGCACCTTCTCCATCGCCTGAAATCCATAGCCCGCATCCCCCACCAGTTCTCGGCTGCCGCCACTGTCATGGTATACGGCAGGCAAACCGCACGCCAGGGCCTCAATGAGGGCGTTTGAGCAGCAATCGTTGCAGCTGGCCGTGATGAATACATCCTGCTGGCGGAGCATGTCCGCGACGGGACGCGATGGCACGGGGGGAAGTACTCTGATATTACGGAACACCTCCTTTGTCCGACCGAGGAAGGTGAATTCGTATCGGGAGAAATCAAGGTTCTCATCCAGCCAGCGATAGACATCGCCCCCTTTCATGGGATTGTCGGACCAACTGGTTGTGATGAGCCGAACTCGTCGCCCGGCAAGAGGGCGCCTGGCAGGCGGAGGGAAGAAGATAGTGTCATCACAGGCATTGGGAATCACCACGGGGCAGGTGAACTGGAGGCCCATTTCCCTGTGCTTGCTCAGGCTGTACTCACTCTGGAACACCGTCGCATCGGCCACGTCATGGTTGATCTGCCATATTTTTTCATCCAACTCGCGATCTCTGCCGCGGTAGGCGCTGATCGGTCCATCGACACGATGAACCATCCGAAGACCGAGATCCCGGAACGTGCGAATCCTCTCGAAGTCAAAGTTGAACGAGTTGAACAAAGCCACGCGCGTATGCCACCCGCGGTGATTCACACCGACGGATTGTCCCCGGGAGATCAGAGCCTTGCGCAGCGCCCCCAGGAACTGATTGCCGCCTCCATAGGGGGCGGGTCTGAACTCATTGACCATGACAATCTTGGCGCCCCACACAAGCCAGTGCGCCAGGTTAACAAGTCGATCGATGCGCGTCATAGTGTTGCGAGACAAGTGAACCGCTCGACCTTGCCCAAGTGCCGCGAAACATCTGCACAGAACTCGCGGTTAATTCGGTACGGTTCCAGACAAACCAAATCTTCAACGTTTAGCAGGAACTGGGTAATGCCACCCATGCCTGCCCCCACTTTCAACATGCGCGGCCTTAAAGACTCCCTAACCACGCCCACGGCAGGAGATTCTGCAGCCATAATCAGCAGCCCGACACTGTAGATGCCGGGCATAACCAACACCATACTCACCAGAAGACGCTGCCGACGAGAACTCCCGCTAATGACAATTGGCAACAACATGGGGCGGTGATTCATTGGTCAAGTTCAACCGTGATACACTCACCTCGCACCGCCGGTCGGTCCATAATGTCGTCAAGTAGCCCCATGTGGCCTTTGAATCATGGATCACCAGGGTCTCTCCGCGCGGATCATATTGCGGTATCGCATTGACTAAGTCCTTTGCATGCGGATATTTCGCTATGTCCCCGCTGTAAACAATCCGCCCTCCATCGAGCGACGGCGGTCTTGATCTCTGAAGGGACGTTTCGGTACGGTAGTTGTTAAGACCATAGAGAAGTTCGCCACGTTCCGGTTGTGTAACGCGCGCACAAACAACTTGATTCCACCTCTGCTGACTCAGGTGTGACGCAACGGTCGTATTGAGGCGTGACCGCAATTCAGTAATAGCGCAAATATACGGGCGCTGATCGATAACATACTCTGCGAACGACAGAACGGCGACCCCCCCCAGTATGGCCCCAACAAAACGGAAACTTGGGAACCAAGGGCGACCGCCCAAGTAGATGACCGAGAAACAAATTGGTATCGGCGCGAACACAAAGTACCGCATGGGAACAATCCCGAACAGGCCGTTGCCCATTGTCGAGAATGAGTCCGGAATACGGAAAGCGACTTCCGCACTAGATAGGCACATGAGGATCAGGCTCGCGGTGAGGAATACAGCCCGTGATGCTTCGCAAAGGCAACTGCCACCGCCTCTGCGAAGCACACCTATGACCGACCACACACAGGCGATCACCACGGTGCAGAAAAGGCTGTTCCACGCGTGAAGTAACACAAAATTCCACAGTTTTACGTCGTGTATCCAGACAGATAATCCCGACTCACTTCCGGACGCTCCCTTTGTTACAAGCCCTCGAACTACGCTTGATGCCCAACTCAGGCAACAGACATTTGTGCCGATTGCCCAACCGACCAACGAGGGCCCGACGATCAACTGCAGAATCGCGTTGGGAAGTGCCTTGTCCCATGCGAACGTCACGCAAACGTAACCCACAATAGGCGAGATGACGGTCGCTACGGTGGAAAGCACCGAAAGAGTATGTTCTCCAACTGGGAGTTGCATCACCCGTGGTAAGTACAGAACTCCTTGAATGAGGCCCTTTGTAAAGAGGGTAGACAGCACCACCAGCAGGACGTAGGTGCCATTACGCCGGGACGGCCTGAACTCATGCAACTCAACAACCCGTTCTCGATGGATGAACAGATGGAATGTGCAAGCAACGACTGCCGCGATCATTACCGACAGACCCGGACTGAAGTTTGAGGCAAGAAATGCAAACGGGCTGAGAACGGCATACCATATCCATCTCGGCGCCAAGCCCGTTGACAGAATCGCGAAGAGTCCCATGGCTATGGGAACCACAGCAACCGACACCGGATAGTTGCCACCCCAGAACCGTGAGTACTCAAGCGCTGCAGGCATTGACGCGCCGATGCAACTAAGCACAAAGATGATATGGGGAGGCAGTTTCGCATATTGATTGAGCCTGGCTACCCACCAACCTGATAATGGGATCAAAAGGATCTGGATCGTAACTCCCATTGCCTGGAAAAGACCAAGGTCGGAGGAAGGGATGCCGGAACATATGATCATCAGCGCGGAGATCTGACTCCATATGTAGCCAGGCAGGTGCCAGACATGCAGCGGGGCCAGAGTCACCCAGTTCAACCCTGTGCCAAGAAAAAAGGCCGTCGCATCTGTCAACGTAAGCCCGTACCCTCCGCGAGGGAAAGCGATCACGTTTATCACGTGCACAAGGAAATACGGCAGGACGAACATCACGAAAGGCCGCCTGCCTTGGACAGCACACCCGTATTTCCCTATCACTCTGAAGGCTGTAGTCATCCGGCATCCCCCGAAAGTGCTTGCCGCGTTTGCGCTGGTCTGACATAGCCACGCCGTTCGAACAGCGAAGCATGGCTGTACCGATCCTCGAGCTTCTGGAAAATCAGACGAAACCTCCTCATCGGGATGAACGGGCAGACGCAAAACAGAACCGTCGACACAGGATTTGGCCGATGTCATCCCCATCCGGACGTGACACCAGTGATAGTGCAGCGTTACTCATGGAAGACACGCTATGCCGCATAACGCAGGTTCTCGCAGCATTTCATGAACTGCCTCCTGCACCCATTCAACAGTTATGCCACGCATGCAACGGTGATCGTGGTCACAGGTCCCCAATCTGCCACACGGTGTGCAATCGGTCTTCACGTGCAGAATCCTGGCCTCCTCTGGATAGCCCGCAAACGTCGGCTCCGTAAGTCCCCCCCAGAGAATTAATGCCCTCGCCTGTACCGCATTGGCCGCGTGCATCGGCCCCCCTTCGGTTCCAATGAACAATTTGGAGTTTCGAATCAGGACCGCGGCCTGTCGAAAAGTCGTCAGACCGCAAAGATCAATGCAACCTTTGAGTGATCGCGCACCGCGAACACCGATTTGGGCTACCGCCAACTCAGGGTGTACCCGACTGATCCAATCCACCACCGTCTGCCAACGATCAAAGGGCCAACTCCGCAAGTCCCCGAAGCAGTCACGATTGGTGTTTGGTTCCACCACAATGTAGGGCCGACCAATCCGATCATCGTACAGGGATGCACTTTGCCGCTCATCGTCGACGGTAACCGTAAGCTCACACCGGTGTGGTTGCGGACGAAGTCCCACACTGGCCGACAGGATATCAATGATGTGTCCGCCCGGCTTCCATTCACAACTCCCATGGCAGAGGCGGGCTACGTAGCTATGTTGAGGTAAGTCCATATAGAGCGTGTCATACCCGGTCGCTCGGCTGTAGGCATGGCAGCGCGATTCCCACCACGGTTTCAACCGGTTGAAGCCGATCATGACCTCGCCTATGCGATCGATAAACCGTGCGACTGCCGACTTGCCGATGGTTGCCGGGAACCGGACATGGCAATTGTTCTCGAACACGGGCGACCGCTTTCGCGCGTTGGTACGGTCAAAGCGGGCACCCGTCAGTGCATCGCTCAGCCGAGGACGATCGCAGACCAGCACAGACCGCCCGTTGCGCTCATGTAGTGCTCGCAGAGTCGGCGTCCAAAGCAGATCCCCGCCGAGGCCCATCCCTAGCGCCCCTCCTTGATCGCCAAAATGCCCGTCTGACTGCCTCGTCGGCAGGGATACCCATCGGGCACGTTCTTATACGAAGGCCTGCTCAGAAGAGATCGGAAACCGTTCCGCGACAACTCCTTCGCCATGCGCCAGCGCGATATCCAAAGGGAGTTATGGGCCGTGGTCGCATCAGGGGGCGCAACCAACTCTACATAGCCCTTCGTACAATAGGACGTGAGGTAGCGAGTGGGTTTGTCAATCAGTCGTAGGTCGGCAAAGAACAGGTTCGCCAGGCCGCCCGTTTTGACTACGCGCGCCAACTCCTTCATGTAGGAGGCCAGGATAGAGAAGGCGTAGAAATGCTGGATCACCACAAAGGAATAGGCATAGTCAATCGAGTTGTCTGCCAGCGGGAGTCGCACCTGATCCAATTGGTGCAGTGCAAAGTCTTCGCGTGGATGCAATTCCAGCAGACGCGTCTTCACCGCGTCACGAAATGGATGAATATCCACGCCGTGACTGAAGCGGAAATGCGCCCGGCTGGCGTTCAGCAGGCGGCCCCCGCCGTACCCGATCTCCAAACAGGTCTTGCTCTCCGGGTCCTTCAGATTGCTGCATACGTCCGAGTTCGCGAAGTAAAAAGAGAAGTCCCACGCGCCCCGTACATAATCCTGTTCAGATCCCGCGGATTTGTTGAACCACGACAAGAAGGCCTCATCCCCTTTGTCACGTGCCATGCCAATGGCAGCCGAAATCTCATCTTTGTTCTTCTGAAATGCATTGTCCATATTATTCTCACCATCCTGTGCGTGATCGAAAAAACGGCTCGGCATTACACTCGACTAGAGGGCCGCGCGCATATTTCTCCCGTTTGTAACGGGACTCATCCTTCTTCCCGAAGAACCGCAGTACGCCCTGGAATGCCCTGCGTACCAGTGGCGTCTGCGCCATCTCCATAATGTTGGGACGCAGACATCGCCCTCCTTGCTCGCCGCTGCTCCTGGTCAGAAAGCAGACGTGGAGCAGACGAAAAGGGGAATCATCCCAGGAACACACGTCATAAAGGCTGAGGTTGCTCGCCTCGGCATAGCCCGGCTTGAAGACAATCCGTCCGCCATGGCACCTTTCCATGCACGGCCCGGTCCAATCATAGAGCGCATTGAAGTTGTAGAGTTTTGTCACCGTGCGACTGGGTGGCGCCAGATACCCCTTGGCGCGTTGCCGTTGTCGGTCCAACTCCACGCAGTGGAGCGCGTTGCCGTAGATCTGGCGGTATTTGTCATGCTGGCCCGCCAGAATAGCCTCCCGCAACACGGGGAGACGGTCCGCATCGTACAACTCGTCGCCGTCCACCGGGAAAACCCATGTAGGGGTATCGGCATACTGTCGCGCCAACTCATGCGTGTCCGAGGCGTGGTTGACGTGTCGGTATTCGATTCGCCCCGTGCGACTCGCCAAGCCGCGAACAATACTGGACGTTTGGTCGGTAGACTTGTGGTCAGCCACAACGATACGGTCGCAGAAGTTAAAGACATTCGCGATGGCTTGCTCGATGAACAGGTCTTCGTTGCGTACCTGAAACAACCCTACAATCTGGCGACACCTATTCACAGCAAGAGTTAATCAGTTCCTGAATACGAGGGCCTGCCCCGTCGACAAGCAAAGGGGGTTCTCGGGCTTGTTTGCAAAGAACTCGTCAACTGCGGATCTGGCTCCGGGACAGGAAGCAAAGCCATAGTCATCGAAAACCATGAACCCTCCCCGCGTCATACGCGGGTAGAGGAATTCGCAACTATCCAACACAGCACGGTAAATATCGAGGTCTATGTGGGCAAAGGCAACCTGCAAGTCAGTGAGCGCCGCAAAGGTCTGCGGAATCACGCCTGCGTGGAGTTCGCACGTTATGCGGGGTGGAAGTCGGGCACGCACAGCGGCAGCATTCGTGTCGGCGAAATCTCCCGCCTTGTGCAAATCGACCCCCCGCGTCGTCTGCGGCATGCCGCAGAAGGTGTCAAACAGGTGTAGCGGCTTGTTCACCGCAACCCCCGACTGCTCCAGCACCTTCGCCATCAAGACTGCTGTGCCGCCGCGATACACGCCGCATTCCACGAAGGCTCCTGACACCGCCATCGCCTGCCTAGAAAGAGTGTACAGTACCCATGCCCGATCCGGCCCCACGAGCGTGAAATCCTGGATAGCAGCATACAGAACCTGGAACTCGTCGCGCTTCCACGGCGAGTAGAGCGGTGCGTAAAGCGCTGCATCGGGTATGCCCCGGTATGCCCTTGGCAAGCGTGTGGCGGGCAAACCCAACAGATTCGCTATCCGACTCTTGCCCGCGTCAATCAAATCGCGCATCAAGCCAAAAGGTTCTAAAGTTCGTCCAGACATGGTGCAACTCATCCTCCGGCCTGGTACTTAGCGTCGTCGCAAGTGACAATGATCTGTTCTTGATCTCTCATGATTGACCCCGAATACGCGCAACAAGGTCAGTTGTCGAACACCCTGGAGTCAACCTGGCAAGCACAACACGCCCCCCATGTTGCTCGACGATATCGCGTCCACTCACGTAGTGGCTCCAGTCCATCCCTTTCACCAACACGTCCGGCAAAACATGGGCAATCAATGGCGCCGGCTCCGACGTGTCAAAAATCACGACATAGTCAACTGCCTCCAAGGCCGCTAGCATGGCCGCGCGCTGCATTTCCCGCACAAAGGGGCGTTCAGGCCCCTTTAGCCCCCGTACGGAGGCATCGGAGTTGAGCGCTACTATGAGAGCGTCGCCTTGCATCCGAGCAAACGTCAGGTACTCGACATGCCCCGCGTGCAGTACATCGAAGCAGCCGTTGGTGAGAACAACGGTGCGCCCTTCCAGACGCAACCGCAACCGCTCCGATATCAACTTTTCCACACTGACGATCTTGTCTTTGTAGTCGCGCATCGCTACCTCTCTTCACCTGCCATGCCGCAGTCCCTGCAAGACGGCCCACCTCTTGTCCCACGCCCCAAATGGTGAATATAGCACGTCCATCACAAAATGATACAGAAACAGAATGCCCTGGTTATTCATTCCTGCGCACTGCCAAGCGTATCGGTGGCCAGAAGCCTTCGCTTTCCGCCTCAGATGGCAATACTTATCAGAGCCCTTCATTCTGAATAAATTCCTGACGACCCTAAGCCTTTCATGTCCGCGTCCAACGGGCCACATACTCAGACTCTTAGTTCGTGAATGACAACGATAATGGACAACCAAAGCATGGACATAGAGCGGCAACCCGAGCAACGACAACTTTAGCAGAAGATCAGCTTCCATGACGAAATGGAGTGATTCGTCGAGGCCGCCCTGGTTGTCAACAAACTGTTTCCGCATTAGACACCCGGGTTGCATGCCGGTTTTGAGGTTAGTAATGGAGTCCTCTAAAGTCGGCGCGAAACGGGTTTGAGGACCATAAGAACTCACTGAGGAAGAAAGTATCCTGCCTGTCGGATCGATAGCTAGTCGATACCCGTGAACATAACTAGCCTCGGGGTGCTCCAGCAGTGCCGAAACTGTGTGGAAGAGACTTCCGGGTGCCAGCACATCATCAGAGTTATGCCAGTTGAAGAAAACTCCCGTGCAGTGCTGCAATCCCTTATTGATCGCGTGGCTCTGCCCCCAGTCCTTCTCGCTCGCCCAAAAAGCGAGCCAAGGCGAATATCGCACGATAACATTGACACTATCGTCTATTGACGCCGCATCAAACACAATACATTCCAGGTCCGGATAACCTTGAAGCAAAACAGACCGCAGGGCTTCTTCGATAAACTCCCCCTGATTGAAAGAGGGAATAACGATACTTACACGCGGCCAGTTTGACCTGCGGGCCAACCAAAGACTGCTATCGTAGCCTTCAGTCCACGGCCAACCTCGCCTATCAGTAGGTGGCCTCGGCAACTCAACGACGGACGGGCACTTCACGCTGTCCCTCTCTTTCTACACCTGTCCCAACTTCTTTTGGCCCAAAGACTAACGTTTGAAGCGTGGGAAACTTCCACTTCTTCGTTGCCTCGGGTGAAAAAGTATTTATTCCCATGCCATACAATACATTTATTATGAACCTAATCCAACCTCCGATGGGACTCCAGTAGATACTGTACAGTTCGTTAAATACAACGGGATGGGACATTGTGTGAACGAAAGGTTTTCCCATCCTGCATGCGCAGAACCGAGCGAAGTCGTCGGGGAACCATTCTTGGACATGCAGTGTGCTTAGCGGTTTCTCGGTAAGTCGTATGGGAGTCGAAACGATTGCATAACCTCCAGCTTTGACTAACCTCCACATTTCCTCAACGAGACGCCCCGGCTGGCCAACGTGCTCAATCACGTCGGAACAGAGAACAAAGTCGAATTGAGCGGGAGATAAAGAACTATAATCGTAACCTTCGACCAAGGTGAACTGACCGCAGAACTTCTTTTTAGCGAATTCTTCCTTGGCAAGGTCGATGCCGGCCTTAGTGACGTCAATCCCCTGAACATCGCAATGAAATGTGTGATACACAAGCCCGGTGAGAGCACCGTCTCCGCAACCCACATCGAGCACATGCGATGTCTTTGTCGCATGAAGCGTCTTGAGTAGGTTCAGGGTAATGTTGTAACGTTCTTTAAGGAAGACGTTGCCACTTAGTGTCGAGCCGTGATACTCGCGCCAGTGATAGGCGCCCTTTGCGTATTTTGCAAACTCGCCCTTTTCGCCATTATTGGTCATATTTCCTCCTTAACCTCGAGCCATCGCTCCTGGTTCCGTATCGCGCGACTTTGCCATGCACAGTTCAGCACTACATGCAGACTGTAAACTGGACTGCCGAGTGCATGGGTGCCACGATCTCGTGGCCGCCAACGCATAGGCACATCTCATGCGTGACTATCTTTCGAAGCGTAGAATACAGATATTTGGACAATTACCTCATCAACCTCAGACTCCGTCATTTCATAATATAAAGGCAGACGCAAGAGACAAGCGCTAACACGGTCTGTAACGGCCAAAGCGCCGTCGGTGCGACCGTACTGCCTGCCGGCTGGTGATGAGTGTAATGGCACATAGTGAAAGACGGCCAAAATGCCTCGTGAAAGAAGATGGGTCATTAGGTCTTGACGTTCTTCAGGTGAGCGGGTAACCAGATAATACATATGCCCGTTGGATCCGACTTCGCAGGACCTATATGGCAACGTCACGAATCCACGTCTAGCCAGATTCTGAAGCCCTTGGTCGTACTGATTGCATATCTGGCAGCGTCGGCGGATGATGGTTTCCGCCCACTCGAACTGCGCGAACAGAAAAGCCGCAGTAAGTTCACTCGGCAGGTAAGAGGAACCAACATCAACCCACGTGTATTTGTCCACGCCCCCTCGCTGAAAACATCGTCGATTTGTGCCCTTTTCCCAAATGATGCCAGCCCGCTCAACCCAAGCTGGATCATTCACCAGTAGAGCTCCGCCTTCACCGCTGATGATGTTTTTGGTCTCATGGAAACTCACGCAGCCTAGATGGCCCATCGTTCCCAGTGCCCGCCCACGATAAACAGACAACAGCGCCTGCGCGGCATCTTCAACTACCCAAAGACCGCGCCGTTTCGCTATGTCGAGAATAGCATCCATCTCGCAAGGCACGCCGGCGTAATGAACGGGGACGATGGCTTTCGTCTTGGGAGTAATCGCCGCCTCAATCAATGTCTCGTCCAGATTCAGCGTGTCAGGCCGAATATCGACAAAAACGGGAACCCCGCCGCGCATTACAAAGGCGTTTGCGGTCGAAACGAACGTGAACGAGGGCATAATGATCTCATCGCCCGGTTGGGTATCCGTCAAGATGGCCGCCATTTCTAGTGCTGCAGTGCCGGAGTGCGTAAGCAAGGCCGTGCCGCACCCCAGAGTTTTCTCAAGCCATGCGTGGCACTGGTGGGTAAAGGCCCCATCACCGGCCAAGCGCCCATTAGCGCATCCATTTCC
>Ga0118677_10008250_pt1 | contig 16777 bp, 18 predicted proteins | sample AliMusrvi5mmetaG_FD_86154 | JGI IMG/M metagenome (GOLD analysis project Ga0118677, IMG submission 86154) | reverse complement strand
CAGCATCTGCTTTACCAGAAGAAATAATTTCATTTGCTTGAACAGGATCAGTAATCATTCCTACAGCTGATGTTGTGATTCCGCTTCCACTTTTGATCTTTTCAGCAAACTGAACTTGGTATCCAGGACCAACAGCAATTTTTGCATCGTGGACATTGCCGCCGCTTGAAGCGTCTATAAGGTCAACGCCAAGCGCTTTTAGCTCTTGGGAAAGCTTGACTGACTCTTCGATTGTCCAACCGCCTTCGGTCCAATCTGAGGCTGAGATGCGAACAAAGAGAGGCATTATCTCTGGAATAACTTTACGAACCTCAATAGCGACTTCTTTGAGAAACTTTGTGCGACCGTTGAAGTCTCCACCGTATTCATCTGTACGGGTATTAGAAAGTGGTGAACAAAACTCGTGAAGCAGATAACCATGGGCTGCATGGATTTCTACAAGATCAAATCCTGCCTTCACTGCGTTCTTGGCAGCTTCTGCCCATTGGTGAGTAAGGGTGTGAATTTCTTCAATGGTCATTGCATGGGGCAGTGGATAACCTTCAAATGCAATTGCGCTCGGTGCAACGGTTTGCCATCCACCTTCAGCAGCAGTAGCCATTAGGTGATCTGCTCCAGGAACTGTTGTTCCACCTTTTCGCCCTGCGTGAGCTAATTGGATTCCGATTCTTGAACCTTGGCTATGTACAAAAGTAGTAATGCTCTTCCATGCAGCAACTTGTGTATCGTTATAAATACCTGGGCATCCAACTGAAATTCTTCCCTCGGGAACTACTCCAGTTGCCTCTGCCATGATCAACCCAGCCCCGCCTGTTGCAAATGAACCAAGGTGAACGTTATGCCATGCTCCAACTACACCATCAACTGCTGAGTACTGACACATGGGACTCACCCATGCACGGTTTGAAATCTCAAGGCCTCTTATTTTTATTGGATCAAACAGTTGTGGCATTTACTTATTACCGCTCTCTTCTATCTGCGTAGGGGTGTTATGAACGCCAGTAATGTCTCCAGCAAGCTTTGAACCCTCACCGCTTCGATTAAGTGGCGTTCCCGTATGTTCTGCAGGAACGGTGCCAAGCAACCCTTTTTGAAAATCATCAAATGCTTTAAGTACTTCTGCCTTTGTATTCATAACAAATGGACCCATCCAAGCGACTGTTTCGCGAATTGGCTCTCCCCCAAGGATTAATACATCCATTGTTGGCGAGCGAGATTCTTGGGATTGATCTGCTTTAACTACAAGCACATCGCCATCGGTGAGAACAGCAAGCTGACCCATATGTACTTTACTTTCATTGTCTCCCACACTTCCATTGCCATTAAGTGTGTAGATCAAAGAGTTGTAATCAGATCGCCAAGGAAGACGAAGCTCGGCTCCTGGTGAAAGTGTTGCGTGCACAATCGTGATGGGTGTTTGTGTTGATCCAGGACCTTGGTGGCCATCTACCGCACCGGCGATCACACGGATGAGCACTCCACCATCAGGAGATGAAAGAAGCGCAACATCCTTTGCACGGATATCTTGGTAAGCAGGCTTCGACCACTTCTTTGCAGCTGGGAGATTTACCCAGAGTTGGAAACCATGAAAAAGGCCTCCGCTGACAACAAGATGTTCCGGTGGTGTTTCAATATGGAGAATTCCAGCTCCTGCTGTCATCCACTGAGTGTCACCATTTGTAATAGTTCCACCGCCGCCATGGTTATCTTTATGATCAAAAATCCCATCAATAATATAAGTAACAGTTTCAAAGCCACGGTGAGGGTGCCATGGCGTTCCCTTTGGTTCACCTGGTGCATATTCCACTTCGCCCATTTGATCTAGATGAATAAATGGATCTAAGTCTGCAAGATCAACACCTGCAAATGCTCTACGAACTGGAAAGCCTTCACCTTCAAAACCTTGTGGCGCTGTAGTAATGCTTTTAACTCGGCGTGCTTTTGCAGCAGGATCTGCAGTAACGCGAGGCAATACGGTGATGTCACTAACTGTTACTGCTGGCATGATCCACCGTCCTAGAAGTTCTGCGAGTGTTTAATGATTGAAAATTCAACTATTCATAGTATAGAACCAATAAAGTGGCTTCGCTATTCCAAAATAAGTATGTGAATTTGCTCATCTGGGGTCTAAAATCAGCCACAGGTGTATGAGATGAAAACTATCCGCTTTTTAGACCGAACTATCGGGTGGATTTTGCCTGGGTTAGTTGGACTCGTTGCCTCAAAAATATTCGTTAAACCCCGACGCGTGAAATCTAGAAATATGAGTAGTTGGGCTCTACTTCACTCTGCCGGTGACTATGTTGCTTGGGGCAAAAGTGTTGCAGGTGCAAATAAGACGGTCTTAATTATTCATGGCTGGGAATCTCATGCAGGTCATATGAACATACTTGCAGAAGCACTCAATAGCGCGGGTTTGAATGTTGTAGCAATGGATGCGCCAGCTCACGGTGACGCCAAAGGTAAGGCAACAAATGCTATTCAATTTGCCGCAGCACTTATAAAAATATCGGCAGACCTTGGGCCATTTGATACGGTTATTGGCCACTCGATGGGTGGCGGTGCGCTATTTATTGCACTCTCTGATGGACTAGAAATCAATAAAGTTGTAACAATCGGTTCGCCGTTCTTATTTTCAGATGTCCTTGAGCGCTTTGCAAAATATATGGATTTACCACCACGGGCGCGCAAGAGTTTTATTGACCGTGTAGAGGCATTTACTGGACGTAGTTGGGATGAGACACGTGGAGATGTTGTAGCGCCAAAAGTAAAGCAGCCAACTCTCATTGTGCATGACCTCGAAGATAAAGAAATTCCATTTTCAGATGCTCTGGCTCTTGAAAAGGCGATTCCTAATGCCACTATTCTTAAAACTAATGGGCTTGGTCACCGAAGAATTTTGCGAGATAGAACTACTGCTACTGCAATTGCAGAGTGGATTAAATAATCTACTTAGATCTCTACGCCAATATATTTACTCTCAAGAAATTCATGAATGCCGGCAAAGCCACCTTCGCGGCCTAACCCAGATTGCTTAACTCCGCCAAATGGCGCAGCGGGATCAGATATAACTCCTCGGTTGATAGCAACCATTCCAGACTCAAGTGCTTCTGCAGTGCGAATTGCTCGTTTGAGATCGGCAGAAAATACATAACTGATAAGTCCATAGTCGGTGCCATTAGCAAGCGCAATCCCTTCTTCATCTGTATCAAAAAGCACGATTGGCGCAACTGGACCAAATATTTCATGCGCCAAAATTGGATTCTCTTTTGTCACAGTCAGCACAGTTGCGGGATAGAAAGCTCCTTTACCATCAGGCTTTACTCCACCGAGGTTTACTTTGCCACCCTTGGCCTTTGCTTCCTCAACTAAATCAGCAATTTTGTTACGCTCTTTAACAGAGACACTTGCACCCAACTGAGCACCTTCACTTAGTCCTGGCGCCATTTTAAGTTCTGACATTGCTTTGCCAAGTTTTTGAGTAAATTCTTCTGCAACAGTACGGGCAACTATGAATCGATTTGCTGCAGTACAAGCTGCGCCACCATTGCGCATCTTGGCGATCATTGCACCTTTTACCGCTTCATCAATATTTGCATCATCTAATACGACTACAGGTGCATTTCCACCTAGCTCCATAGATGTTCGAAGAACAAGTTCTGATGACTCCTTAAGTAATCCTCTTCCTACTTCAGTCGATCCAGTAAATGAGAGATTGCGTACTCGCTTATCATGCAAAATCTTTGTCATCATGGGGCCAGTCTTTGAAGGCAAGATGTAATTAACTACTCCCGCTGGCACACCTGCTCTTTGCAAAATATCGACAACATAAATTGCAGTCAAAGGAGTTTCGGTCGCAGGCTTTAAAACAGTTGTGCAGCCAGCGGCAAGCGCTGGGGCTAATTTGCGAGTTGCCATTGCTGCTGGGAAATTCCAAGGCGTAATAAGTATTGAAACACCAATGGGTTGGTGCGTAACTAAGATTCTCTTATCTCCACTTGGTGAGTGCCTGAAATCTCCAGCTACGCGTGATGCCTCTTCAGAAAACCATCGAAAGAATTCGGCAGCATAGAGAACTTCACCTTTTGCATCAGTAAAAACTTTTCCATTCTCTCGGCTAATAATTTTTGCAATCTCATCAGCCTCGTCGACCATAATTTCAAAAGCTTTACGTAGTATTTCAGCGCGCATACGCGGAGCACTTTTTGACCATGAAGGGAATGCGGCGTGGGCGGCAGCAACTGCGGCATCACACTCTTTGTCCCCCGCTGTTGAGACCTCGGCAATGACAGATTCATCTGATGGATCAATAACCGAAATACGTCCGTCACCCTCGACCCACTGGCCATCAATAAAGAGCTTAGTTTTCATCTCCACGGGTAGATCATATGACTTTTCAAATCTTCTGTCCTTTTTCTCAGGTGGGGCACAAACCTCTCACAACTAGTCGTTCTACATTTCATCTAGATCAAGCAAAGGGGCAATATGAACAAGACATTTTTTGATGCGATGCTCCTAGGCCTTGGGGTATTTATCTCTGTTGGTGCAGTTATTTTTCAGACCGTCCTTGGAAAATAAGCCCACAGGCAAGATCCAGATCTGAGAAATTTCCGGTGAAAATCAAATAAAATATCTTCAAGTATTGAGAAAAGTTCTCAAACATAGCTTTACTTACGAAAGGTAAACATGAAAAAAATATCACTCGCGGTATTGATCGCGGCGGCGCTTGCCGTCTCGTCATCGTCAGCATTTGCAGCAACACCAAAGCCACACGTAACAGGTGCTGCTGGAGCAGCTGAGGGAACGGCAAAGCATGAGATGTCAGAAACATCTGGAACTCAAAAGGCTGAAGGATCAAAGAAAGTGAAGAAAGCTTCAAAGTCTGTCATAAAGAAAAAGAAGTAACTTTATTTTAAAAAAGCCCTCCAATAATCTTGGTGGGCTTTTTTTATGCCCTATTTTTTATCTCGAACACTTTCATGGTCAATATCTTTTGCTCTCTCATGCATCTTCCTAAACTGAAGTTCAAGGTTTTTCACAGCGAGGTCAAAAGCAGCTAGATCGTTAAATCCTTCTGCTTCTCCCCTAACAAATGGTCCGCTTCCATGAGTTGTGAGGGTAACAATATGTGAGGACTTACCAAAGCGAGGATTAGCTTCGTGCTTAATCTCTACCTTGACGCCTTCTACCAAAACACTGAAGCGATCAAGTGATTTAAGTTTGTCAGTTGCTATGTCTTTAAAATCTTCTGCTAATACTGCTCCCCGGGGATGAAAGATGATCTCCATAAATTGAAGTTACTCCCATTAGGGACGACATACAAGGTGCGCCCGAGCCTTACGGATCATTTGAGTGAGATCACTAATAAAGGCTGCGAGCGCTCTTGCTTGTTTAGTTACTTACATCTATGGCAGGAGCATCTTTAGGCGACGAAGCCCACGAGGCTTTACTGCTGCAGGAGCTTTGGTCTTTGGGGTCTTGACTGCTCTCGCAACCTTTGCCGCCTTAACGCCTGCAACTACGCCATTTGTGGTGGTTGGATCGATAGGCGCAACTGCTGGTGCTACTACCGCTGGCACTACTGCTGGCACTGCCTTTGCCTTCTTTGTTGCTACTACCTTCTTAGCTGCAGCCTTTTTGACTGGGGCTTTCTTTGCTACAGCAGCCTTTTTAGTAGCTACTTTCTTCACTGGAGCTTTCTTCACTGGAGCTTTCTTCACTGGAGCTTTCTTCACTGGAGCTTTCTTCACTGGAGCTTTCTTCACTGGAGCTTTCTTCACTGGAGCTTTCTTTGCAGTTGTTTGCGCTGCTGCCTTTGGAGCAGCAATTGCGCTACTTGATTCAAAAATTGCTGGAAGTAAAAGTGCTGAGATTAAAGCAACTCCGGCAGCGCTTTTGACCAATCGGGAATTAGTGAAACTTCTTTCCATTCTGATATTTACCTTTCCTAATTTCAGCAGGCATTCACCTACTCGAATAAAGGGATTCTTCTCACCTATAAGCGGGCGCGGGTGATCATCAGGCGCCACCTGTGCACAGATTTGCTCTTGGGATGGCAGACTTACCCCCATGCCCACGAACCAAGACTTTGTTTCCAAAGTGCAGGTTTTTGAGCCCCATAAGGCGTCCTTGCCGCCTCTCATTCCATATGTGAAGGAATTTTGGAGCCGCCGAACATTTGCGATTGAACTTGCTCGCTTTAATGACAAGGCCGAGTACCTTGGCTCACGCCTAGGAAAAGTTTGGCTAATTCTCAATCCACTACTTCTTGGGATTGTTTACTACGTCGTTATTGTCATTATCCGCGGTGGTAGTGACCATAATGGCCTTACACGCTTAAATCATTTACTTATTGGACTTTTCACTTTTTACTTTGCACAAAGCACAGTCATGGCAGGTGCGCAATCAATTACTCTGGGAGGTCGCTTGATTTTAAATCAGGCCTTTCCACGCACACTATTGCCGTTTTCTTGCGCTATACAAGCTTTCAGAGAATTCCTCCCTACGATTCCTGTCTATGTACTGGTATTAGTTGTTGGGAAATGGATTTACCCAGCAACACAAATAGCAGGTATTTCATGGAACTTTTTATGGATTCCATTTATTATCGTGTGTATTGCCTTTACGGCATTTGGCTTAGCGCTTTTATTTGCAACTATGAATGTTTACTTCCGCGATACAAACAAACTTCTGACTTACATCACTCGAATTTGGATGTATCTCTCTCCCATTCTTTGGCTTCCCTCTTCACTCCACGGCAAAGCCAAATTACTTCTTTATGTAAATCCTCTTGGTCCTGCTCTTACTGCAAATTCACGTGTGTGGATCGATGATACTGGCTTATCAAGAAATGTAATCGTGGGATGTATCTTTTGGGCAGTAACTTCAATGTGCGTCGGTGGTTACTTCTTTATTTCAAGGGAGCGCGACTTTGCGATCCGCATCTAAGCCCGCCTATGTGATGCCAGAGGGATTGGCAGTTCGCATTGAAGATCTTTCCATTACATACAAGGTAAGTCTTGAATCTAAGCGGACACTTAAAAATGCTTTGATGCGAGCAAGTCTTCGCCAAGAATCGCGCATGCGCACGATTGAAGCAGTTAAACATATGACTCTTGATATTCCTCATGGGTCAGTCCTTGGAATTGTTGGATCAAACGGCGCTGGAAAATCAACGTTGATGCGTTGCATCGCAGGAATTCTCACGCCTACACAGGGCCGAGTTGCAGTCAATGGAAAGATCTCAACGCTTTTGGCGCTTGGTGTTGGCTTTAACCCTGCTCTTTCTGGACGTGACAACATTATTTTGGGTGGTCTTGCATCAGGACTGAGTAAAGAAGAGATTGAAAGCAAGACTGATGAGATTGCAAAGTTTGCTGACTTACCTGATGGTTTTATAGATCTTCCAGTGCGCACATACTCCAGTGGTATGTATGGAAGATTATCTTTCAGTGTCGCTGTTAGCATGACTCCAGATATCTTGCTCCTAGATGAGGCGCTCTCCGCAGGCGATGCCGCATTTAAAGAAAAGTCATTTGAACGCATGCGCCAGCTCTGCGCTGAAGCTCGAACAATTCTCATTGTTTCCCACGCACTTGCAACTGTCACCGATCTTTGTGACGAAGCAATTTGGATGCACAAAGGAACGATGCTCGCCCAAGGTAAGCCAGATAAGATCGTTGACGAGTATCTAAAGTTCTTAAACGTTGGAACACTGCCTTCCAGCTATGAAGATATGTAGGGAGTGCATCGGATGTCGCAACTAATCGATGTCTCGATCATTTCATCTGGCGCAAATATCGCCGATGCCAGACTTCACCGTATAACGGGCGCCCTTTTAAGAGCTGGTTTAAATGTTGAAGTCTTTGCTCCAGGAAACCCAGCAGATGGCCCACGTGAATCTGCCCCGGGACAATTATTTATTCGCCGCGGCGGATCAAGTAAATCACTTTTAGCGCGTTACTTTCGGTCGCGGTCATATCCAATGCGTGCACGCGGAAAAGTCTTTTATGCGATATCTCCCGAAGCATTTGCGCCTACTCATGGCTTTGCATTTATGAAGCGTCGTAAATTTGCTGTTGATCTCTATGAGGATTACATCCGCGTACTTAAGGACCGCCCATGGGCAAGAAAATATTTTGGACTTCCAGGGCTACTCGCTCGTTTAGATACCAAGCTTGCGCTCTGGTTCGCGCAAAGAGCTCACCTGACAACAGTGGCAGATACTCAAGTTCCTCCTTTTATTGCTTATCAACGAATCGTTCTTCGTAATCTTCCGGATCTAACGCTGCTCACAATGAGTGGCCAGCGCGATGCGACGCCCCGCGCTATTTATATCGGTGATCTGCGCACTTCTCGAGGCCTTAAAACAATGTTGCAATCAGCAATTCTTGCCACAGAGTGGAGCTTTGATTTGGTTGGTCCTATCGCACCACATGATCAAAAATATGTAGAGGACTGGATTTCAAAAAATCCTGAGGCAGCAGCACGGGTGAAGTTCTTTGGCAAACTTCCTCCTGCGCAAGCTTGGAAAGTTGCGGCAGGTGCATGGGTTGGCCTTTCATTGCTAGAAAGCACTCCTGCATTTATCCAAGCCGTGCCGTCAAAACTATATGAATACATGGTCGTGGGGGTTGCGAGTATTTCTACACCACTTCCCCGCTGCGTTGATCTCATTGAGAAAAGTAGGGGTGGGATGCTGGCAAGTGACCCAGCTGAAGTGGCAGCAGCACTTGATGACCTAAGCAAAAATACAGAAAAACTAGATCAGATGAGAAAGAGTGCTTCTGGCTGGGCTTCGAGTAACTTAGATAGCCAGCGTGAATATTTAGCATTTACTCATGCAATTTCTGCGCTTATTGCTCAATAATCACCTGCGATAGACTCTCCCAATGCCCACCAAGATCGTGCCAAGTGCTGATGTTGATAGCACTGCAGTTATCGGAGATGGCAGTTCAATTTGGCATCTGGCTCAAATTAGAGATGGTGTTGTCCTTGGAGAAAATTGCATTATTGGACGAGGTGCCTACATCGGAAGCGGTGTGAAGATAGGCAAGAACTCTAAGATTCAAAATTATGCACTTGTTTACGAACCAGCAACTTTAGGCAACGGAGTCTTTGTTGGTCCTGCTGCAGTGCTTACAAACGATCAATTTCCTAGAGCAATAAACACTGACATGTCTCAGAAGAGTGGATCAGATTGGCAATCTGTTGGAGTGAGCATTGGCGATGGCGCAAGCATTGGTGCGCGGGCTGTCTGTGTTGCCCCCGTTTCAATTGGCAAGTGGGCGCTGGTCGCAGCAGGGGCTGTAGTCACAAAAGATGTACCAGCGTTCGCTCTTGTGGCAGGTGTTCCAGCAAAAAGAATTGGTTGGGTGGGTCGCGCGGGGGTTCGGTTAGAGAAAACAGACGATAATCACTTCCGTTGCCCCAAGGATGCAAGTACATATAAGCAGATTTCTGAGAACGAACTAGTGGAAGAGAGAGCGCGTTGATTCCTCAAGCTAGACCAATCATTGGTGATGAAGAGCGCGCAGCGGTAGATCGCGTTCTACAAACAGGCATGATGGCGCAAGGCCCTGAAGTAAAAGCTTTCGAAGAAGAATTCGCGCAGTTTGTAGGTGGAAGGCGCTGCATCGCTGTTAACTCCGGAACATCTGCCCTGCATCTTGGTTTTCTAGCGGCTGGTTTAAAACCAGGCGATGAAGTAATCGTTCCTTCCTTTTCATTTGCAGCTACAGCAAACTCTGTTGCTCTAGCTGGCGGCATTCCTGTATTTGCAGATATTGATCCCAAGACATACAACATGGATCCAGCACACACCGAATCACTAATTACCTCTAAAACTAAAGCGATCATGCCTGTGCATCTTTATGGACATATTGCAGCGATGGATAAGTTCCAAATAATTGCTGAAAAACACGGCCTCACTGTTTATGAAGATTCTGCTCAAGCACACCTTGCATCTTTAAATGGAAAAATGGCGGGTGAATGGGGCAAGGTTGCTTCCTTCTCCTTCTACCCAACCAAAAATATGACATCAGGTGAAGGCGGAATGATTGTTACCGATGATGCCAGCGTTGAACACCAAGCACGGATGCTACGAAACCAGGGCGGCGTAGTTCGCTACCAGAATGAAATTGTTGGTTTTAATAATCGCATGACCGATATCCACGCAGCTATTGGCCGGGTTCAAGTAACAAAGGTGAAGGGCTGGACAGACCAGCGCCGTAAGAATGCTGCTTATCTTGATGCCCATCTGAAAGGTGTCGTCATTCCTTTCGTTCAACCAGGATCAGAGCATGCATATCACCAATACACAATCCGTATCGATGGCATTACAGGTGAACAGCGTGACAAAGTTATTGCAGGTATTAAAGAAGGTGGCGTAGGAGCAGATGTCTACTACCCAACACCTATCCATAAGCTTCCATCTTTTGCTCAAAAAATAACTCTTCCTGTGACAGAAAAGCTTGTAAAAGAAGTTCTCTCAATTCCTGTCCACCCATCACTGACACAATCTGAGCTTGAACAAATTGTGAGTGTTGTCAACGACGTAGTGGCAAAAATCTAATATGGCAGCAAAACTTCGCGCAGGCCTTGTTGGTCTTGGAATGATGGGGCGCCATCATGCACGTGTGCTTGGCTCACTTGATGGCGTTGAACTAGTTGGCGTATGTGATCCCATGGGAGATCCCCACAAAGTTGCAGGTGACCTTCAAGTGCTTAAAACTGTTGAAGAACTCATCGCGCTTGGTATCGACTATGCGATGGTTGCTGCTCCTACGGCGTTTCACGAAGAGCTTGCACTCGCACTCGCATCTGCTGGAATTCATGCGCTCATAGAAAAGCCTCTCGCTGTTGATACTCCTTCTGCTGAACGTATTACAGATGCCTTTGCTGCAAAAAAGCTTGTAGGGGCCGTTGGTCACATAGAAAGATATAACCCAGCCTTGCAACAGCTGCGCGAAAGATTAGATGCCGGTGAACTTGGCAGCGTCTATCAAATTGCAACAAGACGCCAAGGACCATTCCCGGCCCGTATTGCCGATGTGGGAGTGATTAAAGATCTTGCCACACACGATATTGATCTCACCGCTTGGGTTGCTAGATCACCTTTTGTTTCAGTCTCTGCTAAGACTGCTCTTAAATCAGGTCGCCCTCATGAAGACATGGTTGCCGCAATTGGTGAATTAGAAAACGGAATTATCACCAATCATCTAGTTAATTGGCTTACTCCTTTTAAAGAACGCCTAACAATCGTGACAGGTGAGCGCGGAGCTCTCGTTGCAGATACTCTCACCGCTGATTTGACTCTATATGGCAATGCATCAGTTGATACTCAATGGGATGCAGTCGCATCATTTCGCGGCGTGAGCGAAGGCGCAGTTATGCGTTATGCATTTGCAAAGCCTGAACCACTTCGCACAGAGCACGAAGCTTTTCGTGACGCAGTACTTGGACTTCCAGGAGCAGTTGATCGCATCGTGACTATGGAACAAGGACTTGCCACGGTAAGGGTTGCTGGCGCCATGATTGAGTCAGCAAATTCAGGCTCTGAGATCAAGATTGCTAGGGGGCGTTAAATGAAGATTGCGGTAGTTGCCCTAGGAAAAATTGGATTACCTCTTGCTGTGCAGTTTGCTAAAAAAGGTCATCACGTTATTGGCTGTGATGTAAACCAAAAAACTGTTGATCTTGTTAATGCAGGTACGGAGCCTTTCCCGGGTGAAGCCCATCTCGCCGAGTACCTCAGTGAAAGCGTTAAATCAGGTCACCTCACCGCAACAACAGATACAACTACTGCAGTCAGTCAATCAGATGCCGTTGTCATAGTTGTTCCTCTATTTGTTGATGAAGAGGGCATTCCAGATTTTGGATGGATGGATGCGGCAACAGAAAAGATTGCACAAGGCTTAAAGCCAGGAACTTTGGTCTCTTATGAGACAACTCTTCCGGTAGGAACAACACGAAATCGCTTTGCTCCTGCTCTTGAAAAGGGATCTGGACTTGTTGCAGGCAAAGATTTCCATCTCGTATTCTCCCCTGAGCGCGTTCTGACAGGACGTGTCTTTGCTGACCTGCGCAAATATCCAAAGTTAGTGGGCGGCATTAATGAAGCAAGCACAAAGGCTGGAATAAAGTTTTATGAAGCAGTTCTAGATTTCGATGACCGCGATGATTTATCAGAGAAAAACGGAGTGTGGGATCTAGGAACAGCAGAGGCAAGTGAGATGGCAAAACTTGCAGAAACTACTTATCGCGATGTGAACATCGCCCTTGCTAATCAGTTCGCTATCTTTGCAGAAGGCGCCAATATTGATATCGCCAAAGTTATTGCTGCATCAAATTCTCAACCATATAGCCACATCCATCAACCGGGTATTGCCGTTGGTGGTCACTGCATTCCTATTTATCCAAGGTTTTATCTCTGGAATGATCCAGAAGCAACTGTTGTTCGATCTGCTCGCGAAGCAAATTCGAAGATGCCAGAACATGCAGTCTCATTACTTTCTGGTGCACTTGGTGATCTAAAAGGTAAGAAGGTTGCTGTTCTTGGCGTTTCTTATCGTGGCGGAGTTAAAGAGTCAGCATTCTCTGGCGTATTTGGAACAGTCACTGCACTTAAATCCCGTGGAGCAGAAGTAGTTGTTAACGATCCTATGTATAGCGATGAAGAGATTGCCGCACTTGGATTTACTCCGTATGCGATTGGTGAAAACGTTGACGCCGTTATCTTGCAAGCCGACCATAAGGAATATAAAGGGCTATCTAAAAATGACTTTCCGGGAGTTAAAGCTGTGGTCGATGGAAGACGCGCAATGAGTGCGAAGAATTTTGAAGGTATTACTTTCCGCGTTATTGGAGCGGGACAGGTTTCGTAACTGTAAAAGGCAAAATAGGGCGCGCAGTCGGCGTAGCTCCTGCAATGTGATTGTAAGTACTCACAAGCACTTCCCCTTGCCGCTCCCACGTTCGTTGGGCAAGAACTGCGTCAGTATATTTGCTTCGGTATTTACTGGGATCTGAAAGTATTTTCTTTGCTGCTACTACAAAGCCTTGAATATCTTCTGCCATGAAGACCTCACCATTACCTAATTTTTCAACTTCTGCCGCCATGGTCTTGACGTCACTGACAAGGATCGGAAGTTTTGCCTGCATATATTCACCAAATTTTGTGATCAGGGAAATCTCGTGATTAAGTCTATGAAGTAATGGAATTAGCCCGATATCGGCAGAAGAGAGATAAGAGACGAGCTCTGCGTTTGGAACATACGGCACGACATGAAAACGGTCGGCTAAATCTGGCGCACTTGCAAGGAGATCTTTTACCGATTGGTTACCAGGATTGGCAATAAGGGCTAGATGAACTCCAGGCATTTGGCGTAGAGCAGCAAGAGCAGTCTGCACTCCTCTTTGAGGAGCAACCGCTCCTGAATAAACCATGAGTGGTGCATCTGGTGTAATTCCACAATCACTCCGCAAGTTTTTTGAAGATGCTTGCTGCCCAGCAACTAGTGGATCATTGGCAACAATAATCGGCCGTGTGGTTATTTGCAGGTGCTCCATAAGCAATTCGTTCATTGGCTCGCTAACTGACAGTACAGCGGCAGAGAGCTGGGAATATTCTCGTTCCTTCTTTGAATATAGAGCTGCAAGAGGTTTAGTGAGGTGAGCGACACCTGGAACATACTCATGTGCGTCATAGACTAGGGATGCTTCTTTACCTTCAGTTTTTAATAAATCAATGAGTGCTGCCGCCACAGGAAGCGCGGTGTAATCATGGGCATGGATAACGTCGGGTGAAAATCGTAATACTTCTGGTCCGGCTGCTCTAACTGCTCGATTTAAATTTGGAATAACAGTTTCATCTTTGATTTTAAGAACTTCATATATTTTTCTGCGGTAATAACGTAGAGCACGTAAGGTTCGGGCGATAAATGCTTGTGTAACAACTGGCTTAAGTGGAAGCCTTAAAATCTTGGCATATCCGATTGTTAATTGATCTGAATGCGTAAATGGTGTTGCTCCAATTACTTGAACATCCCATCCAGCATTACCCAGTGTCCACGCACATTTAAGGACACGAGAATCCTCATTAACACTATTTAAAACTATATGGAGTGCTTTAGGATTGCTATTACTCACACAGGCAATACTAAGACAATAATCGTTATGAGGGCAGCAAGACCGAAGGCTTGAATCATTAAATTAAGAGCTGTTTTTCGATCAAGGGCTTTATCGGCTGGAGAAATCACTTTGGAGACCTGACCTAAGGAACCAAAGTTAAAAATCCCCGCAAGTCCAAAAGCTAAACAAAATTTCTTACGGGATTGTAGATACCCGATTGAAAATAGTATGGCTGGGAGAAATAATGAGAGCCTGCTTAGTCCCTTGACATGCTGACTATGAAAACTTACTACCGTGATAAACACAAGAACTAGGCCAACGATACCAACGAATCGACGTCTGCGAACTTCTTTAGGCCCAATGTTGCAAGAGCCCGCGGCATATTGAAAATCTTGATTTTCACTCATCTGAATTAGAACTGACGCTCGTGATCTTCCTCGTCAGTAAAGACTTCATGATTATCATTTGAGCTATTTGCAAGCCATGAGAAAATTGACTTAAGTGCTCCGAAAACAAGCAGGGCTAAAGCGAAAAAGGCGACTATGCGCTTGATTGCTTTAAACATGGTGCAAATGTACTACCTCGGGCTGGTTACTCGCTGGAAACTTTCTGTGAACTCGCCCCGAACTTTTAGCTTTGGGACTTCTTAAGTGCCTGATCGATATCAGCCCATAGATCTTCGATGCCTTCAATACCGACAGATAGACGCACAAGATTTGTTGGGATGCTTGCACTCTCATTGCTCCAACGGTGACGACGTTCCCACAAGGACTCAACCCCGCCAAGAGAAGTAGCAAAAGTAATCAATTCTGATGAGGCGCATGCTTTGTCCGCCGCCGCTGCCCCTCCCTTCACGTCAAATGAAATCATCGCCCCATAGCCTTTCATAAAACTAGAGGCAACTTTGTAATGGGGATCAGTTGGTAAGCCCGGATAGCGGACCTTCTCAACTGCTGGGTGACTAGATAAGCGCTTGGCTAGTTCAAGTGCATTGCTCTGCGCACGCTCTAAACGGATTGCAAGTGTGCGAAGACCTCGAAGTGTTAACCACGCTTCAAAGGGGCCAGGAATCCCTCCACCAAGTCCTCGGGCTTCACTGAGCTTTTCTAGAAGCGCTTCATCTTTCGTCGAAGCAGATCCTAAAAGAACATCAGAGTGACCTGAGATGTATTTGGTGAGTGAGTGAATAACAATATCTGCGCCCAGCTCTAGGGGCTTTTGCAATAGTGGTGTAGCAAATGTGCTGTCAACGCCTACAGCGATCTTCGCTGCCTTTGCCTCTTTAATGAGAGTTGGCATATCAGCAACTTCAAGAGCAGGGTTAGTTGGAGATTCAATCCAGAGCAAATTACTGCCGTTAAGGGCGCCTAATACCTCTTGGGTATTTGAAATATCAACATAACGAACCTCTGCAGCCCCTGACTCCTGCATCTTGCGAAGCATGAGCATCAGTCCGCTATAACCATTTTTAGATGTTGTAATGACAACACCTCGTGGCAAGGTTGAAAAATAAGCAGAAATTGCTGCAAGACCTGATGCGAAAGCTAACGTCTTTCCGCCCTCTAACTCTTCAATTGCAGCTTCCAACGCAGACCATGTTGGATTCCCATCGCGGCCATACCCAACTTGACCTGGCGCTATGTATGTTGAACTTAAAGTAATTGAAGTGTTTACCGGTGCGTCAACATCGCGCTTAGGTCTTCCGGCGGCAACTACTTGAGAATCAGGCGTGAGCCCGCCAGGGGTCAACTTATGGAAATCTGACATGAGATAAGCCTAACGAATAATTTCTCGCCTCACGCACTCTTACGTGATTTGAGCAGGCTCAGAAGGGTAGTCAGACATAGAACGCCGATGATAAAGCCCAGGCTAAGGCCAAGTGAGATCTCGGGAATATTTATTCCAATAACTTTGTGGTGCTTCTGGGAGAGGGCTGCTTCAAAAATTAATTTGACCCCAATAAATCCAAGAATGACCGATAAGCCTTGAGTTAGGTAGACCAACTTATGCATCAGGTTGCCGATAAGAAAATAGAGCTGCCTGAGCCCCATCAGGGCAAATACATTTGCCGTAACAATCACATACGGGTTTCTCGTTAATCCAAAAATCGCGGGGATTGAATCAAAGGCAAAAAGTACGTTTGTAATCGCTATGGCAGTTAATGCAATGACAACTACTGACGCCCCTCGCTTGCGAAGCCAGGCTGTTGCTTTGCCCTCAGTCCATTCCTCTTCTTCACTCTCTTTAAGAAGTGAGAAGGCGGTGTAAATCAAGAAGAAACCAAAGAAGTAAAAGACCCATTGAAACCTATTCACTACCGCTGAGCCAGCAGCTATAAATATGCCTCGCAAGAATAACGAGGAAACAATCCCATAGAAAAGGACCATCTCTTCTTTACTTTTCTCCACCTTCAGGCGGGCCATAATTAAGACAAAGACAAATAAATTATCAAATGAAAGTGAGTACTCAGTAAGCCAACCAGCAAAAAATTCACTTCTTGCCTGCTCAGAAAGCCAAATGCCTAGCGTGGAACCAAAAACGACGGCTGCTGAAACATAGAAAATAGTCCATAGCGCCGCAGACTTAAGTGTTGTTTCCTTATGCCGATTGCGAAAGGCTAAGAGAAAGTCAATGAGGAGCACGAATG
>Ga0118677_10008249_pt1 | contig 16778 bp, 9 predicted proteins | sample AliMusrvi5mmetaG_FD_86154 | JGI IMG/M metagenome (GOLD analysis project Ga0118677, IMG submission 86154) | reverse complement strand
GAACCATCGTTGGCTACCAAGCGATGTTCGATCCCGAAAAAACCGGCAACGACAACGTTGAAGCCGTCATCGAAGTCAAAATCACTCCCGAACGCGGCGGCGGTTTTGACCGGCTCGCCAGTCGTATTTCCAAGTTCGAGGAAGTCCAAAGCTGCTACCTGATGAGCGGCGGCTACGACCTCATGATCATCGTGCAGGGGAAAAATCTCCAAGCCATCGGACGATTCATTGCCGAGCGGCTAAGCACCATCAAAGGGGTCATCTCCACCGCCACCCACTTCCGACTCAAAGCCTACAAGGAAAACGGGATGTTCCTGCACCGCGAAAGCAAGTCAGAGCGGCTTGCCATCTCGCCGTAGAGCCACACTGAGAAGCGTTTACATATTACCGGAAGCCGTTGAGAACGGCTTCCGGTTTTTTTATTACCTCTCAGGTTGACAAGATCATGGTTAAGCAAATAAAGTTAGCCGTGACTAACTTTCGGCCTCCGCAGTGTGGCAGCCAGGATTCCGCCGGTTTTTCCGGGGGCATCAAGCCCGGCGATGCACCGACGGTCCGGGACGCCATCGACGTGCTGGATGGGCAAAGCGCCAAACGTGGGCTGGGTCGCCTGCTCCCCTTCCTGGGCCCGGCATTCATCGCCTGCGTCGCCTATATCGACCCTGGTAATTTTGCGACCAACATTCAGGCGGGCTCCCAATTCGGTTACCTGCTTCTCTGGGTGGTGCTCGCCAGTAACCTGATGGCCCTGCTGGTCCAAGCGCTTTCCGCAAAGCTGGGCATCGCCACCGGCACGAACCTCGCCGAACATTGCCGCAACCAATTTCCCAAGCCGGTCGTCTGGATCATGTGGGGGCTCATGGAAATCGTCGCTATGGCTACCGACCTCGCCGAGTTCCTCGGAGCCGCCATCGGGTTCAATCTCCTCTTCGGGATGCCTCTCTGGGCGGCAGCCATCGCTACCGGGGTAGCGACTTTGCTGATTTTGGGATTGGAAGTGCGCGGGTTTCGAAAAATCGAAGCAGTCATCGGAACCTTGGTGGGCGTTATCGCTGTCTCCTATCTTTTGGAAACTTGGTTCAGCCCACCTGACTGGGGTCAGGTTGCGCTTCACTCTGTGCTGCCTCTCTTCTCGGGTAGCGAAAGCATTCTGCTCGCCACGGGAATTCTGGGGGCGACCGTTATGCCTCACGTTATATTCCTTCACTCCGCGCTCACCCAAAATCGGATCACTGCCCGCGACCCTCAGCGTGCACGCCGTCTCTACCGGTTCGAGTTGATCGATGTCTCCATCGCCATGGGGATCGCGGGCCTCGTGAATGCGGCGATGCTCATCATGGCGGCCTCCACCTTCTTCAAGAACGGCCTCACGCACGTCGCCTCCATTGAGGAAGCTCACCGGACGCTCGAACCGCTGCTGGGCCGGGCATCGAGTTGGGTATTCGCGATCTCGCTGCTCGCCTCCGGATTGTCCTCGGCCTCCGTGGGGACAATGGCCGGGCAAGTGATGATGCAAGGATTTCTCCACCGGCAGATTCCCATCTGGCTGCGCCGCAGTGTCACCATGGCCCCCTCCATTGTGGTCATTGCCATGGGGCTCGATCCCACGCGAACGCTGGTCTTGAGTCAAGTGGTGCTCAGTTTTGGCCTGCCCTTTGCCTTGATCCCCTTGATTCTGTTCACCCGGCGAAAGGATCTGATGGGCGAGCTGGTCAACCGTAGAATCACCACCGTAGCAGCCGTTATCGTCGCGTCGATTATTGTCGCTCTCAACGCCTATCTCCTATACCAGATATTCAGCGGGAAATAAGACCAGACCATGTTCAAGCGCCTCATCATTCCGTTGGACGGTTCGCCGCTCTCCGAAGCCGTATTGCCCACGGCCATTCACCTTGCGCTCAAGCTGCAAGCGTCCGTGACGCTCATCCACGTTATCGAGCGCAACGCCCCCCGACAGGTTCACGGTAAACCTCACCTCGCCACTCCCCAGGAAGCCGAGCCATATCTCGCCGAGGTCCAGCGCCGCCTCTTCCCGTCAGGCATCCCGGTGGAAGTGCATGTCCATTCAATGGCCATCGCCGACGTTGCGGAGTCCATTGTGGAACACGCGCGGGAGTTCGGGTCCGACCTCGTCACCATGTGTACCCACGGGCGGGGTGGTCTGCGTAAACTGCTCTTTGGAAGCATCGCCCAGCAAGTGGCAGCGGCGGGGGTTCCGGTGCTCCTCGTGCGGCCGGTGGAAGGCGGCAGCCCGCCGGTTCCATGCGGTGGCCCGATCCTTGTGCCGCTGGACGGCACGGAAGTGCGCGAAGCGGCGTTGCCTGAGGCTTCTGCACTAGCCAAAGCATGCGGTTCCATCCTCCACCTCCTCATGATTGTCCCCACGCTGGAGACCCTTTCCGGTGCCGCCACCTCCTCAAGCATTCTGCTGCCCGCTACTACGCAGGAGATGCTCGCGCTTGCCACTGAGGACGCCAGAGCCTATCTCGAAACGCTGACCACGCGGCTTGCGAGCGAAGGTGTGAAGTCGCGCGGGGAAATCCGACGGGGCGACGCAGCAGAGATCATCACCAAAGAAGCCCAAAGCCAGGGGGCGGATTTGATCGTAATGGGAACTGCCGCGCGCACGGGCATGGACGCCTTTTGGAGTGGCAGCGTCTCCCCGAAAGTATCCGAGCGCACGCACCTGCCGCTTTTGCTAATCCCGGTTCTGGAAGTTTAGACCGAAGGCTCCTCTTACTCGGCTTCCGGGGCGTCGTGATGGATGGCAACGTGGGTTGCGCGGTGTGAGCGAAAGAAGGAATAGCGATCAAGCACGTTCTCCTGGATCCACTCAAAGAAAAGAAATACCACAGGGGTAATGTAGAGCGTGACGAGTTGCGAGACGATGAGCCCACCAACGATGATCAATCCCAATGGTTGACGAGAACTGCCGTCCGCGCCAAACCCAAACGCCAGCGGCACCGCACCCATCAACGCCGCGAAGGTCGTCATCATGATCGGCCGGAACCGTTCCACGCTGGCTTCGTGAACCGCCGCCTCACGATCCAATCCGTCGGCCATGCGCTGCAAAGCGAAGTCGATCATCATGATGCCGTTCTTTTTCACAATGCCGACGAGCAAAAACATGCCGACAAAGGCGTAAAGCGAGGCTTCCTTGTGGAACAGCAGAAGCGTCGCCAGTCCGCCTACCGTAGCCACAGGTAATGAGGAGAGCACCGTGACAGGATGCAGGTAGCTTTCGTACAAGATGCCCAGAATGATATACATCGCGAATATGGCAAAAATAAACAGGATGGAGAGGCTCCTCACGGTCTCCTTGAAGACCAAGGCTTCACCTTGAAGGCTACCGCGAATGTTCGACGGTAGCGTCTCGGCTGCGATCTTTTCGATAAATTTTGTGGCATCGCCAATCACTGCTCCGGGGACCAGGTTGAAGCTGATGGTGACCGACGGGAACTGATTGATATGATTCACCGATTGCGGCCCGATGATTTCCTTCCAACGGGCGACCGCACTGAGTGGCACCAGCGTCGTGCCGTCATCCGCTTTCACATAAATTTGCTCAAGGTTCTGCGGCATGGATCGGCGAGCGTCAGCGACTTCCATGATGACCTGGTATTGGTCCGTCGATTTCTTAATCAGATAGACATAGTTCTGCGCATAGGCGTTGCCCAAGGTGGAAAGAATGACTTGGGCTGAAACGCCGTACGACGCAGCCTGTTCCCGCATGATATCTATCTCTAAATTTGGCGTCTTGGTTTTCAGGTCCGAATCGAGGGACAGGAAACCGGGATAGTCTCGCAGCTTTTCCATGAGCTTCGCGGCGGAGGCATTCACTTCATCGGGATCAATGCCGCTGAGAGCGTAGGCGAATTTCCCTGTTGCGTTGCCGGTTGCACCAGTACTGATTTGCAATACGGGGTTAGCTTGCATGATGGGTTTGATGCCCGGAATCTTCACCATCTCGGCCGTCAATTGCGCCATCACGATGTCGATGGAAGGCCGCTGATCGATTGGTTTCAAGGAGGCAATTACCCGCGCTTGGGAACTGGGCATTCTCCCGGTAAGCCCTGCGATCGTATATCCCAAATCCACATACGGGTTCTCCTGGAGTATCTTGTCCACCTTGTATTGGTATTCGCGCATTCTGTCCGGTGATGTCCCCTCCTGCGCTTGGAACATGCCGCGAATGAATCCGCTGTCGCCCACCGGCAGGAAGGCCTTCGGGACGGCGTTGAAAAACAGGATCGTTCCCACTAAACAAATCACCCAGGCAATCGCGGAAATCCATTTGTGCCGAAGGAAGAAATAGAGGGAGTCCCCGTAGCTCTTGATAATCCGCTTGAGGATGCGGTTCACATGCAGTTCGAGCCATGTTTTCGTCCCACCCTCGTGGCGCGCCAACATCCGCGCACACATCAGGGGTGTAAGCGTCAGCGAAACAACGCCCGAAGCGATAATCGCAATGATGATCGTGATGGCAAACTCTTGGAAAGTCCGCCCAATGAGGCCCGGCATGCAGACCAGCGGCAAAAACACCGCAGCCAGAGAAAGTGTCATGGAAAGAATCGTAAAGCTGATCTCCTTCGCGCCGTGGAATGCGGCTTCAAGCGCGGTTTCGCCTGCTTCCATCCGGCGCACGGCATTTTCTAAAAACACAATGGCGTCATCCACCAGAAAGCCGATGGAAAGGGTGAGCGCCAGCAGCGAGAGATTGTCGACGCTGTATCCGAGCAGATACATCGCCAGGAAGGTGATCAACATCGACATCGGCAACGCGACTACCGGGATGAGCGTATCCGTGACTCGCCCTAAAAAGAGGAAGATAACCAGCACCACCAAGGCGAATGCGATAGCGAGCGTCTGTTGTACATCGGTAACGGAATTGATGATCGTGATCGAACGGTCAAGCATGGTCACAAGCTGAATCGATCCCGGCAATTCGCGACGAAACTGCGGCAGCAAATCCTTGACGCCCTGTGCGGTTGTCACCGCGTTGGCCCCGGATTGACGTGAAACGGCGAGCACCACATTACCTGTTGCCGATTTTCCGCCACGCACCCAGAAATGCCGGGACATGCGCTCGTCCTGAACCGAATCGTTCACCTCTGCAACGTCCTTCAAATAAATGGTGGCGCCGTCCTTGTGCCCCACAATCACTTGCCGATAAGCAGCCGCGTCCTCCAATTGCCCCTGAGGCTGAAGCAGGAACGTCCTGTCAGGGCCATCAAACTGTCCAGCCCCTTGGTAGCTGGTTCCCGCGCGAATCGCGGCGGCGAGATCGTTCACGGTAAGCCCCAGTGAAGCAAGCTTGGACGGGGATACCTTGACGCGCACAGCCGCTTTAGAACCGTAGATATCCACCTTGGCAACACCCGGCAAGATGCTGAGGCGTTGGGCAACCTGGCTGCTTGCGTAATCGTAGAGTTGCCCCTGCGTCAACGTTTCGCTCGTCATCACGATGTAGATGACGGGTTGATCGTTAGGATTGGCCTTCGAGAAAACCGGAGGTGTTGGCAGGTCTGCAGGCAACCCAGAAGTGGCTTGGTTGATTGCAGCCTGCACATCCGTTGCGGCGGCATCGACGCTCTTACTGAGGTCGAACTGCAAGGTGAACGTCGCGGTGCCTTGCGCGCTTTGCGAGGTCACCAGCGTCAGCCCTGGGATCTGCATGAACTGGCGTTCCAGCGGCGTGGCCACGTTGCGGGCCATCGTCGTCGGGCTCGCGCCGGGATAATTGACGTTGACCGTGATGACCGGAAAATCGACGGCGGGCAAATCATTCACGGGCAACCGTTGGAAACCCAGAATTCCGAATACGACGATGCACAACGTAAGCATCATCGTCATCACGGGACGTTTGATAAAAGGATCTGACAGGCTGGCCATGGTCGCTCCCTATTTCCCCTTCCCGTCTGGCGCGATTTTAACGACGGCTCCCGGCGAGAGGGAAATCTGCCCCGTCACCACCACTGTTTCACCCGCTTTGAGCCCTTCGCTTACCACCACGGACTCCGCCTGACTCTGACCCGGCTTCACCTTGCGTAGTTCCACGGTGGAATCTCCCTTAACCACAAACACAAACGGTCCAGTTTGCCCCACTTGCAGCGCCTCGTTGGGAATCAGCACAGCATCTTTGATGGTATCGAGCAGCAGCCTTACATTGACAAACTGTCCCGGCCAAAAAAGCCTGTCTTTGTTATCGAGCAGCGCGCGCACCTTCACGGTGCCAGAGTTTTGCTGCACGCCGTTGTCGAGAAAATCGAAGGCTCCTTCGCGGCGCTTGGCAGGATCGTCAGCGAAGCTGGCAGCCACCTTCAGCGTTCCCTTTTCCCGGTATTTGCGCACTTCCGGCAGGGAGGCTTCCGGGATGGTGAAATCGACATAAATCGGGTCCTGCCTCTGGATGAGCAGCAATTGGGTGACATTCGCGCTCACCAGATTGCCCATGTCCACCTTCCTCTTACTCGCGCGTCCGTCGATGGGGGAGCGGATGGTGCAATACTCGAGGTCGATCTGAGCTGAGTTCACCGCTGCTTGGTCGGCTTGCACTGTCGCTTGAGCGGCCTGCGCCGTGCTGACCAGGCTATCATATTCCTGAAGCGAAATGACCTTCGTTTTGCTTAATTCTTCATTCCGCTTGACCTGCAGCTCAGCATACACCGCCTTGGCCCGATCTTGTTCTAGCGTTGCCTTTGCCTTATCGAGTGCTGCTTGGTAAGGGCAGGCGTCAATGGTGAAAAGAAGGTCTCCCTTCTTTACGTCCGCGCCGTCCTTGAAATCAATGCCGACAATCACTCCCGTCACCTGCGGCTGGATCATGACTGCCTCATACGCCGTACAATTGCCGATTTCGTCACGATAAACCGGCTCGTCCCGCGCTTCCGCTTGGGCTACCGTCACCAAACGCGTTGGAGGTGGCGAAGTGGACTGTTTTCGTCCGCAACCGGGAAGAATCAAGAGACTCAAAGAAACGTAAAAAATACCAAAAGACCGCGAAAACTTCATAAAAACAATTATTAAGCCAATTTGAACCAAGATCAACGCTGGTATCGCATCATTTTTTTGAGGAAATCTCACCGAAGTAAGATAATCCCTTTGCCTCCCTCCTTCGGGCTGCGCTTCCACTTACGGGAACTGTTTGTCCTCGCCCTGCTGCCAAATACCTTAACAGGAACCTACTCCACTGCCATCCGGCGCAGGGCGTTGGCCGCAAACTGCGTCAACCCGGCGACCATCGTGGGAGCGCCGTGGCAGCGGATCGCCTTCACACTCCGCTCGGAGCGCCCCGCGAGTTCCGGCTCCCCTTGGGCTACCACCACTGCGCAGGCAAAATGTTCTCCGAGGATCGCCAAAGCCCGCTTGAGCGCCTCTTCCTGTTGAGGGGTGACCGGAGGCGGCGGTACGGGATTGGGGTTCGGGGGACGCTCGCCAAAAGTGCGGCAGAGGAGATCGGAGGCGAACACCATCAATCCGGTCGCCGTCGTCGGACAACCATACCAGCGCATCATTTGGGCGAACTGGGGCTGACCGTCGTCGGCAACGAACTGGGCCTCGGCCACCATCACGACGTTGGGAAAATGCTCCGAAACAATCTGGTGTGCGGCCTGCAATGCTTGTTCCCTAGGATCTATAGGCATTGCTGATTTCATTAGGGCGCACTTCCCGGAAAGTCAAACCGGAACCCCAAAAACAGGCGCGTTCATGGTTTCCATGGCTCGCCCAATCCTGCAAAGGCATGAATTGACCTTTTTGCCGGGTTCCCCCTATATTTTGCTCCATCATGCAATCCCTCTTTGACGGCGTTATCCTCGCGGAAGGTAAAACCAAAGTGATCGGGCAGTCTGCTGACGATCCCCAAAAAGTCATCATCGTCTCCAAGGATGATATTACTGCGGGAGACGGCGCAAAACACGATCTCCTGAGCGGCAAGGCCGCGATGGCGACGTTAACCACCTGCAATAACTTCCGCCTGCTCAAGGCATGCGGCATCCCTGTCGGATTCGACGAACAACTGAGCGCAATTTCTTTTTCCGCGCCCAAATGCGAGATGCTTCCCTACGAGGTCGTCACCCGGCGCGAGGCCCACGGCTCCTACCTCAAACGCAATCCTGGCACCAGCAAAGGCCACCTCTTTCCCCGGCTGCTCGTGGAGTTCTATTTGAAAACCAACGGACGGAAGTGGAAAGCGCACGATCTCCTCTGCGACGATCCCTACATGAGCTACGATGAAGCGGCGGGCACGGTGAGCCTCTTCGAGCCTTCCAAGCCACTCGCCACGCAAACGCCCTTCCTCGTGCTGCCGCAGGCCGAGGTGTTTTCCCATGACGGCGAATCCGGATTTTTTAAGGAAATGAGCATCATCGCCCGTCGCGCCTTCCTGGCTCTGGAAAAAGCCTGGCAACTCGAAGGCGGCGCTTTGGTAGACTGCAAAGTAGAGTTTGGCCTGACCAATGACGGCAAGCTCCTGTTGGCCGATGTGATCGACAATGATTCCTGGCGCGTGCTCGAACATGGCGCTTACCTCGACAAACAGGTTTACCGCGACGGCGGTCAGCTAGACGCCGTGGCCGCCAACTATCAGCGCGTCGCGGGCATCACCAGCCACTTCCGCCTCCCTGCCCAGCGCATTGTCATCTGGTCGGGCTCCGTCAATGACGATGTGAGCCCGGTGGAAAACGCCATCACTAAGTTCTCTCAAAATTCGATGGAAACGGCGCGTATCGCCTGTTCTGTGCACAAAGAGCCAGTCCGCGCTATTGCGGAATTGAACCGTCTCGTCCAAGCCGTGCCGGATAGCGTCATCATCGCCTACATTGGCCGTTCCAACGGAGCGGGGCCAACGCTCTCCGCCTGCACCACTGTGCCGGTCATCACCATCCCCGCGAACTTCAAGGAATTTCCACAAGACGTATGGTCCTCGCTGCGATCGCCCTCAAACGTGCCTGTCATGACCGTCATTGAACCTTCAAACGCAGCCTTGGCCGCACTGGAAATTCTGGCCTTGCGCAATCCCCTCCTCTACATGCATTTGCGCGAAACGCTCGAAGAGCGGTTGTAGCGCGATATCTTGAAGCCTATGCCGGAAGTCCCCGGCGCAGCGCCTCATCGAATGGCTCCAACTGCACGGGCTTGCTGATGTAATCGTTCATTCCGCACTCCATGCATTTTTCCTCGGAGCCCTGGGTCGCGTGGGCTGTCAGAGCAATGATGTAAGGCTGCTGAACAAGCCCTTTGTTGGCGCGTATCCGCCGCGTAGTTTCGTAGCCGTCCATTTCCGGCATCTGGCAATCCATCAAAACAATATCGTAAGATGTTTTTTCCAGCGCTGCGAGAGCCTCCATGCCGTTCTCTACAACGTCTGCTGTGTAGCCAAGCTTATTCAACTGCCCCAAGGCAACGACTTGGTTCACCTCGTTGTCTTCCGCAAGGAGAATCCGCACCTTCCTCAATGAAGAAGGTGTGGATGCGGAAGCAAGCGATGATACGGACACAGGTTCACCCAGCTTGGTTTTGGATGTAGCTGTTTTGCCCACCGTTGACGCCATGACACTGGCAATGCAATCGAACAGTTGCGATTGCTTCACCGGTTTGACGAGAGATGCTTGGAAGCCCGCCTTTAAAGCGTCCTCCTCGGAAAATGGCCCCATTGAGGTGAGGAGAATCAGCGGCAAGCCAGCAATCGAGGAATCAGCCTGAATCGCGCGCGCCAGCATGAGCCCATCCATTCCAGGCATTTGCATATCGAGAATCGCAAGATCGTATTTAAATTCCTCCTTCTGGGCTTGCAAAACGGCCACTGCTTCGCCGCCGCTCTCCACGCAAGTGGGCTCCATTTTCCATGACAAAAGATGATGTTTGAGGATGTGTCTGTTGGTTGCATTGTCGTCAACCACCAGAACCCGCAGCCCGGTCAGGTCAGCTTTTTGCAGCGCAATCGCCGGAGACTCACCCTCCGCCGTTTTTTCAAGCCGGGCCGTGAACCAGAAAGTCGAGCCTTTGCCGAGTTCGCTTGTCACCCCTATATGTCCTTCCATCATCTCCACCAACTGTTTGGAAATCGCCAACCCCAAACCCGTTCCGCCATATTTGCGCGTTGTGGAACCATCTGCCTGACTGAACGCCTGAAAGAGGCGCGCCTGGTCTTCCTTGGAAATACCGATGCCGGTGTCCTTGACATCAAACCGCACGACCACATGCGTCGGGCTTTCGCTTTCCTGTGAAACCAGCACAAATACTTCGCCACGCCCGGTGAACTTGATGGCGTTGCCAATCAGATTAGAAAGAATCTGACGCAACCGGCCCGCGTCGCCGCGCAGATTAAGAGGTAGGTTGGGCTTGATGAAATCAGCAAGTTCGATGCCTTTGGTATGGGCTTCGCTGACCCCGACTCCCATGGCATCCTCGACCATGGTGCAGAGATTGAAATCCACCGGATCGAGCGTCAGCTTGCGCGCCTCGATCTTGGAAAAATCAAGAATGTCGTTGATGATCTTGAGCAGAGCCTCGGCGCTGGAACCGATCATCGTAGCGAACTCGTGCTGCTTCTTCGTCAGCGGGGTATCCAGGAGCAGATCCGTCAGGCCGATCACCCCGTTCATGGGCGTGCGAATCTCATGGCTTACATTGGCCAGAAACTCGCTCTTGGCGCGGTTGGCTTCCTCAGCGGCAGCCTTGGCGGCCTGCAGCTCGTTCTCGGCGCGTTTGCGCTCGGTGATGTCCTGCATGGTCCCCGCGATGCGGGAGATTTCGCCCGAAGGTCCGGCCAGCGGCTCCCCTTGCATGAAAATCACCCGTTCGCTGCCGTTGGGAAGCAGAATACGGCATTCGATCCGGCACGGTTTTTTTTGATCCAGCGAGAGCTTCAATACCTCGGATACCGCGTCTTTGTCCTCCGGGTGGACCCGATCAATCAAAACCTCGCAGGAGGGTGGAATGTTCTCCTCCGAGAGACCGAGAATCCGGTAAATTTCATCGGACCAGACAAACCGATTCAACCTCAGGCCCCAATCCCAACTCCCCAAATGCGAGATGCGCTGGGCTTCGGCCATCCGCCGCTCGCTGACGGCGGTGGTAAAGGTGTATTCCATGAGTCGCTGGCGGACGACCAAAAAGACGATTTCGAGAATCGCCATCAGAAGCGTAATGAAAATGGGGCCGCTACGCTGCCGGGCAATCAACCGATCCAACACACTCGCATCCATGTCGATGCCCAGCACCGCAATCACCTTTCCTGTTTGCGGATTGGTAATGGAGGAGAACCCGGAAACGAATGTTCCCCGTTCATTCGTGTAGGGCCCTGTGACAATGGATTGCGGGCTGCGGAAGAAATCCGCCAAAGCCTGCGGCGGCTGCAGATACCGAAAGCCGGGTTCCGCATGGCTGGGATCTTCCGGGGTGATGGAATCCGCAACGAACACGAACTTATCCCCTTTCTGGAAGATGGCGTATAACCAGCGAAAAGTCGCGTCGGGTGTTTCCATCTTCATCAACCGTTTACGCAACCAGAGGTAGTCGGGGTGGCTGGTATCCGTCGGTGTTCCGGATAGGTTTAGGAATGGCTCGGGACCGAGCGACGCCGCGCAAAGGCGGGCCTGTTGCAAAAGCTGCTGGCGATATTCACTATCCACTGTCTGCCCCGCCCACTCCGTGCCGATCCAACCCAAGACTAGCGTGGCAAGGAGCATCAGAGGCAGGCTTCCGCCATGAACCCGGCTGCTCGCGCGTCCGAGGATCGTCTCCACCTCCCGCCAGTTTTTCCGATAGTATCCCCAAATGGCGATCGCCGTCACCACGGGCAACAGTGCGCGGAAGATTTGGATGGGGATGCCAGTCCAATACAAAAACGAAGTCTGGTTGATGATCGTGGCCGGGAAAAGGCGGGCCGCCGGGGGAATCAAGCCCGAGGCGACGGCGTTGATCGCCATGGCTGCGCCCATCGCCTTGAGGTAAATGGAATGCTCATTCTTCTCGCGGGAAGCTTGGAACAAAGTCGCCGCCGTCCAGAGACTGCCGATGAATCCGAGGACATATCGGCTGGCCGCATTGGTTCCGGCGATGCCGAAGAAGCCGCCGCAAAAGACACCGACCATCAACGGCAGATAAACCCAGCGCCCTGGCCCTTTGCCACGGAGCTTGCACCAGCCATCCCGTCCAAACTCAACCAGGAAAAGAAAAGATGACGCCATGATCCCCACACGGATGATGGCGAATGGCTTTGTGTCACCCAAGCTGATGGTGGACATCTCCAGCCATTCGTTAAACCCATGGAGAAGCCCGAAAATGCCGAACCATGTCCAAGGCAGCCGGAACGTGTTGTGCTGCTGCAGCATGGCACAGACAGCAGCCAGGACGATGAATGCGAAACCGTAAACAAAGGAAGCGTAGTCCGTTTGCTGGAGGAAGGAGGAGGGGTTCAGCGTCATGGGAATCGGACAGGACTGTATGTCTAATAAATACCCCAAATGTATAGCCTTCCATGGAAGGCTAAGTCCACCACAATTCCTCCGCTGGCGACCGGTCGCTCGCTCGGCCTATTTTCGAGTCTGGCCCGTGCCGCGAATTTGGTATTTATACGTGGTCAACTCCTCCAAAGCCATCGGACCGCGCGCATGGAGTTTGTCGGTGCTGATGCCGATCTCCGCGCCGAATCCGAACTCCCCTCCGTCCGTGAACCGCGTGCTGGCATTCCAATAGACGGTGGCCGAATCAATCTCGTTGAGAAACCGCTCGGCCGCTGCTTCGTTACCAGTCACGATGCAATCGCTGTGGTGCGAGCCATGGCTTTCGATATGGGCAATAGCTTCGTCCAGCGAATCAACCAAACGAACCGCCACAATCAGATCGAGAAATTCGGTGGTCCAATCCTCTTCCTTAGCCGGAACCGCTTTGTCTCCCAAAAGGGCGCACACCCGCTCGTCACCCCGGATTTGCACGCCTTTGTCCAGCAATGCCTGTCCTCCGGTCTTGAAGAAGTTTTCCGCGATGTCCCGATGCACCAGGATCGTTTCAATCGCGTTGCAGACGCCGGGGCGCTGGGTTTTGGCGTTGATAACGATCTCCTCGGCCATCGAAAGGTCGGCGTCCTTGTCAATGTAAGCCGCGCAGATGCCGTTGTAGTGCTTGATGACGGGCATCCGGGCCGCCGCGACGACGGCTTCGATGAGCGCATGCCCACCCCTGGGAACAATCATGTCGATGAACTGATCCATCCCTGCCATCAGCTTGACGGCTTCGCGGTCTGTTGTGGGAACGAGCAAAATTGCATCTTCGGGCAGACCAGCGCGCTGGGCCCCCCGCGCCAAGGCGGCAGCAATGGCCAGGTTGGAGCCGAGCGCCTCGCTCCCACCGCGCAGGATGGCCGCGTTGCCGGTCTTGGTGCAGAGCACGGCGGCGTCGCTGGTGACGTTGGGGCGCGATTCAAAAATGATCCCGATGACGCCGATGGGCACGCGCACTTTGGAAATCTGAATGCCGTTGGGGCGAACCCACTGGGAGATCGTGTGTCCCACGGGATCGGGCAATGCCGCGACGGTGCGGATTCCTTCAGCCATCCCTTCGATGCGGGCAGGAGTGAGTGTGAGGCGGTCAATCATTGCGCCGGAGAGCCCGTTGGTGCGGGCGCTCTCCACGTCCTTGGCGTTGGCGGTCAACAACGTCTCTTGGGAGGCGAGTAATTCCTCCGCCATCGCCAGCAAGCCGGCGTTCTTTTGCTCGCTCGTAAGCTGCGCAAGCTGCCTGGAGGCAATGCGGGCACGCCTGCCGAGATCTTGAATGATTGCTTTGAGGTCCATAAGGAAAGAGAAGATAGATGATAGAGAAGAGCGCGTTTATTTGCTCGCGCCGCCATTCACCACAAACCGTGTTCCGACCGGTTCCCCGGCCAGAATGGAGGCGATGATGCCGGGGGCACGGCCGCTGGCGATGACTGTCGGAATCCCCGCTTTGACGGCCATTTTCACCGCCGAGAGTTTGGAGGCCATACCTCCGACGCTCAGTTTTCCGGTGGTCGGCTCGACGTATTCCATGACGGAATCAATATCGTCCACTTCACGGATCAACTCTTTACCGTTCAAGAGTCCTTCAGCGGATGTCAGGAGAATGAGCAGATCGGCGCCCACAAGTTGCGCCACTTCCGCAGAAAGCCGGTCGTTATCGCCAAAACGGAGTTCCTCCACCGCTACGGAGTCGTTTTCATTGATGATCGGCACCACGTTTTTCTGCAACAGCAGACGGTTGATCGTGTTGCCTGCGTTCTTATAGCTCTTGCGACTGTCGAGGTCGCGGTAGGTCAGAAGCAATTGTGCCACGTGCAGATCGTGGGTGGCAAATGCCGTCTCATACAAATTCATGAGTTTGGACTGTCCCACGGCAGCACAAGCCTGGACGCCCGCCAGGTCGCGCGGGCGTTCTGCCAACCCGAGCGTCATCAACCCGGCCCCCACCGCTCCGCTGGAGACCAGCAGGCACTCGTGCCCGGCGCGGATGGCAGCGGCGACTTCGCTGGAAAGCCGCTGGATTTGCCCATGGTCGAGCGTGTTCGCCTCCGGTTGGGTGAGAATGCCGGTGCCGAATTTCAAAACAATGCGCTTGGATGTGCGGGCCATGAGAAAAAGGAAAGAGTGGTAATAATATCGCTTCCGGGGCTGGGTTCAAGGCGATTGCGCGAGCCAACATCAGCAACTTTAACGCACCGGTCACCTGCGCAGCGTTCTCAACTGCCGCACGAGGCTTACATAAAGGGCGAGCAGGGAACCCCACGCGAAGGCCAGCATGACGAACGTATTCACCACCAGCACGCTGAAGTGCAAGCTGAACTCCCGTCCAAAAAATGTGAAGTTGTAGAACTTGTCGGGGCCGAAGAAGACATTGATGCGGTGCATCGGCTGGCGGCGGTAGTCGAGCTGTTCGCTCTCGGCCTTGGATACCAGATCGGTGACTTTCTGATTCACGTAGAGGCGTTCGGCGGAAATACCTTCCGTTTTGGGTCGCAAGGCACTCGTCTTGAGCGGACCACCCCGGAGCACGGCATCCACACGTTTGAAGCGCTGGGCCAAATCCTCCGGTGTCTCGGCCTCCAAGCCGGAGAGGAGCGCAAGCGTATCTTTCAAATCCTCCAGCCGCGCGCTATCGGCTTCCGTCAGCGGCTTGAGCTTGAGCTTCTCCTTCAAGGCGTCGATTTGCTGCTGGGCTTCTTCCTGCCGGAAACTCAACGGGTTCAATTTGTATTGGGCGACGATGATCGCTTCATAGCTCCAGCGCATCGGCATGAACTGGCACAGGAAGGGAACCTGGAGGGTGCTTTCGTTTTTCTCCGCGGCACGGTCGGGATGCACGGCAAACCAGCGTTGGACGGCGTAGATCAGGTTGAGATTGCGATTCATGTCCTCGTATTTGATGAGCGCACCGCTCAAGAGGATTTGCGGGATCAGAATGAACGGGACGATGTTGGCTGCCGCCTTGCCGTCGGCGACGAGCGAGGAGATGCAAAGCCCGATGGCAATCCCGGTGAACGCGGTGATGAAATTGAAGAAGAAATAGATCCAGAACATCCCGCGAATCTCCAGGATGGCGTTGCCGATCAAGGTGAACATGGCGCACTGGATGGCGGCGAAGAGCGCCAGCGTGAGCGCCTTCGCTGTGATGTAGTAGGGCAGATGGATGTTCAGGTTGCGCTCCCGTTGGAGGATGGCCCGGTCGAGAATGATGTCGTCCGCCGAATTGGTGAGCCCCAGGAACATCACCACCACGAGCGAGAAGAAGAGATACGTCGGGATGTGGTAGGCGCTGGCGAAATCGTAGCTCCCGCTCTCGTTGTAATAGAGCACACTGCCGATGAGCGTGGCGAGAATGGGAGCAGCGACGATGGTGATGAGCAGGTTGACGCGATTACGCATCTTGCTCAGGAACGCGCGGCGCAGGAGCGTCTGGAACTGCGTCCACTCGTCGCGCCAGCGGATCGGCTCCTTCGCGGCAGAGCGCGAATCGAACGAAGCGGCGGGCGACGGCGGTGTTGGCTGCTGGCGCACGCCCACCTGCCGTACATCCTGGAGCAGGCGGAAGGACTCGTATTTGTCCCGCCAGTAGTCGGGCGAATAGCGGCGCGCGGGCACGAGCTGCCCGTGGACGTTCTCCTCGTAAATGATGTCGCCGGAGAGGTCGCGCAAGGGCGTTTCGAGCACGTCGAAAATGAACTCCGGCCGCGTGGTGCCACAGGCGGGACATCCGCCCAATTCGGTGCCGAAGTGCTGCTCGTGCTCGGCGGAGGCGAAGTATTCGAGCATCTCGCGCGGCGTGCCGTAGAAGACGAGCTTGCCGCCTTTATCCAGCAGGAGCGCCTTGCTGAACATCTGGAAAATTTTGGAGTTCGGCTGGTGGATCGTCACCAATACGATCTTGTTGTGCGCCATCGAGCGGATGATCTCGATGACGTGCTCGGCATCCTTGGAGGAGAGGCCGCTGGTCGGCTCGTCGAAGAGGAAGACATCGGCGCCGCCGATCATGTCGAGCCCGACATTGAGCCGCTTGCGCTCGCCGCCGGAGAGGATTTTCTTGATCGGCGAGCCGACGATGGAATCGCGCCGTTCGCTCAAGCCGAGTTCGACGAGCTTGCTGTCGATGCGCCGTCCGCGATCGCGCGCGGAGAGGTGCGGCGAACGGATGGCCGCCGCGAAGTTGAGGTTCTCGGCGATGGTCAGATGCTCGTCGAAGGCGTCGTTCTGCGGAATGTAGGCGATGTGCTGTTTGAGCTGCTCCACGTCCTCGTAGAGCGGCGC
>Ga0118677_10008248_pt1 | contig 16780 bp, 9 predicted proteins | sample AliMusrvi5mmetaG_FD_86154 | JGI IMG/M metagenome (GOLD analysis project Ga0118677, IMG submission 86154) | reverse complement strand
ACCTTCAACAGCCCCGTTGCCGGAAGCCAGGGCGTCACGGCGACCGGCTACGGGATCGCCGGTACCAACGCGGGCAACTATGTGCTCTCGGCGCAACCCACGGTGGTGGCCGCCACCATCACGGCCAAGGCGCTCACGGTTTCCGGGATCACGGCCGGGACCAAGGTGTATGACGGCACGACCGCGGCCCTGTTAGGCGGCACGGCGGCGCTCCAGACACCGGAAGCGGCAGGCAGCCCGACCAATGACGGCAAACCCTACACCGGCGACACGGTCACGGTGAGCGGAACCCCGGCGGGCACGCTGGCGCTCAAGGACGTCGGCACCCGGGCGGTGACCCTGACCCCCGGCTGCATCACGCCCGGCGGCGCGCAGGCGGGCAATTACACCTTGACGTTGCCGACCGGTCTGACCCAGGCCGTCACGGCCAAGGGATTGCTGGTCAACGGGCTCACGTTGCCCTCTAGCAAGTTGTATGACGGCAACCTGACCGCCACGGTCACCGGCTCGGCGTCCGGTCTGCTCGCGGCCGAGACGGGTGGGGCGGGCAGCGCCTTCGATGGCAAGCCCTACACGGGCGACACGGTGGGCGTGACTGGATCGTCCACCGGCACCGGCACCTATAACAGCAAGGACGTCGCCACCGCCACCACCGTCACTTATGGCGGCGTGAGTCTGACCGGCGCCAATGCCGCCAACTATGCCTTGCAGGCACCCGCGACGATCACGCCCAAGCCGCTGGTCCTGGCGGGTGGCAGCCGCACCTACGACGGCACCACCGCCATCAGCTACGACAAACTGCCGGTTTCTAACAAGGAGGGCACCGATGACGTCAGCCTGGCCTCGGGCAGCACCACGTTGGTGAGTGATAACGCCGGCTTGCAGTCCTGCGTGACAGGCAGCGTCGCCGCGCCGGCGCGCGTCGGGACCGCCGCCACCGGCAGCACCGGTGCCAGCGCCGCGACTTCCTTCAACGTGACCGTGGCCCAGCCCGCGGGCGGCAACACGCTCGTCGCCGTCATTTCCACGCGCAGCACGAGTGTCGGCGCGGTCGCCGCCATTTCCCAAAGCGGCGGCGCGCTCTGGACGCGCGCCGTGCAAAGCACCGGCACCGCCGGCACCACCACCGAAATCTGGTACGCACCTAACATCCAGGGCGCGGGCACCACCGTGACCATCCATCTCACATCATCGTTGTTTGCCTCGGCGGTGGTGACCGAATACAGCGGCGTGCTGGCCGCCAGCGCGGTGGACCAGACGGCCAACAGCTCCGGCTCCAGTACCGCCGCAGTCACCGGCACCACCGCCACCACCACCCAGGCCAATGAATTGTGGATCGGCGGCATCGGCTTGGACAGCAGCACGCCCACCGTGGGCACGCCGCTGAACGCCTTCACCAGCGTTGCCAGCGCCCAGTCTAGCAGCGCCAGCGCGGCGACCGACGCCAAGGTGTATGCCTTGGAAAAACTGCCGGGCGCCACCGGCACCGCCGCCTCGGGCGGCACCATCACGGGAGCGGTGGGGGGAGCCATCGCCCAGCGCGGCACATCAATCACGGCGCAATTGTCTAGCGGCTCATTATCAATCAACAAGCCAACCTTAGTGGTGGCCGGCGATGTGATGATCGCGTGTATTGCCCAACACAATAGCGGTGGCACCCCAAGTGCCGCCACTTCCTCCGGTTGGATCAAGGTGAAAGACGGCACGCTTGGTGGCAACTCTGCAGACTACGGCACGATTTTGATCAAGGTGGCCGGTGCCTCCGAACCTGCAAATTATGCGTTTACGCTGACCTCTACGGTAGGCGGCGCAGTCGGTGACATCGTGGCGTTTTCCGGAGTGGACAACACGACTCCCGTAGATGCCGTTGCTGCAAGTTTCAGTTCTTCCGCGGCGCGATCGACTACCGTCTCCGCGGGTGCCATCAGCACGGTTAACAACAATGCGCTGGCGATCCTGTTCGGGATGACGGCCAACGCCAGTTCCAACTCCAGTGAAACCTGGAGCGCTTGGTCGTCAGGCTTGAGCGGCACGCCCTTGTTCAGCAACATCGGCGGCGGCACTGCTGCGAACGCCACATCCGTCGCCGCGAATTGGAAGACCATCGCAACCGCAGGTACCACAGGCGCAGGACAGGCCACCTTGTCGAGGAGTGAGTATAATGCCGGAATTTGGGTGGCCCTGCGGCCCGCCGCTGCTACTCCGCAGTGGTCCGGGGCGATGGCGACCTTCAAGCCGCAACCCGCCGCGCTCAGCGGGACGCTGGCGCTGGGCGGGACCGCAGCCGCCAATTACACGCTGGCCGGCGCGACCGGTTCGGCGACGATCAACCCGCTGCCGCTCACGCTGACGGCAGTGGTGGCGAGCAAGACCTATGACGGCACGCTCGCCGCTGCGGGTACGCCGACCGTTGCGCCGGGGCTGGCGAGCGGCGATAGCGCCACGGCGCTGGGCCAGGCGTTTCAGACCAAGCATGCGGGCACGGCCAACAAGGTGCTGGTGCCCTTCATCGCCATCAATGACGGCAATGGAGGCAACAACTACGACGTCACGCTGCTGACCTTGAATACCGGCACGATCCAGCCGCTGCCGATTTCCGTGGCGGCGGTGATGGCCACCAAGACCTACGACGGCGGCACCACCGCTGACGGCACCCCGACCCTGACGCCGGATTTGGCCGGCGGCGATACCGCCACCACGCTGAGCCAGGCGTTTCTGACCAAGGACGCGGGCACCGCCAACAAGGTGTTGGTGCCCTCCATCGTCATCGACGACGGCAATGGCGGCGCCGACTACGCGGTGACATTGACCAACTGCACCACCGGCACGATCACCCCGGCAGCCGCCACCGTCACGCTCGGCGACCTGACCCACACCTATGACGGCAAGCAGAAATCGGCGTCGGTGACCACCGTTCCGGCGGGACTTGCGGTGGATCTAACCTACAACGGCTCGCCAACGGCGCCAAGTGCCGCGGGTAGTTATACCGTGGACGCAAGCATCAGCAATCCCAACTACAGCGGATCGGACAGCCAAGTGATGGTGATCAGCGAGTCGTTGATCGTCACCTGGCGGAGCAGTCATTTCACGCCGGATGAAATCGCCGCCGGGACTGCCGCGGATGGCGCCGATCCGGATGGCGACGGCCTGACCAACCAGCAGGAATATGTGCTGGGCACCGACCCGCACATTTCCAATCCGCAGCCGCTGGCGATCACCCGCGCGGGCGACAGCCTCACACTGGGCTTCCTGGCCCGCAGCGCGAGCGGCAGCGGCTATGCAGGTTTGACGCGGAAGTATTTCGTGGAAACCAGCACCGACCCTGCCGGCCCGTGGGTGGCCTTGGACCCCTATACCGAATACGTCGGCGATCAGGATGTCAGCGTCCCCTTGACCATCGACGCTGCCAAGAGGTTCTATCGCCTCAACGTCCGCGTCGAATAGCAGATGGGGTTGGCTGTTAGTGCTTGTCGGTGATCAGTTGCCGGAAGGATGACTCTAGCGAAGCGGTGCCTCAGACCGAGCGAAATGCGAAGAGGATTGATGATTGCTGATCGATGATTGTTGATTCCTGACCAGATCACACGGGCGCACCCTCCGCGCAGAAACGATCGTCTGAAAAACAATTTCTAACAATGATTGACAATCCGGCGAAATTAAGCAAATCTGGTGCATGCTCAAGTGTGTGTATTGCGTTCGGCGGCTTCCATCGCTCACGGTGGAGGAGTTTTACGACTACTGGCTGAATCGCCACGGCCCCCTGGTTCGGAAGCACGCGCCGGTGGTTGGCATGCGGCGCTACGTTCAAAGCCACACGATCCAGAATGCGATGCTCAATGCCGCCGCGCAGCAACCGCGGGGGATCACGGAGATGTATGACGGCATCACCGAGGTGTGGTGGGACAGCGTCGAAACGCTGATGGCGGCCCTGCAGACGCCGGAGGGCCAGGAAAGCAACCGGATCCTCTCGGAGGACGAGGCGAGGTTCGTTGATTGCGCCAATTCGGCGATCTTCTTCAGCATCGAGCATACGATCTTCGAATTCTAACACCTATCGCCGTGCGACGCCCGACTTTCATGCTGCTCGCGGTCTGGTCGCTTCCCGCCGGGACGCTGCTGGGCAACGGGTTTTACGTTCCGGTGCAAGCGCCCGAGGCCACCGGGCGCGGCAATGCCTGGCTTGCCACGGCCGACAGCGCGGCGGCCGTGTACTACAATGCGGCGGGACTCACGCAGTTGAGTTCGCCGGATTTGGTGGTGGGCGCCTATGCGGTGCGACTGGGCATCTCGGCGGAAACCCTGACGGGTGACTATGACAACAGGGCCTCGTGGGCGCTGCTGCCGCAGATTTACGCGGCGGTGCCGATCAACGACAAGCTCGTCGCGGGCTTCGGGGTCAACACGCCGTTCGGACTTTCGACGGACTGGGGCAATAACACGCAGTTCCGGCAGATTGCCACTGAGACCCAACTCACCTATCTAACTGGCTGGGCGGTGTTGGGATACAAGCTCACCGACACGGTGTCGATCGGCGGGGGCCTTGGATTGAGTTATGCGGATGCCAGGTTCCGGCAGGGGATATCGCCCGTGCCTTCGCAGGATTTCTTTGAGTTTGAAGGCAACGGCGAGGCCTTGAGCTGGACCCTGTCCGCGCGTTGGCAGCCCACTGCGGATCATGCCTTCGGCTTGGTTTACCGCAGCCGGAGCACGTTCAACCTTGAGGGGGACGTGCGCAACACGTACGCCATCGGCGATGGCGGCGCCTCGATGAATTTTCTCACGCCCGCCACGCTGGGAGCGGGATACGCCTACCGGCCATGCAAGGAGTGGCTGCTGGAAGCGAATGTCGAATGGGTCAATTGGAACGATCTGAACTCCCTCACCCTGTCCAAGGCGTCGGGGGCCGCGGTCATTCCTTTCAACTGGAACTCGAATTTCATCTATTCAATCGGTGCCACGCGGTTGTTCGGCAATGGCTGGACCGTGAGCGCGGGCTACAACTACATCGAAAACAGCCAGCCGGACGCGACCTTCAATCCGGGGGTTTCGGACGCAAACCGGCATTGGCTCAACGTCGGTTGCGGACGCGAGTGGGCGGGATTCAAGTTCAACTTTGCCTATCAGTACGCGTTTTCCGACCGCGACGTCACCGGCTCTCCATACGGTCTGGCCAACGGCACCTACAAGTCCCGTTTCAACGGGCTGATGGCAAACTGCGAGTGGCGGTTCTAACGAGGCGGGCGCCGGCTCAGAGCAGTCCCAAAGCCGCTGAGATCAGCAGGTCGTCGTCGATGAGCCATTTGGCGGTTTCGGCGCCGGGCGAGGACGGCTTGGCCGCCGCAGTGGATAGGGAGACGTCAAGGGTGAGTCCTTCGCCGCGGACGCGGCGGATGACGCCACCGGCGTCGAAGACCGCCATGAAGGCCGCCAGGACCCGGACGGCCGCCTGGGTGAGGGCGGGGTCGTCGTTGTGTCCTAACAGGACATCGAGGAGGCCGGGGCTGGGATCGGCGGTGCTGGAGAGGCGGGAGGCGTTACCCTCTTGGGTCACGGTGAGCCCGGTAGCGCCAGCGGCGGTGAGTTCGTCGGCCAGGCTGCGGGTGCGGGTCGGCAAGTCGGCGGGTTGAAGCGCCTGCGGCAGGTGGGCTTCCAGTTCCGTGGCCAGGGTGAGTTGGCGGGCATGCAGGCGGGACCAGTCCGGGGAACGCAGGTCGGATTCGCCGTCGGAGCCGGTGCGGCGGCCGGCGACGCCGGTTTGCACGAAGGTGGCGATGGCTTCGGCGGCATGCTTGCTGGCGATCCCGGCGCAGACCGGGGCGAGGGCGAAGGCGGCGAGCCGGTTGGAAATGAGGACATTGCCCATGGCCTGCATTTTGGCACCCAGCAGGGCGTCGCGTTCGCGTTTCACGGTGAAGAGTTCCATGGCATAGCGCAAGGTGACTTCCAGTTGCGGGATGTCCCAGGGTTTGGTCATGTAGCGGAAGATGCCGCCCTCATTGACCGAGCCGATGGCCGCGTCAATATCGGAGTAGGCGGTTGAGAGGATTTTGATGATGTCGGGATAGTCGCCGGCGATTTTGGACAGGAAGCCGATTCCGGTTTCATTGGGCATCCGCTGGTCGGTGACGATGATGCCGATTTCGTGGGCGTGCTGGCGGAACACCGCAAGCGCCTGAACCCCGTCTTCCGCTTCGAGGATGCGGAAGTTCTCGCCGAAGAGGCGGCGGAAATACTTGCGGGTGACGGCTTCGTCATCCACGAACAGGATGGCGTAGCGTTGATAGTCATAGTCTTCGGTATGGTTGCTCATGGTGGGCGCTGGTGGGTTGGAGGGTTAGAGTGCGGATGGATTCCGATGGCTGAGGTGTGGTGTGGGGAAGGGGATTCAGGCGGGTTGGTCGAGAAAGGCTTCGAGCCCGGATGGTTCGTAGTAGTCGGCCTTGGGAAACACGATGCGGAAGCGTGCGAATTCGCCGGGGCGGCTGTCCACATCGATGAGGGCTTGGTGGGTGCGCAGGATCTGATGGATGATGGAGAGGCCCAGGCCCATGCCTTTGCCGACATCCTTGGAGGTGAAGAACGGATCGAAGATTTTGGGCAGGTTTTCCGGCGGGATGCCAATGCCGTTATCGCGGACGGTGACCTGCCAGCCCTCGCCGGCCGGCGAGATGACGACATCGATGCGTCCGGGCTCGCCGCCATCGCATAGGAGGCGCTGGTGGATGGCATCGATGCTGTTTTGGAAGAAATTGATGAAGACCTGGACGAGTTGGTTGGGATTGCCGCGGATCAGGGCGATTTCCGGGGTGATGAGGTTGAAGGCGATGTCCATGCCGACTTGATGGCTGACCATGCGGCGGGCGCGGGTGACGATTTCCGCGAGGTCGGCATCGCCGGAGGTGTTATCGTCGTCGCGGGTGAATTTGCGAAGATCGATGACGATCTGGGAGACCCGTTTGACGCCTTCGCGGACATCGTTGAGGATTTCCACGAAATCGGGCTGGTTGTTGGCGGGCAAGGCCTTGGTGAAGGTTGCCAAGGTGTGGATGGCGGCGCTGGCGTTGTTGAGGGGGTTGTTGATCTCGTGGATGATGCCGGCGCTCATCCGCCCGAGCGAGGAGAGTTTTTCGTTGCGAACCACCAGCACTTCGTTCTCCTTGGTCTGCTCGAGCGCGGCTTGGAGGTCCGCGTTGAGATCGGCCATTTCGCGCCGGACGCGGCCCATGGCGACTTGATTTTCAAGGCGCAGCGCGAGTTCGGCGGAGGAGAATGGCTTGGTTAGAAAATCGTTCGCGCCGGCCTGGAGGGCGGCCAGTTTGGTTTGTTCATCGGCGCGGGCGGTGAGGATGATCACGGACATGCCGCGGGTGCCATGGGTTTCGCGGATCCCCCTGCAAACCTCGATGCCGTCCATTTCGGGCATCATGTGGTCGAGCAAAGCGAGTTGCGGATGGCGCAGGCGTGCGAGTTCGAGCGCCTCGATGCCATCGGAAGCCTCGATCACATCGACGTCTTCCATTTGCATGCGCAGGAAGCGGCGGATGTCGGGTTCGTCGTCGGCGATGAGCACCAAGGGACGTGAATTGCTCGGGCGGCCGATCATCGGGCTGGGAAGCTTCCCGTTAGGCTGGAACGGCACGACAGAGCCAGCGGCCACTTTGCCGGGCATGGACAAGGCCGCCTTGCGGTGGAGCAGGGCGATGTTGCCGCCGTCTTGCAGCGGGTCGGATTCATCGCTGTCGGTGGCGGCTTGCGAATCAGACGGAGACGCGGCCGGCGCAGGCAATTCGATGGTGAACACGGTGCCGTGGCCGAGTTCGCTCTCCACCTTGACCGAGCCGTTCATCGCCTCGGTGAGGCCGCGGACCAGGGCCAGACCGATGCCCGCGCCGCGGAATTTGCGGGTGGAGGAGGTGTCCACTTGCCAGAAGCGCTCGAAGACTTGCGGCAGGACTTCCGGCGGGATGCCCACGCCGGTATCCGCGACGGTGAGCCGCAGGAGGTCGTCGGCAACCGTGACTTTCACCGTGATGGTGCCGCCGGAGGGCGTGAACTTGATCGCGTTGATCACCAGATTGAGCAGGATCTTGTCGAACTTGTCGCGATCCAGGTCAATGAATTTGCGATCGGTATGGCATTCCCACAGCAGCGCGACGCGATCCTGTTCGGCAAGGTGGCTGAGCGAGCGCAGCAAGCCGTCGATCAAGGTGGTGATGCGGGTGGGTTGCCGGGAAACCTCGGCGTGACCGGTGTCGAAACGGACGAGATCCAGCAGGTCGTCGATGAGTTTGAGGAGGCGCAGCCCGTTTTGTTCGAGCATCAAAGTCATTTCATGAATGGTGGGATCGGCGGATTGGCGCCCGAGCACGCTCTTAAGCCGTTCGCCGATGCCCAGCATGATGGTGAGCGGGGTACGCAGTTCGTGGCTGATATTGGCGAAGAAGCGGGTTTTCGCCTCGTCCAGTTCGTTGAGTTGGCGGTTTTTCGATTCGAGCAGCTCACGTGAACTCTCCACTTCGGCACGCAGGCAGAATTCGCGGAAGCGCAGCTTTTCGTAAAAATAGCAGCCGGCCAACACAAAGACGGCGGTAACGAAGAGGAAATAACTGTTGTTGAAGAGAACCTTGCCAGGGTCGAATTCCGCGTTGCGGATCATGTCCGGAGAGATGATCGGAGCGACCAACACGCTGGTGGCGTAGGCCAGGAAGCAGGCGGCAATGATCCCTAACGAATTTAGAAACGTCCACCTCAGGACCAGCGACAGACCCACGAGGATCAGATTGAGGCCGGCATAGTACATGGAATTGCCGCCGCCGGTGAGGGCAATCATCACGCAGATGGAGATCATGGGCAGGAGGGCCGCCCCAAACGAAGCCCAGTGGCAGGTTCTCGCCCCGGGCGCCTTGCCGAGCACGAGGTAAATGATGCCCAGCAAGGCCGCGCAGACCACCCGGAGCAGCAGGAAGTGCCAAACTCTGTCAGGGAAGTCACGGAAGACGATCAAGTCGAGCGACCACCCGAGCAGCATGAAGGCGCTGCCCAAGGCCAGGGCACGTTTCACATTGGCCACCGCGACGTGATCTTCATAGTCGCGGAATGCCAGCAGCAATGCCGGATCTTCAGTCCGTGCGTTGAATGGGATTTCAGCCATTGCCGAGCTCGATTTCCAGGAACAGGTTCACCTCCGTCGCATCCGCCACGATGCGGGTTTTTCTAACGGACGCTCTTTCCGGGACCAGATCCTCCATTTCCTTCCGCCCGCGATAGATCAGGTTCCATTCCACCAGATATTCCATCCAGGCCTTGCTGGGATTGCTATCGGACACGTTGGTCACAATGATCAGCCCGCCCGGCTTGGCCATGGTGCTGAACAACTCGACAAGGCGCTTGCAGACGCGCTGCGAAAGGTAATCGAACAAGCCCGCGCAATAGACGATGTCATAGCCGGTGAACTCGTCTTCACCACCCTGGGAGGCGGCCCGCAGCAGTTGATGGACGGAGCGTTGGAAATACCCGACCTTGGTTTCCCGGCCCCCGCTCATCCTGGCTTCCTGAATGCGCTCGCGAGTGTACTCGAGCGTCTCGGCGTTGAAATCGAGCAGATCGATCTCCGCCAGATCGCTTTCCTCGCATTCGCGCAGGAAGCGCTGGACTTCCAAGGCGGGGCCGCAGGCGAGGTTGAAAATGCGGGTTTTCCCCTTGGTGACCCGGCGGGCGCACTCGACGCGGAGTTTTTCCACCAGATAATCGATCCGGTTGCGGTGGGCGATGACCGGAGCGGTGTTGAGCAGGGCGAAATTGAGCAATTTGGCGAACGCGGAGGACCCCTCGTAGGGATTGCGCAACATCATGTTGACCATTTCGTAGTCCCCCGCGTAGCCCAGCGGCTTGGTGTAGGTTCGGTAAAGGAACGGCGAGCAGAGCATGATGGGATGCAGTTCGCGGCGGGCGTAGGACTTGTGGACCGAGATTTCACCTTCCTCCACCTCGGTGACCACCTCCTCGAACCGTTGCATTGCCGGCAGCACTTCCTCCACCACCCGGCCCTGCACGCTTGAAAAGATCTCCTGTTCCAGTTCATCCCGGCGGCGGGTGACGGTGGTGCGAATGCCGACATCCACCGCGGTGAGCCAATGCTGGACGCCGGAGAGCATGCTGGCCATGTTGGAAACCACCAGCTTGAAGGGAGTCTGCACATGGTTGGCGGACTTCCACTCATTCATGAAAGTGGTGAACTGGAAGGCCAGGTCGCCGCCGCTCTTGTCCGCCTCGCTGCTTTGGCCCACGACGCTGGAAAGAAAATCCACTTCCACCCACCCTTCGTCGAGCATCGCCTCGCAGACCAGCACGATGCCGGTGTTGAGCAGGTTGCTAACCACCGCCTTGCCGTGATACAGCAGCCGCCGCGAGGCCATGATCCGGAAGTCCGACAAAACCTCGGACAACTGCAGGATGCTATAGGGATTATAGACCTCGAAGACGACGGAGTACCGTTTGATTCGAAGCAGGTTCGCAGTCAGTTGTGTGCCTTGGCTATTCCGGCACGTGATGACGCTCTGGGATGATTCGCTGGTTAAATCCATATCCGCCAATCGATGAAGGCTGGGCGAGAATGGCAGATTTGCGCGGCATCGCAAGACAAGATAGTTTTTTTTCCAGAACCATTGATTATCGACCAGCTTCACAAGAAGCGAGGAGGGGGTTGGTCTTGTCACCCGCTGCCGAAGAAATCCCGGCGGGGCGCCGGGATGGGCACAATGGAAGCATGCGCCACATCAGGAGTGGATGGCAGGTCTGAGGTTCAGCCACGTCACAGGTCGAAGAAACGCTTGGCTTTTTGGAAGAAGCCTTCCTGCATGGGGGAGTTGTGATCGCCGATGGAGGCGGCGAAGGAGCGGAGTTTGTCCTGCTGCTCGCTGTTGAGACGGGTGGGGACTTCCACCTGGACGCGGACGTGGAGGTCGCCGCGGCGTTTGTTAGAGAGTCCCTGGACGCCTTTTTCGCGCAAGCGGAAGACCGTGCCGCCCTGGGTGCCGGCGGGAATTTTGATCGAGGAGCGGCCGTCGAGGCAGGGCACTTTCAATTCGCCGCCGAGCGCGGCGATGCTGAAGGGCAGGGGCACCTCGCAGAACAGGTCCGAACCGTCGCGCTCGAACACATCGTGGTCGCGGACGTGGAGGAAGACGTAGAGGTCGCCGGCCTCACCGCCGCGCACGCCGGCGTCGCCGTGGCCGGTGGAGCGCAGCCGGGTGCCGGTATCCACGCCGGCGGGAATGCGCAGCTTGATGCGGCTGGGGCGCTGGACGCGGCCATCGCCGCGGCACACCGCGCACGGGTCGGCGATGGTTTCGCCGGCGCCGCGGCACTCCGGACAGGTGGTCTGCTGGAGGAAGATACCGGCTTGGCGGGTGACGACGCCACGGCCGCCACACGACTGGCAGGTTTTGACGCCGCCGCTGCCTTTTGATCCCTTGCTGGCGCAGGCGTCGCAGGGGACGTTGCGTTCGATTTCGAGTTCCTTTTCGACGCCGCTAGCGGCTTCCTCGAGGGAAATTTCGAGGTCATAGCGCAGGTCGCTGCCGCGTTGTTTGCCGGAGCGTTGCTTGCTGCGGCCGCCGCCGCCGAAGAATTCCTCGAAGCCGCCGCCGAAGGCGCTGCCGAACACTTGCGAGAACATGTCCATCGGGTCGTGGAAGCCACCGCCGCCGCCGCCGCCGCTCATGCCGCCGGCAAAGGCGGCATGGCCATAGCGGTCATAGGCGGCGCGCTTGTCGGAGTCGCTCAGCGCTTCATAGGCTTCGCCGAGTTCCTTGAACTTGTCTTCCGCGGTGTGATCGCCCGGGTTTTTATCCGGGTGGAATTTCACCGCGAGTTTGCGGTAGGCCTTCTTGATCTCCTCGGGGGAGGCGTCGCGGGAGACGCCCAGCACTTCGTAGTAGTCGCGTTTGGCTGGCATAACTCAGGCTTCCTCTCCTTCCGTTGGGGCGTCCGTGACGGCTGCGGGCAGCTTGGAAACCACGACGCTGGCCGGGCGCAACAGCCGATCGCGCAAGCGGAATCCGCGACGCGTCACGCGCAGGACGCGGCCTTCCTCGCCGGCGCCGCAGGCCTCCTCGGCGACCGCGTCATGGATGTTGGGGTCGAAGATTCCGCTGTTGGGGATTTCCTCGACACCTTGAGAACTGAGAAATTCGCCGAGCTGGCGGCGGACCATGTCCATGCCGATGAAAATCATCGACTGGGGGTCTTGGGCGGCGGCTTGCATGCCCATGTCGAAGTTGTCGACCACCGGGAGCAGTTCTTCGAGCAAGCGCTGGTTGGCATAGCGCACGGCGTCTTCGCGGTCGCGGGCGCTGCGCTTGCGCAGGTTGTCCATCTCCGCGGCGGTGCGCAGGGCCAGTTCCTTCCATTTGGCGGCTTCCTGCTCGAGTTGCTCCCACGGGTCCGGACCCTCGGTCGCAGGCGCGGGAGCTCCGGGGCGGACGTCCAGTTCGGTGGCGTCGTCGGGGGTTTCGGCGAGGGGAGTGGGGTCAGCGTCGGTGTGCATGGCGCATAGGTGTAACCATGAAAGCGCTGGCGTCAACCCTTCGCCGCAAATTGGTGAAACCGCGCGCCGTCACGGAGCGGTGGCCTCCGGCCGCCATTGCCCATGCCAAGGCAATGCCTGGAGGCCAGCCGCTTCCTGTTGACTCATCAGGGAGCCGGGCGGCTGGGAAGCCACCCGTCCGTGAGGCGATTGGGCGCCCCCCCCGTCGCCCGCGGCGGCGCAAATCCGCCGCGCGAATCCGCTTGCCAAGCCCGCCGCGGGGCGCTAATTCCCCTGACCGTTTGCGCCGTCACGGTTTTTGAGCGCGACACGATCCGGATATTGCCCATGAAGTTGGTCCAGTTACTCAGTCCCAGCCAGATTCTCCTCGACCTGCAGGCCGTGGAGCGCTGGCCGGCCATTGTCGAGTTGGTAGATGCCCTGGTGAGCGCAGGCAAACTGGCGCCGGAGTTGCGCGACGAGGTGCTCGCCGCGCTCAAGACCCGCGAGGAGTCGGTGAGCACCGGGATCGGTTCGGGGGTGGCCATTCCGCATGCCTTTTCGCCACGCATTGAACAGGTGGTGGCGGTGGTGGGGCGCTCGACGAGCGGCATTGATTTTGAAGCGTTGGATCAGGTGCTGGTGACCTTTGTCATCTTGTTCATCGTGCCGCAGAAAAATTACCATTTGCACCTGCATACCTTGTCGGCGATTGCCAAAATGTTCAACAACTGCGAAATCCGGCGGCGCCTGGCCGCCGCCGAAAGCGCGGCGGACATTCTGGCCATCCTTGAGGCCAAGCCCGCCTTGGCCACCTGATCCCCTTTGCCCGTCCCCGCACCCATGACCGTACTTCAGGAGCTCGAATCCCGTCTCGCCGCCGCCCTCACCGCTGTGCTGGGCGAGCCCGCAGTGGCGGCCGTGACGCCTGCCGCCGACCTGCGCTTCGGCGATTATCAATCCAACGCCGCGATGGTGCTCGCCAAACAACGCAAGGCCAATCCGCGCGCGCTGGCACAGGAAATCATCGGCCAACTCGACCTGACGGGCCTGGCGAGCGCCGAGATTGCCGGCCCCGGGTTTTTGAATTTCCGGATCCTGCCCAGCGCCTATGCGGCGCGCGCGGCGGCCTTGCTCCGCGACGCGCGCCTCGGCGTGCCCGCCACCGGCGCCGGCCGCACCGTGGTGGTGGATTTTTCCGCGCCCAACGTCGCCAAGCCGATGCATGTGGGTCACATCCGCTCCACCATCATCGGCGATTCGTTGGCGCGCATCGCGCGTTTTCTCGGCTACAAGGTCATTGCCGACAACCACATCGGCGATTGGGGCACCCAGTTCGGGATGATTCTGGTGGGCTGGAAAACCCTGCTGGATGCCGAGGCGTTAGAGGCCGACCCGATCACCGAGTTGGTGCGCGTTTACCGCGACATCAATGCCGCCACCAAGGACCATCCCGACTTGCTCGAGGCGTGCAAGACCGAGTTGGTCAAATTGCAGGCGGGCGAAGCGCAAAACCTCGCCATCTGGCGCCAGTGCATCGAGCTGTCCAAGCGCGGGTTGCAGAAAATCTATGCGCGCCTCGAGGTGAGTTTCGATCACTGGCTCGGCGAGAGTTACTACAACGAGCGCCTCGCCGGGCTGGTCGATGAGTTTCTCGCCCAGGGCATCGCAAGCGTCAGCAACGGGGCAGTGTGCATCTTTTCCGACGGCAGCCTAGCGCCCGCTGACGACCCGTTCAAGGTCCACAAGGAAGACGGCTGGACCGACAATCCGACCCTCATCCGCAAGGCCGACGGCGGATTCCTCTACGCCACCACCGATCTGGCCACCATCCAGTTCCGCATCGACGAGTGGCACGCCGATCACGTCTGGTATGTCGTGGGCGTGCCGCAGCAATTGCATTTCCGCCAGCTCTTCGCGGCCGCCGCACGCTGGGGCAAAACCGGCGATTTCCGCCACATCGCCTTTGGTTCCATCCTCGGCGACGACCGCAAGTTGATGAAAACGCGCTCCGGCGACAACGTCCAGTTGTCCGACGTGCTCGCCGAGGCGGTGGAGCGGGCGGCCGCGGTCATCGCCGAAAAAAATCCCGGGCTGCCCGCCGCCGAAGCCGCCAGCATCGCCGAAACCGTGGGCATTGGCGCGGTGAAATTCGCCGAACTCTCACAAAACCGCCTAACCGACTATGTGTTTTCCTGGGACCGCATGCTCGCCCTGCACGGCGACACCGCACCCTATCTGCAAAACAGTTATGTCAGGATTTGCGCGATCTTCCGCAAGCTCGATGCCCCCTTCGATGCTGCCGCGTGTCAGATCGTGCTGGGTGACAACGAGGAAATCCACCTGGCCCGCATGTTGGTCCGCTTCGGCGAGGTGGTGCCGACCATTCTGGAGGATTTCCGCCCCAACCTGCTGGCCAACTACTTGTTGGAACTGGCGCGTGCCTTTCATTCATTCTACGAGGCTTGCCCGGTGCTCAAGTCCGCCGAGCCGCTCCGCTCCAGCCGCCTGGCGCTGTGCGATCTAACGGCCAGGACGCTCCAACAAGGCCTCGCGCTGCTGGGCATCAACGTCCCCGAAAAAATGTAATTCAAAGATAGCAGACGGGACGACAGAAGACACCAGAGTGGAAATTCAGCGCTGCGGCGGTTCAGCTTCGGCCCAACAACCGCCAATCTCTCTTCTTCCGTCTCTTGTCTTCTGTCTCCCGGTCTTCTGTCTATCCCCCATGTCCCCATTCTACGTCATTGGTCACAAGAACCCCGATACCGACTCGATTTGTTCGGCCATCGGTCATGCCGCTTTGCTGCGGGCCACCGGTGAGCAGCCCACCGCGGTGGCCGCACGCTGTGGCGAGGTGTCGCAGCGCACCGCCTGGGTGCTCGAACGCGCCGGCGTGGCCGAGCCGCTGTTGGTGACCGATGTGCGCACCACTGCCGGCATGATCTGCCACCGCGAGATTGTCCAGGTCCATCAAGCCGACACCTTTCTAACAGCGCATCGGCGCATGCTCGCCGCCGGGGTGCGCAGCCTGCCGGTCATCGACGCTGCGGGCAGCGTCTGCGGCGTGCTCAACTACATGGATTTGTTGAGTTTGCTGCTGCCCGCGCAAACCGACGGCATCAGCGTGCGTACGGTGCATGTGTCGCTTTCCAAGTTGGCTGACACCCTCGATGCGAGCTGCCGCGGCGCGACATTGCCCCCCGCCGACCATGAGGAAGACTTGATCCTGTTGGTCGGGGCGTCCTCCCAGAATTCGATCGAGCAACGCCTCAAACAGGCGATCACCGAAGGCAACGTCGGCCAATTTCTGGTCATCTGCGGCGATCGGCCCATTGTGCAACGTTACGCCATCGACCACGGCGTGCGCGCCTTGCTGGTCACCGGCGACAATCCGGTGTCCAGGGCCATCTGCGAGCTGGCTGTCCACAAGGGCGTCATGCTCCTGTGTTGCCGCCAGGACACCGCCAGTGCCTCCACCCTGATGCGTTGCTCGCGCACCGTGCGCCACGTCATGCACACCGCGTTTCTAACGGTGCCGGCCACCGAGCCGGTTTCGCGCCTGCGCAAACGCCTCAGCAGCGTGGACCAAACCATGTTTCCGGTCAGCGAGACGGGCAGCGCCAAGATGATCGGGGTGATCACCAAATCCGATCTGGTCGATCCGCCCAAGGTGCGCCTCGCGTTGGTCGATCACAACGAGTACGCCCAAGCGGTCACCGGCATTGAGGAGGCGGAAATCACCGAGGTCATTGATCACCACCGCCTCGCCGGCGACCTCGTTTCTCGCGAGCCCATCCGCTATCTCAATGAGCCGGTGGGTTCCACTTCCACCCTCGTGGCGCGCAAGTTTTTCTACCGCCAGGTGCCGCCCGAGCCTGGCGTGGCGATGTGTTTGTGCGCCGGCATCATTTCCGACACCTTGTGCCTGACTTCGCCGACCACCACCCCGATCGACCGCGACATGCTATCCTGGCTGGCCGAATTCGCGGTGATCGACCCGGCGGCTTTCGCCGAGGAGTTTTTCGGAGTTGGCTCGTTGATTGTCACCGGAGCGGCGGAGGAAATCGTCAATGCCGACCGCAAGGAGTTCACCGAGGAGGGTTTTGCAGTGAGTATTTCCCAAGTCGAGGAACGCGGCTTGCGCGGATTTGCCGCACGCCGCCAAGAACTCGAAGCCGCCTTGCGCGCCTTGGTCGCCACCCGCGGCTTTGATCTGGCGGTGCTCGCCGTCACCGATATCGTGGGCCATCA